>Ga0207797_1002629_pt1 | contig 12381 bp, 9 predicted proteins | sample PRCRCaboRojoPR_6_FD_187275 | JGI IMG/M metagenome (GOLD analysis project Ga0207797, IMG submission 187275) | Marine sediment microbial community from Cabo Rojo, Puerto Rico - PR CR 10% Liquid 1 (SPAdes) | ecosystem: Environmental > Aquatic > Marine > Coastal > Sediment | place: Cabo Rojo, Puerto... | reverse complement strand
CTCCCCAAGCCGTGGACTGGTTGAGCTATGAACGAGCCGAGCGATTCCCAACAGGCAACGACCGCCGAGACCTCAGCCCCGGACACCGTTGATCTGGAGGCAGCCTACGAGGCCTCCAACGTCCAGGAGGTGCTGGACAAGCTCGACCGCGAGCTAGTAGGGCTGGCACCCGTCAAGCAGCGCATCCGCGAGATCGCGGCCCTGCTGCTGGTGGACCGCGTGCGCCGGGACCTGGAGCTTACCTCCGAGACCCCGACCCTGCACATGAGCTTCACCGGCAACCCGGGCACAGGCAAGACCACCGTGGCCATGCGCATGTCCGAGATCCTGTACCGGCTGGGTTATGTTCGCGAGGGCCATCTGGTGGCTGTGACCCGAGATGACCTGGTTGGTCAGTACATCGGGCATACGGCGCCTAAGACCAAGGAGGTGATCAAGCGGGCCATGGGCGGGGTGCTGTTCATCGACGAGGCGTACTATCTGTACCGCCCCGAGAACGAGCGCGACTACGGCCAGGAGGCCATCGAGATCTTGCTGCAGGTGATGGAGAACAATCGCGACGATCTGGTGGTGATCCTGGCCGGCTACCGGGATCGTATGGACCGTTTCTTCCAAAGCAACCCGGGTATGCGGTCCAGGATCGCACACCACATCGATTTCCCCGACTACAGCGCCGAGGAGCTGCTCGAGATCTCCAAGATGCTCCTGGCGCAGCAGAACTATCGCTTCAGCGAGGCTGCCGAGCAGGCCTTCTACGAGTACATCCAACGGCGGATGACCCTCGAGCATTTCGCCAATGCCCGGTCCGTACGCAACGCCCTGGACCGCGCCCGCCTGCGCCAGGCCAATCGCCTGTTCGCCGGCGGCCAGCGCGAGCTGAGCCGTGAGGCGCTGATGACCATCGAGCCCGAGGACATCTACGCCAGCCGCGTCTTCACCGAAGGGGCCATCGACCCGGACCACGCCCCGAGTAGCGAGCCGGCAGGGAGCTGACACCGTGACACGCCGGCTGCGGGAGCTGGAACCGCTGCGGAGCCTGCCGCGGGAGCTCGAGCCGGATGTCTACAACACCGTACGCCTGGGCCTCCTTCGGCTCGGGGAGCCCCTGCGCCTGGAGCTTCCCGAGTTCCGGGTTATTGACTGCATCGCCGAGGAGACGGTCTGGCTGTGCGTGGATGCCAGCGCCGAGGACCAGCCACTGCTCGGCTGGACGGATTTTCGCCGCCGGGAGCACGGGCGCCTGGATGTGCCGGTGTCCTGCAGGCTCCACTTCTACCACTACTGCGCCGGCCTGATCATGGGCACCGCCTTGCCCGCCGTGGCCCAGGCAGTGAGGCAGCGCCTCGGTGCCCAGGGCCTGAGCTCATCAACCGATTGATCGTCTGCAACCCCGGCCAGCGCCCGCTATACATGCCTGTCACAGCATAGTGGCCGCCCCCTGGACCTGCGTCGATCGCATCAACGAGGCAGCTGTTCCGAATCCTCGAGTGGCTGAGGTCGCCAGCCTCATCAGCGATGCGGGTGCCTTATCTGCGGGCTGAGCCCTCTGCCGCGAGGCGGTGGGATCCTCACTGCCTCGGCCCCATCCCTGCAGGCAGTGCGGCGCCGCCCTATACTCTTGGCAGAGCCTTCTGGACCTGCCTGGCCGCCGGCGGTCACGCCCACGGTGCTCAACCGGATCCCGGCCCGGCCCGATCCGCTGCGGGTGATCCTGGATCTGGACAAGGAGGGACGCGAGCCCCGCGATCCCGACGCGCCCGGCCGCGGCCTGGCTGAGTCCTGTGGCGGCACACCCTCAGAGGGAGACGGTCATGAAGGCGATGGTCATCGATCGCATCGTCTCGCTGCAGCATGAGGAGGCGCCGCTGGAGGTGGTTGACCTCCCGACACCGGAGCCCGAGCCGGGTGCGGTCCGGATCAGGGTGTCCGCCTGTGGGGTCTGTCACACGGAGCTCGACGAGATCGAGGGCCGGACTGCGCCGCCTAGGCTTCCGGTGGTACCCGGCCACGAGGTGGTCGGGCGCGTGGACAAGCTCGGCGCTGGCGTCTCCAGCCATCGGGTCGGCGATCGGGTCGGGGTGGGCTGGATCTACTCCTCCTCGGGCGCGGTCGACGAGAACCTGAGCCCCCAGTTTCGCGCCACCGGGCGCGACGTGGACGGCGGCTACGCCGAGTACATGACGGTCCCGGAGACCTACACCTATCCGATCCCCAAGGTGTTCTCGGACGCGGAGGCCGCCCCACTGCTCTGTGCGGGCAGCGTGGGCTACCGTGCGCTCAAGCTCGCGGGCCTGCAGGATGGCCAGGGGCTGGGGCTGACCGGTTTCGGCGGCTCTGGCCACCTGGTGCTGCAGCTCACCCGCCACCTGTACCCGAGGAGCGAGGTCTGCGTGTTCGCACGCGACCCCGAGGCGAGGGCCTTCGCGCTGGAGCTCGGGGCGGCCTGGGCCGGCGATACGGCGGACCGCGCGCCGACGCCGTTGCACGCGATGATCGATACGACCCCGGCGTGGAAGCCGGTGGTCGAGGCCATGGCCAACCTGAGGGCCGGGGGCCGGCTGGTGATCAACGCCATACGCAAGGAGGATGCGGACCAGGACTACCTGCTGCGGCTCCGCTACCAGGAGCACCTGTGGCTGGAGAAGGAGATCAAGTCGGTGGCCAACGTGACCCATCGCGACATAGCGGAGCTCCTGCCCATCGCGGCCGAGATCCCCATTCGCCCCACGGTGGAGACCTGCCGCCTGGAAGACGCGAACCGGGCCCTGGTCCAGCTCAAGCGCGGGCCGGTGCGCGGCGCGCGGGTCCTCGTGATCGATTGAGCCTCGCGGTCACGTCGATAGGCGGGGCCGGCGCGGGCACTGCTCAACAGCCTGACCGCGATTGGTCCAGGGCTAGGGCTTGGGCTGGCCGGCGGGGCGGAGCCCCAGGAACCCGTCTGGGGGCGAGGCTGGCGGCCAGCATCACCTCGTTAATGTTGCGGTGCTCGGACCAGCTGTCGGTCTGCCGATGTGCGGGGCGGAGCCAGAAGCGCTCGATCTCCTGGCCGAGCGAAACGTGGCGCTCGAGGGCCCGGCAGCAGCTCGGCGCTGGCGGCATAGTGGCGCAGGTGGCTGCGGGTGGGGTGGGCCTTGCCCTCGGCCTCTGCGAGGGCGCTGATCCAGCCCGTGGGCAGGGCGCCTGCGCGGTGCCGCCGCCCTGAGCGCGCTCGTGAGGCGCTAACATTGCGCAGGAGGTTCCCGTGAACGACAACGGCTACAGGATTCGAGCAATGACCCGTGATGAGGTCGACATCGCGGTTGAGTGGGCGGCTCAAGAAGGCTGGAATCCTGGGTGGCATGACGCGGAGTGTTACTTTGCGACGGACGCCAATGGCTTCTTCCTGGGGTTGCTTGGTGAGGAGCCCGTTGCGACGCTATCTGCAGTTAGATACGGCACCTCTTTCGGCTTCCTTGGTTTCTATATTGTTAAACCGAAATACCGGGGCCAAGGTTACGGCAGGCAGATATGGAACGCCGGCTTGAGGTATCTTGAAGGCAGAAATGTGGGCCTGGATGGCGTGGTGGCACAGCAGGCCAATTACAGAAAGCTAGGATTCACGCTGGCCCATCGCAACGTGCGATTCGCGGGGCCTGGCGCCGGAGAGGCGCCAGATGCCGCGGATATTGCGCCGCTGTCCGCGGTGCCATTCGAGACGATCAGGGCCTATACTCAAGCATTTTTTCCAGAGGACCGATCGGCCTTTTTGAGGTGCTGGATCCATCAGCCGGGGTCCAAGGCATGCGGGGTCATGCATAACGGCAACCTAGCAGGCTATGGGGTCAGGCGCGCGTGTCGGAGCGGCTATAAGATTGGGCCGTTGTTCGCTGATAGCAGTGAGGTCGCTGAGCGGTTGTTTCGCGAGCTGACAGCGAATATCGACCCGTCCGAGCAGATCATGCTCGATGTCCCGGAGCCCAATGAACGCGCGGTCGCTCTGGCGGAGCGCTACCGAATGGAGGTCGCATTTGAGACGGCGAGGATGTACAAGAGAGAGGTGCCCGACCTCGATGTGAGGCGCACCTTCGGTGTGACCTCATTTGAGGTCGGTTGATGCGATCGTCGAGCCCTGCCAGCGAAGGGCCATCGCTGATGGGTTCGGGGCCTGGCTGGTCGTTGAGGCGACGGTGGGCCTGACCGAGGAGCAGCGGGCGGTCGTGCGCCACGGCCGCGGCCATGCCAAGGTGACCGCGGTGGCCGGATCGGGCAAGACCGCCACCATGATCGCCCGCGTGGTGCATCTCCTGCGCCAGGGGGGCGATCCGCGGCTCATCCGTGTGGTCATGTTCAACAAGGCCGCGCAGGTCGAGTTCAGTCAGCGCCTGGCCCGGGCCGCAGGCGGTATGACCGAGCGGCCGCCGGTCGTGAGTACCTTCCACGCCATGGGCAAGCGACTGACCGAGGCCTTCGTACGCCGAGGGATGCTGCCTGACTATGAGCTGTGCCCCCACGAGTGGCGCCAGGGCCAGCTCGCCCGCCAGGCGCTCGCGAGTGCCATCCAGCAGGCAGGGGCTGGTTGGGGCCAGCCCGACAAGTTGGAGCTGGAGGACTTTCTGACCTTCATCGATCGGGTCAAGGCGGATCTCGCCAGGCCCAGCGAGGTCTTCGCCGCCATGGGCCTGTCGCAGAACGTGCGCTACTTCCTGGCCGCGTACGAGGCCTTCGAGGACCTTCGGCGTAGCGAGGGCCTTCGCTTTTTCTCGGACCTGCTGTTCGATCCGGTCGTAGCCATGGCCGAATCGCCCGAGCTGCGTGCCTGGGTCGGCGACCGCCTGGAGCACGTCATCGTAGACGAGTACCAGGACGTCTCGGCCGTGCAGCAGGCTCTGCTGCAGGTGGTGGCGGGCAGCCGGGCCTCGGTCATGGCCGTAGGCGACGAGGACCAGTGCATCTACGCGTGGCGGGGCTCTCGGCCCGAGCTCATCACGACCACCTTCGCACATGATTTCCCAGGGGCTGCCGTCTATCGCCTCAGCCGGACCTTTCGCTATGGCCACGCCTTGTCACTCCTGGCCAACCACGCCATCACGGCCAACCGCCAGCGCGAGGACAAGCTGTGCATATCGGCCGAAGGTACACCACACACGCGCGTCGCGCTGACCGTCCACGGCCGTAACGATCCGCACCCGCTGCCCGGGATCCTCGCCAGCTGGCGTGCGCAGGGGCGCGCACTTCGCGAGGTCGTCGTCCTGGTGCGCCTCCGAAGCATGAGCATCCCCGTCGAGCTGGCGCTGCTCAAAGAGCAGCTAGCCTATCGGGTAGATGGGCCGACCGCCTTCGATACCCGCGAGATGCGGGCGCTTGTAGGCGTACTACGTCTGGCCGCTGGCACGCTATTCGACCCCGATGACGAGCACGGTCGCGCCGAGACGGTGCGGGCCATGCTTTCGGTCCCGCATGTTGGTCTTCGCGCCCCGGAGATGCAGGCCCTAGTGCAGCGCATCGTGGGGTCGCCCCAGCATGCCCCGGGCCTCATCGTGGATGCCGTACGCCAGCAAGGCGGTCGTCCGCGCCAGCGGGAGCGCGCCGAGACCATGGCAGGTTTGTGGTCCACACTCGCGAGCGGGCGCTGGAGAGGGCTCCCACCCCGCAAGATATTGGGGCACTACATCGAGACCACCGGGCTCTATGACCACTTCCGAGAGATGGCGGTGCGCCACATCGAGGCGGAGGAGCGGATCGTTGCCTGTGAGGAGCTCATGGCCTTTGCCGAGGGCCAAGGGAAGGATCTGGAGGGGCTGCTGGCGGGCATCGATGAGCTGCGGGCAGCGGCCGCCCGGCAACGGGGCGACGAGGACCTCGTGCGCATCACCACCGTGCACCAGGCCAAGGGTCTGGAGTTCCCGGTGGTCGTTGTCCCGGGGCTGGCCGAGGGACGTTTCCCCTACGTGCGTGATGCCAGCGAGGAGGCCGAGATGGAGGAGGAGCGACGACTGTTCTATGTCGCCGTCACCCGAGCCCGCGAGCAGCTCCACCTGCTGGCCCCACCGGATCGCGCGCATGGGGCGGCGGTCAAGACCGGCAGCCGGGCCATCCCTGAGACCCCTGTCGCGAGTCGCTTCCTGTACGAGGCCAACATCGGTATCAGTCGCCGGCTCGGGCGGGCCATCGAGGCCGGTGATCCAGCCCGCACGCTGGCCCAACTCCGTGCATCGGATCCAGAGGTCGCCCAGGGCTATCTCGCTGCCATCGGCGTGAGCACACGATCCGCCCGGCCTGGGCGCTCGCCTTCGGCGATCCGCGAGCCGGCGGCTGGCTCGGACTGATACCGGCGTGCGGGCCACGCCAGACGGCTCGGGGACGGCGGTGCGCCCTGGCAGGGTCGCGGCCACGCTGAACCCGCGATGCCGATGTTGCCGGAACCTGAAGCTGCGGGGGCGGGCGCTGCCTGGCGCAAGTCGCCATAGATATGAATGCTGAGGCTGCTCAATTGCCGCCCGGCGTGGCGTATGCGAATGTGCGACCGGACATGGATGTGGTCCAGCCCCGTGGCGGGTTGCTTGCAACGCTGGAACCCCCAAGCTAGAAGCCAATTATGACGGACTGTCCAAAAGAGCAGCCTGCGTCGGAGGTGACGCCCCTCGTGCGGGCACTGGACCGCGGTACCAGCCGCCCCTTGACCGTCCTCGCCCTGGTCTATCTCGGCATACTTGCAGGCCTGATCCCGACGGCACAGACGCCGCCCATGGCTGTTGACGCGTGGTCAGTGCTCGTTTACGGGCTGCTGGGTATCTATGGACTCTTCCTCGGCGAGTTCCTCCTGCGGCAAGCCGTTATTGAGCAGGGACGGTGCAGCTGGCGGCGGCTCGGCTACGGCCTGCTTGCCGTCATCTGGCCGCCGCTGCGCATCGGGGTAAGCCCCATGACCCTGCGAGATCGGCTGTGGCTCCCCTTCCTGGGCTGGCGGCGAATCGACGAGACACTGGGTGAGCGCCTGGAGCGCCACTTCAGCCTGCCGATGATGCTCATTGCGATGCTGATCCTGCCGGTCCTCGGCCTGGAGATGCTCTGGCAGGATCAGGTCGAGCAGAGGCCCTGGTTGGCCAGCTCGCTCGATGTGTCGACGCGTCTCATCTGGCTGGCCTTTGCCCTCGAGTTCGCCGTCATGCTCTCTGCGACGCGCGAAAAGCTGTCGTACTGTATCCAGCACTGGGTGGACCTGGTCATCATCGTCTTGCCTCTCGTGTCCTTCCTGCGCGCGCTTCGAGTGCTGCGCCTGGGGCGCATGGTGCGAGCCGGGCGCATCGCACGTCTGGCCAGGACCTACCGGCTGCGCGGTGTGGTGCTGCGGCTCTTCCGAGCTGCGATGCTGCTGCACGTGCTTGAGCGATACAGCACATGGTTCGCCGAGCGGCGTATCAGAAGCCTGAGGCGGAAGATCGATGACAAGCACAAGGAGATCCAGGATCTGGAGAAGCAGGTCGGCGAGCTGAACGCTCACGTGGAGCGGCGGCGGAATCAGCGAGTCTCGGCCAGCGCCTCCTGAGCCTTGGCGTCGGCACCATCCGGCCGATCGTCGGGCGGGGATCTTTCCCCTGACGGCGAGTACCATCGTCTCTGCCAGCGGGTCAGGCAGGATGCCTGGCACCGAGGCCCTCCCTGCCGGCTGCGGGGTACACGTTGCACTCGAGCGTCATATGCGCCATACGTGGTGCACTCGTAAAGGAGCGGGTGCCGACTACGACGACCTGGATGCCGTTCAATGAGCCAGCAATACAGGGCCGACATCGATGCCCAGGTGTTCGCCGAGCAGGTGCGGGTCCTGTACAGGAGCGCCCCCCGAGCCATCCCTTTCAACGTCGTCAACCCGCTGATCCTGGTGATGATCTTCTGGTCAGCGGCGCCGCAGCCGACACTGCAGGCCTGGTTCTGGGCGCTGGTCGTGATATCGGCCATGCGCCTGCTGCATGTACGCCATGTCCTGCACCGAGGGGATCTCGCGGGCTCCGCCAGGTCCCTGGCCCACCAGTTCGCCGCCGGCTCTACCGCCACGGCGCTGCTCTGGGGCGTGGGCTTCGTGGCTGTCGGTGCCGGGCTGCAGCTGTCCTACCAGATGCTGTTCCTGCTAACGCTGGGCGGCATGGCCGCAGGGGCCTTTACCTCGATGGGGACCTACCGCGCTGGCTACCTGCTGTTTCTCGGCGCGCTGTTCGTCCCCGCCCTTATCGTCCTGCTCGCTCAAGGGAATCAGCTTTCCGTGAATACCGCGCTGCTGGTGCTCCTGTTCGTCGGCATGCTTGCAGTGACCCAGAGGATCACCTACCGCATGTGGGTGAATGGCATTCGGGCGAGCATCGAGAACGAGATACTCGCCGACAGGCTGGGCAGGACCAACGATGAGCTGCAGGCGGCGAAGAACGAGCTGGAGACCCTTGCCGGCACGGATGCCCTGACGCGCATCCCGAACCGGCGCTACTTCGAGCAGACGTTCGCCCTGGAATGGTCGCGCGCTCGGCGCGACGGCTTGCCCATCGCCTGCCTCATGACCGATATCGACCACTTCAAGGGATTCAACGACCGCTACGGTCACCCGGCCGGTGACCTCTGTCTGAGGCGGATCGCGGACGTGCTTGACGCGGAGCTCAAGCGGCCCGGCGATATGGTCGCTCGCTACGGTGGCGAGGAGTTCGTGGTCCTGCTGCCCGAGACGGATCTGCCAGGCGCGTTGACGGTCGCCGAGCGGTTGAGGAAGCGGGTCGCTGCCCTGGCCATCCGCCACGAAAATAGCCCCATCGCTCGCCACGTCACCATCAGCGTGGGTGTGACATCGGCGGCCCCCGATGATGCAGGTGATAAGCAGGCGCTGGTCAGTGCCGCCGACGAGGCCCTGTATGCTGCCAAACAGCAGGGCAGGAACCGCGTGGTCGCCTTCGGGCATGATACCCCTGCGGGTACTGATCAGATCCTCTCGAGTGCGTGGAGCTACAAGGCCTGACAGGCCCGAATCGGATAGCCAGCCTCTGCAGCAAGGCACCCCGCAAGGCGCTCCGGGCTAGGGACAGCCGGGAGCGCCTCGCGTAGCGAGCGGGAAGGTGTGCGCGAACACGTCGGGCTTCGCAGAGCCGCGAAGCGGGAGACCGATGCGCGGCCTCAGCGTTCGAGATCCTGCTGCATCTGGATCATCTCGCCCATGCTGATCTCGCGGTAGGCGGAAGGTGCCTCGAAGCGGCTGTCAGGGATGTCGCGGATCCGAATCTGGCGAATCTGCTCCGACTCCGCTTGTCCCGCGGCGTGACCCACTGTCTTCAGCTCCCAGCCCTTGCGCATCAGCTCCTTGTAGGGCTCGCTCCGTTCAGGCTCCGTGCGCGTGTGCACGCCCACGGCACCGGTAACGCAAGCGGATAGCTTCTCGCCCAGCTCGACCAGTGCCTGGTAGTCGCCGAATTCCGATAGCAGCTTCTTGTCGCCGGTAATCCAGAGCTCCTCATAGAGGTCGCCATCGACATAGACCGAGTAGTGCTCGGTGTTATAGCCGGCCACCTTGCCGCCCGTACCCCCGTGGCGGACCGTTACCTCCGGGGTGCTGCCGGCGGCGCCCCCCGAATCGCCGCGTGCCATCTCCATGAACTGCTCCATCATGCGGCGCTCCTCCTCGCTCAGGCGAGCCATGGCCTGCGTCTGCAGATCCTCCAGGGCTTGGCAGTACGCCTGCACGCTGGCCCGAGCGTATCGCTCCCTTTCCGGATAGATGACCGTGATGCGCCCCTTGCGGGCATTCATGACATGGATTGTGCCGTCATCTCTCGATCTGCTTGCGACGCGGCCGTCGGAGACCACTGTTACGTCGCCGGAGGCGTCGACGAACTCGACCCCGGCGTCGACCGGAAAGGCTGTGACGGCCAGCGGCACCATACACAGGAGTGCGACTCTCTTCATCTCCTTTCTCCTTCAGGGGCTACCCATGAGGCTGCGAACATACGATACATCGGATGGTTTAACCAGCAGGAGGCGCGTGTTGGACGGACATCGGTCGATACGCACCGTACCCGTGCACTGGCCTTGTGGCCGGCCGCCTCCCCCTCTTCAATTGCGACTACCGAGCCCTAGCCACTATTCATGGCCAGGGGTCGTTGCCATGCCTTGGCCTGTGCGCCGGAGGCCCCCTCTGGCCATGCCCAGGGCCCTGCGGTAGCGCTCGGTCGAGAGGGACCTTAGACAGACCCTGCCGGGGTCAACGCGGTCTCGGCACAAGGGGTATGCACCTCGGCCCTAAGGGTCGTGACCATCAGAGGGGGCAACAGGCGGTCCCGCGCTGGCTCGCGTGTCGGATTCGTAATCGCGTACGCCCTCCAGGAGCCAAGGGTCGGGCTGAATGGACCTCGAGTCGCCGTGCAAGACGTGGACATTGCCGGTGCCTTCCATCACCACTGCGCGCACCTGCGAGAGCTCCATGACGTTGGCCTGGCGCAGCTTGCTGCGCAGGTCATCGGCCGTGATCCGGGCAACCTGCATGTTGCGCTTGAGCATTCGGCCGCCGGAGCCCATCAGAAGTATGGGCCGGTTGTCCACCGTCCGCTCGACCACCCGCAGGCGGTGGCGCAGCTTCGACACCCCCAGCTGGATCGCATATAGGCTGGCCAGTGCGACGACCCCGCGCAGGATGGGCGGGTCGTCCCCAACCACGGTAGTCGCGACGGTCGAGCCAATCGCGATGGTGATCGCGATGTCGAAGTTCGACATCTCGGCGAAGCTCCGTACGCCCGCCCAGCGTGCGAAGACCAGCACGGCTACGTACATGACCAATGCTGATACGACGACAGCGGCAACGGTGCTGGCCCCGCTCTCCAGATAATGGGCTGCCATGTGGGGTCCCCCTGTTCGTGGCCGCGACGCTCCGCCACGGCGATCGATGGCCGAGTTCGTCACCAGATCATACCTGCGACCGAACGGGCCACGGGCCGTCAGACGATTTACGCTGCGTTATCGCCGACAGGTCGGGCCCGCTTGCGTGACGCCCGCAGCGAGCGGTTTGCTCCCTGGGTACTTGATGATCGCCAGGCATAGGACTGGCCATACCGGCGGGACCGCGGACCCGTTATCCGGAGCGGGTCTGCAGATCGTTACCACGCGCTCGGAACGTGAAGCGGTCCTGCAACAGGGGTCTTGTCTCGCGAGGCGGCGCGAGGCCTCGTTTTGCCGGGTGTGCTGAGCGTGATCGAAACCGGTACCGGGGCAGGGGGTGGCGAGCGCCTGTCCCGGACCAACGCCCTGGACCAGCAGCGCCCGCTTGCCGTGCTCAGATGGTGAGGCGACGGGCCTTGCTGCGTGGTCGACCGCGTATCGAGCCTGCTGCGCCCGACTACTCGTAGTCCTCGTCCAGGGCCCGCAGGAGGGCTACCAGGTCACGCACGTCCTGGTCGGATAGGGCGATGCGGGCCATCTCAGGGTCGCCACTTCGCAGGTCGCCGGCCCGAGCCAGGTCGCTGTTGTCCTGATAGCTCTGCAGCACCGCCTGGAGGTCGTCCAGGCTGCCGTCGTGCATGAAGGGGTCGGAGTGGCCCAGGTCCCGTAGCCCGGGGGCCTTGACGCTGCCTATAGCCAGGGTCAGCAGCTCGTCGTCGGACAGCCCGCAGTCGTCGACCTCGCTCGTGGCAATGGCACACAACCGGCCCCGCAGACGGGCCTGGTGCTCTGGGTTCGGGAAGGCCGGGTTGGCGAAGATGTTCCACACACCCAGATCGGTGCGTGCTGGATGGTCTGCGTCCGGGGTGCTGCGGAAGGGCTCAGGCCGGCTCGGGCTATCCTGCGTCCTCGGGAGATAGGCGTCGGGCTTGGCGTTACGGGTCGCCAGATCCGGAATCTCCAGCGCCATGAAGCCGCCCTCCCCGTGGATGGCGTCGTAGCTGTTCTGAGCGATGCCCGTGTTGTGCATCCCAGAGTCGGTGAAGGTCGGCGGGGCATGGCAGGCGATGCAGTTGCCGATCCCGCCCATGGCTTGCTCCGATGCGGTCAGCTGTTCATCCAGGGGCTCGCTCAGGAATACCTTGAGCCCGCGCAGCTCGGGCGGGCCGAAACGGAAGGCATGGTCGTGGAAGGTGAACGCCTGGTCTTCGCCGCCTCCTCCGATGAACACCGGGTTGGTGAGGCGATTGAGCTGCTCCAGCAGTCGGCGGCCGTAGGCCTCGTTGCTCTCGCGCGGGGCAGGCTGTCGCGGCAGGTCATTGGCGTCCAGGAAGGCGTCGAACGGGGAGAGGTTGAATGCGCCCGCCTCGTTGCGGGAGAACTCCAGCTGGCTAACGTAGGCGGCGATGAGCCGGGCCACGGCATCCAGGATCTCGTCGTCGCTGGCAGTGGCGACATCGACCCGGAAGGCCGCGGGCAGGCGCAGCTCGCCGGGGATGT
>Ga0207797_1002628_pt1 | contig 12385 bp, 11 predicted proteins | sample PRCRCaboRojoPR_6_FD_187275 | JGI IMG/M metagenome (GOLD analysis project Ga0207797, IMG submission 187275) | Marine sediment microbial community from Cabo Rojo, Puerto Rico - PR CR 10% Liquid 1 (SPAdes) | ecosystem: Environmental > Aquatic > Marine > Coastal > Sediment | place: Cabo Rojo, Puerto... | reverse complement strand
CCCTCCGGGACGGTGACGTCGAAGGCGGCGGCCCCCGGCTCCACCACCGTCAGCCCGGGAACATGCAGCGTCAACCGCCGGGCCAGCGGCTGCAGGGGCTCAAATGCGAAGGCCGTCGAATCGGGCTCGGGTTCGTTGTACGGCCCCCAGTACACGCTTCTCGGGAGCTCGTAGCAGTGACCCCGGTTGTCCTCCAGCCTCAGCCCTCCCACGTGCACGCCCGGCCCGCTCCAGCGAGGGCCGCTCGCGAGCGTGGTGCTCGGCGGAGCGTCTTCCAGCCCCACCCGGACGCCCGTCAGCCGGTCGGTGAGCACCACTTCCTGCACCCCGAGCGTCAGGCCATTGCGGGTCTCCTTGGCCTCCTCGGGATGGAGTCCCAGCGGGCTCCTCCTTCCAGCAGTCTCCTCACCGGTGCCCGGCACCTCCCAGGAGATGGTCCAGGTGTCACGGAGGTAGACTTGTACGCCGGGGGTTCGCAGTCTGACTGTTCCGCTGGGGATCGGCTTTTCTGCCTCCACTACCACTCCCGCGCTCAATCTGCCCGACTGAGGATCGTAGCCGCCAGTGCTGCCTGCCCTGAAACCCGCCGCCTCCCCATCCAGTCGGACCCCGCTGAGGGCGGCCTCTTCGTTCACTGTGGGATCGAGTGCGAACTGCAGCACGGTCCGCTGTGAACCTTCCTCCGACCGCCCCAGGTTCTCCTCGATTAACTGCGCACCGTTGATGTGGACAGGGAAGCCGGCAATCTCCAGGTCGATATCCAACGGCCACGTGTCGCCTACCTGTGGAGCGTCACCGAGGTCCACCGTGAAGCTTCCCTCGGCCGGGACGTCGAATGCGAGCTTCCCCAGGTTCAAGGTCAAGCGCTCTGCCGACGGTGAGACCGGGGCGAACGTCATGGTCCGTTCGATGGTGGGCACGTTAGGGGTCGGGGCGGGCATCCTGTTGCCCTTCTGCTCCAGAGCCACGACGACGCTCTGGGAGGTGGAACCGCTCTCGGAGCCAGACGCCTGCGTGTAGAGGTGTCCCAGGTCGTCGCAGAGGCTGGGCCCTTGATAGCCGAAGATGAAATGGGTCTCCCAGTCTGGATTCAACCATTGCAGCTGCAGCTTCACAGCCGTCTCCTCTGCTCCCTGCGCCACGGCGAGCACCCGCAGCGTGACGTCCTGATGCGTATCGCTGGCGTCGGGCGGCGCATAGGGCTCGGGGAAGAGCTCCGCCACCAGCTCACCGGTGGTGGGTCGCAGCATCAGCGGGATCTCCCACGCCTCGGGGGCCACACCCGACGGCACCAAAGGCAGGCGCGGCAGCTCCAGCGTCACGCGCTGGACGTCATCGGGCAAGGGCGGGAACTCGACTGTCCCCGCGCCCCAACGCAGCGTGAAGGTATCGGGCTCCAGTGCCCGGCCGTCCGACAAGCGCAGGCGGGGCTGCGAGAGCGCCTCCCGCTCCGGTCCCTGAGGCCAGACCTCGTCCTCCGACGGCAATCCCTTGCTGCTGATGACGACCATGGTCCCGTCCGACTTGGCGACCACCTGCTCCACGCGGAGCGTCACGCCCTCGCGGGTGACGGTCACGGGCGCGGCCAGGACACGGGTCTCCTCCAGGTTCACGAACCCCACGCCCGGCACGTAACCCAGCAACCGCTGGAGGTCGGCCCACACCCGCTGCGGGCCGACGGCCAAGAGGGCGACAGCAAGGGCGAGGAGCACGGCAACGCCGATCGTGGCCCAGCGGTGCCGCTGCAGGGGTTGCCAGACCAGCTCCCTGAAAAGCTGTAACGGCGACGGCTCAGCCGCCGGTTGTGGTGCAGTCGCGCTGCGCGGGGCAGTGAGCTGACGTTCCAGCCTCGCTACGAAAGCGGAATCCGGTTCCGGCGCGGAGAACAGCGTCCCCAGCGCCTCCTCGATCTCTGACGAATACCTCATCTCCACCCGTTCACCCATCGTCGCCTCCCCATGCCTCCTCCAGCCGGCGGAGCAGCCGGTGGACGGCCATCTTCACCGCACCCTCGCTGCGACCCACGACCTCTCCGATCTCCCGGTACGTCAGCTCCCCGGCGAAGCGGAGCCGCAGCAACTCCTGCTTCTCCTCATCCAGCCCCTTCACTAGCGTCGCCAGGTGCTCCAACCGCTCCTCGTGCACCACTAGCGCCAGCGGGTTAGGGCGGTCGCCCTCGATCTCTGATGCCGCGTCCAAGGGCTGAGTCGGGCGCCTCCGGCGGTAGTGGTCGACGACGCGGCGGTGCGCGATGGTGAAGAGCCAGGCCGAGAACGTACCCTGCTCGTGGTAGTTCTCGAGCCCCTCCAGCGCCTCCGTGAAGATCCGGGAGGTGAGATCCTCGGCATCCGCCTTCCGTCCCACGCGGCTGTAGACGTACCGGTAGATACGATCGACGTACCGCCGGTAGAGGGCGGCGAAGGCGCTTCGATCCCGCTTGGCGGCCCTTACCAGCGCTGCGTCGTCTTGGTCGCTCTTTGCTTTAGCCGGCCTTGCTATCTCCGCTAGCTCCATAAGCTGGCCTGCAATAGAACGTCAATGTAGGGCGGTTTTGCCAACCGCCTGTCCCCTCAAACCTTCCTCATAATATATATCGTGCGACGGGACAAAACGTAACATCCCCGGGACATACTCGCGACATACTCGCGGCCGACGTCCGATCGAACTCTTCTCGTCGTGCCCTGCTCAAGCACGTCTCCCTGCCGTCCACAGCACCAACTTCTCCCCTGCGGACCAGTCCCTCCACTCGGCTCTCGCACACACCATCGGACCCACTCCCAACCTGCTGGAAGAACCGACACATCCAATGTTGTGCCATACGGCACAATCAGATGATTTCCTGCGATCCGGGTTCTCGCCTCTTCCGCACGCCGCATCCGGTGCACGCCTTGTAGGGCGGTTCTGCTAACCACCCGCTCAGTTCAAACTTGGGATCTCTCTGGTCGAATAACCGGCAGGGGGATTGACGTGGGTCTCGCAGGCCCGGTTATGTGGATGGCGTCGGAGAACTCGCCGTAATGAACTACTTACGACCGAGCGGCCGCGCCTTCGCGCCAGTCGCCCAGAAAGCGCACGTCTGCATCGCCTTCGGCGAAACGACCCGCCAGTCCCTCGTCGGCGGTCACCAGCGGCAGCGACAGGGGACGGGCCAGCGCGACGTAGGCGGAGTCGTAAGCCGTGGCGCCATGCTCCACCGCGAGGGCCAGGGCGTCGGCCGGGTAGCCGAATCGCCGCACGTACTTCCAGAAGATGTTCGTGCACTCGATGAAGAAGAGGTCGGGGACGTAGAAGCGGGCGGGTGGGGTGTCGGTCAGGTGGTCAAACAGCGCGTCGGCCCGCTCGGAGAGCGGCTCGATGAGGAACAGCTTGATGCCGACGCTGGCGTCGACCACGCAGTCGAACGGTCTCCCTGACGACCGCGTTTCCTCCATCACCGCCCGCGATCCTCGCGCAGCAGCGTCGTGCTGTCGGGGGCGCCGACGGCGTCGGGGGCGAAGGAGCGGCGCTCCCGGATCGATGCTAGGCGCGACGCTGACGTGCGCTCGGCCTTCTCCACCGCCCATTCCAGCAGGGTGATCACCTCGGCGCTCAGCGAACGGCGCTGGGCGTCGGCCCGCGCCTTCAGGCGCCGGTGCAAGTCCTCAGGGACGTTTCGTACGTGCAGAATTGCCATTCCATTCACCTCCACTGGCATCATACTCTCTTGGTTGCATTTTGCAACAAGAACAGATCAGTGCCATTCCAGGTTGATCGTCTTGCACTGCTTCTCTCTGCGTAACAGCGGTGCGTTGCACGTTGCCCGTGCGATGCACCTGTCCGTGCAAGTGCATGCTCTGCCCGTCAGACCTTTGCCTCAAACTGAGCCGGGGAAGGTACTCAAGTCTGTCGCCGTAGGCGGGGCGAGTTGCCGCTTCCAGCCTTCCTCGATGGAGATGGCGAGGACGCCGACCCCTTGCGTCCGACCGCGCCGGGTGGAGGCGACGACGGTCTCTCCGTTGGGCGTCCAGCCAAAGTCGATCACGCCCTCGACCAGCCGCTCGGGACGCCCGCCGTCCGCGGGCACCAGCCACAGGTCATCGCGGTCGTAACTGAAGAAGGAGCGGGTCAGGAAGCTCTCGCCATCCGGGGACCAGGCGATCTGGCGGAAGAAACCGCGGCTACCACGAGTCCAGTACCAGTTCCCCGGCTCCGCCGTGTCCAGGCGCTGCGCCTGAGGGGAGAGCGGCAAACGGCGAGGCTCCCCCAACCGTACGGGGGAGGTCTCGCTGGCGAAGGTGATGCACCGCACCAAGAGTGGCTGCCAGCGCGGCCTGCTCCTGCACCACCCGCTGCTCCTCCAGCATGAACTCCTGGCGCCGTTCAGGGTCGGCCGTCGTGCGGGCCTTCCGCACCAGCGCGACCACGTCGCCGCCGGGGTAGTTGGACGGAAAGGCAGCAAACACGGGCCGGCATCGGGCCCAGGCTAAGGGGAAGGGCACGGCGTCTTCGGCTGCCATTGAGGATACGATCCTGCAGTGAGATGCTTTGGCTGTCCCTCACCCCGCCACAGGTAGATCGCCGATTCCCATTCTTCCGCGTCCACGTGCCGGGCCCATGCGAACGCCACCGTCTTCCCGTCCGGCCCCACCTCCCAGCCGGGTGTCAGCGGTCTGTCCCTGGTCTGCTCCTGGTAAAGCCCGGTGGTCTTGAACGCCTCCCCGAATCCGCCGGCCGCCCACCAAGGTAGATCGCTACCGTCGGTCTCCCGGAGCGTTCCATCCTCGGTCAGGGTCATATAGCGATAGGTCACCCGCGCCGGTTGGGCCCAACCTTCGAAAGTGGTCTTCTCGAACTCCTTGACCCTGACCTCCAGCCGCCCGTCGGGGAGCCAGCGGGCTGGGTAGTAATGGCGCGTCTGCGTGCCCTCCAGCACGACCGTCAGTGCTCCGTCCCCGGCTGAATCATCAGCCATCCGCCACACAGCGACGCTGGTGGGGTGCGTGACCTTGGTCTCGCCCTTCATACAGTCCTGGGCATCCACAAGGCAGGTCCATTCAATCCCCGGTTTCCCTGTCTCCTCCTTGCCGAAGACAGACCCGGGTTCGTGCGGGAGCCAGAGATAGCCGGGGAAGCTGGGCGGGTAGATTGTTGTGAGCACCTTCCGATCACGGATGTCCCACATCCGAACGGTGCGGCTGAAGCCGGCCTCTGCCACCCCCAGCAGCGGAAGAGGGAAAGGCTGCGGATTCAGAAACGCCATCTGGCTGGGCCGGGTGTTGGAATAGGTGCTGACTGTGATAGCTTCCCGAGCAGCGATGTCGAGGACACGCAGGGCATCTGGGGCCACGGGACGGCTTCCTTTCTCCAGAGTGTAAAGGTAGGCGAGGTGGCGGCTATCCTGGGACCAAGCCAGCTCCGTAGGGCGGGAGATCGCGCCCGGTGGCGTGAACGGGATGAAGCGAGCGTCCTCCATGGAGAGAAGCGTCAGCTGACCGCCCCGGACGAAGGCGAGCGAGCGGCCGTCAGGCGACCAGTTGAAGGACTCGATGGTGCCGTTCTCGATCAAGGGGACGCGCTGGGAGCCGTCGGGCGAGATCAGGGCCAGTTGCTCGTCCGGTGTCTCGAAGGCGATCCAACCGCCCGGTGGAGGTGTCAAGTCGGGGAGGTCAGGGAAGGAAGGGGGAGGCGTGGGCTCTAAGATCGAGATGATCCGCTTCTCTTCACCTGGGACCTGGTCCAGCGGCGTAGATTCGACTGTCGGGCCCGTCTCGGGGGATGGCTCCCGGCTTGGCATCATGGCTGGCGTCTTGGCAGGCGTTGCTTTCGATATCGGTCTCTCGGTCGGCTGCGGGGTGAGTGTAGCCACGACACCAGTCTGCATAGTGTCATCCATATCAGGGGGTGTAGCGCAGCCGCAAGCCGCCAACGTCAGACTCATCCCGATCAGTAGCAGCAAACGTGTCCTTTTCATTCCTTCTGCCCCTCAAGTCCACGATTTCAGTGTCGTCCCAACGCCATGACCTTCGTCGCGGCGGTGCACCGCCATTCTACCTGTATGCTCGGGGATCCAACTATTTGTTGTAGTACTCGGCGATTTTAAGTGGATCCTGGGTGTAATAGCATAGTTTCTTATACGTTGTACCGTCCGCCGGGTCACTGATATAGTAGTCGCAGGCATCGTCGAGATCGTAGCCGTTGCTCTTGTATACCACGACGAAGTGTCCGCCTACGTTTACGATGGGAGGCCTGCTCTCAGATAGCATCGCGCATAGCTTGGACCAACGGAAGGGATGGTAATCGACGAACCCTGCCTGATTGTCGCTACAGTGATCGGCCGCACACTGCCACAGCAACCGACAGTTATAGCGGCAACCGTGATCTCCGCAACACCCATTCACTTCGCCGGGATTGTCGTTGGCTCCATAGTATCTAAACACCATTGTGGCCGAAGTTATGGCACAACCTTGAGAGCACATTGTGCCACACGTACAGTAGTGGCCCAAGTCCGGATTCTGCTCAGCGTACGGAAGATGGTATAAGCAGTCGTCACGCCAGGACGACCCGCATTGACTGTAAGCAGGGACATTGAGGGTGATCCTGCACTCGGGAATATACTCCGGACTGGGACCAGGAGAGGGTGTTTTTTCAGGAATCGGCGTTTCCCGAAGCGGACGTTCTTCCGTTCGCTTCAATGGCACCCACATATCATCCACAAAGACCCACTTTATGTCCTCTCGCGAAGCGAAACCAGGATCACGAGACAGGAGGTTGTACGTTTGTGGGTGGACATTCTCGCCTAGCTCAAGAAGGATTGTCTGACCATCTACCTGGATAGGGATAGGCGGTGACTGTTGCGCTTTGGCAATCGGCGGGGCTACTGTCCCTGTACTCAGCACGGCACTCAGCAGCGTCAGCAGCGCGAACACCGAGACGAACTTCAGTTTACGCATTTTCAGGTCTCCTTTTCGTGATATCAGCCGCCGGACCATCCGGCGACGGGCCCAGTATACCACAAAAAGTGCTCCAAAATGCTGACAGTTTCTGACAGTTTCTGACATCGGGTCGAACAATACGTTTGGGTTATACGTGGTGAGGGGTCAGCAGCTGTGACAGGGGCTGACATTCAGATTTCAGCGCGTCTCGGCATCGTGGAAGGTAAGTTGGCCGTAGGGGGACTGACGCTCACCTTCCACGCACGCCCCGTCCACGGCGAAGGCATTGTCTTGGACAACAGTACAAGGTGATGCGCCGCACCAGGAGCGGCTGCCACAAGGCTTGCTCCAGCACGATCTCATAGCGATGTCGCCGATTGACATAGATGTCCTGGGGATGCTAGTAATTCCGCAGGCGGTATGGAATGCCAAAGAACCTTTCACCGCCGATAATATCCTCGATCGCCAATCTATCTTCATGCGACGGATACACTATTACGATATCCGCCTTGCCAGGACACGTTGAGGAATCTATTCTCACATCCACAAAACCAGGATTTAACTGTTCGATTTTTTGGACGGCCTCCTGGTGTTGTTCTACAACTCGCCTTACTTCAGACTCTGTTGGCAGTTTTGCGCAAGGCAGGTAGTGATTTTTGCTGTCGTACAGAAAATCATCAATCCACCTTCTTATTTGGTTTGTCCTTAGCTCTGCGAAGATCCCCCCCACGAGGAGAGCGACCAAGAGCAGCAAAAGTGTCCTTTTCTTCGTCAACATCGTCAAGTGTTGCCTCCATTAGCGTCACTTCGGGAGCCCCGATTCGACTGGGGGTCCCGGTTCTCAAACTGGCCGATTAGAAGTTGCCATGCCACCAGCGAACGTAGGCTCCCCAATTCCAATAGGGCCACAAATACGAGAACACCTCGGGATTAGGCTCTCCATATTGGATGTTGAAACTGGTACTGCTGGCAACTCGCCCGTGGTCACGGAAACGAGGGCTACTACAGTAACCATACGGTCCGTCATATCCCGTGCCCCTGGTGTAATCTTCCGCACAAGAGCCTGGAGAATAGCCCCCGCCACAAGCATAGTTTGCTGTGTGATGAAATCCCCAGTTCAAGAGCGTCTGCTCTGGATCTGATGAGGAGTACCAGTATCTCGACGGGGAGTAGTTTGGCACCGGATAGCTCCAGTTTCCACAGGCTGGAGGATTTTTCATCGCGGAAGCTGTCCCGTGAGCCTCCTCCTCCAGTTTGACTTGCTGCGATGCTAGCTCGAAGAAGTTCGCTAATCTGGGGTATTCCTCTGCGGTTACGTTCAGTCGAGTTATGTCGTCCACTGTTTCATCGGTTGCTGCTCTTGACAGTTCATTTTGATAGGCGACCATCTCTTGAGCCAACAATACAACTTCCTTTGAGAAGCCATCCGCCAGAGCAGCCTCTGCATCGAAGACTTGAAACACATCCTCTCTGCTAGCATACTGTATGTAGGACTCTAACTGGGAGAGCTGCTCAGTGATTTCGTCAATGTCCGGCTTACTCTGCCCTGAAACAGTCTTTGGAGCTCTAGCCAGGGACTCCAACCTTTGAGCATCGGATGGCGGCTTTTCAGCTGCTGCGGAACCCATACCAGCGCTCAACAGCAGCGCCAGCAGCGCGAACACCGAGAACAACTTCATCTTACGCATTCGAAACCTCCTCTTCGTGGTATCGGTCGCCGGACCTTCCGGCGACGGTCCCAGTATACCACAAAAAGTGCTCCAAAATTCTGACAGCTTCTGACAGTTTCTGACATCGGGTCGGACAATACGTTTGGGTTATACGTGGTGAGGGGTCAGCAACTGTGACAGGGGCTGACGTTCAGATCTCAGCGCGTCTCGGCGTCGTGGAAAAGGAGTTGGCCGTGGGGGGACTGACGCTCACCCTCCACACACGCTCCGTCCACGGCGAAGGTGATGCGCCGCACCAAGAGTGGCTGCCAGAGCGCCTGCTCCAGCACCACCCGCTGCGCCTCCAATACCAACTGCTGGCGCTGCTCGCGGTTGGCCGTCGCGCGGGCCTCGCGCACCAGCGCGGCCACGTCGCCGCCGGGGTAGTTGAGCAGAGGGCAGACCGGTGATCTGTTTGCCGACCTACCTGCCTTCTAAGCCTTACCAAGTTCGCTCGCTGTGGGTGTACGGTCGTCTGTTTTTGCCGCTTGGAGATATCGTGAACCCTCCAGCTAAACCATTCTATCACGCAGTGGTAAACGATGACTGTTTTCTTCCCTCTAACTGAGACAGAAACCTCGTGAGTCCGCGTAGGCCAGAAGTCCTCCGAGGAGATGTCAATGTCTGCAAAGGCTTCAAGCAGAGGACCGAAGTCCACATTGGTATGTTCGTCGACTCGCTGCGGTTGGGAGGGCAATCTTACTCTCTGGCGTGCTTCTACCGAGAGGAAGCGTTGTATGTCTCCATCGCTGCTCACGACGTGATAGGCCCATTCTTCAAAGGCTGGCGCGGCCAAAGGCAGGGTTCGGGAAGCGACGTAGCCCAGGCTGAGAAGCAGACAGGCGGCCAACAGATAGAGAAAGAACTTCTCCCTACGCAAAGACCTCATCTCTGAACCCTCTGAGTTGCTTATATCCGGCTTTGACCGCTGATCAGTGAGCATCTTGGAGTCGGAAGGCCTCCATCACCCAAAATACATCGTTCAGATTGACATCCACCGGCATGTCAAGTCCTGGTTCCTTTTCCGAAATTGACTGCTTAACCTCTGTGACGATCTGCGTCGGCAGTACATCCGCCAGGAAGCAGAGGGGATCGTTGGTGAGCTGCTCATACTCGTCCAGGTTCACTATCCCCTCGAAGCTGGTTACCCCGACTAGTTTGGTATCATTGCTACCCCAGGCAGCTACCAGGTCGAAGGCGCCTTGAGGAAACACCTGTTCCCCCTCTGGCACTCCACCGACGGTTACTTTCTCCCCTCGGTCGTTGATGGCCCGTGTTTCGAAAGCCTTTACAGAGAGATCGTACCTTCTCACAAAGTCTCGGAACTCCGTCGGCGAAACAGGCCTCCGGAAGGTCAGCACCATCCTCGCTTCTTTGACTCCATCATCCTTGAGCTTCTGACCCACCTTCTGCACTTCGGCACGATAGTCTTGTAGATCTTCTGCTGTTCTCAGGCGTCTCGTTACATTGGCGTCGACTTCGGAGTCAGGGGATATGATCGCTTCGTAAGCGTAGACAGACGCTGTATTCGTAAGAACTGCCCGGCTTTCTCCCGGCATTGTTGTCGCTGAACCAGCTGAGAAGGATCCGAGATTGTGCCCGGAGTACGATCTGCGGCTTAGTAGATCATAATGCATCGTATCCCACTCGCTATTCCACCAATGCCAGTCTGAGAGCTGCCCTGTGAAGGTGAGATATCCATCCCCCGAGCTGTAACGTTGCCATCCGATATAGACGTACATCGTCTGATAATCTGGAGGCAAATAGGCTGGAGGAAAATACGGGCTCTTGGCGGTGACCTCTGCTTCCGGATATATGCCGCTGTAACCATCACGATCATACTTCGGATCCCAGAAGTTAGTGTTGTACCATCCAGTAGCTGACAAATGGTGGTCATAGCCTTCCTCTTGGTCAGCAACATCATGTGTATATCGATGCCCACTATCCCTTACTTCTTGGGCAGATGCCTCATACCAACGGAGAGCAGTGGCTGCACTAACAAACGATGATGAAGGATCGTCATAGTAAATGTAGTGGTTCCAGCCATCAGGAGACCATGGTAAGTCCTTCCCAAGAGTCCAGTCACTTCCCCCCGAATGAGCGTAAATGGCAAGTGAACTGACTGCAATGAATCCCGCTACCATTGCGAGGGCGATCACTCTTTTGACGAGCAACTTTTGCATTTGCGTTCTCCTTTCGTCAGTGTTGCTATGCGTCGCCGGACCATCCGGCGACGGGCCCAGTATACCACAAGAAGTGCTCCAAAATTCTGACAGTTTCTGACAGTTTCTGACATCGGGTCGGACAATACGTTTGGGTTATACGTGGTGAGGGGTCAGCAGCTGTGACAGGGGCTGAAATTCAGATTTCAGCGCGTCTCGGCGTCGTGGAAGAAGAGTTGGCCGTAGGGGGACTGACGCTCACCCTCCACGCACGCCCCGTCCACGGCGAAGGTGATGCGCCGTACCAAGAGTGGCTGCCAGAGCGCCTGCTCCAGCACCACCCGCTGCGCCTCTAATACCAACTGCTGGCGCTGCTCGCGGTCGGCCGTCGCGCGGGCCGCGCGCACCAGCGCGGCCACGTCGCCGCCGGGGTAGTTGAGCAGGTTGCGCGGCCCGGGGCCGAGGAAGATGCCCAGCGCCGTGTAGTCGCCCCAGGCGTAGTCGAACAGCAGCAAGTCGAAGTCCTGGCGCTGGCTCAGGATCTCCGCCCGCGGCACCTCGCGCACGCGGATACGCAGGCCGACGGCCTCCAGCTGCTGCCTGACGACACCGGCCAGTTCCCGATAGGTGTTGCTCGCGGGGATCAAGAGCACCACCTCGGATTCGGTATCAAAGTTAGCCCCAGTCAGGACCGTCCGCGCCCGCTCGGGAGCGTAATCATAGCCAAAGGCCGCCGCCCGGGGGTCGTAACCCGCGGCGTCGGGCGCCAGGGGCGTCTCGGCGACCTCGAACGGGCCCAGCTCGGCCAGACTGCTCTTGTCCAGCGCCAGCGCCACCGCCCGGCGCGCACGGACATCCTGCCAGCGCGGGCGCTGGAAGTTGAAGCCCAGGTAGGTCACGCCGCCGGTGGCTTGGTGAAGCCGGAAGCGGGGGATGGCAGCGACCGTCTCGACGTGCTCCTGGCTGAGGCTGAGCATGCAGCCCTCGCCGTTCAGCAGCAGATCGAGACGCTTGTCCCGGTCGGGTTCGAAGAGGAAACGAACCCGCGGCACGTGCGGTGCACCCCGGTTGGCGAAATAGGCCGGTGGCCAGCGATAGTCAGCATTGCGCACCAGCGTCAGCGAGCGGTCGGGTCGATACAGGGAGAGCGCGAAGCGGTAAGGCCCGGTGCAGGCCGCAAACCCTGGCTCCTCCGGATCGCTCGCCTGCGGCGAGACGATGGCCGCGTAGGGACTGGTCAGCACCAATCGGACGAACTCGTAATCCGGCTCCGGCAGCGTGAACGTCACACTGCGCCCGTCGGGCTGGCCCGAGACTCTGACCCCGCGCAGGTCGCCCGCCAGCGGCGAGGCGCCCAGGCGCTGCAGCCGCTCGAAGCTGGCCTCCACGGCCTCGGCGTCCAGCGGTGTGCCGTCGTGGAAAGTGATGCCCTCCCGCAGGCGAACCGTCAGGCGGCGTCCGCCGTCCTCGTACACCACCTCGTCCCGCGCCAGGAGCCCGCGCACGCTGCCGTCGAAATCCTCGTAGAAGAGCGGCTCGCAGACGTGGCGGAAGACCGACTGGGCGATGGGGTGCGAGGTGTGATGGGGGTCGTAGTCGCCGG
>Ga0207797_1002627_pt1 | contig 12387 bp, 15 predicted proteins | sample PRCRCaboRojoPR_6_FD_187275 | JGI IMG/M metagenome (GOLD analysis project Ga0207797, IMG submission 187275) | Marine sediment microbial community from Cabo Rojo, Puerto Rico - PR CR 10% Liquid 1 (SPAdes) | ecosystem: Environmental > Aquatic > Marine > Coastal > Sediment | place: Cabo Rojo, Puerto... | reverse complement strand
ATCGAAGCACTTAGGCCGAGTTCTCGCGATTTAGTGAGCAAGCCGTACATGGGTCAAAAACCTCATACCAAAGAGCGAAACGAGGTTATGCAAAGGTCTTAGAGGAAAACGCCCTATTCTAACGATTGCCTTTAGGGCTGCGTGCATCGCATGCGGTTTGAAAGAAACAATCTCATTCCATCGACCGACTTGATCCCTTAATTTCCTTATAAACCGATCATTCCGAGGAGGCGTACATGACGTACAAGACCATCAAGCTCGAAATTTCCGAGGCCGTTGCCACGATCACATTTAATCGGCCCGATATCCTCAATGCCCTGAGCCCGGAGGTGGTTACCGAATTCAACGGGGCCATTGGAGAAGTGCAAAGTACCGACGGGGTTCGTGTCCTCATCTTGACGGGTGCGGGGCGGGCATTTGTGGCGGGTGCGGACATCAATGTCCTGGAGGGCTTGGATCCCCTGGGCGCCAAACAGTTCGCCCTGGCGGGACAGTGGGCGCTTTTCGCTCTGGAGGCGATGGATATCCCGGTCATCGCCTGCGTAAACGGCTTTGCCTTGGGCGGGGGATGTGAAATCGCCATGGCCTGTGATTTCATCTACGCCGGCGAAAGTGCCAAGTTCGGACAGCCGGAAATCAATCTCGGTCTCATTCCGGGCTTTGGGGGTACCCAGCGGCTCTGCCGGTTGGTCGGCAAGGCTCGGGCAAAGGAGCTTTGTATGACGGCTCGGATGTTGACCGCCCAGGAGGCTTATGCCATGGGCCTGGCCACCCGGGTATTTACGGATGACACCCTGTGGGAAGAAACGTGGGATGCCGCCCGGAAACTGGCCCAGAAAGGAGCGGTTTCGGTTCGGGCGGTCAAACACGTCATCGACAACGGCTATGACATCGACCTGAAAAATGCCTGTGCCTTGGAAGCGGAGACCTTTTCCGTATGCTTTGCCAGTGAGGATCATAAAGAAGGGACCCGGGCCTTTCTGGAAAAACGGCCCCCCGAATTCAAGGGCAAGTTGATATAAGGCGTTGGGGACACGACCTGGGATCTGACAAATGGTGGTGGATTGAGGAACCGGTTTTCCGGAAGGAGGATGTCGCATGGACTTTGCGCTAACGGAAGAGCAGAAGATGATAGAGGACATGTGCCGCCGGTTTGCAGAAAAAGAGATCAAACCGGTGGCGGCCCGACTGGATGAAACGAGGGAGCATCCGCAGCAGCTCTGTGAGCAAATGGGAGAACTCGGTTTGATGGGGATTACCGTGCCCGAGAAGTACGGGGGGGCAGGGATGGACTATGTTTCGTATATCGTAGCCCTCATTGAGATTTCCAAGGGATGTGCCTCCACCGGAGTCATCATGTCTGTGAACAACTCGTTATACTGCTTTCCCATCAATTATTTTGGAACGGAAGCGCAAAAGGAGACGTATCTCACCCCGGTGGCCTCCGGGAACGCCATCGGCTGTTACGCCCTTACCGAGGCGGGAGCGGGTTCCGACCCGGCGTCTATGCGTACCACGGCCACCCTGGAAGGCGATCAATGGGTGATTCGGGGGGAGAAGAAGTTTATTACCAATGGAAACGTGGCCGACTACTGCGTGGTGGCGGCGGTGACGGATAAGGAAAAAGGATCGAAGGGAATCAGCTCCTTTATTCTGGATGTCAAGAACACGCCGGGATTTTCCGTGGGGCGCGTGGAAGACAAGCTGGGGATCAAGGCCTCGGGTACGGCGGAACTGGTGTTCAATGAGGCCCGTATCCCGAAAGAGAATCTTTTGGGACAAGAGGGCGCCGGCTTGAGACAGATGCTCACCACGCTCGATGCGGGTCGGTTGGGGATCGGTGCTCAGGCCGTGGGTATCGGCCGCGCGGTCCTGGAGGAGGCGGCCTCCTATGCGAACACGCGAGAACAGTTCGGACGGTCGATTGGCAAGTTCCAGGCGATCCAGTGGAAGCTGGCGGACATGGCCACCGAGTTGGATGCAGCGGAACTGCTCTTGCTCCGGGCCGCCTGGCTGCAGGATGCCGGCAAACCGTTCGAAAAGGAATCCGCCATGGCGAAGATGTATGCTTCCGATGTGGCCATGCGGGCGGCCGTGGAGGGGGTCCAGATACTCGGGGGGTATGGCTACTGCAAAGATTTTCCCATGGAACGGCACATGCGCGATGCCAAGATTTGCCAGATCTATGAAGGGACCAACGAGATCATGCGCCTGGTCATCGCCAGAAATCTCTTCAAAGAGATGCGGAGTCAAGATGGGCCTTGAGAAAGGGTTGGTCCAGGTCTACACGGGGGACGGAAAAGGCAAGACGACCGCGGCATTGGGCCTGGCCTTACGGGCCATCGGAAGGGGACTCAAGGTGGTGATCCTTCAGTTTCTAAAGGGGGGTCTGGCGACGGGGGAACTGGTTTCCGCGCAGCGGCTTCAGCCGGACCTGAAGATCAAGCCCATGGGTAAGGTCGGGTTTATCGGTCCGGAGGGTCCCACCGCGGAGGATCGGGTGCTGGCCGAGGCCGCGCTGCGGGAAGCACGGGACATCGCCCACCGGGGAGAGTGCGATCTGTTGGTGCTCGATGAAATTAACGTGGCCCTTTCCCTCGGGCTGGTATCGGAAGCGGCGGTACTTGAACTGATCGAGACCAAGCCCGATCACATGGAGCTGATCCTCACCGGCAGGGGAGCCCCGGATGCCGTTCTGAAGCGGGCTCATTTGGTAACCACCATGGCGTCGACCCGGCATTATTTCGATAACGGACAGGGGGCACGGCACGGCATTGAGCATTAGCCCCCCGGATGACCGTGTCACGGTCATTTCAGCCCACTACGGTTTTCACAGGGAAATTCACTCCACGAAAAGGTGTCCTATGAGTGGCTTGTATCGGAAAAAGGAACTGGCGGAGATTACCGCCGCTCAAGAGGGCTGGCGGGATGAATTTGAAGACCGGGTCGCATCGGCACCAAACAAAGGCGGATCTTCCACGGTTTCCGGAAAGGAGGTTGAGCCCCTTTACACGCCCGGTGACAGCCCGGAATTCGATTACATGAAACGTCTCAATTTCCCCGGGCACTACCCCTATACCCGGGGGGTTCAGACCTCGATGTACCGGGGGCGCTGCTGGACCATGCGGATGTTTGCCGGTCTCGGTAGCGCCGAGGAGACCAACGAGCGCTTCCATTATCTGGTGGAACACGGTCAGACCGGACTTTCCACCGCCTTTGATATGCCCACGCTGATGGGATATGACACGGATGCACCCAAGGCCCGCGGCGAATGCGGAAAATGCGGGGTGGCGGTGGATACCCTGAAGGATATGGAAATTCTTTTTGAGGGCTTGCCGCTGGACCGATTGACGACCTCTATGACCATCAATCCCCCCGCCGCCGTCCTCTGGGCGATGTATATCGCCGTGGCGGAGAAACGGGGTGTTCCCCGGAAGGTATTGGGGGGGACGATACAAAACGACATGTTGAAGGAGTTCATCGCTCAGAAGACCTTCATGTGTCCTCCAGAGCCCTCCATGCGGTTGATTGTAGATACCATCGCCTTTGGAACCGAACAGGTGCCCCGGTGGAACCCGGTCAGCATCAGCGGGTATCACATCCGTGAGGCGGGATCGACGGCCGTTCAGGAGCTGGCATTTACCCTGGCCGATGGGATCGCCTACGTGGAAGCCGCTCTGGAACGCGGATTGGATGTGGATGCCTTTGCACCCCGGTTGTCTTTTTTCTTTAACGCCCACATCGATTTTTTCGAAGAAATCGCCAAGTTTCGAGCAGCTCGCCGGATGTGGGCCCATATCATGAAGCACCGGTTTCAGGCCAAAGCGGATCGCTCTCTCTGGCTTCGCTTCCACACCCAGACCGCCGGGTGCAGCCTGACCGCCCGCCAACCGTTCAACAATATCGTAAGAACGGCGGTGGAGGCCTTGGCGGCGGTCCTGGGGGGAACCCAATCGCTGCACACCAATTCCTTTGACGAGGTCCTGGCCATTCCCACGGAAGAGGCGGCGACCGTGGCCCTAAGGACCCAGCAGATCCTGGCGGAAGAAACTGGAGTGGCCAATAGCATCGATCCTCTGGGCGGGGCCTACTGTTTGGAAAGGCTTACGGACGAGATGGAGGCGGAGGCATTTGAATATGTCAGAAAAATTGACGAAATGGGGGGGATGTTGCAGGCCATTGAGAAGAACTACCCCCAGATGGAAATTGCCGAGGCGGCCTATGACTTTCAGCAGCAGGTGGACAAAGGTCGGCGGGTGATGGTTGGAGTGAATAAATATGCAGTCGAGGAAGACATTCCCGTAGACATCTATCATGCCGATGACACCCTGGAAGAAGCGCAAATTGCGCGAACTGACCAGGTAAAGAACGATCGAGACGGCGTCCGCGTGCGGGAAGGGTTGGAGAGGCTTGGGGAGGCCTGCACCGGGGGATCCAACGTCATGCCCGCGCTCATCGAATGCGCCGCCGCTTATTGTACCCTGCAGGAAATGTGTGATGTCTTCCGGGAGGTTTTCGGGACCTACACCGATCCGGGGACCTTTTAGTGTAACGCAGAAAGATATGAGAAAGATCCGAATTCTGGTTGCCAAGCCCGGTCTGGATGGACACGATCGGGGGGCAAGAATCGTTGCCCGAGCCTTTCGGGATGCCGGGTTTGAAGTCATTTACACAGGGTTGCATCAAACGCCCGAACAAATCGTCAACGCCGCCATCCAAGAGGACGTGGACCTTGTCGGTCTGAGCAGCTTGGCCGCTGCGCATCGGTTTTTGTTTCAGCGGGTCATTGATCTCCTGAAAGAAGAAGGGGCGGAGGACATACAGGTCATCGGCGGCGGAATCATTCCGGAAAAGGACATCGACAAACTGAAGGCGATCGGGGTGAAAGAGGTTTTTCTCCCGGGGACCTCCCTGGAGGCGATCGTCAAGTGGGTGAAAGACCACGTCGTTCCCCGTGGATCGTTGGATGCTTGAGGGGCAACCCGTTATCCTGCCACGCATTTTTTTCTGCCATTCCATCCATAAATAAGTGGTTCGTTTCTTCGTTCGCGGCATCAGCAAATAAATAATGGTCAAATGACCAAAATTTGATTGACAAAATGTCAGACAAGAATTAATATTTTGGTCAAACGATCGTTATGTGAGGAGCAGATGCCCAGACGTAAGAAACCGAGATTTGTATCCGGATATCCTTCCATCGAGGCCTTTGTGCCGAAAGGAGGTCTGCAAACCGGGGAGATTTCTTTGTCCTTGGAGGGGTTGGAAGCGATTCGACTGACCGACTTCGAAGGGCTGGATCAGGAAACCGCCGCGGGGATTATGCAGGTTTCCCGGCAAACCTATGGACGGATTCTCGGGGAGGCGCGCCATCTGGTTGCGGAAGCTCTGGTGACGGGAAAGGGACTCGTCGTTGAAGGCGGGACCTATGAAATGCGCGGCGGCAGGCAGAGGCGCCGCCGCAGAAGAGGCGGAAGGGGGTGAGAATCATGCCCAGAAGAGACGGAACCGGTCCCGAAGGAATGGGGCCGAGAACAGGAAGAGGCCAAGGCAGCTGCAATCCGTCGCAAAACAGTGCCCCGAACTCGGACCGGGGGTTGCGGCGACCCGGTCGCGGACTGGGTCAGACCGGTGGCGGTCGTGGCAGAGGGCAGGGTCGCGGCGGTCAAGGCGGCGGCCGTGGTGGAAACCGCTAAATTATTGTCGAACAGCAAACCATGGAGATGAGAGGAGGTGAACGATCATGCCAGGATTTGATCGAACAGGACCGCAAGGGTTCGGACCCATGACGGGAGGCGCCAGGGGCCTGTGCAATCCGTCCGGTGCAAACGCAGCATATGGCCGCGGTTACGGCCTTGGCCGCGGAATGGCCTATGGCCGGGGGTTTCGAGGCGGCTTTGGGTACGGCCGAGGTCTTCGTCGGGGCTTCGGCGCCGGATGGTATCCTCCGGCGTATGCGGCACCGGCCCCACCTGCCGACGAATTGAGTCTGTTGAAGGCTCAGGCGGCGGACATGAAGGGGGCTCTCGACGAGATCAATCGCCGTATCGCAGAGCTCGAGCAGGCGGACGAATAAGGTCTTGACGCAGTGATGAAAAGGTGATTGTGTGCCGGCAAACTTGGTGCGCTGCACCAGGTTTGCCTTTGCAATCCGTCATCGGACAAAGACGATCAGTAAACGACGATGGAGACAAGCTATGAGAAAGGTTGGTATCATACGGTGTGAAAAGAATATGGACAAATGCCCGCTCACCAATTGCATTCGGTGTCTTCGCGAGGGCAAGGAGGCCTTTTCCATCCATGACGATTGCTCGCTAACGGGCATCTTCGCCTGTCACTGCCCGGGTGACAAGGCGGTTGATCTGGCCAAAATACTGAAGGCCAAAGGCGCGGAGACGATACACTTTTGTACGTGTACGTTTGCCGGGAAGTCCGACGGCCGATGGGTTCGAGAAACGGGAGGCTTTTGCGAAGACATCGACGCCATTATCGACAAGGTGAACGCCGAAACCGGGCTTACCTGCGTGAAGGGTACCGCCCACCTGCCTGCAGGATATGAGGTGCAGCGCTGGACCGCACAAGAGGAAGCCCCCGCGAGCCAAGATGGATAAGGAAAAGGGGCCCGAGCGCACCATTCAGTTTCGCCCCATCGGTTTTGTCGAGACCTCCGCGACGACGGTCCCCCGACACTGGACCCTGTCTGAGGTGGAAGGGACGCTGGTTATCGATGAGGCCTACCAGGAGGGGCTAAAGGATATTCGTAAGGGAGACGACATCGTCGTCCTCTTTCATTTTCACAAGAGTAAGCCCTTTTCCACCTCCGCCCTAGGGCAGACTCCGCCCCACCGGGATCGACAAATGGGCGTTTTTAGCATATGTTCTCCCTTTCGTCCCAATCCCATCGGTCTTTCGGTGCTGAAGGTGCAGGAGGTGTCAGGCAACAAAGTACATGTTCGGGGCCTGGATATGATCGACGGGACCCCGATTCTGGATATAAAGCCGCATATCGTGGGGAAAGATATGTGCCCCAGTTATAGAAAAGAGGGTTCCGCTCGGTAGACTTCCGTTTTCACTCCTCCGGGCGCTCAGTTACGGGCGCCAGCCACGAAATTAAATTCCACCAAAGAAAACGGCTTGACAAGAACGGGGGACATGCTTATCGTTGTTATTGGCATATACTCATAATAGGTGGAAACATGGTTCGTCCGAGAAAAGATCGAATGGTCGACATAGATCCCCGGGCCAGCTACTTCAAGCCCCGGGGCATCCCCATGATCGAGCTTCAGGAGGTCCGATTGACCATCGATGAACTTGAAGCGCTTCGCCTCGCCGACGTGAAGGGATTGTCCCATGAGCAGGCGGGAAAAGAGATGGGGGTGTCGAGAGCCACGTTTGGACGTATTGTAGAGGCGGCACGCCGGATCGTGGCCGACGCACTGATCAATGGCAAGGCCATTAATGTCACCGGGGGAAACTACAAGCGGGTCGGCACCCGGCAGAGCCGTCCCTTCATTTGTGACAAGTGTCAGACCACTTGGAATGAACCGCCCGGAACGGGGAGACCGAGCATGTGTCCCGAGTGCGGGGGAAAACGCTTCCACCGGATACCGGCAAGTCGGTAAAAGAGAGAAGACGTCTCGTCAAACGTCTTGAGGAGATGCGACGTCGACAGTTTCCAGTACGAGCGGTTCCGGGTTACATACAGGACAATTCAGACAGTAATACGTCATTGCACGTATTGAGACTATAGGATTTGAATTCCAAACTGGTGATTCCGAGAGCGCAGGCCACATAGAAATGGCGACAGAGGATGGGCGGTGACCCGACCTCGCCTGGCTCTCGGTTCGTGATTGAAAACGAAATTTTTGTGCAAGAGAGGTTTTTATGAATATCGTCATTTCAGCTCAGGGTCCAGAGTTCGAGTCCTCAATCGACCCTCGATTCGGCAGGTGTCAGTATTTTGCTTTTGTCGATCCCGAGGAGATGACCTTGGAGGCCGTACCGAACCCAAATCTGCAACAGAGTTCCGGTGTGGGCATTCGATCTGCTCAGTTTGTGTGCGACAAGGGGGTCAAGGCCGTGTTGACGGGCAATGTGGGACCCAAGGCGCAACAAGTCCTTTCCACTGCCGGAATAGAGGTGCTCACAGGCGTTACGGGTACGGTTCGTCAGATCGCAGAAGAATACAAGGCCGGTCGATTCGGTGGGGGTGCCTCCGCGAGTAGCGGCGATGTGAACACAAGCGGACAAGACACCCCGGCACGGCAGCCGGCCGGAGCTTCCGGGAGTTTTCTCGGCATGAAAAGCAAGGCCGGCCGCGGTATGGGTCGGTGCAAAGGAAACCGGCCGGGTTGGGGACCGCCTGTTGGCGCTGAACCAAGGGGAGATGCCCTATCAAGCTTAAAAGCGGAGGCGCAGGGGCTTCGGGAACAACTGGGATATCTTGAGGAGCGGATTCGTGAACTTGAAAAGAGTCAATAACTCTCCATAGCGTTTGTTACGAGGTCAAAAAGGAGGTCACAATGCCACAGGGAAACGGAACGGGCCCGAGAGGCCAGGGACCTGGAACAGGTAGAGGAGGGGCCGGCGGTGGCGGCGGTAGAGGCCGTGGATCGCGACCCGGCCCCGGGGGGAATTGTATATGCCCGAAGTGCGGCTCGAAAATTCCACATGAAGCCGGAAGCCCCTGCTTCGAACAGACGTGCCCGAAATGCGGGACAACCATGACACGAGAGTAAGCCATGATTATTTGTGTTGCCAGCGGAAAAGGGGGAACGGGTAAGACGACAGTGGCGACCAATCTGGCCGTTTCGATCGGCGACGGCGCCCAACTGTTGGATTGCGATGTGGAACAGCCCAATGCCCATATTTTCCTCAAACCGACGATTACCCAGACGGAAAAGGTAACTACGCCTGTTCCGGAAGTTGATCTAGACAAATGCGACTACTGTGGGAAATGTGGCGAGATTTGCCAGTTTAGCGCCATTACCGTCGTTGCCGATTACGTGCTGACCTTTCCTGAGCTGTGTCACAGCTGCAAAGGATGCATGATGGTTTGCCCGCATGGTGCCATAACAGAAGCACCGCGGGAACTGGGGGTGTTGGAAAAGGGAACATCCGATTCGTTGGAGTTCGTCCACGGTCGGTTGCGTGTCAGCGAGGCGATGTCGCCGCCCCTTATCGAAGCGGTAAAGAAAGAGATCGATCGGGCAAAGACAAGCATCCTCGATGCGCCGCCGGGTACATCCTGCCCGGTGATTGTTACCTTGAAGGGATCCGACTTTGTCCTCTTGGTGACGGAACCCACGCCGTTTGGGCTGAATGATTTAAGGCTTGCCGTGGGAGCGGTTCGGATGCTCGACATTCCCATGGGAATCGTGATCAATCGCTGTGATGCCGGAGACGACTGTGTGGTTCGATATGCGGAGTCAGAAGGTATCCCGGTGCTGATGGAGATCCCCGATGAGCGAAAAATTGCAGAAGCCTATTCTCGCGGCGTCATGATCGTTGACGCCTTCCCCGAGATGAAAGAGAAATTTGAAAACCTATATGAAGAGATAAGGCATTCGGTTGAATGAAAGAAATCACCATAATCAGCGGTAAGGGAGGTACGGGCAAGACCAGTCTGGTCGCGTCTTTCGCAGCGCTTGCTGAAAACAAGGTGCTTGCCGACTGCGATGTGGATGCGGCCGACCTGCATCTGATCCTGGATCCCGAAGTGGAGACCGGCGACGATTTTAAGGGAGGACGGGTTGCTCAAATCGATCCCGACAAGTGTACCCAATGCGGGGAATGTATTGCCCGTTGTCAGTTTGATGCCATAAGCGAAGACTTTGTCGTAGACAAAATCGACTGTGAAGGGTGTGGCGTCTGCGTTCATTTCTGTCCGGAAGACGCCATCGACTTTCCGCAAAGGATTTGCGGAAAGTGGTACATATCCCGAACCCGATTCGGACCCATGGTGCATGCCGCTTTGGGTATCGCCCAAGAAAATTCGGGACTCCTGGTCAGCCTGGTTCGAAATAAGGCCAAAGACCTGGCCAAGGAACAAGACCGCGACTTGATCATTGTAGACGGTCCTCCGGGCATTGGATGTCCGGTCATCGCTTCCATTACGGGAACCGATGTCGTATTGATCGTTACCGAGCCGACATTGTCCGGTCTTCATGACTTGGGTCGGATCGGAGAGCTGACCGATCACTTCAAGATACCGACCCTGGCATGCGTCAACAAGTTTGACTTAAACGAGGAAATGGCGGAACGGATTGCCGATCACTGTGAGGCCCACGGGATTACCTTGCTCGGTCATATTCCCTACAGCCGATCGGTAACCGACGCCATGGTGGCGGGAAAGAGCTTGGTCGAGTTTGCCCAAAATGAGACCTCGGATGCCATGCGGAAGTTGTGGCGGCAGGTGAAGGAATACTGTGAAGCCTAAGACCGCGAAAAAGGACCTGATTTACGGCCCGGTGCCCTCCCGCAGGCTGGGACGTTCCTTGGGGGTCGATCTGGTACCGTATAAGGTTTGCTCTTACGACTGCATCTACTGCCAGTTGGGCAAAACGACGGAAAAGCGCATCGGCCGGCGCCCCTATGTATCTGTCGACACGGTTTTAGAACAGTTTCACCGAAGGCTCAAAGATGGATTGTATGCCGATTACGTGACCTTGGGCGGCTCGGGAGAACCGACGCTGAACGCAGATATCGGGGAGATCATCTCCGCTCTGAAGGGGCGGAGCGATATCCCCGTGGCGGTGTTGACCAACAGCTCTTTGTTATGGGAGTCAGACGTTCGAGACGCACTGCTTCAGGCCGATGTGGTCCTTCCTTCCCTGGACGCATACGATGCCCGGACCTTTGAGCGGATCAATCGCCCCCATGAGGATATCGCCTTTGAGACGATGCTGGAAGGCTTGATCCGTTTTTGTCAGTCATACGGAGGCCGGATCTGGTTGGAGATATTCGCTCTCAAAGGTGTGAACGCGGATCCGGCCGGTGCGGAACGGTTCAGAGAGCTGGTTTCGCAGATTTCCCCCGATAAGGTTCATGTGAACACGGCGGTTCGGCCGACCTGCGAGCCGGATGTGCGCCGACCGGAGGACGAAGACCTAGTCCGTTTCTGTCGAGCCCTCGGCGATCAAGCGGAAGTGATTGTTCCTTTCCAGGGGGATCGGAGAAACGAGGAACGATTTGTTACGGAGAAGGATTTGTTGAACCTGCTGGCAAGAAGACCTTGTACATTGAGGGACATCGCATTGTCCCTGAACGTGGACGAAGAAAGACTGCTGACCTATATCGAGCCGCTGGTGAGCAACCGTACCATTGAGAGTGCGGTGAACGGAACCACGGTCTATTATCGTATTTCCGAAAGGAACGATGAACCATACACCGAAAAGGAGGAAGTGCATTCACAATGAAACTGGCGATAACATCCACTGGGAGGGAACTCATCTCGGACCTCGATCCCCGTTTCGGGCGGGCCAAGTATTTTATCGTTGTCGACCCGGAGAGCTTGGAATACGAGGTGGTTGAAAATAAGCAGAATCTTGACTTGCCGCAGGGTGCGGGCATTCAGGCGGCCAAAACGATCGTGGATCAAAATGTAGACGTTCTCATTTCGGGAAACTGTGGTCCGAAAGCCTTCAAGATCTTGGAGGCTGCCGGTATCAAGGTGGTCACCGGGGCCGAGGGACGGGTCATGGACGGCGTCACGCAATACGGCAGCGGTGAGCTTACAGAGGCCAAAGAAGCCAATGTGGAGGGCCATTGGGTATAAAATGGGGAAATCGGTGGGTTCAAAAAACCAAACGGATTCGCTCGTACGTAGTTCACAGAATAGAAAGAATGCGTAAAAGACGGTACGACGTCTTTTGCGATTTCGTCAACATACAGGAGGTTTACCATCATGAGTGATTCGAAGACATGTAAGTCCTGCGGGCCGGACAAGGAATGTGCTTCGCAGCAGGACCAAGGCATGGGGGCACAGGACCAGGCCATACACGAAGCCTTGGGATTGATTCAAAACAAACTGCTCGTCATGAGCGGAAAAGGCGGCGTCGGCAAGAGCAGCGTTTCCACGAATCTGGCAATCGCACTCTCCGAAAAAGGCGCCAAGGTAGGCATAATGGACGTGGACCTCCATGGTCCCGACGTTCCCAGGATGCTCGGACTGACGGGGCTTCTGGACATCAGTCCCGACCAGCGAATGATACCCAAGTCCTATTCAGACCACTTGAAGGTGGTTTCGATTGAGTCCTTGGCACAAGACGTTGATCAGGCGGTCATCTGGAGAGGTCCGTTGAAGATGCAGATTATCCGTCAGTTTATCTCCGACGTCCACTGGGGGCCGTTGGATTATCTGGTGATCGATTCTCCGCCGGGGACGGGAGA
>Ga0207797_1002626_pt1 | contig 12395 bp, 10 predicted proteins | sample PRCRCaboRojoPR_6_FD_187275 | JGI IMG/M metagenome (GOLD analysis project Ga0207797, IMG submission 187275) | Marine sediment microbial community from Cabo Rojo, Puerto Rico - PR CR 10% Liquid 1 (SPAdes) | ecosystem: Environmental > Aquatic > Marine > Coastal > Sediment | place: Cabo Rojo, Puerto... | reverse complement strand
CTTCCGGGAGACCGGGGGAACATCCGCCTGGGGCAGGAGCGTCACCTGGATACCCGACCCCGAGTCGAAGGACTCGGTGACCATCGTGGTGACCACGCCCTCCGCCGCCGACTCCGTCCGCTTCCTGCCGGCCATTCGTGAGATGACCCCGGCCATCACCATGTCGGCCTCCTACCACCTGGCCACCATAGACCGGGCCAGGAGCCTGTCCCTCTCCGCCGGGACCTACATGATGAGGGCCTCCTCGGAGAACCTGGTGGGCTACGACGGGCTGACCGTGCTGCTGATTCACCGTCCCGGGGAGCCCCGGGACGCCAGGGTGGTCTTCCCCGGCGACAGCCTGCGGCTGAGCTTTCCCCTGGGCGCCGAGGTGAGCGCAGTGGCCCTGGAGGAGACGGAGGGCGCACTGGACAACGAGGGAAGCGTGATCCTCACCTTCGAGGCCCTTAACGGCTCAGCGGAGCCTTCTGTGCAGCCCCCGCCATCCGGCGGCCAGAACCAGGAGTCCCAGTAGCAGCCCCCAGGCCAGCAGGCCGGCCCTTCCCTCCACCTCCACCCCTCCGGCGCTGATCGCCCACACCGCCCTGTTCCAGGCCCACACCACCCACTCCAGGAGCCTGGCGAAGGGCCCGCCCACCCAGGGGGCCAAAGCAGGCACGGACAGCACCATCACCCCCATGACCAGGGGCAGAGAGATGACGGTGAGCAGGGGACCTAGAGGCCGCATGTCGCCGTAAGAGGCGCTTACCAGGGGGGCCAGCGCCACGGTCACCACCAGGCCGGCGTATAGTGCGCTGGCGGCCCAGGCCAATGGCCGCGGACGAAAGCCGAAGTTGCGTCCGGCGAGTATCAGAGCCAGGACGGCGCCGAAGGACATCTGGGCGCCTGTATCGAACACCGCCGCCGGGTCCGCCGCCAGCACCACCGCCGCGGCGGCACCCCAGAGCCAGAGCAGGCCGGGTGTTCCTCCCGCCCATCGCAGCCACAGCAGGGCCGTGCAGGCCATCAATGCAGCCCGGGCGGCCGAGGGTCGAAGCCCCGTAATTGCCGCGTAGAGGGCCACTGATACGCAGGCCAGGAGCGTGGCGGCCCATCCCCTGCCCAACCCGCGGCGGAGGACCAGAAGGGCCAGGGCGGCCACCATTCCCACATGCATGCCCGAGACCGCCAGCAGATGGGTCACGCCTCCCGCCCGGAAGCCGTCCCTGGCCCTGCGGGGCATCCGCCCCCGGAAGCCCAGCAGCAGGGTCTGGGCGGTGGCGGAGACCAGGCGGGGGCGGAGCCGGCCCTCCAGCAGCCGGGCCAGAGTTCCCCGAAGGTCCCTGAGAGGCCCCCTGGAGGGCCTCGTCCTGACCAGCGAGGGGGTCAGAAACCGTCCTCGGCGCCATCCGGCAACAGCCATGGAATCCCCACGCATTACCCCCTCCCCGCCGAACCTCCCGGGGACCCAGAGCCGGTGGCCGTCCCCGGTGACGATCATGGCGCCGGAGGCGGTTACGGCGGTTACCTCGCCTTTGTAGATTGGACCACTGGGCGGACGCCCTGCCCCGGCCGAGCCCGGAGGCGCCAGGGAGCCTCCCAGCAGGGCGGCCGCTGCCAGCAGCAGGCCCCATCGCAGGGGCTCGATCCTGCGGGGCACGGCCAAGCCGAAGAAGGCGGCTGCGAATGCAGCCGGCACGCTCCCCGGCAGCCGGCAGAGGGCGCCGGCGCCGAAGGCCAGGACGGAGAGCGGCAGCAGAAGGGTTGGGCGGTACATGGGAATATCCTACGCTTCATTCGCCCGCTCCCCAAGTGGGGGGCCTCTGATGCCCCTGTTCGTCCTGGACAACCTCCGCAGCGCCTACAATGTGGGGTCTATCTTCCGGCTGGCGGACGCCGTCAGCCCGGCTGGGGTGGTGCTCACCGGCATCTGCTGCCGTCCCCCCAGCCGCAAGCTGGGAAGGACCTCCCGGGGGACCCACGCCAGCGTCCCCTGGATCTACCTCCCCACCATGTCCGAGGCGGTGCGCTGGATCAGGGGGACCGGTCGTCAGCTGGTGGCCCTGGAGAACGGGCCCGGCGCGGTGAGCGTCTTCGAGGCGGCCTTCGAGCTCTCCGGGGCTTTCGTGCTGGGCAACGAGGCCGAAGGGGTGCAGCCGTCGGTGGCGGAGGAGGCGGACCTGCGGCTGGTGTTCCCCCAGTCCGGCGGCAGGGACTGCATGAACGTATCCTGCACGGCGGCGGTGATCTCCTCGGAGATACAGAGGCGCAGGCTGATGGGCTGCGGGCTCTAGCCCAGCTGGAAGTAGCGGGCCCACTCCAGCACACTGTAGCCGCACCCGGTGAGGAGCTTCATGCCCGGGCCTTCGCTGAAGGGGACTATCTGACGGGTCTTGTCCGCACCCCGGTTGCGCAGCATGCGCAGGCCCTCGTAGAGCATGCTCCTTCCCAGGCCGCTGCCGCGTTGCTCGGGGATGACGCCCAGGAAGTAGAACCCGCCCTCGCTGGGGTCGACGCGGTCCAGCCTGGCCATGAAGACCCCTGCGGGCTCGCGGTCCAGGCGGTAGACCCGGAACAGGCCGGGGTCGTAGCGGCGGGACGAGCTCCATACCTCCATGTAGCGGGCGAAGTCGATGCTCTCCCACTCGCTTCCCCTGGCGGCGGTGGTGGCCACCCTGGCCAGCTCGGGGGCACCAACCTCCCCGGCTCCGATGCTATCCAGGTCCATCTCAGGGTCGGGTATGTCCGTGAGGTCGCGGAACATCCGGCTGGAGTCGCGCAGGAAGCTGAAGCCCATGTTCTCGTAGGTCTCCTGCAGGCGCTCGCGGTCCTCTGCGCTCTGGTCGGAGTAGATGGCGGCCAGCACCCTCTTGGCGCTCTCTCCGGCCACGCTGGCGGCCCGGGCGATCAGGAACTCCTCCGCCTCCGGCGCCGGGGTCCGGTTCTCGAGTATGTGCGGGACGCCTATCAGCCGTTCCTCCCGGTCGGAGCCGTGGCCGGTGAAGATGAAGCCCACGGCCCTTCCCCGGCCGTCGAAGGCCCCCAGGTAGGCGCCGTCGAAGTAGTCGTCCAGGGCGAAGCCCAGCAGCTGTCCCGAGAGGAACTGCAGCAGGTCTCTTCTCTCCAGGAACCTGGCGGTGTAGCCCGGCATCTCTTGCCCCCTCCGGTTCACCTTATGTATCCAAGGTCCCGCAGCGTCCTGTCAACTGCCGCCGAGTAGTCGACCACCGGGGGGTCGCCTACCGGGGGCGTGGCCCAGTACTCCATCACCCGCTCCAGGAGAGCGCTGTCCGGCTCTACAGGGGTCAGCTCTGCGGGGTCTGCGGAGAGGTTGTAGCCCACGGCGCTGTCGGCGTCGGCGTTCCATATCACCTTGTTCCCGTCGGCCACGCAGGAGGCCAGGCTCCCGTCGGCCCAGAGGGCACCGCTGGAGGGCACCGCCCTGTCGGGGGGCAGCGGGGAGAGCAGGTCCGCGCCCCCGCAGACCGGGGGAACCTCCATCTGCAGCATTCCCAGAATGGTGGGAAGCAGGTCGATTCCCGCCGCCGTCTCCTCCACCACCAGGCCTTCGGGTACGCCGGGACCCGAAATTACCATGGGCACCCCCAGCAGCTCCTGGTAGAGGGTATGGCCGTGCTCGATGCCGCCGTGGTCGGCGAACTCCTCGCCGTGGTCCGCCGTGACCACCACTACGGTGCTTTCGGAGAGGCCCCTGCTTCGCAGGTAGGCCAGCAGCCTCCCCAGGTGGGCGTCGGTGAAGGCCAGCTCGCCGTCGTAGAGACCGATGAGGTTCTCCAGGCCGGCGGGTGGTATCACGCTGTCCCCCCTGTTGATGGCCTTCAGCTGCGTGACCTCGCCCCACTCCGGCCCGTACGGACCCCGGTAGGCGGGGTCGGTGAAGAGGGTGTCGTAGGGCGCATGGGGGTTGTAGCTGATGTGGGGGTCGTAGAAGTGGACGGCGGCCAGGAAGGGCTGCTCCGGGGAAAGACCGTCCAGCCAGGAGATGCACTCGTCCACCGTCTCGTCCGCCCTCCGCAGGCTGAGCCTGCTGGTGAGCCCCTGGCAGTCGAAGTGGTCGAAACCGCGGTGGAAGCCGAAGTCCGCGTCCATGTATACCACGTTGAAGAACGCCCCCGTGGCGTATCCCTCCCGCTGGAGGATGTGGGGCAGGTAGGGCAGTCCGGTGTCGATGCCGTACATGTCCGCACCCCTCCTGCCGGCCCCGTGCTCGCGGACGTTGAGTCCCGTCAGCAGTGAGGTCATGGCAGGGAGCGTCCAGGAGCTGTGGGACTGGAAGGCCGCGTACCTGGTTCCGGCCGCCGCCAGGCTGTCCAGGACGGGCGTGGTCTCCCGGCCATAGCCGTAGCAGCCGACGTGATCGGCCCGGAAGGTGTCCACCAGGACCAGCAGTATGTTGGGGCGAGGGGACTGCACCTCCGCCCCCTCGGGACCTCCTCCGCAGGAGGCCAGGATGAGCACCGGGACAATGGCTGCCATCAGGAGCCCTTTCGGGATCCTGGCGGGTTCATGGGTATGGCGGGTCAATGCTGTGCCTCCATCCAGTCTCTTCCGGTTCCGGTCTCCACTTCCAGCGGCACTGCCAGCTCCGCCGCCGACTCCATCTCCTCGGCCATGATCCGGGTGGCCTCTCCCGCCCTTGCGGCGTCCACCGAGAGCAGCAGCTCGTCGTGCACCTGCAGAACAAGCCCCGCCTCCGGCAGTTCCTCGTCGAGGCGGCGGTGGACGGCTATCATGGCCAGCTTCATTATGTCCGCCGCAGACCCCTGGACCGTGGTGTTCACCGCCATGCGCTCCATGGCCCTGCGGTTGCTGCCTCCCGCGCCGGCCAGGCCGGAGAAGTCCCGACGGCGACCCAGTATGGTCCTGGTCTCCCCCCGGGTCTCGGCGGAGGCAACGGTCTCGCGGAAGAAGCTCTCCACCTCGGGGTAGGTGTCGAAGTACCTGTTGATGATCCCCGCCGCCTCCCCCCTGCTTACCCCCAACCTGGAGGCCAGTCCGTAGGGGCTTATGCCGTAGACTATGGAGAAGTTCACCTCCTTGGCCCTTCTGCGCATCTCCGGAGCGTCGTCACCGAAGACGGACCGGGCGGTCCGGCTGTGGATGTCCTCGCCCTTCCTGTAGGCCTCGCGCAGGGCCCCGTCGCCGGCCAGGTGGGCCAGGACCCGTAGCTCGATCTGCGAGTAGTCGGCGCTGACGAACACCTCTCCCTCCCCCGGCGGGGCGAAGCACCTGCGTATGCTCCTGCCCCTGGCGGTCCGGATGGGGATGTTCTGCAGGTTGGGGGCGCTGGAGCTGAGACGGCCGGTGGCGGTTACCGCCTGGTTGAAGCTGGTGTGGATCAGCCCGGTGGATGGGGAGACGAAGTCCGGCAGCTTCTCAATGTAGGTGGAGAGGAGCTTGGAGAGCTCCCGGTGCTCTATCACCAGGTCCACGAAGCGGTGCCTTCCCTGCAGCGTCCTCAGGACCGTCATGCTGGAGGAGGGCCTGCCGGTGGAGGTCTTCCGCACGGTCTCCAGCCCCAGGTCCTCGAACATCACCTCCGAGACCTGCCGGGGGCTGTTGAGGTTAATGGGCCTGCCGGCTATTCCCGCCGCCTCCTCCGCCAGATCCGCCAGCCGGGCCGAGTACTCCTCCCGGAGCTGCCCCAGGCTCTCCAGGTCCAGGGAGACCCCCCGGCGCTCCATGTCGGTGAGCACCTCCACCAGGGGAAGCTCCACGGTGCGGTAGATCTCCTCCAGCTCCGGGGCCTCTGCCAGCATCCCCGAAAGCTTGCGGTGAAGCAGCAGGGCGGTAGTGACGTCGGCGCAGCAGTAGGCGGAGACCTTCTCCAGGGGAACCTCCAGCAGCGTCCCCGCCCCGTCCAGAACCTGGTCGTAGGTATCCATGTCCCGACCCAGGTACAGCCTGGACAGCGCCGCCAGGGACCGCCGGCTTCCCCCCGGGCGGAGCAGGTAGTCGGCCAGGAACGGGTCGCCGCCCACGGCCCCCCATTCCACTCCCATCCCCCGGAGGACGTGCATGTCGTACTTTGCGTTCTGGGCAACCATGGAGCAGCCCGAGGATAGTGTCCGAAGGGCCCTCACAGCCGCGTCCCGGGGCAGGGCGCCCTCTCCCCGCAGCGGCAGGTACCAGGCCGAGTCCCCCTTCCTGGCCAGGGCCAGCCCCACCGGACGGGCCTCCAGGGGGTCGGGGGAGTCGGTCTCGGTGTCCACCGCCAGCTCGCCGCACCCAGACAGCTCCTCCACCAGGCGGTCCAGGGCATCCGTGGTATCCACCAGGTCCACCCGGCAACCGGCCGACTCTTCCTTCGGAAGGCGGTCCAGCACGGTGCGCATTCCCAGCCGCGACAGCAGCCTGGTGGCCTCCTCCACACGGGGGGCCGACGGCCTCAGGTCCTCCAGGCGCAGGTCTTCGGGAAGTCGGCGGTCCAGGCTTACCAGACTGCGGCTGAGCATGACGCTGTCCCGCTGACCGCGCAGCTTCTCCCTGGTTCCGGCAGGATCAACCCTCTCCAGGTTCTCGTAGATGGAGTCCAGCGACCCCCACTCCGCCAGCAGCTTTGCCGCCGTCTTGGGCCCTATACCCTTCGCCCCCGGAATGTTGTCGGAGCTGTCACCCACCAGGGCCATGTAGTCGGGCACCTGGCCCACCTCCACGCCCAGTATGTCGGGCACGTCCCCGGCCTCAACGCTCCGCGCCTCCCTGCCCGGCCGTCCCGGCTGGATGACCGTCACCCCCTCCTCCAGCACCTGCAGGAGGTCCTTGTCGGAGGAGACCACGGTTACCCGGTGACCGGCGGCGGCAGCTGTCCGGGCCAACCCGGCGATGAGATCGTCCGCCTCCAGCCCCTCCGCCTCCACCCGCGGAAGGCCCAGGCTGTCCACCAGGCTTCGGGCCAGCCGGGACTGGACCACCAGCTCCTCCGGCGTCTCGGGCCGGTTGGCCTTGTACTCCCCGTACATCCCGGTGCGGAAGGTGGGCCCGGGATGGTCGAACACCACACCCAGCAGTTCCGGCTCCAGGGCGTCGGCGTGCCTGTATATCTCGCTGAGAAGGTGATGGAGCCCGCTGGTGACAGTGCCGTCAGAGGCCCTCAGGGGCCTCTTGATCAGGGCGTAGTGGCCCCTGTACAGTAGACCCATGGAGTCGATGAGCAGGACCTTCATCTCAGGACCTTCCGCATGCGTTCCATTCTTCTACCAGCCCTCCCGTAGGAGGTCCCTCCAGGCGGCCACGAAACCCTTCTCGTCGGAGGCGGGCTCCCTGTCCCAGGCCGGGAAAGCGCCCCTGCTGTCCAGGCCCACAACGGGAACGCCCAGGGCGCAGGCGTCGCTCCACACCACGGGGCTGTCGGTGACCACGGCGGAGGCCCCCGCCACCACAGCCGCCCTGACTCCCCTCTCAGCCCCCCCCACCGAGCTCTTCTCGGAGTCCATGAGGACCATCTTGAGCGGTATCTCCACACCGGCGGTGCGGAGGACGTCCGCCGCCCCGGAGCTGGCGGCTATATAGGGCATGGCGTGGCCGGACACGGGGGCCAGCAGCGCTTCGGCCCTGGCGGCGTCGTTGCGAGGAACATCCGGCCGCCAGTTACGGGGGAAGGGGAGATCCAGCAGCCGGCACATCTCCTCCACCGCCCGGGGAAGCCGGTAGCCGCCGGCCACCCTGACCCGGAGCCCCACTACCGGATGCTCGGCCATTCCGGCCACCGGCCGGCGCAGGGAGGCCAGGCGGACGGCCGTTTCAAGGGGGACGTCTCCGTATGGGTAGAAGATTATCGAGGGCGGCGGATGCTCTTCCCGAATGCCCTCCGGGGGGCCGGGAAGGCGGTGGACCCTGTCCGGGGGCACCACCGAGGACATCAGCTCCCTGTCGCGTGGGGGGCAGCAGGCCTGCAGGGCATCGCTGCCGTATGCCTCGGACAGGGCCCTGGCCATGTAGAGCGCAGACCATATCCTCTCCTCCCCGCCGTCGCAGAAGACCCCCACCGACTCCGGCTCCCGCAGGTCGTCCGGAAGATGCATCACGGGCCGGTCCTCCATCAGCGACGCCAGCAGACGCCTCTGCCTGAACCTCCGCAGCAGGCGCATCACTGCAGCTCCTCCAGGAGGTTGTCGGCCATGGACCGCGGGCCGACACCGACCGTGGTGTCCGCAGCCAGGGAGTCCAGGCCGGTCATGGCCTCGGCGTAGCGTCCGGCGCGGTGAAGGCAGAGACAGCGCAGGACGGCGGGCAGGCCGTCATGGGGAAGCGCCGCCGCCAGCGAGTCGGACGCCTCCAGTGCCAGGCCCGTCATGCCGGCTGCGAGCATGGCGTAGGTAAGGTCCACCGCAGCGTAGTACCTTTCCATGTCGTTCTCCGCCTCCACGTAGGCGGACCGCAGCTCCTCCACCGCCCGCTGTGGACGCAGGCCGTAGAGCTGGGCCAGCCCCCCCGCCCGGCGCCCGGTCCAGCCGGGGCCCGATATCTCCTCCAGCTCCCGCCGGGCCAGCTGCTCCAGGCCGCAGACCCAGGCCAGCCGGGCCCTCCACATCTCAACGTCGTCCGGGTCCGCCCCCATGCCCTCCAACTCGTCTATGAGCCGGGCCGAGCGGAAGGGATGTCCCGCGTAGAGGGCCTCCTCCAGAAGGCGGCACAACACCCGCATCTGTCCCTGCAGGTCCCCCGCCTCCTGGTAGGCCACGCCCGCCTCCCAGAGCCTTCCCTCCCTCTCCAGGGCCTCCGGCCCTGCGGAGGGTAGAATCAGCAGCGTCAGCGCCAGCAGGGCTCCGGCGGCCGTCATCGCCTGAACCTGCCCAGGATGCGCCGGATCAGCCGGAGGTAGCCCACCACACCCAGCAGCAGGGACACCAGGGTCAGCACCCCTCCCAGCCAGGCCAGCGTGGAGTATATCCCCTTCTCGGGGAAGGCTCTGGTCCCGGCAACGGAGACCACCAGCACGTAGGAGAGGGTCACCACCAGCCTCTCTCCGGTGGGAACGGGAACCACCGGCGTGGAGAGGCTCCACGAGACAACCGTTATGGCCATTATCACCAGCAGGTGGTAGCCGGTTATCACCCCGGCCACGGTGGCGTCCATGTAGCCCGCCGAGGCCATGCTGAGCAGGGCCACCATCAGAAAGACCTTGTCCGCAGTGAAGTCCAGTATCTTGCCGCCGTATGTCTTGCAGCGCAACCTCCTGGCGACCCAGCCGTCGGCGTAGTCGGTGAAGGCCGCCGCCAGAGCTGTCCAGAAGGCGGCCCGGGGCATGGGGCTTACGCTTACGAAGAAAACCAGCAGGGGGGCGGCGGCTATCCGCAGGCCGGAAAATATGGCCGGCACCACCGGCACCCGCAGGCTCATCTCCCGGGTCCTCCGAAGCAGGTCGCCCAGGGTCCGGGTGGCCACCTCCTGGCGCTGCTTCCAGGTCATCGCCCGCCCCTGAGGAAGACGTCCAGCTGCCCCACGCTTATCCAGTCGGCGGGCCATGGGTCGCCCTCGCGGTCCAGGAAACGCTCCCATGCCCGAACCAGGTCGGCCTCCCCCGCCAGCTCGTCAGGATGGAACAGCCCGTCGGGGGCCGGAACCATCCATCCCAGATCTATCAGGGCCGCGATCCTGTAGGCATAGCTGTGCGATTCCACGTCAGCGGGGGGGTCCAGCATCCTGGAGGCCGGCTCTCCCAGGCGGTAGCGCCCGAACCAGGAGAGGCCCTTGGCCAGGTCCATCCTGGTGGCGGGGACGTCTCTGCCCGCCAGGAGCATGTAGAGCTCGGCCTCCCGCACCCTGCCTCCCTCCAGGAGGTCCATCACCGCGGCTATGTAGGCCAGGTGGTCTCCCGACCGTATCCGTGTCCGCAGGCGGGCGAGGTCGGCCCGGTAGACCTCCGGCAGAGGACCCAGGCCGCGGTCGAAGAGGTTCTGGGCCGAACGCAGCAGCTCTCTCTCCGAAGCGCCCTCTCCGACCCCCAGACCCGCCCTGAGCCGCCAGGCCCTCTCCAGCCTGGGGTCCGCGGCGGGACAGCTTCGGGCTACGCAGAAGAGCAGGGAGAGAAGCGCCATGAGGAGGATGGAGCGGGCAACGGGAGTCGAACCCGCGACTTTCAGCTTGGGAAGCTGACACTCTGCCAACTGAGTTATGCCCGCTCCGAACGGTAGAATCAAATAGACCGCCCCGCTTCCTCCGTCAAGAGCATGGCCCCCTCCATTCTCATCAGACCGACAGGGCCTCCCCCCGGAACACCGGCCGGGCCTCTCCCTGCAGCCACCAGCCGTGCCGGTCGCGGCCCACCTGAAGGTCCATTCCGCTGCGCACCCGCACCGTCACGGGAAGGGAGACTGACATCAGCTTCGAGGCCACGTAGGCGGCGGCGACCGCCCCGGTGCCGCAGGCCAGGGTCTCGCCCTCCACCCCCCGCTCCCAGGTCCTTATCTCCAGGCCGTCTCCGGAGGCGGCCACCAGGTCGTAGTTGGCCCCCCTCTCCCCCACCGCCCGGTGCCGTCGGATCAGGGGAGCCCTGGCGAACAGCTCGTCTTCGGGGGCCCCGGAAAGCTCCACCGCATGGGGGACGCCGGTGTCCACCAGGCTGATCCTGGCAGTTCCGCCGGGAAGCTCTATCTGCCTGTCCAGGAATGATTCCCGGGGGTCCGTCATCCAGATGCGGGCCTCCTCCGGGCCGCAGACCAGGGCCCTGTGAACCCCGGCGTCGCTTCTGAAGGCGAACGGCTCCCCCCCCGCCAGCCCCAGCATGCCGGCGAAGACGGCCATGCAGCGTCCGCCGTTGCCGCACATCTCCGCCCGGCCTCCGTCGCTGTTGTAGTAGCGCATGCGGAAGAGGTGGTCGGGGTCCGCCAGCAGCTCCAGCACTCCGTCGGCGCCCACCGAGATGCTGCGGGTACAGACCCGCCGGATGAACTCCGCGGTAAGCAGACGGTCCAGTGAGCCGTCACGGTTGTCCAGGGCCAGGAAGTCGTTTCCCGCCCCGCTCATCTTGACGAATCTCATCCGGCTCCCCCCTCACTGACGATCCTCCGGCGCAGGGCTCTGACCCGGGCCGTCTCCCCCAGCGCGCCGGCGGCGGTCTCCAGCTGACGGGCCGCCTCTTCGGGCCTGCCGGCCTGCAGAAGGAGCTGAGCCAGGTCCAGCCGCGCCTGCGGGTCCGGACCCCAGGCGTGCAGGTAACGGGAGAAGTCCTCCCGAAGCTGCGCGATTTCCCAGCCGCCGCGCATGTGTATGGCTACCAGCTCCTGCAGGACCGCCAATCCGTCGGATGATGGCGCTCCGGCTTCTGCCAGCAGCGCCAGCGCCGCCGACAGCGGCACCGGATCGCCCGCCTCCCGGCCGGACAGAGCCAGCCGCCGGGCCGTTCCCCCGGGGTCGGTGGACGCCGCCACGCACAGGGAGTACGAGCCTCCGAACAGCTGGTAGTATAGTGGGTCGAACAGCGGCCGTCCGGCGCTGTCGGCCTCCGCAGGCGGCCCCTGCCGGGCGTAGACCCTCAGGGCGCTGCCCCGATAGGCCAGGGCCAGCGAGTCCAGCCTCTCCGGCGCGTAGTGCATCAGCAGCGCAGAGCTTCCGTCGGGGATCTCACGGCGTCCGGCCAGGTAGAGCAGCCCCTCCGGGGAGCGGTCGAAGAGGAAGTCCGCCTGGTAGATCACGTAGTCGGCCCTGGTGTCGGCCATCATGGCCAGAACGCTGTCCTCCGGGCCGTACATTACTCTGGCGAAACGCTGTATGCGCCTGCGGTTGCGGGCACTCTCGAAGAAGGTGTGGGTCACCACCGGCCGGTGCGCATAGGCCGATATCATCCCCGAGAGGTGCCAGTAGCAGAGGAAGGCCTCTTCCTTCCCCGTCTCGCCCCGGGTCCAGGCCAGAAGGTCGGCGAGCTCAGTTTCGGTGAGGGTGGACCCCTCCCCGCCCACCCGTCCCACCCTGCGGGACAGCAGCCGCGCGGTGGCGTCGGCGGTGAGGCTGTGGGCCCCCAGCAGCACCATGCCGGCCACCGCCAGGGCCCTCCCGGAGGAGAAGGTCCCTGCCATGAGAAGGCAGACGGCCAGGGCCCCGAACACCGCCAGCCGGTCGAAGAAGAGGTAACCGGCCAGGGACAGAACGGCGAAGGGCAGTATCAGGCCCCCCTTCGCCCGTCTCAGAAGGCGCCGAAGGCCGGGGGCGGCCACCGCGGCAGGAACAGCGAAGAGCCAGAGGATCTGCCCCGGCGAGGGGCTGGTGTAGCCGGAGACCCAGAACAGCCTGGCGTCGGGGGAGAGCATTTCCGGGTCCGGGGGATGGCCGCCGGGGAAGCGCAGCTTGGCCAGGACCACCGAGGTGACGTGGCCCGTGCTCTCCGGCCCCAGGACGCCGAAGACGGCCGCCAGGGCTCCGCCGGCCGCAGGGACCCACCAGCTGCGCCGCAGGAG
>Ga0207797_1002625_pt1 | contig 12397 bp, 5 predicted proteins | sample PRCRCaboRojoPR_6_FD_187275 | JGI IMG/M metagenome (GOLD analysis project Ga0207797, IMG submission 187275) | Marine sediment microbial community from Cabo Rojo, Puerto Rico - PR CR 10% Liquid 1 (SPAdes) | ecosystem: Environmental > Aquatic > Marine > Coastal > Sediment | place: Cabo Rojo, Puerto... | reverse complement strand
AGGCTGTCCTCGTCCAGTGAGGAGGAGAGCGCCCGGCTCGTCTCATAGAGCGTCTGCATACTCAGGGCCGTACGCTGAGATTCGGAAAAGAGTCGCGCGTGCTCCAGGGCCAGCGCGACCTGCTCGCCCACAGCCTCTGCCAAAGCGATCTCATCCTTCGACCATCGCCGTCCATCCTGAGACTCCACCCCGATGGCGCCGATGACCTGCCCGCGCAACGTCAGCGGGATGGCGAGCGCCGCCCCCTGCTCGTTGGTGGAATCACCCACCACCAGGTCGTTTCGCTCCAGGGCCTCGTTGAGGACCGGCAGGTCAGCCCCATCATCGACGGGCGAGACGTCCACCCGATCATACATGAAGCCGACGTGTTGCCTGGGCGTGACGACGTCCTTCCACATCTCGTCGCTGAACTCGCCGTAGAGGTGCTGAAGCTCGCGCACCTGTTCCTCCGTCCGCTCAAGGAGACGGGCGTTATCCAGCGCGACGGCCAACTGATCAGCCATCGTCTGCAAGGTCGTAACATCCTCCTCAGAAAACGCCGCCGGCTCCACCGACTGCACGTCCAGCACACCGATGATCTCGCCACGGATCTGGAGCGGCAGCGCCATCTCAGAGCGGGTCTTCGGCAGATCTGGGTTCTCTATGAAGATCGCCTCTTCTCCGGTGTCCGAGGCGATGCGCGGTTCGCCGCTCCCCGCCACAGAGCCGACGATGCCCTGCGAGCCCACCGCCAGACGGTGTCCCCGCTGAAGCATCCGCTGCCCGCCGCTGGATGAGGCAGCGCGGAGGATGGCGTACTCATCCGATTGGTCAATCAAGAAGATGCCAGCGTGATAGAAGCCGAAATACTCGGAAATCAGATGAACCGAGCGGTTGAGCAGCTTCCGCACGTCCCGAATCGACGTCGCTTCTCGGGCCACCTCCGCGGCGGCCTGCAACTGAGAGGCGCGCCGGGCCAGAGTCATCTCGGCCCGTTTGCGGGCCGTGATATCGCTGGAGATGCCGAAGGTGCCGATGATGTCGCCATCCTCATCCCGCAGCGGGAGCTTGCTGGTCAAGACCCAGGTATCCGGCCGATCGGACCACGTCTCACGCTCCTCAATGTTCAACAACGGCTCGCCGGTTTCTATGATCTCCTGCTCATCCTCATAGGCGGGGCGGGCATGCTCCTCGGTGAAGAAATCGAAATCGGTCTTGCCTACCGCCTCCGCAGAATCGTCCAGACCGAAGCGCTCGGCCTGAGAGCGACTAATTCTGATGAAGCGACTCTCCTCATCCTTGAAGTAAACGTGCTCAGGGACGTTTTCCATCAACGCCCTCATCAACGTCTGCTCCTGGGCCAGGGCGTCGTACAACTGGGCATTGGCGATCGCGTTGGCGACCTGGTCGGCCATCGTCTGCAAGACAGTGATATCCTCTTCGCTGAAGGCGGCCTCCCGATCGCTTTGAATCGTCAAGGCGCCGATGGCCTCGTCTCGGCTGACCAGCGGAAGCGCCAGCTCAGAGCGGGTCTTAGGCAGATGGGGGTTGTCGAAACGCACGGCGGCCTCGCCCACGTCCAGCGCGATGCGTGCCTCCCGGCGAGCCACACACTGGCCAATCATCGATTCGCCGCCGACTGTGAGGCTGTGCCCCTCCTCGACCATCTCCCGCCCCGCCTCGCCGGTTCCGACTTGGAGCACGGCCTCATCCCCCTCCACCAGGAAGAGGCCTGCATAATACAGACGGAACCTCTCGCGAATCAGGTCGACCACGCGAGGAAGGAGTCTCTCCAAGTCGAGGATGCTGCTGGCTGTGCGGGAGACCTCAGCGGCGGTCTGGAGCTGGAGCGCGCGCCGCGCTGCACGCTCGGTGATCAATGCGCTCTGCAACGCGCTGGAGATCTCCTCGCGCAGGGGCTCGTAAAGGGAAATACCCTCCCGTCGAGACTCCATGCCTAGCAGGACGAAGCCAATCTGTCGCTCCACAGCGTAGAGCGGCTCGATGACCAAACTACCTGCTCCTGCATCAGACAGGAGCCCACCCGGTACCAGGCGAGCGGTCGGGAACACCTGAGAGGGCGAATCGATCACTCCGCCTCGTTCCGCATCATAGCTCAGCGCCATCCTCGCGCGTTCGGTCGGCGCCTCCGGTCGATCATAGAGCGATAGGTAACAATGACCGACGCCCAATTGGGGTAACTCATCGGCCAACCGACCAACGAGATCGGTCACGTTGGAGACGGTCATCAATTTCTGTCCGGCGCGACGCAATGTCTCAGCCTTCTCCTCCACCTCCAGGTCGCGACGGGCCCGCGTCTGCCGCGCCGCCTCGCCGATCATCACGTGAGCCTGGCTCCAGAGGTCTTGGGCCTTACAGAACACTCCATCGCCGAGGGCGGGCAGCGCAAAGCGGCGCAAGGCCGAAATGGCCGAATGCCATTCCTCCACCTGACCGCCCGTCGCCGCCACGTGATGGAGCGTCTTCTCTAGGGTGTCCAGAAAAGCGCCGGATGATTGACCATCAAATTCGGTAATGAGACTCTCCACCAGCTCGTCGGCCCGCTCCGCTGCGTTGGCCCCCACCTTCTGGCGAATAGTCGCGACCACGTCCTCCCGGCGGGCAGCAAGGTGCGCCTCGATCGAGTCGTCTACGGGCTCGAACTCCCCCACGGCCGCTTCTGCCACCAGCGGCTCCGGGCAGCCACATGAGCGGCGGGTCACCAGTCTGGTGTGCAGGACGACTTCGTCGGGCACTTCCTCGCCCTCAAGCAACCCGACCAACAACTCGGCCGAGCGCTGCCCCATCTCGGCAGGCGACTGGCGCACAGTGGTCAGCGAAGGGGTGAGAGTCCGAGCCTCTTCCACGTCGTCGAAGCCGACCAGCGCCACATCGCCCGGCACGCGAATATCTCGCGCCCTGAGCGCGTCCAGGGCACCGATGGCCATCATATCGGAGGCCGAGACCACAACGTCGACCTCAGCACTGAGGTCGATCCCGCGCTCCTCGGTGAAGAGGCGAATCGCCTCCACGCCTGCAGGCCGGAGGAAATCGCCCGGCGCCACCAGGTCGGAGTCAAAGGGGAGGTTGTGCTCAGCCAGGACATCACGATAGGTGCGGTACCGCAGCTCCGCCTCCTCGTTATCCTCAGGCCCCCGGATGAAGGCCAAGCGACGGTAGCCGTGGCCCTCGACCAAGTGAATCAACGCCTCGCGCATGCCCGTCTCATTATCGATCAAGACATGGCTGGTATCTGGCAAGGCCCGCCCGGACAAGACCTGGGGCAGATGGCTGTACCGTTTGAGGAACGTCTGGAACCGCTCAGCGGAGATATAATTGCCCACCGGCGCGCTGACGATCAGCCCGTCGACCCGTTCCTCGGTCACCAGGTCGTAGAGAAGATTGCGCGGGTCGACAGGCTCACCGTCGGATGAGAAGCGGAGGTGGCCACCGGCGAAGCATAGGGCTCTGAGCCCGCGTTCTTGGACGAACTCGGCGATGCCATCCCACATCGACTGGTGATAAGGCAGCAACAGATCCGGCGCCAGAAAGCCAATGGTTGGCCGGGCGTTCTGGCTGGCAGAGCCTTCGCGCCTATTCTCATTCATACGATTCTCTCCGTTCAAGCGATAAGTCACCAAACAAGTTCCACATTCCTCGCCCAGGTTCTAACGGGGCGTTCCCGCCGTCAGTCTTGTCGATCACGCTTCAGGTGCTCCAGAACCTCCGTTGGAGCCTCCGTTAGAGCCCTGGTCATCCTCGTCGGCGGGCAGGTCCGGTCGGGCCTGTGCTCTCAACTCCTCGGTGGCTTGCTCCAGGGATCCTCCGCGTCCACCGACATCAAGCTGGATGAAGGCCCGATCGGTCCCCAAGGCCCCGCCCAGCTCTCGCACGGCGGTCTGAAGGATGCGTTGGATATCGACCGAGGTTCGGACCCGGGTGGTGATATCGGCCACCAGCTGCTCGCGCACGGCGCGCTGCTGAGTATCACGGTAGAGACGAGCGCTCTCCAGCGCCACGCCGAGCTGAGCGACCAACGTCTCCAGGAGATTGATCTCCTCATCGACCCACGGCTCGCCGCCTTCGTCCTTGCGGAACCGCAACACGCCAACTACCCGATCGCGAACAGTGATCGGCACGGCCAGGGTGGTTCCACCCTCGCCATCGTCTTCCTTGTAGCTCCGGATGGTCCGCCCCGTCTCCTCCGCCCGGCGCATCTCTTCTGGCCAGTCGCCATCGACGGGAACAGTCACCTGCCGATCGTACCGGTATCCCCAGCCGGGGCGCGTACGTAGCAACTCCCGCCAGGCCTCTCGAGAGAGCTGGCCGTAGGCCCGACGCTCGGCATCCAGCGCAGCCTGATTCTGGGCGAATAGGCGGGCGTTATCGATCGCCACCGCGACCTGATCGGCCATGGTCCGCATCACAACGATATCGCCCTCATCGAAGGCCGTCTCCTCCACACTCTGCACCGTCATGGCCCCGATGACCCGTCCGCGCGACCGGAGTGGCAGCGCCATCTCCGAGCGCGTCTGCGGTAATAGGGGGTTCTCGAACCGGACGGCCTCCTGCCCCACATCGAGCGCGATGTGCGGCTTGCCATCGGCCACACATTGGCCAATCATTGAGTCTCCCCCGACCTTTAACTCGTGTCCCTCTTTGATCATCCGCTCTCCGGCTTCGCCGGTGCCCGCCTCTAGGACGGCAACGTCTCGTTCCTCATCCATCAGGAAGAGACCAACGTAGTAGAGGCCAAATCGCTCGCGAACGAGGTTGACCGTCTGGCGGAGGAGTTCGTCAGGGTCCAGCACGACATTGGTGGCGCGACCCACTTCGGCCGCTGCCCGCAGACTGCGGGTGCGCCGGGCCACGCGCTCCTCCAGGCTGCCGATCAGCTCGCGTAGCTGCGCCGTCATACTGTTGAAGGCTCGGGCCAGATCAACCACCTCGGCCGGCCCCTCCGGCTCGGCCTGTAGATCGATCTCTCCGTCCGCGATCCGAGTGGCCGTCTGGGTCAGGTCGAGAATCGGCGCCGATAGACGCCGTGCCGCATAGATGCCCGCGCCCCCGGCCAAGATGGCCATGCCGATCAGCACAGCGCCGGATAGTGTGGCCTCTTGAATGACCGGCTGATACGCCTCTCTCACCGGCACCTCGGTCACCACGGCCCAATTCGGCGTCCCCAGCGGGACGTACGTGCCGACGACGGTCATTCCCTCAATGCCCTGGGAAATGCCCACCCCCGTCACGTCCGTAACTGCAGAGCCGTTGACGAACTCACGCACTTCTTGTAAGTCACTGACGTTTTCGCCCCTCAACACGCGGGCGATGTCGCCATAGGCGATCAGGTCACCATCGCCGTTGACCACGTAGGCCGTACCCGACCGGCCCACTTCCAGCCGATCCACGAGATCCCACATGAACTTCAGGTTCACCTCGGCCATCAGCACGCCCTGCAAATCGCCGAAGACGTCCGCTATCGGGACGGCCAGGACCATCAACGGCTCACTGGTTACATCATCCACGTAAACGGATCCGATGTGCCGGCTGCCGGCGCTGACCCGGTCGAACCAATTCTCGCCGGCCCGCTCGACCAGGTTGCCCGACGCGGCTTCTGAGAGTCGCGAAACCTGCGCTAACTCTTGCCCATCTCGATCCAGCACGATCAACTGTCGGAAGGCAGGATCCAGCCCCAGGATGTTACCCAGCGCGCCCTCTTGGTCCTCCTGGGAGGCGGGGATGAGCTCGCCCAACTCACTGATCGCCTCCAGCTCGCTGAACTTCTCCTGAATAAAGCTAGACACCGTGCTGGCCGCGTCCTGAGCGATGAGCTGTTGCCGGCCAGCGACCACCTCCTGCTGCGTCCGAAAGCTCAGGTAGGTCTCCACAGCCAGGGTGATGACCAGGACGGTAACGCTCAAGACCAAGAAGGCCTGAGCCAACATAGCCGTCAGGCTACGCGGTCTCCGTTCTCTTTCTTGTTGACTCGTCATCTTCTCACCTCATACGATGTCGTCTCTTCGGATCGGCTGAACTGCAGCAGCAGGCGTTCGTCCCTCGAACCGACCACGTCTCGTCGTCCCAATCGAGCCATCACAGAAAGGCTCCTATTCCTCATCGGTCATCTCGTCGCTCATGCGCACTTCGACCTCGGTGATGTTCAGCGTCTCGGCCATCTCTTGAACGGCCGTCTGGAGCACGGTATCCATATCCAGCGACTCGCGCATGCGCGCCGAAAGCTCCCCGATCACCTGCTCGCGCTCGACCCGCCGTCGGGTCTCCTCCAGCAATCGCGTGTTTTCCAGAGCCAATGCGAGCCGATCGGAGATCTCCTCAACAAGATCGACTTCCTCCGGGGAGGGCTTCTCACCGATCAAGTGGAGATTCATCACCGCCAGCACCTCGTCGCGCAGGCGGACGGGCACGGCAATGACGGTCGCTTCACCGGCCTGGTCCTCAACCGCATCGCTCGCGGCCGGCTGGATAACCGTGCGGCCCTCGCTGATGGCCCGTTGCGATTCCGGCGGCGGCTCCTCCTCCGGCTCGACGGCGTATCGTCTGTAGCGGTAGCCGCGCACACCGCGCCCAGCCTGCACCGCCGATAGCCACGACTCGCGCGTATACTGGCCAGAGGCAACCTCCAGCTCCTGCATGGTTCGTCGCATCTCACCGAAGAGGCGAGCGTTGTCGATCATGGCCGCCAGCTGATCTGCCAGCGTTTGGAGCACCAGGACATCTTCTTCGCTTAGTGGCTCGCCAGACGGACTGGAGAGCTCAACTGCTCCCATCACCTCGCCTTTCATTTGGAGCGGTAATATGGCCCGGGAGCCTTCCTCCTGCATCGTCGCCTCCCACGCCATACTCCAGGGTTGATCCGCCCTATCTTCCCGCCCCACGTAGAGCTGGCCGCTATCGATGACGCGAGCCACCCGGCTCCCCCCGTCAAGCCGAAGCGATGTGTGAAGTTCCGCAATTGTTCGACCGGCAGGCCCACCGGCAATGGCCCGTAACACGGCCACGTCGTCTCCCTCGTCCTTCAGGTAAACGCGAACCTCTCCCAACTCATAGTGGAGGCGGACGAGATCGGCCGTTTGCTGCAACATGTCGTCCAGACTCTGCGCCGTCGCCACCTGACGGGAGATCGTCGTCACGGCATGGAGCTGCTGAGACCGGTGTTCAAGTTCGTCAGTACGGGCGCTCAGCGCATCGCGGCTCTCGCGCAACTCCTGGTTCGCCTCGCGCAGCTTCTGCTCGTTCTCCTCGATCCGCTCAAATGCCGTGTTGATGTTGCGGCGAATGAAGACGATGAACGCCGTCGCCACGCTGAAGATCACTAGCAGAATGAAGAAGTCATCATAATCCGGCAGTGGGGGCATTGGCACGACTACCGTCTCCAGGCCACGCTCCACCAGAAATATCCCTCCCACAACCAGTACGGTCAAGGCCCCGAACCCTAGCGCCGCTCGCCACCCCAGAAGCAACCCGGCTACGAGGATGATGAGCAAGAAGGCCGGCGTCGTCGTGCTGCGCACCCCGCCGAAGATGCCCACAGCGGCCGTTAGGATGACCAACATCACACTCAAGAAGAGGAGCGTGGAAAGCCGCACCCGGGCTCGCCGCAGGAGTATCAGCATCCCGATCACCGTAGCGAGGATGCCGCCCACCAGCCCCGCGGAGATCCCCATCGCCATCGCGCTCGTGCTGGACAGGATGATGATCGGCGCCGCCAGGAGCATAGAGATGAATGTCGTCCAGAGGATAATGTTCAGTTGAGCCGCAGTCCGCGTCTTATCTTCGTCCTCAAAGATCGGCGGACGCAACTGCTCCTTGATCCAGACTATCATCATCGGCTCCTTTTTCCTCGCCCGTCAGCCCCATCCCCGTTGCCGCCGGACAGCTTGCCGGTGCCCGGCTTCTTCGGCGCCACCTGAATCGAGGCTTGGGCCACGTTGGGCAGCTGGCCCAGTTCTCGCACAGCGACCCTCAGCAGGGCATCCAGATCGAGCGATTGGGTGAAGCGCGTGGTCATCTCACCCAGCGCCTCCTCCTGGGCCGCTCGCTGGCGCGTCTCTTCCAGCAGCCGGGCATTCTCGAGCGCCAGAGACATCTGATCGGCCACGGCCTCCAGCAAAGCGATCTCATCCGCCGTCCATTCGCGATCCTCGTCCGCGCCCTGCAATCCTAACACGCCGATCACCTCTCCGCGCACGCTGATGGAAGCGGCGAGCGCCGGCTCCCCATCGACAGGGTCGGCCAGAACCCCCATCTCTTCTGAGGCCAGGGCCAGCTCGATCTGAGCGAGTGTAGCCTGATCCAAAGGCTCCGCGTCTGGCCGGGCCCGCTCCTGGAAAGGCGAGACCTTCCCGGGAACGAGATACTCCCAACGCTCGCGGGTGATCTGCCCCTGACGGGATTCGGCCTCCTCCAGCCGGGCTCGCGTCTGGGCGAAGAGCTGTGCGTTGTCGATCGCGGCTGCGATCGCATCGGCCACGATCTGAAGGACGGCGATATCCTCCTGTGAAAAGTCATCGGGCTGATCGCTGTAGACCTCCAGCGCGCCGATTGCCTGTCGGCGGCTGCGCAGCGGCAACGCCGTGCTCGACCGAGCCTCAGGCAGGTAGGGATTCCCCTGGGACAAGCGTTCGAAGGAGGCCTCATCCACGGGTGATATGAGCTGGTCAGTCAGGCTTTCCATCATCACCGCCCGCTCACCCAGATCCGCCACGGTCTGCGGCTCGCCGGCCAGCACGCAACGGCCAACCGCCGAGGTGTTGCCAACCTCAACCCAGTATTTTTCGTCCATCATCTCGCGTCCGGCCTGGCCGGTCGCCGCCCTGAGCACCGCCCAATTACCGGAATCATCGATCAAGAAGAGGGCCACGTGGTAGACGTCCAGCCGTCGCCGAATCAGCTCCACCGTCTCCTGCATCATCTGCTCCAGATCGTGGACGGAGGCAGCCACCCGTGAGACCTGGACGGCGGCCTGTAGCTGCTTCGTCCGTTTCTGCAATAGGACGTTCGTCTGGCCCAGTTCCTTAGCTCGTTGCCGCAGGAGCTCGCGAGAGCGAACGGCCTTCCGGTTCGTCTCCTGCAGCTCCTGCATGGCGCTCGTCAGGGCTGAGTTGAACATCCACTGAACGAACATCGCCGCAGCGACGAGCATGACGAACGTCAGGCTCATCGTGATGACGCCAGAAAGAACCATCGGCGGCTGAGTGGGCGGGCGGGCGCCCATATGCTCGGCCAGCATGAACCCAGCGTAGATGAAGCTGCTCAACGCCGCCGCATAGGCCCCGGCACGTGGCCGGACCAGTAGCGATAAGAAGAGCGGCCCTACTATGAGGTAGAACGGGCCGGCACTGAAGGAGCCCTCTTGCCAGAGGGCGTTGATGCCCACAGCGTAGCTCAGGAAGACCAGGAAATAGGCGCGCAGTGTATGATCGACCCCCCGGCTCAGCGTCATCACCACCAGGAAGATGTACGCCACAAAGTAAGGTGCATAGGTGGATAGGAGCGACCAAGGCGCATCGTTCTGCACCAGGATCACCACCAAGAAGCTGATGGCTAGCGTGGCGATGGCCGTCAGGCTAGTCAGCATGATGTTCAGGATTCTCGATCGGCGCTTCTCGATCTTGGCGTCCGGGTCAGGCTGGTCGATCTTGAGATCAGGCTCCAGTTCTTCGGCCTGCTCCGACTCCTCCCCCTGGCCTTCTATGTCCAGCTCCGGCATCGGGGGAATCGGCGTCGTAGCGATCGGCTCCGGCTCAGGCTCGAAGCGGCCTTCAGCCGATTCCCGTTCGGGCGCGGGCGCTTCGGCTTTCCGCTCCTCGGCCTTCGGTTTCTCCGGCCTTTTGGCTGGCTTCGAGGTCTCTTCCTCACCGTCGCCCAGTAGAACGTCGAGCACGTCATCTAGAGACTCTTGCTCCTCCCGGTCCTCGGGCGTCTGCTCCCGCTCCGGTCGGGTCTCGTCCTCTTCAAACATGTCGTCCATCTGGTTCTCAAGCTCTGTCATGGTTCATCAACTCCTTTGCCAGAGCGCGGTACTGATGTGCCCCACGGGTATCGGGGGCGTAGAGCGTGATCGGCTGGCCGAAGGCCGGGCTCTCCCGAAGCTTCGTATCGACCTCAATGATCGTCTCAAAGAGCGACGGCCTGAAGCCGCGCCGCATCTTGTTCAGCACGACCTTGCATATCTTGTTCCGCCGGTCGTACATCGTGGCCAGCAGACGGTAGTCCAGGCTCGGATTCGTCTTATCGCGCAAGCGCTTGATCAAGTCCAGGTAGTGGGCCAGCGTGCGAGCGGCGTAGTACTCACACTGAACAGGCACGATCAACAGGTCTGCCGCCGTCAAGCCGTTGATGGTCAGGGTGCCCACCGAGGTCGGGCAATCGATCAACACGTAGTCGTAGAAGCCGTCCAGGTTGGCCAGGGCGTTCTTGAGGCGATATTGGAAGTCGGATCGACCATACAACACCTTGTCGATCACCGAAAGTTCCTGGTTGGCTGGGAGGATATCCAAGCCATAGAGTGGGCCTTCCTGGCTGACGCTGACGGGAGAGGCATTGCCCAGCAAGACGTCGCCCACGGTGCGGCGGAGCGTCTTGGGTTTCAACCCCAGAGAGAGCGTCAGGTTAGCCTGCGGATCCATATCGACCAGCAAGACGATCTGTCCTTCCTCCGCCAGGCATCCGCCCAGCGAAAGGCACGTGGTCGTCTTGGCCACACCGCCCTTCTGGTTACTGACAACGATAGTTCTAGTCATAGCAGAACACCTCTCAACACGTCATGCCTCATAGCAGGGCACGACCGTCACTCTTGCGCCCCCGGTTCGACCGTGCCTTCAGGTTCGGAGGTCAAGTGGACGAAGGCCCGCGAGATACCCAACGAAGTGAACAGGTCGCCGACGGCCGTCTGCATGATACCTTCAATATCGACCGCGCGGCGCATCCGATCGCTGATCTCGCCCGTCAAGCGCTCACGGGCGGCGCGACGCTGGGCCTCTTGATAGAGCCGAGCGCTCTCCAGAGCCAGGCCAAGCTGCTGAGCCAGGGATTCGAGGACATCTATCTCGTCGGGCGTCCAAGCCCCCTCCTCGGCTAGCTTGTAGGTATCCAAGACGCCGATCACGTTGCCGCGCACCTCGATCGGCACGGCCAGCGGCAGGACGGAGCTCTCCTCGTCGGCCTCGCGAACGTAGACTGTCTCGCCAGACTCGAGCGCCTCCTTGGTCTGGACGTGGCGAACGGCCCCGGCACGAGCGATGCCGTACTCGTTGCTCCGGAAGGCCACCTCACCCCGGCTCCGCAACATCTCGCCCCACCCCCGCCGGCTCAAGTCGCCATAGGCCCGCTGGGCCGCGTCTAGCGCGCCCTGCGCCTCTGCAAAGAGGCGCGCGTTCTCCAGCGCGATCGAGACCTGGTCGGCCATTAACTGTAGTGCGGCGACGGTGGCCTCGTCGAAGGCCTCTGCCTCGGCGCTCTGAATCGTCAACGCACCGATGATCTGACCACGCGCGCGCAACGGCAGAGCAGCCTCGGAGCGGGTCCGCGGAAGCTCGGGGGTAGCCAGGCGCACGGCCTCCTCGCCGACGTCCAGAGCGATCCGGGCCTTGCCGGTGGCGATGCTCCAGCCGATCATGCCCTCGCCCACGCGGATCCGGTGGCGACGCTCCAACATCGCCCGACCGGCCTCGCCGGTGCCGGCTCGTAGAATGGCCCAGCGACCGGTCTCGTCAACCAGGAAGAGCCCGACGTAGTAGAGATCGAACCGCCGACGGATGAGACCCACGATCTGCTGAACCAGCTCATCGAGATCGAGGATCGAGGCCGCCGCGCGCCCCACCTCGGCCGAAGCCTCAAGATAGACCGAGCGTCGCTCGAGCTCTCGCGTGCGGCTCGCCACCCGCTCCTCCAGGTTGGCGAACAACTCCTTTAGCTGCTGAGTCATGCTGTTGAACGCCGCGCCGAGCTGGCCGATCTCGTCTCGACGATCGATCTCCAGCCTGCGGTCCAGATCGCCCGCTGCGATCGCCGTCGCCGCCTCCGTCAGGTCAGAGATCGGCCTGGCGATGCCGCGTGTGACCAGCAGCGAGACGCCTCCCGTAATCAGAACGGCCAACAAGGCGATGCCTGCGTTGAGGGCCAACGTCTGATAGATCGGCGCGAAGGCCTCCCGCCGCGTCTGCTCGACGATCAACGCCCCATCCAGCGGGGGTAGCCAGCGGTAGACGCCGATGACCGGCTCCGACCGATAGTTCTGGTAGAACCTGGCCCCGTGAACCTGACCCGAAATCGCCCGCTCGACCCCCTCTGAGCCGACGACAAGATTCTCCGGATAGTCGCCGAGCCGCGGGGGGAGCGTCAGGAATTGGTAATCCGACGACACCAGATACGCCTCACCGGTCTCGCCCAGCCCCGC
>Ga0207797_1002624_pt1 | contig 12401 bp, 9 predicted proteins | sample PRCRCaboRojoPR_6_FD_187275 | JGI IMG/M metagenome (GOLD analysis project Ga0207797, IMG submission 187275) | Marine sediment microbial community from Cabo Rojo, Puerto Rico - PR CR 10% Liquid 1 (SPAdes) | ecosystem: Environmental > Aquatic > Marine > Coastal > Sediment | place: Cabo Rojo, Puerto... | reverse complement strand
CGCTGTACCCCTGGTTCCTGCTGGTCACCGGGCTCTACGGGACGGCGTTCGTCGGTATCGCGGTCGCGCTGTCGGCCGTGGACCTCTCTGACCGCCGGCTCGCGACGGGGGCGCTCGGCGCCTACCTCCTGCTCGTCCAGTTCTACCAGTCGCTGTTCGGGGTCGTGTTGTTCGTCCTCCACCGTGGTGACGGGACGGTGTTCCAGAACCCGCCGGACTGGACCCTGCTCGCCCGGCTGGCACAGCCCAGCGAGGCCTACTACCGGCTGTTGCGCGCCGGAGTCGACATCGGCCAGGCGGGCCGGTATCTCGGCCCGGACGCCCCGGTGTACGTCGGCCCGTGGACGGCGCTGGTGGTGCTGGCGGTCTGGGCGCTCGCGCCGCTGGCGCTGGGCTACCGGCGGTTCCGGGTCGACGACCTCTGAAGCGGGCCGCCCCTCTCACCCGGGACACGCCCACGTCGTCGGACCGCCCGCGAGCGGTGCCCCGGAGTCCGGGGAGCCTGCCCTGAACCGCACCGGGGTCGACGGACTCCTGTCGGTCGATCCGTCGGTACGGTGTCATGCGGTCAGGTCCTTGTCGATAATGACCGCCTGCGATGGCGTGTGGACGACCCGGACCGAGACCTCACTCCCCTGTGCCAGTTCACAGTCCGACTCCGGTATCCGGAAGAGAATCACGTCCCCGGCGGTGTACTGCCCGCCCTGTAGGAGCGCTCCGCCGTCGCCGACGCCGTCCACCTCGTTGTCGACACTGTTCAACGAGCGCTCGTGGAAGATATCGTCCCCCTCGATCTGCCCGTCCGACTGCCGGATGGCGTTCCCCGATCCTGCTGGGAGATTGATGATCCGTCCGCGTCTCGTTCCGCCCCCTCACTCTGCTCGCACGGCGATCTCGGTGTCCGAGATCGCGACACAGTCGCCAGCGACGTGCCTGAGCGTGACGATGCCGCCGCTGTTGCCGTCCTGGGGGACGAACTCGCCGGTCGACTGGGCGACGTTCGGTGCAGGGTCGTCGAAGTTCTCCGTGAAGTCGAAGGCGAACGCGGAGACCGTCGCGGCCAGGACAACGACGACTGCGACCATCAGAACGACCGATATAACGGACGAGACGGCTCGGGTTCCGTTCACACCCCGGCTCTGTGCTGTGCTGCACTAACCTCTTGTCACTCTACGGAGAGACGAGCGCGCAGACCGGAGGACGGACGACACCCGCAGGGGACCGTTCGCTCCCGTCGCGGCGACCTCGTGCCCGTCCGGCCCGGCGTCGCCTCCGACGATGGCCGGTCACTCCGCCGGCACCTCGCGTCCCGACCACACGACACCAGTTCGCGACGGGGCGGTCGACAGCTGCCGTGATGCCCGTCCGTCAGGGACGGACCAGCGACTCCTCGAACGCCGCCGGCAGCCGGTCGTCGCGGGCGAACGAGTAGAGTGCGACCTTCACGACCGCGCCGAGGGTGTACCCCACCAGCGCGCCGCCCGCCAGCACGACCCCGCCGACGGCGACGGCAGCGACCAGGGCCCCCTCCCCGGGGACGACGACGAACACCGCACCGCCGACGACCACCCCGGGGAGCATCAACAGTATCGTCACGAGCCCGACACCGAACTCCGAGCCGATCGACTCCCCCCAGGTCTCCCGAACGAGCCGACCGCTCTCCTGGAGCATCGTCGTCGGTCCGGCGTCCTCGAACACGATCACCGGGACGACGAAGTACGTCAGTGCGACCCAGCCCAGGCTGAGCAGGGCCGACACGATCACGCCGACGACGTCGCTCGACTCCTCGATGGCGCGCAGGACGACCCCGACGAGCGCGCTTATCACCGCCCAGCCGAGCAGCGCCGGCGTGTGCCCCAGAGCCGCACGGAACGCCGCACCGACCGACGGGTCGCGGCCGGCGAACACCTCACGGGTGGCCCAGCTCAGCGCGGCGACACTGAACGCGGTGAGGAAACTGATTCCGACGTAGACGCCGAACAGCACCGCAACGGCGACCGGGAGCGACACCGTCTCGCCGACGACGAGCCCGCCGATGGCGGTCGCGACGAACGCCAGCGTGGCGACCCCACCGACCACCGGGTAGACGACTAGCGTCGGATGCTGCCCGAGGACGGACGCGCTCTGGCCGGCCAGCGTGAGACCGGTCCGGAGACGACCCCGGAGACTCATCGGCACCCCACCACCGTTGCGGGTGAAGCGTCCGTGTCGGGAGCGGTTCTCGTCGAACTGAGGACCATCGTACAGTCGTCTGGGGACAGAGGCGGGGTAGTTGTACACCCACAGTCACGGCGCACGCAACCCGGCCCGGTGTTTTAACTGCAGGTCTCGACACGCCCGGCGTCGGGCTGTCGAACAGCGGTGCCCTCCGGCCCCGCGCCAGGCATCGCTGTGAGCTACCGGCGCCGGCGCTCCCGGAACCAGTACGGGGTCGGTCCCGCCGGGGGACGCTGTTCGAGACGTCACCACGCCCCACAGCCGACTGACCGGGTGGCTAGCCTTATTATCAGACTCCCGTAAGATACGGCCACGGTGATGCTGAGCCAGGTCCCCACGCGAGATATACTGGCCGCTGGGACGCCGGTCGTCGCGGGGCTGGTCGTGGCCGGACTCGCCGTCCGACTGTCGCGTGCCCGCGGCGGGACGCCGAGGGAGACGACGGGCTACACCGACCTCCGGCGGCCGTACTTCTGGTCCTGTGTCGTCTTCGCTCTCGGTGCCGTCGTGTGTGGCGTCGTTCGGGCACGGGCCGGTGGCCCGGTCGAGGGTGTCACGGACACGATCACGGTGACGACGTTCGCGTTCTCGCTCCCGTGGACGGTCTTCGCACTCAACTACGTGGGGCGGGGGCACCTCCTCACCGGCCGCGGCAGGTACGTCGGTGGCGTGTACTTCGGAGCGCTGGTGCTGAACGAGCTGCTGGACGCGGCTGCCGTCCGGTCGGTCCTGGGGCCGTATCCGGACCTATCCGTGGTGAGCGCCCTCATCGTGCTCGGAGTGGTGGTGGTCGTGTTCACTACCGGTGGGCTGGTGCTGTTGTCGACGTACCGTCACTCGACGCTCACGCTCGCAGACGGTGTTGTGGCGGTGTTCCCGATACTCGGACTGTTCTCCGCCGTACAGGTGATTCCCTCGCTCCGGCCGTCACCCTCTCTCGACGTCGTCGTGAGCGGGGCGTGGCTGGCGAGCGCTGTGGCGCTCGTCCTCGCGACCACCCGCTACGACGTGCTCGCCGTGCGGCCGGGGACCGGAACGGCCGGCGAGAGAGCCGCGGTTCGGGAGATGGACGAGGCGACCGTCACGGTCGAGCGGGACGGGACGCTCGCCCGTGCGAACACTGCCGCGGTCGACCTGTTCGGCGAGCGGTTGGACGAGGACCCGTTCGTCGACGTCGTCGGGACCGAACTGGCAGCCCTGACCGAGCGCGAGACGATCGAGTGCTGGACACGGGACGGTCGGAAACAGTTCGACCCCCGGGTGACGGAACTGGTCAACGACTACAACGAGGTGTTCGGCTACACCGTCGTTCTGATCGACATCACCGACCGGGAGATCAGGCGTCAACGGATCGAGGTACTCAACCGTATCCTCCGGCACAACATGCGCAACAGCCTCGACGTGATCAGGGCCAACGCCGAGCGCGTCACCGACGGGGACCACGCGGCCTCGATACTCGAGACGACGGACACGCTCGAACGGCTGAGTGCGGACGCCAGACGGATCGAGAACCTCCTGGGACAGTCGGGAGACGAGCGGCGGACGGCCGACCTCGTCACAGTCGTCGCGTCAGTGGCCGAGTCCGTCGGCGACGACCACCTCGCGGCGTCGGTGTCGGTCGACCTCCCGGAGCTGTCGGTCGCCGTCGACGCCGAGCTCTGCCGGTTCGCGCTCCGGAACGTCGTCGAGAACGCAGTCGTCCACAACGACGGGGCCGAGCCGCGGGTCGAGGTCCGTGGTGCGGAAACCGAGACCGGCGTGCGGCTGGTCGTCGCCGACGACGGCCCGGGCATCCCCGAGTCCGAACGGTCGGTTATCGAGCGTCGCTCCGAATCCCAACAGTCACACGCCAGTAGCCTCGGTCTCTGGGGTGCGAACTGGGCGGTCCAGCAGCTCGGGGGTGAGCTGTCGTTCCGGGAGAGCGACCTCGGCGGGACGGCCGTGGTGATCGAGCTGGCGGCGGGCTGAACCGTCCGTTCGTGGCTCCCGTTCGTGCCCGGGGTCCGTGCCCCCGTCCAGCACCGGCCGAACGCCCGCCGGAGTGCTGTCGAAAGCACCGCGGGACACGGGGTGTCCCGCGGCACGGCGTGGTGGTGTCCCGTCCTCTCACAGCAGCCGTGCCACCGGTGTCGACCTGTCGGTGTGGCTGTCGCCGGCTGACAGCCACGTCGCCCGGCGGTGACCGCTGTCGGCGTCTCCAGCGACCACCGGACGGGGTGGCGCTCCCGGCAGCTACAGCTCCGGAACGCGCCACTCGAGGCTGCCGACACGGCGTCGTGTCGCGGGGGCTGAAACAGCGGACCTCGGTTTATTCCGTCCACTGACATGGGACACACCGTGCGAGACACAGTCCAGAGACCGGCGCGGAACCGCCCGGTTCCCGTCGGTCGTCCGTCCAGAACCGGTACCGCCCGTCCCGACCCCACGACGCGCCGCCACGGTGGGCACCGATGAGCCGGGTCGCCGCGCTCAGGCAACGAGCGTCCGGTCGTCCGGTCGGGAGCTTCCTCGTCGTACTGGTCGCCCTCTCGGCGCTCTTCGCGACGACCCACTACGCGGTCTACGGGCCCGACCTGCCGACCCTGGCGGTGATCACGTACGCCTGGACGCCGATGATCAGCGCAGGCGTGACCGTCTGGTTGCTGGACGAGAGCGTCCGGGACTGGCTGGGACAGCTCCGCAACCTGCGAGTCGGCGTTCACTGGTATCTCGCCGGTGTCGGGATCATGATGCTCGGGACGGAGTTCGAGACGGTAGTGGCGTTGCTTCTCGGTGGCGACGTGGCGGTCCCGAAGTACCCGCTCGCGGGGTACGCCCTCAGCTTCGCCGTCACGCTTTTGCTGGCTGGTGCACTGGAGGAGCTGGGCTGGCGTGGCTTCCTGCAACCCCGCCTCCAGCAGCGCGTCGGTGCGGTGCCGGCGAGTGTGGGCATCGGCCTCCTGTGGGCGCTCTGGCACGTCCCGATGATACTCGGTGGGGGCGGTAACTTCACCGTCTTCTGGGAGTACGTTCTGAACCTCGTGGCGATCTCGGTCGTGCTCGGCTGGCTGTACAACAACACCGAGGGGGCGTTACCGGTCGTGATGGTCACGCACGCGTCGCACAACATGCCCGCTGTCGGGGATCTCACCGGCGATGTGCCCGCCGTGTTCGACGTGCTGTCGGGCGACACCGTCCTGTATCTGAGCTGTGCGTTGCTGATCACGCTGTACGCCGGGGCACGGACGCTGACGCGGGACGGAACCCTCCCCTCGATTCCCGGCCAGCTCGGCGACCTCGGGCTGGGGGGAGAGGAAACGACCTCGTCGCGACGGTGAGGCCACACGCGAGGCTCCGATCGGAGCCGAGCCGTGTCGTCCTCGCTGTGACACGGTGTAGCGCATTTATCATCCCGACCCCCTAACCGTGTCGTATGCCCGCAGAGACACCCTCTCCCCGGTCTCCAGAGCGGGTGCTGTACGTCGGCGCTGATCCCGGTGTGACCCCGCTCGCCGAGGCTCTCAGTGGGGGCCCCGGGCGGTTCGAGGTCGTGGTCGAGACGGACCCACAGGAGGCGCTGTCCAGACTGGAGACGACCGACGTGGACTGTGTTGTCAGCGAGTACACCCTTCCCGGAACGGACGGCGTGGCGTTCCTGAGGACGGTCCGGGAGCCCCACCCCGACCTCCCCTTTGTCCTGTTTCCCGACGCCGGGAGCGAAGCGGTAGCGAGTCGGGCGGTGTCGGCCGGTGTCACGGAGTACGTTCGCGCGGACGCCGACGAGGAGGGGGTCGAATCGCTCGCCGACCGCATCCGAACCGTGACCCACAGCCCACAGCCCCCGTCCGATCACCGCTACGAGGGGGCCCAGCTCAGTCGATTCCTCGAGGCGTTTCCGGACGTCGTGTTCGTCGTCGACGAGGTCGGACGGTATCTCGACGTCATCGCCAGCGGGAGCAGCTCGTTGTTGTACAACGACCCCGAGCGACTCCTCGGCGAACAGTTCCACGACGTGTTGCCGGAGGCGACCGCTGACCGGTTCATCGACGTCGTACGGGAGGCGCTCGATGCCGACGAACAGCAACGTATCGAATATCAACTCGACGTGCAGTCGGGCTCGCGGTGGTTCGAGGCACGTGTCGGCCCACTGTCGACCGGTGGGCAGCGACGGACGGTGTTCTGGATCGCCAGGGACGTCACCGAACGCAAGCGCCGCGAGCAGGAGTACGAGCAGATATTCGACGGCGTCAACGACGCCATCGCGATCCACCACGGCGACACCGGGGAGATGCTCGCCGTCAACCGGCAGATGTGCGAGCTGACGGGCTACGACAGGGACCGGGTGCTGGAGCTCGGTGCCGAGGGACTGCTGTACGACCACCCCGACCAGGACTACGCGCCCGAGGAGGTCCCGACGCTCGTCGCGCGCGTGCTCGACGGCGACGACATCGGACCGTACGAGCAGGCCCTCGAAACCAGCGATGGCGAGATCCGCTGGGTCGAGGTCAACCCGACACGGGCCCGTATCGACGGCGAGCAGCGCTTTCTCGCCATCTCCAGGGACATCACCGAAACACGTCGGAAGGAGCGGGACTACGAACAGATCTTCAACAGTGTCAACGACGCGATTGCCGTGTTCGACCCCGACAGGAACGACTTCAGGGAGGTCAACGAGGCCTACCGCGAGATGCTCGGGTACGACGACATCGCGGCGATCCGGCAACGGGGTATCGACGGGCTGAGCGCGACCGACGAGGGGTACACCGGGGAGCGGGGGTGGGAGCTCGTCCACGAGGTGGCCGAGACCGGCGAGTCGGTGACCGTCGAGTGGCGGGTCGACACGGGAGCTGGTGACCGGCTCTGGCTGGAAGCGACGCTGACGCCCGCAGAGATCGGCGGCGAGCTGGCCGTCCTGTCGATACAACGTGACGTCAGCGACCGCAAGCACCGCGAACAGCGTCTCGAGGTGTTCAACCGGATTCTCCGTCACAACCTCCGCAACAAGCTCGACGTGATCAGAAGCCACGCCGAGACGCTGGCCGACCGATCCGCCAACGACGACGGCCACGCCGAGCAGATCGTCTCCGCGACCGACGAACTCGCTACGCTGGGTGCGAGAGCGCGAAACACCGACCGGATCATGTCGGTAAACGAGGGCGTAACCGAGGTCAGCCTGGTAGAGCTGCTGGACGAGGTGATCGAGCTGAGTGGCGTGAACCAGCGGGGCCCGGACGTGACGACCGACCTCCCCGGGTCGGCAGAACTGACGACCAACAGGGACGCCCTCGTTACGGCAGTCAGGAGCGCGCTGGAGAACGCCATCGAACACACGGATTCGGAGGTGGCCGTCACTGTCGAGAACACCCCGAAGGGGTACAGTATCGCCGTCGAAGACGACGGCCCCGGCATCTCCCGGGAGCGACTCGTCCCGATCGAGACCGGCACCGAAACCGACCTCACCCACGGGCGTGGCCTCGGTCTCTGGCAGCTCAGGTGGGGCGTCGACAAGCTCAACGGCGAGCTGTCGTTCGACACCGACGCCGGGACGACCGTCCGTATCACCGTCCCGGACCGCTCCACCCCGGACGGTGAGCGCTGAGTTCTCTCCCCACCGCTCCGCCCGACAGCGACTCACACAGAATCAAGGAGGAAGCCCACGGCTTCAGCCGTGGGAGGAATCCGACGCGGACCGCTGGCAGAGGCCGGTCGGTGGAGACGAGCCGCGCGGGGTGTCCTGTCAGGAAGGACCGCTCCCGGTGAGAGGAGGGCGTGTGACCTCGGGAGAGTGGTGGGGGATGGGCTCACGACAGGGGACACCGGGAGCAGGGCGGCATCAGTGTGCCGCCGTCTTAGTCGACGGGCGGACAGCACATAGTAGGGGACCCGCTGTTGCCCGGCACGCAACACCCCGGCCGTCCGGAAGGCGGAGCCTGTCGGACCCCCCGACACCTACTGTGACGTACCGGGAATAGCATCCGCCCGGAAACAGATTGATGTACGTAAACCCACGGTCACTGACGGGTCCCAGAGGGTGGACATGTACCGAGCGGCCCACCCCTCTAGGGGCGGGAGGATGTCGGAGAGGGGGGCGCACCAGCTGACCCACCCCATCGCGGTACAACCACGGGACGGAGGCAGCGGCTCCGGATTCCAGCAGGAACGGACGGATGGGGGATCGGCCACCGGTCGGCGCGGTAGTGACGCCGGAGGGACCTTACAGTCGGGTTACCGTTCCGAACTCGAGGTGGTCTCCCCCGAGGCGGAGGCCGAGCTCCACGCGATTCCGGCGCTGGTCACCGTCACCCCGTCGGCCGTCACGAGCGTCACCGACAGCGGGCTCTCGAGCGGTGCCCTCTCGCTGGCGGCCGGCGGCGTCGCCGTCACGGTGAGCCCCCCGTGGTCGGTGACGTACGCGTACCGGGTGTCACCGGCTTCCAGCGGGCGCTGCAGCGTGGCCGTGGCGCTCTCCTCGTCCATCGAGACGGTGAACGTGGCCTCGGCCGGGACGGTGTCGCCACCGGTGTGGGCGATGGTGACGTACGACCCGTCCACGACGTCGACGGAGACGTTCGCCTGGAGCCCGGCGGTCGCGGGGAAGTCGGCCATCCAGGCCGGGGGCCCGACGTGGTCGATGCCCGACTCGGCGAGGTCGTACCGGAAGGCGACGCGCTCGCCGTCGCGGTCGCCGGTGACGGTGAGGTTCCGGAGCTGGCCGGTCTCGGTCACGACGACGCGACCCGACAGCGAGTCGGCGCCGCTGAGGGGGACGGTGTCCGGTAGCGACCCGAACCGCTCGGCCGTCAGCGTCACCGTCTCGTCGCCGACACTCTCCGCCACCACGCTGAACGCACCGGCGTCGAGGTAGGCCTCGACGGAGTCGTTGAGCGCCCCCAGCGGCCGGGGCGACCGGGTGGTGCGCTGGTACCGCGTCTCGTCGCCGCGCTGGGTCCGGACGTACGTCGCGGTGTCGTTGCTGTAGTAGGTGAGAGTCGTCGGACGGTCGGTGGTGGTGGTGGTGATCCGGAAGCTACCGTCGGCGCCGCGGGCGTACGTGTATCGGGTCGGGGCGGGCGCGTCCGCGAGGGTCCGGGAGACCCGCAGCCGGGCGCCGTCGTCGACGACCGCTGCGCCGTTGGCCCCGGCGAGGGCGGCGGCGTCGGTGATGGTCCCGTTCGCGATGCCAGGGATCTCGGCAACGTCGAGCCGTGTCGTCTCGTCAGCCGGCGTCTCGGGCGTCGGCGTCCCCGCGAAGGGGGTGCCGGTACAGCCCGCCAGGACGACCGAGACGACAACGGCGGCGACTACCGGTTTGCGTACCATCACGCCGAACTGCCGACGTGTCAGCTATTAACCGGAACGGAGCTTCAAACGGTGACTTGTGCGACTCGCTCCCATCCGCACACGGAACCGGGCGGGAGGCTCCGGGAGGTTCACGCGGACAGACACCACCACCGACTGTTCGTGCGTGTCGAGGGCGGGACCGCTACCCTGGCTCGTCCCCAGCTCGCCTGTCGAGATGGGTGTAGTAGTTGAACACGTCGGCGTACGTCGGGTCAGTTACGCGGACCTCACTACGTCCGTCGGTCACCGTCGATGGATCGGTCGTCGGATCGAGGAGCCCGCGGACGACGCCGTCACCCCTGAACAGCTGTCCACCGATCACGTCGTCGGAGATCGTGTCTGCGTTCCCCAGCGATGTCTCGACGACCGGCGGCACCGAGGACTTGATCGCCTCGGGGGTCCCTGTCGTGACGATTCCGGCATCAGTCATGAACACGATCCGGTCCGCCACGTCGGCGTCCATCGGCAGATGAGTCGTCATGAGGACCGCTTTCCCGCGGTCACGGAGCCTCGACAGCTGGTGGTGGACCTCCCGTACCGTCGTAAGATCGAGGGCAGCGGTGGGTTCGTCGAGGACGTACACCGGCGCCTCGACGCTCAGTGCGATAGCGAGTTCGAGTTTCCGACGCGTTCCGCCGGAGTACCGGTCCACCCGGTCGTCGAGTTGGCCGCTGATGTCGAACGTCTCGACAAGTGTCCGCCATCGGTCGGTGAACGACGGGTTGAGCTTCTCGTAGAACGCGACGTTCTCCCGCCCGGTCAACCTGTCGAGACACAGCCCGTCTTGCAGCAGGTAGCTCATCGCTCCGGGGGTAGTGGCTGGCTCCCCCTCTGGAGTGTGGACGCTGCCCTCGGACGGGGACAGACCCCCGGCGAGACAGGAGGCCAGGACCGACTTTCCCGTTCCGTTGGGCCCCAGCAGGACGACGACCTCACCGGGCGCGACCGTCAGGTCGATTCCGTCGACCACGGTGGTGTCGCCGAACGACCGTCCGAGGCTCTCGGCGACGAGAGCGGGGTCACTCATCGGCCGATCCCCCGATCGTACAGCTGCCACCGCGTGAGGAGCACGCCGAACGCTGCTGCCACGACGCTGTACACGGCGAGCGGTGCGAGGCGAGGGCGTTCCGCGGCGACCCCGACGCTGGTGACACTCTGGCTGGTGACGAGCTGGACCGCTATGGTGCGTGTCGCGAGCACGTTCGGGAGGAGATCCACGACCGATCCGTCGAGAACCGCGACCGACGGCAGCATTCCGTTGTACCCGGTGAGCATGAATCCGAACACCGCGACCAGGGACAACACGAACTGCGCGTACTGTTCGTTGTTCGCCGCGACGACGATTGGGATGGCGACGGCCATGAACACGACACACAGCCCGAGAAACGAGACGACCGACACGGCAGTCGGCAGGACGCCCGTGACTCCGACCGGCGCACCGTCGAGGGCGCCGACACCGAGTCCGAACACGAGCGCCAGTCCGGCCACCACCAGACCGGCGGTCACTCGGCCGGCGAAGTCAGCCGAGGGACGTACTGCTATCGACCGGTAGGCGGCGAACCGATCCGTCTCCAGGTCGACGGCCAGTTGACTCCCGAACACGGTGAGAGAGGCGATCATCGCCCCCAGGACGGCGATTCCGACAGCGAACAGCCCCTTCGTGGTCGGGTCGAACTCCCGGGTGGCAGTCACGAGAAGGTACATAACCGGCGGCAGTCCGACGGCGACGGCTAGAACTGTCCAGCTTCGAGAAACGTCTCTGAGTGTGCGGTACGTGAAGCCCGACGTCTGTGCGACCCAGTTACGGCCACTCCGCCCGACCGACGAGCGGTCGTCCGTCTCTGTCGGTGGTGAAGCGCCGTCGAGACGGACGGTCGCGTCGCTATCGGTCATCCGCAACTACCTCCGATTCGGCTCTTCGGAACCGCTCGTCCCCGGCTGTACGGAGCAGGTAGAACGGGGCACAGCGCACACCACTCGTGGATAGTTTCAGCAGACGGTGTGTCTGAACCGGCACGGTTTCACGACGTTCCGCGTCGGCCGGGAACGTCCGTCCAGTGACTGTGGCAATCATCCTGTCCACCCAGCCGTGCGCCGCCGGTTTAATACGGGTCGGGGTGTTGCGGCCCGCGAGACAGGGACTGCCCCGCCTGACGGCGTCGATCTGAGAGCGGTGACGGGCACGTAGCGGGCGACACCTCCGTTCCGGTCCACCGAGGGGCTGCGCGCGCTCTCCACTCGACATCTTCGATCAGCGTCTGTCGGGGTCGACAGGCCCGGTAGGGCGGCCGCGTTCGGCCTCGCTCCCGGACGGACTGGCTCGCGGGGTCGATCCCGGGAGCCACGGCCACCGGTCAGCCTTGAGTGGGCATCCGTGGCGCGAGGACCCCGACGAACGAGTCCAGATCGCGCGTCTGGTACCAGGCCGTCCCGGGGCCGGTGAACTCGAAGACCAGCCCCTCACCGCTCAGCAGCGTCGACTTGAGATCCCCGACGCGTCGGGTCTCGTAGTCGATCTCGTCGTCCCAGGCGATCAGGTGTTCGTTGTCCAGGACGTACGACTCGCCCGCGGCGAGCTCGAGCTTCTCGAGCCCGCCGTACGCGTCGATGAACGCGGTTCCGGTGCCCTTCAGGGCGAGCGGCATCAGGCTGGCCTCGCCCAACACCGACTTGAGGCCGCCGACCTCGGAGTCGATGTCGATACCCTCGGTCGCCGCGAGGAACGCCCCGTCGGTGGAGTACAGCGTCTCGTTCTGGAGCTCGTGTGGCATCACGTCCCCCGGCGTCGGGGGAGCGAGGGTGACCGTTCCGGGGCCGTTCTCGGCGACGAACTGGTTGGTGAACAGCGACTCACCACCCAGCAT
>Ga0207797_1002623_pt1 | contig 12403 bp, 4 predicted proteins | sample PRCRCaboRojoPR_6_FD_187275 | JGI IMG/M metagenome (GOLD analysis project Ga0207797, IMG submission 187275) | Marine sediment microbial community from Cabo Rojo, Puerto Rico - PR CR 10% Liquid 1 (SPAdes) | ecosystem: Environmental > Aquatic > Marine > Coastal > Sediment | place: Cabo Rojo, Puerto... | reverse complement strand
GCGCCTGCCTGGTCTGCGGGCACGTCAACGGACAAGCGCCATTGGGACGAAGGTTATGGGAATAGGACGGTTCCGTTTTCGACGGGTACTAGCCGCCTGGGTCTTTGCCCTGGTGCTCACAGCAACAGCCGCGACCGGCTGCGGATCCGCCGTGCCCCAACCTGTCCAGAGGGATGCTGGCGTCGTCGACGAAGAGGTCGTGCAGCCCACTCCCTCCGTGGGAGCGCAGGGGCCTGCGGCCCCCGCCGGCGGGATGTCCGACGGTGGCCACGCTGCCACCCATGCCGTCTCCATATCGGCCGCGGCTGCCACCGACGTCGCCAGCATTGCGAAAAGCTTCGACGAGGAACGGGCACTCGAGCACGTCGCGCATCTGGCGGGTGCGGCCCTGGAGGGTCGGCAGCCGGGCACCCCGGGCGGGCGTGCTGCCGGCTCATACATCGCCGAACAGTTTGCCGCGTATGGGCTGGAACCCGCCGGCGTCGACGCCACTTACTATCAGACGTTCACCGTCCCCTACGGGCGGATCACCGAGACACCCGTGCTCACCATCACCTCAGCCGAGGGGAGGGTGCTGGGTGCTGGGTTCGACTACCGCACCGACTACCGGGCTCTCACCGGCGGCTACGTGGGAGCCGGGCACGGCGAGGGCCCGGTCGTCTGGCTGAACGAGTGCCGGCACGAGGACTACGCTGGTCTCAACGTCGTGGGGAAGGTCGTGTTCTGTCGTGCTGCGCCCGACACCGAGGTGTACCGTCAGGCCATCGAGCACCAGGTGGGCGGGCTCCTCCTCCTCGACCATGATGCTGACCAGAGGCCCCTTCGCCGCGGCGGGTATCGGGACACCGCCTGGGTGCCCGAGACAATCCCAGCCTACCTGATCTCCGAACGTGTGGGCCGCGAGCTGCTGGCTGGAACCGACTACACGCTGGACAGTCTAACCCTCCGCTACACGGCCACGCCCCTCTCCACCACAGTGCGCATGGAGCTGCGTACGGAAGAAGAGGAGGCGGTCGATGCCCGGAATGTGTTAGGGCTGCTGCCCGGCTCGGACCCCGCCCACGCGCAGGAGGTGGTGGTGCTCGGTGCTCACTACGACCACCTTGGGCGGGAGCCGGACGGTGCCATTATGCACGGGGCGAATGACAATGCGTCGGGCGTGGCTGCTGTCCTGGAGATCGCCCGCACCTGGCAGGCAGCAGGCCTCCGTCCCGCGCGTTCAGTCTTGTTCGCCGCCTGGGACGGTGAGGAACAAGGGCTCCTCGGCTCCCGCCATTACGTCGAGAACCCGACGCAGTCCATCACTCAGACGATGGCGATGCTGAATCTGGATATGGTTGGGGCGGGCGAGGTACTCCGCCTCGACGGTGACGGCCTCGTTGCCCAGCAGCTGACTGCAAGCGCGGAAGCCTACGGGGTCACCTACACCACGACCATCCACGGACGGAGCGACCACGTCCCCTTCGACGAGGCCGGGGTGCCGGCGGCGATGCTAATCTGGTGGCCGGACAAACAGTACCATACGCCCGATGACACACCCTCTGGCATCGATCCCGGGAAGCTCAAAACGGTCGGCGTCTTATCCTCTCATGCGCTGGCGGCCATCGCGCAGACCCAGGTCGAACTCGAAAGAGCTGTGGAGAACCTGGAGGCCAGTGTCGCAGCGGGAGACCGTGAAGGGTTCGCCGGGTTGTTGACTGAGGCTGAGGAGGATGCCCGGCGGCGCCAGCTCGATTGGTTCGACCATCTCTGGGCTCAAGATTTGACCGGCATCCACATCGATCCCCGTCAGGTGCGCCTCGCCAACGACGCCCGGATGGTCCTTCGTGTTGCACCGCGTTGGACGGAACAGCCGGCTTCCGAGCCCTCCGCATCCTACACGGCGCGGTTCAGGGCGGAGAATGGGAGCTGGGCCTTCGCCGGGCCCGACTATGAGGAGGTCTCCGGCCGAAACGTGACGGTCGCCTGGCTGCCAGGCAGCTCCTTGGATGTGGAGAGAGCACTGTCTGTGACGGAGCGGGCTTACGTCTCGATCACCCAGGATCTGGATCACCAGCCATCGGCGGGAACGCGGTTCATCATCTACCGGGATGCCGAGACCTTGCGGGCGGTGGCGGATCCGACTGCCGCGGAGGCCGTCCCTTGGCGGGTGCCTTCGTCAAACGCAGCCGAGATTGTGATGGGCCCGCGCCACCAGGAGGTAGTCACGCCAGCCGTGGTCAGCTTGGTTCTTAACCAGATGGGGCTCCCGCCCGGTCAGGCTGCGTGGCTCCGCAAGGGACTCGCCGCACGGTATGAATCGGATGCGGAGTCTACCTATCTTCCGGTCCTCACGGGGCCGGAGGCAAGTACGTCCCTTGATGCCCGCGTCGATGAGCGATTCTTCGATACGAGCGCGGGCTCGGTACCGGGGCCTGCGGTGGGCGACGGGTGGACGGCGGGCGATGACCTCGCTCTCCGGGCACACGGGTGGAGCGCGGTGGAGTATCTGCTCGACGTCTATGGCCAGGATGGGCTCCAGTCCCTGGCCGCGGCCTGGGGAGCTGGCGGGGCCGCCGATGCGTTCCAAGAGGGGCTTGGAGTCACCGTAGAGGCGTTCGCCGCCGCCTGGCGAAGGTCCCACCTGGACCCCTTGCGTGCGGCGGGGGAGGGGATTCGGGAGACCTTGGCCGAGCGGGAGCGTTCACTCCTCGAGGGGGACAGGGCGGCGTTCATCTCAAGCGTCAGTCCGTCGGATCCGCAGCTGGGGACCGAGGAGTCCTGGTGGTTTACGGCCTTGACAGGGTCTCCGCCGGCGTCCCGGGTCCTATCCTATTCCGTTGACGGGCAGGTGATCGGATGGGCGCCCGACGCGGAGGAGGTACTGGTGTCGCTCCAGAGCACCACTGTCGTGACTGGCCATCCTCCCCTCGAAGCCAGCCACCGGGTCCGGTTCAACCTGGAGAAGGATCGGTGGCGGTATGCCGGCGAGCAACGGAGAACCGCCAAGAGTGAGCATTTTGTCCTTCGGCTCCCGCCGGAGAGCCAGGGTCGAGCGGGCGAGATCCTCGCGTCGGCGGAGGAGATCTACGAGCGGGTGACGGCTGATCTCCAGGTCGAGCCCCCGCTCCCGCAGATCCTCGTGGTGCACGCGGACCGGGCCCGATTCGGGCACTCGACGGCGTACGTGCTGCCCAAGGACGCTGACAGCTGGACTGCTGAGGGCCAGCCCATCAGGCTTTGTGCGGCCTCTCAGGATTGTCGGGGACTGGAGGAGGGGCTAGCCCGGGAGTTGACCCGACAGATCCTGTATGCGCAGGGTGTGGAGAGCGCGTGGATCCACGCCGGCGTGGGAGCGCTTGAGGTGGACCGTGTCCTTCCCTTGGGCGTCCATTGGGGCGCATCGTCCAGAGAACGGCGCTTGCGAGAGGCCCTGGGGAGCCGCGAGGAACTCAGCTGGAGTGAGCTGGGCACCCTGGACGCCCTCCCGCAGGAGGACCGAAAGCTGGCTCGGGCGCAGTCCTGGTCGTGGATCGATAAGCTGGTGAGGGAACACGGCCCGTCTGGCCTCCGAAAGTTCTTAAGAGGCGTTGCCAAGACGGGTGACGCCCGCACGGCGCTCCAGAACACGCTGGCGATAGAGCCGGGGGCGTTCGTCGAGGAGTGGGAGGAGGAGATTCAATCCCGCGGCGCCCCGCCCGGCCTGTTGTCCATCGCCCGCGCCTTTGATGCAGGCCGAGCCATGGACCACGTGAAGGTTCTATCCAGCCCTGCCTTTGCGGGTCGGGAGGCAGGTAGCCCGGGAGGCGCGCAGGCGGCGGCGTACATCGCTGGACAGTTCAGCGCCCTGGGCCTGACGCCCTTGGGAGAGGGCTTGAGCCTCTCTCCGGACGCGACCGCCACGGTCTCGCACACCGCGGTCCAAAGCTACCTCCACCCGTTTGCCATCTCCTACACAGCTATGATGACTGTCCCCTCTGTGGCGTTGCTGGAGGATGAACCGGGGAGCGGCCGCGCATTGGCGTACCGCCGCGACTTCGTCGATCTGGCCGGCAAGGGCGTCGGAGAAGGCGAGCTCGTCTGGCTCTCATCCCGCGAGGTCGAGGGCTTGCGATTCGACGAGGCCATCGTTCTTCAAGAAGGGGCGGATAACCCACTCCGGCGTGCCCACCTCCTTCGCGAGCACGGCGCGGGTGGACTGATTCTGGTCGGCGAGCGATCCGCCGACGAGCTGCGCTCCGAGCCGGCCGGTGCGCGAGGTAGGATAAGCGCGGATACCCTCCCCGTCGTCGAGCTCTCCGAGGAGGGATTTGAGAGCTTGATGGACGGTCTGGGCGTGGAGAGCGAGGCCCTTTCGTCGGCAGTTCCTGCCCTGCCGCTGGGCAGCCGGGCCCGGGTCATCGTGCCGCGCACGCCGATGACGACGGTCGAGACCTGTAACGTCCTCGGTCTGTGGCCCGGACGGGACCCTGAGTTGTCGAGTGAGGTCCTGATCGTCGGTGCCCACTACGACCACCTGGGGCGGCTTCCCGACGGGGCGTACTTCCCCGGGGCGAACCAGAATGCATCAGGCATCGCGGCTATGCTGGAGCTCATCAATCTCTGGCAGCAGGAAGGGTATCAGCCCGCCCGTTCGGTCCTCTTCGCCGCGTGGGGCGCAGAGGAGCGGGACAGCGCCGGTGTCGCCCACTATCTCGCCGATCCTATCGTGCCGTTAACTCGCACTGTGGGCGTGGTCTCTTTGGATGCCATCGCTGATGGCGGCGGCTACCGCCTCTGGATTCTGGGGGACCGGGAGAAGGAGGCGCCCCTGAGCTACCGGTTGGAGGCCAGCGCCGCGCAGCTCAAGCGGGACGCCTGGCGTAAGGGAGTATCGCATGAGGGATGGCACGCTCTCTTCGGCCGATTCGGCATGCCCAGCGTCAAGCTCACGTGGGCCGAGTCGGAGGACCTCGCCTACCGTCTCGATGATACGGTGGAGAAAATGGACCCGACGCGGCTGGTCAACAGTGGGGAGATCTTGACACTGGCTGTCTCTTGGCTGGCTGGTGAGTAGAACCGAGGCACAAGACTTAGGTCGCAACTAGGTCCTGCCTTGTCGCGCCGCTCCAGTGCTCGATTTCGTCCTGAGCTGGGCAGCTGGCCGCATCTCGGTCGACACGGAACGACGTGGGCCAACATACAGAAAAAGCCGCCCTCGCCCGGCGAGGACGGCCCTTCGGGACGGGCCCCGTCCCAGGACCTGGATTTCAGGCGCCCCCGGGGTGATTCGAACACCCAGCCTGCGGATTCGAAGTCCGACGCTCTGTCCAGTTGAGCTACGGGGGCATAAGATGATGAAAGCCGGATCTAGATCCGGCTTTCGCTGGGTGAGTGACGGGACTCGAACCCGCAATCGCCTGGGCCACAACCAGGTGCCTTAACCAATTAGGCCACACCCACCAAGATATCAACATGCTACCACATCTTGCGGCCCGAGGCAAGTGTTGCGGATCTCCCGAGACGCTCGGAGCGCTCAGGCCGGAGGAGAAGACGCCGGTGCAGAACGTCGCCGTGCCTCTCCCGAGGCGGTGCCTCGCCTGTCCGCTACGACTGCCGATGGGCAATGACGACCATCACCTCCGTCCTACCGACATCCTCCCAGACGACTCGGCAAGTGAGCCCGGCATCGGCCAGCCGAGACGCGAACCCACCAGGCTCCGGTTCTCCCTGGCCCGTGATCTCGTACAGCCACGATAGGAATGTGGCCCGCAGCCCTCGTCCTTCAAACCGAGCCGAGGCAGCGACCACCAGTCGGCCCATCGGCCGCAGCAAACGTGTCACCTGGCTCAGCGTCCGACGATCGACGATGTAGTCCGTCGGGAAGGTCGCGACGATGCTGTCGAAGCTGGCAGCCCGGAAGGGCAGCGCCTGCGCACGAGCCCGCACGAGAGGGACGTTGGCCCCCGCTTCAATGAGCTCCGCCTTGGCCTGCCGGCCCATAGTGGACGAAAGGTCGACCCCCACGGGGGCGAAGCCGCGCTCGTTCAGCGCTACGAGAAGATGCCCCGGCCCGTGCCCCAACTCTAGGACGCGCTCGCCCCGGAGATGGGAGAGCGTTGTCTGCCCCCAATTTCTCCACTGGCCGAGGGAGACGATCCACGCTACGGCGTCGTAGGTCCACGCCAGCTCGTTGTAGAGCAAGCGGAAGAAGAGACGCAAGAATCGGCGCCAGACTGCGCGGAGCATCGTATGTGACCTCGGCGCGAACAGAACCCCCGCCGCAATCGGAGCGACGGGGGTTGAGATCGAAAGATATGGTCGTCGTTGGGGGTTTCGAGTTGGGCCGGACGCGAACGGCGCCAGCGAGCTAAGGCATTGTCGGCTGGACCCGGCTCGTTCGTCCTAAGCCCCCCGGCCCTTAGCTGGACGGGATGGCTGCCGCTTGGCTCACGCGCTGGGAGCGCTCACCGGAATGCGCGTCTCCCCTCCCTCCACCTCGGGTTTCACCCACGCAGCCAGCTCCACCGTCAGGCTGTTGAAGAAGCTGCGGGCGGGCATATCCCCATCCCCGTAGTCCACCTCCACGATGTGCGCCCGGAGTCGCAGCATCTTCGTCTCCAGGATGACGTCCTTCCCCTCCTCGACCAGGACGGGCTCACCCTTGGGCGCCAACTTCGTGCGCAGTGCTTCGTCGTTGAAGGCGTACTTGGACATCAGGACCTTTGTCACTGTTCGAATGTCGTTCTTGTCGAACAGCCAGGTCTCCAGGGCCGTGACCTTGTCGGAGTCACCCGATCCGATCAACTCTGAGATGCCCACACCACACTCCCCCATGAACTCGCCGCTCTCCAGCTCAATGCTGAAGGAGGGATCGTAGTGGGTATCCCCGTGGCTGTAGGTGGTGACGAACTGGGCGTTGGGTGCCTGGCCCTCCCACGCCACTTGCTCACCGGGCGCGGCCTCTCCTCTGGCTGTCGAACGGACCTCCGCTCGGGACGCCTGGGGTCCCTCTCGCCTCTCGATCAGGCGGGAGTAGAGGTACAGGCCACCTCCGACCAGAGCGACGACGAGCAGGCCCACGCCGCAGACGAGGGTGACCGGGCGCAGCCGGGTCCCCAGATCGGCGCTATCCTCCCCGTCGCCTTCCTCCGGGGCGGGTGCCTCAGCCTCGAGGTCGCGAGCCAGTCTTCGGACATCCAGCGCCTGCTGCCCATCTTGGGCCTGCTCAACCCGCGCCAGGGCCTCCGCGAGCTCGTTGTCTTCCCAGAGCGCCGTCCCCAGACGGTCGCGGGCGAGCTCGAGATCTCCGTTCTCGGCGTAATCCTCGGCCACCAGGAGGACGTACGTCTCCTGGAAATCCGAGCGGAGTTCTGCGGGCGTGGAGTTGGTCCACTGGACGGGCCAAAGCCCCCATCCTATGCCGAGACCGAGAAGCAAGCCGACGAGGACGCCCCCGACTGCGGCTACCAGGATCTTGCGCTGTCGAATGAATTGCAGGATGTTGTCCATCTTCACCCCCTGGCCTCTGCGAGTTTCGCGGAAAGGTTGCCAAGCGGGCTATCCGATCAGCCGCTTTGGTGCACAACAATTTTATCACACAGTCCGGCATAGGACAAATATCTGCGCAGGCCGTGCGCGCCGGCGCTTTCGATCAGACGGCCCACGTGTTACGACGCTGACGCCTCAGCCTCCTCGGCCTCCTCGGGAAGGTCGGCAATCTCGACTTCCTCCTCGCAGGCCTCGCACTTGGCCCAACCCTGGCGGACTTCGGTGAGCAGACCGCCGCACTTGGGACACGCCTGGGGAAGCGGACGCTTCCAGACGGCGAAGTCACAGGATTCCGGGTTCTCCGGATCGTAGTTGGAGCAGCCGTAGAAGGTGCGGCCCCGTCTCGTCTTCTTCTCCACCAGGTCGCCGCCGCACTTGGGACACTTGGCCCCCGTCGTGACCAGAATTGGCTTGCTGAAGCGGCAATCTGGGAAGTTGCTGCAGCCGATGAACTTCCCGTAACGCCCGAAGCGGTACACCAGTGGGTTGCCGCACTTGGGGCACATCTCGCCCGTCGGTTGGTTGTTGATGTCGACCTCGGGCATGCGCTCACGGGCCTCGGACAGCGTGTCCGCAAAGGGCCCGTAGAAGCTCTCTAGAATGGGCACCCAGTCCCGTTCGCCACTGGCGATCAGATCGAGGTCATCCTCCATCTGCGCCGTGAAGCCAAGATCGACGTAGTCTGGGAAGTACTCGACCAGCAGGTCGTTGACGATCATGCCGATCTCCGTGGCATAGAGCCGTCTCCCGCGGCGCTCGACGTAACCGCGCTCTTGAATCTTCGACAGGATGGGCGCGTAAGTGCTCGGCCGCCCAATGCCGTACTCCTCGAGGTCCCGGACCAAGCTTGCCTCGGAGTACCGTGGCGGCGCCTGCGTGAAGTGCTGATCGGGGAGCAGCTCCAGCATGTCGAGGAGTTCGTCGGCGGTCAGCGGTGGAATCTCTTCCCGCTTCCGTTCCTCAATGCTCTCTTCGTCCTCGTCTTTCTCCTCCTCGTACACGATCAGGAATCCTGGGAAGCGCAGCGTCGAGCCGCTGGCACGGAAGAGGTACGGAGGCTCGTCCTCGTCGCCCGATGGGCCGGCCGCGATCTCCGCGGCGATGGTGTCGTAGACCGCGCGAGCCATCTGGCTGGCAACGAACCGCCTCCAGATCAATTCGTAAAGCTGGTACTGGCTCCGGTCCAAGACCTTCTTCAGGGACTCCGGTGTGCGGAAGACGCTCGTGGGCCGGATAGCCTCGTGCGCCTCCTGAGCGGACTTCGACTTCGTCTTGTACTGCGGCGGCTCCGGCGGCAGATACTCCTCGCCGTACTCGTCGGTTACGTATTCCCGCGCGTCGGCCTGAGCCTGCTCGGCCACGTTGACGCTGTCCGTGCGCATATACGTGATCAGACCCACCGGCCCATCGCCCAGATCGATCCCCTCATACAGCTGCTGGGCCACGGCCATCGTCCGCCGCGTGGTGTAGCTCAACTTGTAGGACGCCTGCTGCTGGAGCGTGCTGGTGGTAAAGGGAGCATTAGGCCTCCGGCGGCGCTGCCCCTCCTTGACGCTGACGACCGAGTACGTCGATTCCTGGAGGTCGTCCATGACCGCCTCGACGTCCTTTTCGCTGTGGATCTCGACCTCTTCGCCCTGGATACGGTGGAGTTTGGCGATGAAGCTGGGTGGATAGTCAGGCTCCGGCTCCTGCTTCGCTAGCTCCGCCTCCAGGGACCAGTACTCGACGGGAACGAAGGCCTCGATCCCCCGCTCTCGTTCCACGACAAGACGGAGGGCGACCGACTGAACACGGCCGGCGGAGAGGCCGCGGCGACCCAATTTGTCTCGCAGCAGCGGGCTGATGGTGTAGCCCACGATACGATCGAGGATGCGCCGCGCCTGCTGAGCGTCAACACGCTGCCGATCGATCTCGCGGGGATGGGAAAAGGCATGTTCAATAGCCTCGTCCGTGATCTCGTGGAACTCGACGCGGTGCACCGGCCGCCATCGGATGGCTGAGTCCAGCACTTCCAGGAGGTGCCAGGATATCGCCTCGCCCTCCCGGTCCGGGTCAGTTGCCAGGAAGAGCTCCGAGGACTCCTTGACCGCCTCCTTCAGATCTCGCACCACGTCCTTCCGCTTGGATGGGACGATATAGTGGGGCCGGAAGCCATCATCGATGTCGACCCCCATGCGATTCGACGGGAGATCGCGCACGTGACCGACGGAGGCCTGCACGTTGTAGTCGTTTCCCAGGAAACGGTTGACCGTGCGCGCCTTGGCCGGCGACTCGACGATGACCAGGCCCGGCTGCTTCTCCCGTCGCGCCCTGGCCTTCGACATCACGGTGTGCTCCTCAGGATCGAGCCCCTCGTGAGCGGGCGTGCGGCCCATGCGGAACAACTTGGTGCCGCATTCGGGGCAGATGCCCTTCGTGGCCGGCGTACCCTTGTTTGTGTACACCGGCTCGGGGCTCTTCATCTCGCGTTTGGCTTTGCACTTCACACAATAAGCTTTCATACATTAACCTCAAGACACAATACTGGGTCTGCCGAAAAAAGGCCTCGAACGTGCATTAACGACAGGTGCCAGGCACTGGAACTGCGGCTTCGCCAAGTGCCACGCACCATAAGGCCCCTTTGTTCAGGGAAGCCAATACTAATGCGAAAAAAGATTCACTTCAACCCAACGAGACCCTCTCGGAACCTCGGTTCCAGGAGAGGGCCTCCCATGCTCGCGCGTCTCTTTGCCGCCAGGGGCTACAGGTATTGGTCCATCTCCTCGCGCTCCAGACGGTGGACCAACTCGCGGACCTCCTGCTCACGGTCCATCGGGCAGACGAGCACCGCATCCCCCACGTCCACGATCACCACGTCCTCCAGCCCTATGGTGGCGATCAAGCGTTCAGTCCCGAAAACCATCGTGTGTTGGGTATCGATGCCCACATGTTCTCCGACGATAACGTTGCCGTACTCGTCCTCCTCGCCGAGCCCCGCCAGAAGCTCCGCCAGGCTGCCCCAACTGCCCACGTCCGACCACCCGATATCGATCGGGATCACGGCGACGTCATTAGCGCCTTCCATCACGCCGTAGTCGATTGACTGCTTGTTGATCGTAGGCCAGACATGGTTCAGCGTCGATCCGTAGCTATCGCTGCCGAGAGCGCCCTGGACTTCGGATAGTTTGACGTAGAAGTCGGGCATCTGGCACTGGAACTCTTCCATAATGCGGTTCACGCTCCAGATGAACATACCGCTGTTCCAGGTGTACTCACCGCTCTGGACCATCTCCACGGCGGTCTCCTGATCGGGCTTCTCCGTGAAGCGTTCCACTCGGAAGACGTCGAACCCACCGGTTTGCTCCATTGCCGCGCCCTGCTGGATATATCCGTAGCCTGTGGACGGAGAGGCTGGCTCAATCCCCAGGGTCACCAGATGACCGTCCCGGGCCACTTCGGCGGCGGCCTTGAGGACGCGCTGGAAGCGCTCGATGTCGGCGATGAAGTGGTCAGCGGTGAGCACCGCCATCACCGCGTCCGCGTCTTGATGCTGAAGATGGATCGCGCCCAGCCCGATGGCCGGCGCCGTCCCGCGCCCCACCGGCTCTACGATGAAGTTCTGCGTCGGCAGCTCTGGAGCCTGATCCGCGAGATCGGAGACGTGCTCGCTGCCCGCTACCACGAAGATGTGGTCGGGCGGAAAGACCGGGGCGATCCGGTCGACCGCGTGCTCGAACATCGTCCGTTCACCGACCAACTCAAGCGTCTGCTTGGGCCGGTCCCGGCGGCTGGCCGGCCAGAGACGCGTCCCCGTCCCGCCCGCCATGATCAGTGCATAGAAACCCATCAGTCTTCTCCTCCAGAGATCTGATTTGTCCTGCTATCGGCTTGTGATGAGGGAATAGGTCGCCAGAAGCTGATGAGCTGTGAGGTGCTAACGCCGCTCATTCAACCGTGTACGCTACGCCGGCCTCTCGTGCGATGACGTATTTCATCCCGCCCACCTGCCGCACCATACCCTTCAACTCCATCATGGCCAGGGCACTGGTGACTTGGGAGATGGGCACGTCGATTCGCTGGTGGAGATCGTCCACGTGCGTGGGCTCGGCCGACAGTTGCCTTAGAAGGGCGGCCTCCGTCTCATCCTCGGGCAGGGCGAGCCGGGCCTGCTTCTGCTCGGCCACCATCGTCAAATTGAGCTCCTCCAGGATGTCCTCGGCTTGGGTGACCAGCTTGGCTCCGTCTTGGATCAATCGATTGGGCCCAATGCTCCCTCGGTTGAGGATGCTCCCCGGCACGGCGAAGACGTCTCGCCCCTGCTCAGCGGCGAAATCGGCTGTGATCAAGGCCCCACTTGTCTTGGGTGCATTCGTGACCAGGACGCCGAGGCTGAGCCCGCTGATGATCCGATTTCGAGGCGGGAAGTTCCTCCCGTCGGGGGGCGTGCCCAGAGGGTAGTCGCTGATGAGGGCCCCGTGAGCCGCGATCTGCGGGGCGAGCTTCCGATGCTCAGCCGGGTAGATGTGATCGATGCCGCAACCGAAGACGGCGATCGTCCGCCCGCCGGCCTCCAGCGCGGCGCGGTGTGCCACGCCGTCGATTCCCCGCGCCATGCCGCTGACGACCGTGATCCCATTGCGGGCCAAATCGCTGGTCAGGCGTCGCGTCACCTCTCGACCGTACGTCGACGCCCGTCGGGTCCCGACGACGGCCACGGCCCAGGCGTCCTGTTCCTTCAGCTCCCCCTTGACGTACAGCACCGGGGGCGGGGCGTGCGTCTCCAGCAGAAGCTGCGGATAGCCCGGGCTCTCCCAGGTCAGCACCTGAACGCCCATGTCACGGATGCGCTCGACCCGTTCTTCGAGACTTAGCGTGGAACGCACCTCGAGCAGGTTCTTGATGGACCGGCTAT
>Ga0207797_1002622_pt1 | contig 12405 bp, 6 predicted proteins | sample PRCRCaboRojoPR_6_FD_187275 | JGI IMG/M metagenome (GOLD analysis project Ga0207797, IMG submission 187275) | Marine sediment microbial community from Cabo Rojo, Puerto Rico - PR CR 10% Liquid 1 (SPAdes) | ecosystem: Environmental > Aquatic > Marine > Coastal > Sediment | place: Cabo Rojo, Puerto... | reverse complement strand
GGGGGATCGCCGTCGATCACCGGAACGCGTCCGGAGGGACGGACGACGGCCGGAACGCGTCCGGAGGGACGGACGACGGCCGGGATCCGCCGCGGATCGAGCGCGTCAGCTACGCGGCCGGGACGAAGCTCCGTGACGACGACGGGACGCCAGTGCTCGTGGGCCCGGCGTCCGTCGAGGTGACGTTCGCGACGGGGAACGAGTCGGGCCGGTTCGTCGTCTGTCTCGCGGACGGGGCCCCGCCCGCGAACCGGACGCAGCGCTGTAAACACCGGGACCTGCCCGAGGCGGAGACGGCCACCGTGCCGTTCGACGCGACGACGTGGAACGGGACGGCCGACCGGACGAACCTGACGGCGATCCTGTTCGTCTCGGACATCGAGCGGGTGGAACTGGATCGCGCCGGCTCGACGGTCGCCGTGCTCTCGAGGCACGGCGACGCCGACGACGACGGGCTCCCGAACGCACGGGAGGTCGAGCACGGAACCGACCCGTTCGTCAGGGACACCGATCGCGACGGGCTGGACGACGGCCCGGAGGTGAACAACTACGGGACGGACCCGACGGCGGCGGACACGGACGACGACGGGCTCCGGGACGCGGCGGAGCTCCAGCAGGGGGCCGACCCGCTGCGGGCCGACACCGACGGTGACGGGCTCGAGGACGGACGGGAGGTGAGGCTCGGGACCTCGCCCGTCGACGACACGACCGACGCCGACGCCGACGGGCTCACCACCGAGCGCGAGGTGGACCTGGGGACCGACCCGACCGTCGCCGACACCGACGGCGACCTGCTCGACGACGGAACGGAGGTCCGGCTCGGAACGAACCCGACCAGCGCGACCTCGACGCTGGCGCTGGTCGGCCTCGCCCTCGTCGCGCTCGTCGCAGCCGGCGGCGTGGTCGCGACCCGGACGACGCTCGAGCGACGGCTCCCGGGACTGTCGGCCTCCCGTCCGGGGCCCGGAGCCGGATCCGGCGACGAACGCGCCGATACAGGGGCCGAGGCGACCGGCAACCGGCGAGGCGAGGCGGGGATCGAGCCGGGGGCAGACGCCGACCCCGTGGCCGACGGCGAACCGACCGCCGCGCCCGAGGAAGCGTCCCCGGCGCCGCCGGTCCGGTCGGACGAGGACCGCGTCCTGGCGTTCCTCGAGGAGAACGGGGGACGGGTCCAGCAACAGGAGGTCGTCCAGCGGTTCGAGTGGTCGAAGTCGAAGGTGAGCAGGCTGCTCTCGCGGCTGGAAGACGAGGGGAAGCTCCGGAAGATCGCGCTCGGGCGCGAGAACCTGGTCACCCTCCCCGGGAAGGAACCCGGCAGGAGCGACTGATCCCCGACCGGCCGTGGCGTGTGGCGCCGACTCCAACCGGCGCGGGTCCGCCTCGTCCAGTCCACCAGGGTCGTCCAGCACCCCTGGAACGGAGCACGCGGGAGGTCGGCCGGCGGTGACGCCCGGCGTGGCGTCGCCCGCTCGGACCCCGTCCGGTTCGCTGGCGTGAGGGTATCCGAAGGCATCACGAACTACTTAATACGGACGAGGGTCAATGCTGTATCAGCACACCGGGCATGGGGACGAACGATGTTACAGGAGCGTGAGCCGACGTACGAGGTAGACCACGAGTGGGACAGGGAGGGGACACTGACCGAGACGGTCGTCATGGCGGTCGCTCGAGCGAGCCGAACCGACCCGACCGACATACCACCGATCAACGACGTGATCGAGGCCGACTCGCTGAACCGCCTGTTCGAACCCCGACCCGACGGGTCGGTCAGGGCCGAGGACGCCCTCCTCACGTTCACGCTCTCGGACTGTTACGTCTCCGTCGACGGCCGGGGACGCGTGGCCGTGTACGTCCTCTCCGAGTACGACTGGGGCACGCCGTAGCCGGGGGCGACGGACTCACTCGGTCTCCGGCGCGTCGGCGTCGTCGGCGTCGCCACCCTCGCCGTCCCGGTCGGCCCGTTCCCGATCGCCGGGCAGCCAGTCGGGATCGACCTCGACGCGACCGGCCAGGACGGCGTTGAGAACGACCCCGAGCAGCAGCGTCGTCGACCCGACGTAGAGCCACGAGAGCACGAGGAGGACGGCACCGGCGACGCCGTACAGCTGTACGCTCCGCGAGACCCCGAGGTAGACGCGAACGACGAGCAGCGACACCGTCCAGCCGCCGGCGGCCAGTGCCGCCCCCGGGAGCGACTCGCGGACGGAGACGGCCTCCCCCGGGAACAGGTAGTACATCGGGACGAAGAGGAGCCACAGGGAGAGCCAGACGAGCAGCGGTCCCGCGACGGACCAGAGGAATCCCCGCACGCGGAACGACAGCGCCACCCCGACGACGGCCATGACGGCGACGCCGAGCGACACGGTCAGGAGGACGAGCGTACTGTCGAGGAACCGCCGCAGGGTCGTCCGCTCCTTCCGGGTGCCGTACACCTGGCTGAAGACGCTGTCGACCCCGCGGAACAGTCGCAGCGAACTCCACGCGAGGATCGCGACCGCGAGCGACACCGCCTGGAGCCGGCCCGACGTCCGGGCACCGAGCCGCTCGACGATCGCCCTGAACTCCACCACGCTGACGCCCGTGAGGAGTTCGACCGCCGGGAGCACCGCCTGGACCGGGCCGTACGCGGTGAGGGCGGCGAACAGGACGAGCAGGAGCGGAACGAGCGAGTTGAACGCGTAGTACGCGATGCTGGCGGCCGCCGCCGTCACGTGCTTCTCCCGCGAGACGGCGAGGACGCGCACGGCGAGGTCGCGGAGCCCGGCACCGAGCACGTGCGGACGTCGTCCGAGGGCGTCTTAATCGTCGGGGGCGGCCGACGGGACCGGCCGCACGGACACTGCCGGCGGACCAGCGGGGCCATACCCCGGCTACGACGCCGATAGTTCGTCGGGACGCGATGGGGGAGAGGGAACCCGACGGAGCGGGACGGGAGACCACCCGACGGAGCGGGACGGTGTGGTCCGGGCTCTCCGAACGCGGGGAGAGGGGGAACGGGGACGCACTCAGACGCGTCTCCACTCGCGCGACTCGCGCGGGTCGCGGGGACCGGCCAGCGCGTCGAAGACGACCGGTGCGAGCCGTCGCTCGAAGACCGCCGCGAGGTCGTCGGCGTTGCCGGCGACGGCGTCGAGCGGGACGCGGCCGCCGGCCATGTGCTCGTGCCCACCGGCGCTTCCGACGCCGCCGAAGAGGTGGTCGAGCAGGCGGCCGACGTGCCGGTCGCCGCTGGTCCGGGCGCTGAAGTAGACCGTGCGCCCGACGAGCCCGAAGACGATCGTCGTCTCGACGTCGTCGAGACCCAGGAGCACGTCGGCCGCCTCCGGGATGCACGCCCGCTCGGGCGTGGTACCGACGTGCGAGACGACCGTCGCGTCGCGACGGCGGCGGTTGGTTATCGCCGCTCCGATGCCGTCCAGCGTCCCGGCGGAGTACCGCGACTGTGAGAGCCGCCGGATGACGTCGAGGTCCGCCATCGGGTAGAGCCGTCTTGCCGCGGCGAACTCCCGGCGCGTCGCCCCCCTCGTGAGGCCGAGCGTCTCCCGCCGGATGCCGAACAGCAGCGTCGTCGCCACGGACGAGTCGACGAGCATGCCGGCGGCGTCGGCGTACTCCGTCAACAGCGTCGCCGTCGCCCCGACCGTGGGCTGGTGGTCGACGTAGGTGCCCTCGACCTCCTCGACGGCGTGGTGATCGACGACGACGGTGGGGACGTGGTGCTCGGGAAGCCGGTTCTTGACGCCCGGGACGGCGTGGTCGACGAGCGCGGTCGCGTCGTACGCCTCGACGTCCCCCGGACCGTACTCCCGGAGTTCGATCCCGAGCGTCCGGACCATCGTTCGGTTCTGCTGGTGGGAGAGGGTACCGTCGTAGAGCAGGTCCACCGACCGGACGCCCAGGGCGCGGGCGACGCTCCCGAACGCGAGCGCGCTGGCCAGACAGTCCGGGTCCGGGTCGTCGTGACAGACGACACCGACCGTCGTCGCGTCGCCGAGCACCGCCCCCAGTCGCTCGAGCCGCAGTTCCACGGGGACTGTCGGTTCGACGTCGGCGTTTCGTTCAGTCACAGTGTCTCCTCGACCGTCGATCGCTCGTCGGCCCGGTCGACGGCCGATCGTCCCTCTGGACGCCGACGCCGGGGATCGCAGTTCTCCGCCCGGTGCCCGACCGCAACTCGGCCCCTGCCGTCCTCGCACGTAGCCCACTGGTTTCAAACTACTGTCCTCCGGGACGGCAGACTGTACGTCTTTCTGATAGTTTCGTGGCGGCGACCGGGGGTCCGGAAGGCGACCGCCGAACGGTCGACCGGGTCGCGAGGCCGGACCGTCAGCCCGGCTCTCCCCAGTCGATCGACGCCCACAGCCGCTCGTGGCCGAAGTAGACCACCATCTTCGCCCCGTTCGCCAGGAGCCCCACCTCGACTGCCGTCCCTGGTTCCCGCAGGATCCCGTACGCGACGGCGACGGTCAACGCGACGCTCAGGAGACGGTAGACGGCCGTCTTGGCCAGCGACCGCCGACGATCGTAGACGAACGATCGGAGGCCAGCGACGATCCCTGCTAACATAGGTCAAAGTAGAACTATTTATACTAAATATCTTTCGGCGCGTCGAGCGCGCACCGGATCAACCACTACAGTTATAGAACAGAAAGTAGGTAGTTACCCGGACGTGTAATCGAGCGATAACCCGTACGATCGGTCGACGGCCCGTCGATCCGACGCGAGACCGACGGTGGCACCTCCGTCGGGGATGCGGGGGGGCGGCTCGACGGCCGGACGGTTGCCGCTCGACGCCCGGCCGGCGAGTTCGCAACGATCGGCCGGACAGACCGATCCGTCAGCCGTCGAGACGGTCGTTCCCGTCCCGGGGCGACGTCGACCCGTGTCTCGACACCGCCCGGCAGTCGCGGTCGCCGGACCGACCGGATCGGGCCCGGCACGTCGATCGACAGACTTGCCGAGGGGGAGCGCTGGGTGGTGGATGGACGAGCAGTCGGGTCGAACGAGTTACAGTCGTTCGTAATAGCTTCGAATCGGATAGTTCCAGCCGAAGTGACGTTCTACGGCGCCGGACCGCTCGGTCGACTGACCCCGGCGCAGCCGCCCCCCCGGGCCCGAACGCAGCCGTCGGCACGGTGGACCGCCGTTCGGGACCCCACATCGGGACGCCCCCGAGCGCACGGTGACCCTGGCCGGCGATCGACGATCGTCGCCGCCTGCCTGTTACGAACCTATATCCGTCACGTAGTTCGCCGATCGTTCGACCGTTCCGAACGAAGGTCGCCGGTGCGCAGATCGATCTCGACGCGTCTGGCAGTGCTGATCACCTGGCCGGCGACGCCCTCGCGGAAGTAGCGCCCCGAGAGCTCGTCCTCCGGGCCGTCGTCGCGAACGGGGCGGAGCTGTTCGCCGAGCCGCTCGCGGTCGGCCGTCGTCCCCGCGGTGAGCGGGTCGAGCCCGTGGTGGTCGAAGGTCTCCTCGACGCGGTCCGCCGGGAGGTGCGCGAGGATGGCCTCTCCCGCCGCCGTCGCGTGCGTGACTACGACAGGTTGATGTCGCTGCTCCGAGCATACCCGGATACGATGCAAACGGAGCTCACGGAGCGATCTGCGCTCGTCACCGGCGCCGGGCGCGGGAACGGCCGGGCGATCGCACGCGAACTGGCTGCCAGCGGCGCAGACGTGGTTGTGAACGACCTCGACGCCGAGCGTGCCGACGCGACGGTCGGGGCGATCCGGGCGGCGGGCGGCGAGGCGATCGCCGTCGCCGCCGACGTCAGCGACGAGGACGAGGTCGCGGCGATGGTCGCCGAGGGGCGCGAGGCGTTCGGGTCGATCGACGTCCTCGTCAACAACGCGGGCGTCGGGGACGCGGGCCCGTTCCTGGAGCGCGACGACGACGGGAACTTCCAGCTGAACCTCGACGTCCACCTCTGGGGTTCGATCCACTGTATCACCCACACCGTCGACGACATGATCGAGCAGGGGTACGGCAAGATCGTCAACGTCACTTCGATCCACACGAAGAACGGGGTCGGCATGTCCCCCGAGTACGACGTGGGGAAGTTCAGCCTGCTCGGCCTCACGAAGAGCCTCGCGCTCGAGCTGGGACGGGAGGGCGTGCGCGTGAACGCCGTCGCACCCGGGTGGGTCAACACCCCGATGACGGAGGTGTTCACCGACCGGACCCGCGAGCAGATCGTGGACCTCAACCCGCTGGGCCGGTTCGCGGAGCCCGAGGAGATCGCCGAGGCCGTCCACTTCCTCGTCGCGCCGGCCAGCGACTACGTCAACGGGCACGAACTCCGGGTCGACGGCGGCCAGGTGCCCATCGACAACTGGAAGTACGACGCCCGCTGACGCCACCCGCCTCGACGAGGGGCCGGGAGCGAGCGGGTCGGACGGCGGACGGCGACCGGTCCGACGGACGAGGAGGGTCCGGTCCGATCGACGAACTGCCGCCCGACCGGAGCGAGCCGGACCGGCACGACCGGCGAGAGCCGCCGGGGACAGAGCTATCTCCGGGGCGGCCGTGTCTCCACCGGACCATGGGCGAGTCGTCGACCCCGGAACGGACGGCCGGGCCCCCCGGCGTGGAACCCCGGCGGGTCGTCGAGGCGCGCCTCCGTCGGTTCGACCGGGCGGCCCTCCTGGCGTTCGTCGCGGACCTCTGGACCGCCCGGGGGTTCGAGACGACCCGCGAGGGGCGGGTCGTCGTCGCCGACGGCCCGCGGGGCCGGACGATCGTGGCCGCGGTTCCCCACCGCCGGCTCGGGCCCCCGTCGCGGCCGCCGCCTCGGGCGGACGTGATCGTCGCGCCCGGGGGCCTCGACGACGGCGGGGGCGGCGCGCGCGTCCTGGACGCCGGGGACGTCGCCGACCTCCTGTGGTACGGCATCGACCGCGAGCGAGCGACTGCGATCTGCGTCCGCCACCTCGACGCGCCCCCTGCGGAGCTCCGACCGCCGGTCCCGGACCGGCTCCGGGCGCGGCTGCGGTCGACGGCGCTCCCGGACGCCGCGACCGGGCTCGCGGCGGCACTGGTCGTCCTTCTCGTCGCGGGCGGCGTGGCGCTCGCGGTCGGGTCACCCGTCGTCCCGGCGGAGCTCCGGGGCAGCGGCGCCAGTGTCGGGGACGGCGGGATCGGCGATGGCGACGGCGAAGTCGGGGACGCAGACGGCGGGATCGGCGGCGACGCGGAGTCCGTCGAGCCCACTCCGGCAGCCCTCGACGTCTCGCAGCCGCCCCCGGGCGACCCCGTCGTGAGCGCGACGCCGCGCGGGGGACCGGGGGTGATCCCGGGCGTCGACGCCGACGGCGTGGCGAACCTGACGACCCTGGCGGTCGCGCACGCGAGCGCCCTCGAGGGCGGGTCGTACACCCTCCGGCTCGCGACGGCCCGGCCGTTCGACGACGACCCCGCGGCGCCCCGCGGCCTCCGCGAGACGGTCGTCCGCGTCGCCGGCGACCGGTACCTGCTCTCGACCACCGTGGACGGCGTTCGCCAGCGGGCGGTCTACCACGACGGGACCGACTGGTACGTGGCGAACGGGCCCGTCGGCGACGCCACGTACAACCGCTTCGAGGGTCCGACCGGGTTCGTCGCGCCCGACCCGGACGACCTCGACCGGAGCCTGGTGGAACAGTACCTCTCGACCCCCGAGACGACCGTCGCGGGGCCGGTGCCCGTGAACGGGCGGGACCGCTACCGCGTCGTCGGCCGGGGAACGCCCCGCGCGTCGGCGCTCGCCGACGCGGACAACTACACGGCGGTCGCGTCCGTCGACGCCCGGGGGCTCGTCTTCACCCTCGTCGCCACCTTCGACGTCCCGACGTCCGCGGGGAGCTACGGGGTCCGGTTCGAGTGGCGGTACGAGAACGTCGGGACGACGAGCGTCACCGAGCCGGACTGGTCCCGGCGGGAGTTCCCCCGGAACCGGACGACTGCGCCGGCCACCGCGGGTGTACAGCGGGACCCCGGAGCCGGATCGGCACCGCCGAGACCGGAGGCTGGCGCCGATGGGACCGCCGACGGGGTCGACGGGACGACGTGAGGTCGGGGCGACGAGACGACGAGTGGTCGGGGCGACGGGACGACCTGTGGTCGGGACGACCGGGTACCGAGCCGGCGCCGACGGGGAGTCGCGCCGCTGTCACCGGGCGGCGTCCGAGCGACGGGAACCGCCGCTGCGACCGGCGTCGAGCAGCGCCACGACCGGATCGAACCAGAATCGGATACAATTACTTCAGCCGATAAGTAGGGATACGTTACGGTCTTCGCTACCGATCGACGGGGGCACCCGACCGGGTCCGTAGGGAACAGACGGTCCGACGGATCGCCGGCGCGTCGAGCGGAACCCCCGACGCGTCCCTGCGGCAGGGGGCGGAGCGAGTGACTGCCCGAGCGGGTCGACGTCGGTACGGAGACCCTCCGGACGCAGTGACCGGGAGAGCGTCGACAGACCCGGCGTCGCTCGTCGTCACCCGGGCCGGGATTCGCTACGCGTCGATCTCCACGAGCGGGCCGGCGTCGGCGCCACCCCCACGTCGGGTCGGCCCAGGTCCGATCGATTTCCTGATGTATATCCGATAGTTCGAGGTACTGGATCGTTCGTTGAGAGGATCTCGGGCCGGGACCCGCGCTCCCGGACCCGGGACCCGGGCCGTGGCCCCGTGCAGGGAGGTCGCCGATCGACGGCCGGACGGGAACACGTGGATGACGGGCCGATCGACTCGAGAATCGACCGGGAGACGGCGTATTTAGACCACGTTCGTCGGTAGAGTCGCACAGTCTACGGACGAAGCCGCGTTGGATCGAACGATAACTGAACGATCACGGGCACAAGGTTTACCAGTCGACGGTACGTGGTCACACACGACATGAACGACTACCACTGCCGGGACTGCGACCGGGGCCACGAGGCGACCGCCTACGCGATGACCTGTCCGGACTGTGGCGGCCCGCTGGACGGCGGGCGACCGTCCGGTGGTCGCTACCGGTGGGAGCCGCGCCCGACGTCGGCGACCGGAAGTTGAGCTGCCCCCACCGGGACCGTCACTCGCCACGACGGCCGAGCAGTCACTGTCGGGGTCGCGAGAGCCGGGGCCACGCACGGAACTGGACCCGGCGACCGGCGTCGGGGGGCGAGCAGGACGGTCCCGTCGACGAGCCGATCACCTCGAACCCGTCGCGCGTGATCCCGGTGACCGCGACGGCGGTGCGGGCGCCGTCCGTCCCGGATCCGGGGTCGGAGAGTGACGGCACACTCGCGACCACGTTCCGAGCCCGGCCTGCGCCAGCCGTCTCGGCGTCCGGGATCGACGCGTCACCGTCGCCGCCTGCGCCGTCGATCACGTGCCCGACGACCCCGTCATCCCGACGGACGGCGACGCCGTACGAGAGCCCGAAGCCGGCCGGTGCCCCGGGGCCGACGCGCTCGCCGTCGGCGGTGGCGTGACCGCAGGCGACGAACTCGACGAGACCGGGCTCGAACCCGAGCGCGACGGAGCGCGACTCGCCGGGGCCCGGGAGTGCGAGGCTCCCGAGGACCGGGGTCGCGTCCCGGCCGGCGTGGACGGCGGCGTACACCGCGCGCCAGTGCCGGCGCCCCGACGGGAGGTCGTTTTCGTTTCTCCCGACCGCGCCCGCGTGCGGGCGAGCCGGACCGACAGCCGTCCAGTCGAGGTCGACGGATCCGCCCCGGCCGAACCCGGCGACGCGCGCGGCGATCCGCCGACGGTCGGCCTCGCGCGCGAGCGCTCGACGGTCGGCGGCCGGTCGGACCGGGAGGAGCGAGGGCGGCGCGACCGCGCGGTCCGCGGTGCGGGCGACGGCGACGCGACCGGTCGGGAACGCCTCGACCGCGCAGCCGACGACCTGCTGTGCGGGCTCGTCGCCGGGGCCGGACCCCCGCTCGATCCGGGCCGACGTCTCGACCCCGGACCGCGATCGGGCCCGACCGTCCGACGCCGCCTCCCCGGTCGCGTCCGCGACGCCGGTCTCGTGGCCGTCGTCGGAGGACTGGACCGGCCGACTTCGATCCCGGCTCCGGTCCCGGTCGCCGTCGTCCCGATCCCGATCCCGATCGGGGTGACGACGCTCCGCTCGCGGACGCACCGCCTCGCCGTGGCTGAACCCCGCCGCATCCGGCGCCCCGATCTCCGCCGTGCCGGGCGCACACGCCAGCAGCGTGAACGCGTCGACCGGTCGCCGCGGCGCGATCGCCCCCTCGCCACGGCCCGGACGGATCCGCTCGCGACCCGGCTCGTCGGGGACCTCGAGGACGCCGACGGCGACGTCGTCGGGGCGACGGGTCCGGAACGCGCGGTAGAGGACGACGAGCTCCCCGGCGGCCCCGGTCGTCGACACCCCGGACTCGTCGCCGCACCCCGCGGACTCGCCGTCACTCGCCGACTCGTCGTCACCCGCCGACTCGCCGGCCGCCGTCCCCGTCCCCGTCCCCTCGCGTGTCACCGCCAGCTCGAACCCGTCCGGCGTCGTCTCGCTCACGCGGACGACCACCCGCTCGCGGGCGTCGTCCGGGCCCGACCCCGGTCCCGGTCCCGGTCGTGGCTCCGGTCCAGTCCCGTCGACGGCGAGGACCAGCGCCGCGTCGTCGACGACCCGGCTGGACGCCCGGCGGGTTCGACCGTCGACCGCGACCGACGTCGCGTGCTGGACGAGCGTCCCGGCGGGGGTTCCCTGGACTGCACCGTGGGACCAGGCGGTCGCGGGCGCCGCCGCCCCCGAGGGTCCCGTTCCCGCGGCGGGGGCAGCCGACGGGACAGTCCACGCCGCCGACAGCAGCACCAGCGTCGGCTCGAAGCCCACGTCCCGGACGGGGACGGTACCCGACCCCGTGGGGAGGACCACCGTGCCGGCCTGGTAGCCCGTGACCCCGGAGGGAGCACGAAGGGTCCCGATCGCCTCGGCGACTTCGGGGCGGCCGCGGGTGGGTGGCGTCGACGCGTCGCGCACCCGACCGCCGTCGGGATCGCGTCGCCGGCTGCGGGCCAGGAGGAGGCCCGCCGGGAGCGCCAGCGGGACGACGACGATCGGCCAGGGGACGACCAGGACGAGCCCGGTCGTGCTGGCGACGCCGCCGGCCGCGTCCTCGACCTCCAGGCCGACGCGGTGGACGCCGACGCCGAGCCGGCGCGTCGTGACCGGGGTGTCGCCGGGGGCGGCGGCGTCGACGGTCCCGTCCCCGTCGAAGTCCCACCGGTAGACGACGACGCCGTCCGCGCCCGAACCCGGGATCGAGGCGGACGCGTCGAGCCGCACGTCGCCGGCCGTCAGCACCCACGCGACCGTCGGGGCGGTGAACGACGCCGTCGGCGGCGCGGGGCCGCCGTCGTCGACGCCCGGCAGTCCGGTTCCACGGGCCGTCGAGCCGTCGTCGCCGGCCGTCCCGGAAGTCCCGGGACTCCCGGATGCGTCCACGTCCACGGCGACCGTTCCGCAGTCGACGCTCGCGGTACGGCCGTCGGCGGTCGTCACCGCGAGCGTCACCGGGAACGCGCCGGCACTGCCGTACGAGACGGTCGCGATCCCGCTCGCGTTCGCGGCCGTCTCGGGGACGCCGTCCCCGTCCGCGTCGACCCCGACCGGCGGCGTCGACGCCGTCGCCGTCCGGACCGACCCCGTCCCGGACGGCACCGCCTCGCCCGGCGCGATCGCCGCGACGACGGTCGAGGCGTCCACGAGAACTGGCTCGCCAGGGGCGACGCGAACCGGCTCGAGCCGGCACGCGGCCGTCGCCTCGGCCACGGCCACCCGCACCGTCTCCGTCCCCACGAGCCCGTCGTCGTCGGTCGCCGTCGCCGTCACGTCGTACGTTCCGGGGGCGACGAACGCGTGGGCGACCGCGCCCGCGTCGGCGGCGGTCAGCGTCCGGCCGTCGCCGAACGTCCAGGCGTACGAGACGACCGTCCCGTCCGGATCGGTCGAGCCCGTCGCGTCGAACGCGATCGGCGCGAACGCGACGGCCCCGACGGTGGTCGGCTCGCCGGCGGCGGTCGCGTTCGCGCCCTCGACGGCGAGCGCGGCGACCGGCGGGGCCAGGACCGCGAGTTCGCCGACGGCCCGGTCGCGCCCGCCGCCGTCGTCAGTCACCCGGAGCGCGACCCGGACCGTCCCGGGCGTCGCGAACGCGTGGTCGACCAGCGGCTCGTCGGTCACCACCGTCGGCTCGAACCCGGCGACGGCGTCGTAGTCGAGGTCCCACTCGTACCGGACGACCCGCCCGTCGGGGTCGGTCGCGTTCGACGCGTCGAGGGTCGTCGCCTCGCCGACCCGTGCGCCGTCCGGGAGCGCGAGCGCGGCCGTCGGCGGCTCGTTGCCCGTCGGGGCGCCGCCGGCGGTGGATCCGCCGCCACCGCCGCCGCGGCTCGACGACCCGCC
>Ga0207797_1002621_pt1 | contig 12406 bp, 7 predicted proteins | sample PRCRCaboRojoPR_6_FD_187275 | JGI IMG/M metagenome (GOLD analysis project Ga0207797, IMG submission 187275) | Marine sediment microbial community from Cabo Rojo, Puerto Rico - PR CR 10% Liquid 1 (SPAdes) | ecosystem: Environmental > Aquatic > Marine > Coastal > Sediment | place: Cabo Rojo, Puerto... | reverse complement strand
TCTTCTCGGCTTCTCGCCCTATCGTGCTGTCGTGTCCTAATCTCCGAGACGCAAGCCTTGCGCTCTACATTTGCTCACAACTCAAAACTCACTACTTTCCCAGTTTTCCCGATGTCCAAACATATTGATCTATTTCCTGCAAATCGCTTAGACAGGCCATGGCCTGTCTCTACACACTGCTCGTTATCTCATTTCATCCTCCTATCGTCCCGTCGTTCCCTTGTGCTGTCGTTCTTTCTTGCCCCAATTTCCGAGACGCAAGCATTGCGTCTCTACTGCTGAATCTGTAGCTACATCCTTTGCCAACTGCTATTTTGCCAACTGCCAACTTCACAACTCACTACTAATAACTCACTACTTCTCTCCGTCTTTCCAGTGCCCATTTTCTCAGCTCCCGCCTTCTCATTCGGCAGCAACCTCTTCGTACCGGTGATACTCCGGATTCAGTTCCGAAGGTACGGGAGCATCAACGCTTTTCCTCCATTTCTTCAACTGCTGATGGAGCTCCCTTGTTTTTTCAGGCATTTCATCCGACAGGTCTTCGTTTTCGCCGATATCTTTTTCCAGGTTATACAGCTCCAGCCTGTCATCTTCGAAGAACTCTAACAGCTTGTAGTCTCCCGAACGAATAACGCTCACCGGCCGTGTTCTGAAGGTTCCTTTGTTTCCCTGCAAGTAAGCGGGAAAATGCCAGTAGATGGCATCCCTTTCAAAGGTATCCTCTTGTTTAAGCAAAGGAAGGATGCTTTCTCCATCCAGCGTTTTTCCCTTCACCTTCTTTATACCGGCAACATCCAAAAAGGTAGGATAAAAGTCCACACTGATCACAGGTGTATGGCATTTGCTTCCGGCTTCAACCTTGCCGGGCCAGCGAACGACTAGAGGAACCCGGATTCCTCCTTCATAGAACATGCCCTTACCACCCCGGAGTGGATCCTGCGAAGTGATCCGCCACTGGATGATGCCATTTTCCTCGTAACCTCCTACTCCACCATTGTCAGAATAGAAGATCACAATGGTTTCCTTTTCCAGATTCAGCTTATTCAGTGTTTTCATTATCCTTCCCACTCCACGATCCACGCTGTGGATCATGGCCGCGTATACCGGGTCATTGTGCCCATCCCAGGGTTCTTTTTTCTTAAAGTGAGCTATCTCCTCTTCTTTGGCCTGGTGGGGAGAATGGACAGAATAATAGGGCAAATACAAATAGAAAGGTTTTTCCTGGTTATCCTCTATAAATTTCACGGCTTCCTCCGTCAGTCGATCGGTAAGGTATTCCCCTTCCGGGCCATCTTTCAGTGCAGGATTCTTGTAAGGGCTGAAATAGGTTCGGGGATGGCCCATATGCCAACCAGCCACATTCAAATCAAAACCCTGGGCTTCGGGTCCATGATCCGGCGGATCGCCCAGATGCCACTTGCCCATGCTGGCACTTTCATAACCTGCGCGAGCCAACGCTTCTGCCATAGTTACCACATTGGTATCCAGTACAGTTTCGTTTTTTACCGGGATCAGTTTACGGAGCGAATCCACACCCCGGTCGGCATTATTTACAGTGTAAATGCCATGCCTTGGCGAATATTGACCCGACATAAGGCATGCTCTGGTTGGTGCACAATTGGCTGCACTGGCATAGGCATCGGTAAAAATCATACCCTGACTGGCAAGACTGTCAATATTGGGCGTTTCATAATACTCACTGCCCATATAGCTAACATCTTTCCATCCCAGGTCATCGGCCATGATGAAGATGATGTTGGGCTTTTCCTGTTCCTGTTTGTCATCATCTGATTTGCAGGAACCCAGCAACAAAGGTGCTATGGCTGAAATGGCCAGTAACTGGTTCAGATTGGTTTTTAAATTATCCTTCATTATCATAATGTATTGGTTTGATCCTTCATGAGCTTTTCCAGACCTATAGTTCCGGTTCCCGGGAAGAGACCTGGAGAATAGAGCATAGAGCCCAGAGCATAGGACAAAAGTTCCATATTTGGATCGCGTGTTTGTTGTCCCGTGTCTCTAGTCCCGCGTTTACTGTAGCAAAATTTAGTAGATATTATTTTCATTTATTTGAAACGTCATTTTTTGAATTCATCCATGAGACGGAAGCATTGCGTCTCTACTATGCACTCACTCCTTTTCTCCTCTTCTCGTCTTCCCCAGTCTCTTGCACATCGAGCTATTTACTTTTTACTGACGAGACATATCACGGCATGTTTCTACTCACCTCTCATCTTCTCATTCCTCCGCTCTTCCACCCCTCGTTCTTTCACCCCATCGCTCTGTCGTTTCTTCGTGCCATCGTGAATTCTAAGGTTCAGTTACCCTAAACCAGTTGATGTGCACGAGGTCTTCTCCATCCCCTTCAAAATACATCCTGACGTCGTTCACTCCTTTTTCCAGTTTGATCTTCGTCTTTTCAGTTTGCCAGGTTCTGTTGCTTCCTGTATTTGGAACATCCAGGGATCCAAGAGTCTCCTCATTATTTTTAATCACGATCCGTGCATTCTTCTGAGCACTGGCCAACCTGATTGCCAGCTGATATTCTCCATCATTACGGGCTTTTATTGGATAACCCACATATTCTCCGGACTCTGTTCCATAAATTTCATACACCTTTTGACCTGCAGAATAGGGATTGCCTGTCTCTTTTCCTATTTCTCTATGGGGATAGCCGGGAATGTACAACTCATACCCCCCTTCACCGTCCGGGACAAGGGTTTCAAATCCATGATCACCATCGGTAGTGATTTGATACTTGATATTTTGAACCGATTGTGGCATCTCGGCTTCAATATGGCAGGGTATTTCATGCCAGGGTACCCGAACCCGATCAAACTCAGGATTTCTTACCAAACCAACCCATCGGTCTCTTCTGTTAAGCCATTGAAAACCATCGGTTCCTTCAAGGTATTGTCCCTGGTCATCGGTCCGCTCAATCCAGCTATATAGAAATTCCCGCATCTTTTCAAGCTGCTTCCTGTAGCGAGGATCATCTGATACATCTCGTGTCTCATCAGGATCATTTCGCAAATCATAAAGTTCCTCCGCGGGACGATAATCATCATAGAACCAGTCAATGGTTGGTGCCAGTTCATTATTCTTATGCATCCTGCGCATGAGTATCATATAATCCTTGATCCGGTCACGGTATTGAGGCTGCATATAAGGCCTGTCGGTCATAAAATTGCGTATATAATGAAAATCCTTTGTCCGCACCGACCTGACCCGGTCAATGGTGAAATCCATACGGTCCTTGCTGGAAATCACATATTCCCGTTCCTTATGATCTTCAGCGAAAAGATCCCTCGATTCATACCAGTCCGGGACCGAAATATCCGCCAGGCCCAAAGCGGTGGCACTGACATCTATCAGGTTCACCAGGTCATCTCTTTCCTTTCCGGAAGGAAGATAGTTCTCATCCCCAAAGTATGAAATGATGAGGGGTACATGAAGCCCTCCCTCATATGTGAATTGCTTGTCTCTGGGCAAATAGCAACCATGATCGCTAAAGCAGAAGATAATGGTATTCTCCAGCAATCCATCTTCCTCCAATTCATTCAGTACTTCTCCAATGGCATTGTCGGTCAGTTTGACGGCATCGTAATGCCAGGCCCAGTGCTTTTTGATGATGGGATGGCGGGGATAATTTTTCGGAAGGGTTTTAACGGCGTTTTCCGGTTCCATACGCCAATCCCTTTCTCTAAAAATTTTATCATGGTTTACATATTTCCCTCCATAAAGCTGAATCTGTGCAAAGAAAGGCTGACCCTCGTCCCTATGGCTCCAGTGTTCCTTATCATTTTGCGGGGTTCCCGAATAAAGGGAGCTCATATCATATTCGAAATTATAGTCTTCCTTGCCTTTGTTGTAAGTAAAATATCCTTTCCCCCGAAAAATTTCGGGTAGGGTTTTAATTCCCTCAGGCAGGTAAATTTCATCCTCCTGTCGTGAACTTCGGTGATTATGCAAGCCCAGGCTTGTAGGTGCGGAACCGGTCATTATAGCGCTTCTGCAAGGTGAACAAACCGGAGCGGGTACAAATGCATTCTGAAACACTACGCCGTTTTCTGCCAGCCGATCCATATTTGGGGTAGAAGCCAGGCTATCACCATAACAACCCAGCAGGGGATTCATGTCCTCAATAAAAAACCAAAGAATATTGGGTCTTTTCCGTTCCTGCTGCTCTTCAGCATCGGCAGGGGATGAAGCAAGGGCAGAATAACCAAGCAATCCTGCAATAATGCCCGCTGATTTCAATAAATTATTGGTGATCTTCATAGGAACCAAAAGTTAAATTTAATTCGTCGAATGGTGAATTTTTGTCTGTTTTTTGAAGAAATAAATATATAAAGAAATCCGCTGTAATCATAAATGATAATTCCTGTAAAAGACAAAAATGGACATATTTCCCGGTGATCATGGTAAAATTTCAGTATTTCATAACAACAATCCTGTCAAATATTACAGGTAGATCATTCAGATTGGTTAACAATTCAAATAATAAACAACGCCTGAGTACTCGCTTTCAATTCTGTTTATGAACAAATCCACCGCCACTAAAAGGAATCAATTGTTTGCCCATTTGGAATTCCGGGATGCTTTTCCTATTTTTAAAAATTGAATAAAAAGTCTCAGGCAGCACCATGGCCAAAATCAACCCAAAAAGGACAGATCTATGTTAAAGGTTCATAATTCCATCACCAAAGTGTTAATCATATTGGCAGGGGCCTTTTTAATAGCCTCCTGTGCGCAAAAAGAAAAGGAATACCAGCTAAGTTCACCGGACAAGAACATTCGGATGAACTTTTCTTTAAAGGAAGGCAAACCTCAATACAGCATCCAGTATAAGGGGGATACCGTTGTACTGCCTTCCCGCCTGGGAATTGACCTGGATAAGGGCATTCAGTCCGGCAGCAACTTTCAGGTAACAAATACCAGTAAACAAAGCACCGATGATACCTGGGAGCCGGTTTGGGGTATCCGTAACAATTACCGCAATCATTACAATGAGCTAAAGGTTACCCTTCAACAAACTGAAAGCCCTTCCCTCGAGCTGAATCTGATTTTCCGGGCCTATGATGATGGACTGGCATTACGGTACCATCTCCCCGAACAATCCAACCTATCTGATTTTACCATTACCTCGGAACAAACGCACATTCAGTTCCCGGAAGATCATTCCTGTTTTGCCCATCCCAGAAGCGGCTATTCGGGCAACTATGAAAACACCTTTGATCCGGGTTCACTGTCAAAAATAACGAGCGAATCGTTGATCGGGCTTCCATTACTTGTGGAAGCCAACAATTGCTGGATCTCAGTTATGGAAGCGGATCTGAGTGATTATTCCGGCATGTCGCTCTCAGGTGTATCTGGTGGGAGTAATGAACTGGTAAGCAAACTTGCTCCCTCTGAACAAGATGAATCTGTAAAGGTTTCGGGAACCACCCCTCACAGCTCACCATGGCGGGTATTCATGATCGGGGATCAGGCAGGACAGTTCATAGAGTCACCCCTGGTTTACAATCTCAATGACCCCGGTAAACTGGAAGATGTCTCATGGATTCAGCCCGGGAAAGTGGTATGGCCCTGGTGGAGCGGTCGTGTGGCCACAGGCAAACCTTTTTCCGGAGAGCCCAACACCGCACTCATGAAATACTATACTGACTTTGCAGTACGGCATAACATACCTTATCTTCTCGTGGATGCAGGCTGGTATTCAATGGAAGGAGATGCCTGGGATCAGCCGGAAAAGGAGAACATCCTTACCATGGAGGAAACCCGAAAAGACGATTACGACATCCGGGAAGTTATCAATTATGCAAACGAGCAGGAAATCAAGGTACTGTTATGGATGCATCTGGGCTCCATGATGACGAAAGAAAAGGTGGACAAGATATTTTCCACCGTGGCAGACTGGGGAGCCACAGGGATCAAGGTGGACTACTTCGGAGGAGAGTCCCAGGATCTGGTTAATCATCTTCATTACATCTTTGAAAAAGCGGCTGAACATGAGCTGTTGATCGACTATCACGGTGCGTATAAACCCACCGGCGTACACCGGACTTATCCCAATTTCATGACGAGCGAGGCTGTGAAAGGGCTGGAATACTCCAAGGGAAATCCCGAGCCCAAGCCAAAACACAACGTAACCATTCCTTATACGAGGATGCTTGGCGGTCCGATGGATTATACCTCCGGTGCCTTTGACCTGGACGGTACAGAAGATCATCCCAAGCATGTACAAACCACGCGTGCCCACCAGATGGCCATGTATGCGGTGTACTTCTCCCCCCTGCAAATGCTGGTTGATTATCCCGAGGCTTACGAAAGTGCACCTGACCAGTTTGAATTCATCAAGCAGGTTCCGGTTACATGGGATGATACCAGGTTCCTCCAGGGAGAGCCAGGAGAATATGTGGCTGTAGCCAGGAAAAAAGGCGATGACTGGTTCGTGGGCGTCATGAACAATGAACAGAGCGACCGGCAGGTTAACATTACCCTGAACTTTCTCGATGAGGGCACCGACTATACGGCCCACATTTACAGGGACGCTGATGATACGGATCAGAATCCCGAAAACGTTACGGTTGAAGAACAAACGGTAACAGCAGGAGATGAACATTCGGTCACCCTTGCCTCCGGAGGCGGTGAGGCGATATGGATCGAGGCGGAGTGAGATCCACAACTGGCAGTATCTTTAAAATGATACATTGGGTTCATATGAAGTGCCAGAAGAAAGTAATGATTGGATGATAAAATGTTTGAAGGTTTGACAAAAGAGTTTGACAGGAGTTTGATTTGAGAAGAGGAGAACTGAGAAAACGGTAAGAAAAGAAGTAGTGAGCTTTGAGTAGTGAGTTGTGTAGAGGCGCAAGGCTTGCCTCTCGTAGATTAGGGCACGACGACAAGACTGCACGAAAGAACAAAAAAAGCGAAGGAATAAGAAGAGGGGAAGACGAGAAAACGAGAGAGTGAGAGAATGATAACACAACAAATTTGGCTACAACCAACCCGAGACTCGAGACCCGGGACAAGAGACAGGAGCCTTGAAGCGCCATACTTTTCTCTCTGCCTCCTATTTAAGCATTTATGCATTTTAGCATTCAAGCATTTTTCCCATCATGATAACAAGGGAGCAATTATAAAATAAAATAAACCAAAATACCAGTGAAACATGAAACCAAAAATTACATTATTACCCAACATCAGACTGGCAACCAAAATCGGACTTGCTTCTGCTGCCGCACTTTCCTTTTCCTGGCCGGCAGCAGCACAAAACAAAGAGAAACCCAACATTTTATGGATTACCAGTGAGGATAACAGCGCCATACACATGGGCTGCTACGGAAATGAACAGGCCACAACACCCAACATCGACGAGTTGTCTGAGGATGGCATCACATACAACAATGCCTTTGCCAATGCACCGGTTTGCGCCCCGGCCCGCTTTACCATCATCAGCGGGATGTATGCTTCCAACACCGGTACCCAGCACATGCGAAGCAACAACAAGATACCGGGAAATTTCCGGTTTTTCCCGGAATACCTCAGAGAGGCCGGATATTACACCACCAACAACTCCAAGGAGGATTACAACCTCGACAGGGACCAGTGGAACAAAAATGTCGGGGAAGCCTGGAACGAATCGAGCAGCTCGGCACACTACAAGAACCGGAAAGAGGGACAGCCTTTCTTTGCCGTGTTCAACACCACACTGAGTCACGAGCACAAGATCCATTACCACCTCCAGCAGGAAAATTTCGAGCACGACCCGGATAATTTGGATATTGCTCCCTATCATCCCGATGTGCCGGAAATGCGAAAAAATTACGCTCAATACTACGATTATATCAGCCGGATGGACCAAAGAGTTGGAGAGTTATTGGATGAGCTGGAAGAAAGGGGTCTGGCTGAAAACACCATTGTTTTCTATTATGGAGACCATGGCGGCGTGCTGCCCAGGAGCAAAAGGTTTGTATTCGAATCGGGCACCCGTGTGCCGATGATCGTGCGGTTCCCCGAAAAGTATGAACACCTGGCACCGGGTGAGCCGGGGTCACGGAAAAACAGGCTGGTAAGCTTTGTTGACCTGGCTCCTACTGTACTAAGCCTGGCCGGAGTGGATATTCCCGAAAACATGCAGGGCCATGCCTTCCTTGGAAAGGAGAAAACCGAAGACCCGGAATACGTTCATTTCTTCCGCGGCAGGATGGACGAACGCTATGACATGATGCGCTCGGTAAGAACGGAAAATTATCGCTACATCAGGAACTACATGCCGCATCGTATCTACGGACAGCATCTCTGGTACCTTTGGAGATCAACCGCTACGAGGGTGTGGCAGGAAGCATACAGGAACGGGGAAACCAATGCCGTCCAGAGCCGTTTCTGGCAGACCAAGCCGACTGAGGAACTTTACAATGTTAACGAAGATCCGCATAACGTGAACAACCTGGCAGATGATCCCCAATACCAGGATGTGCTGAAAAGAATGCGAAAGGAAACGCAGCGTTGGGTTAGAGAAAACCGGGGAGCCGGATTTATGCCTGAAGCCATGATGAAACAACTGGCCGGCGATAAGCCCATATACGAGATGACACACTCGGATGATTTCCCCACAGAAAGCATCATCTCAACAGCCGAGATGGCCAGCAGAAAGGATCCCGCAGATGTTCCGGAGCTTATTGAGAAGATGTCGGCTAACCACCCTGCAATCCGCTACTGGGCAGCCACCGGATGTGCAGTTCGTGGAGAAGAAGCCAGAGAAGCCGCTCCCCAGCTTAAGAAAATGCTGGAAGATGAATATGGCAACAACCGGATTGCAGCAGCAGAGGCCCTTTGCAGGATGGATTTGACCGAAGAATCTCTTTCCTTGCTGGTGGAAGAAATGAACAACGACAACGAATGGGTGCAGCTGCATGCCCTGAATGTGCTCGAAAGCCTGGACACTGAAACTGTTGAGCCGGTTAAACAGGACATCTTCAATGTAGCTACCTGGAAAGAACGCAGCGGCTATTTCCGAAGGGCCTACAAGAGCCTGCTCAAGAAGCTCAAGCCCGGCTGGAGCGATTATGTGATCTGGTAAATTTCCATTAATTAATGAATGAATTATTTAATACAGAATGCTGATGACACTGATCTAACGGATTTACACTGATTCCAATCCGCGATTATCCGTTTAATCTGTGTCATCTGTGTTCTACTATTTTTTTATAACTTGAATTAATTACAGGAGGATATACCATGAAAAGAACAAAATCTATTACAATGACTGTGATCATGATGATCATGGCATTTACCCTCAACGCACAAAAGCCGGTGGGAGAAAACTGGCTGGAAACCGACGTCCCAACAGAGGATGCCATTTGTTTTGCATTATACACGGTAAACAACAACACACTGAAGATGACAGCCCAGCTTTATCCGCTGGATGACGGTGTAGACCGTGTGGTTGAACTTCAGATAATGAAGGATGGAGGCTGGGAGACCATCGCTGCAACCAGGGTCAGCGAAAAGCCTTATGGCTGGCCACAGGAGGATAAGAAACAGTGGACGGCCCACTTCCGAGTGGAGGACTGGGACAGCTCCAAAAATTATGATTACCGCGTTGTGGCAGCCGACGGAAAAGCGACCTATGAGGGAAACATCAAAAAAGACCCTGTAAACAAAGAGGAAATCGTGATTGCAGCTTTCACAGGCAACGGCAATTATGACCGGCGCCTGAAGCCCGACATCATCCGTAACATCAAGGCACAGGATCCGGATCTGTTGTTCTTCTCGGGCGACCAGTCTTATGATCATGAACGCCATCAACAGGCGTGGCTCCTGTTCGGTCAGCAGTTCGGAGAGATCATCAAGGACCGGCCCACCATCTGCATTCCCGACGATCACGATATTGGCCAGGGTAACGTATGGGGAGAAGGCGGCATCAAAGCCGAAAGTACAGCCGGCAGCGACGGTGGATATTATTACTCTGCACAGTATGTCAATTCGGTGCAAAATGCACAAACCTGGCACATGCCCGATCCTTATGACCCAACACCGATTGAAAGGGGTATAGAAGTTTACTATACTTCTCTTAAAATAGGCAAAGTAGGTTTTGCGGTTGTGGAAGACCGCAAGTTCAAGACCGGCCCCAAAGGCCTTGTACCACAAATGGGGCCGCGTCCCGATCACGTAACCGATCCCGATTATGATCCAAAAATCGTGGATTTTCCAGAGGGAAAGATCCTCGGAGAAAGGCAACTCAAATTCCTCAATGAATGGGGCCAGAACTGGGAAGGCGTCAATATGAAGGCCGTGCTTTCCCAGACGATCTTTGCCAACGCAGCCCATCGTCATGGGAAGTACGATTATACGCTGGTTGCCGACATGGATTCCAACGGCTGGCCTCAGACGGCCAGAGACCGGGCTATTAGCGCTATGCGTAAGTTCTTTGGGATGCACATAGCCGGTGATCAGCACCTGGCCACGGTGATCCACCATGGCATCAACAGGTTCAGAGATGCCGGGTATTCCTTCTGCGTGCCTTCCATAGTGAACTATTACAACCGCTGGTGGACACCTAAAGAGGAGCCCAACGGAAAAGCCGTTCAGGGATCGCTCGAAGGACTGGGTGATTATTATGATGGCTTTCATAACAAGATCACCATGCATGCCTATGCCAATCCCAGCGAGGAAAGAAAAAACAAATGGGGCGGTGAATGGGGTGAACGCGCAGCCGGTTACGGCCTGGTTCGTTTCAACACGGAAACCCGGAAAATCACCATTGAATGTTACCCAAGAGGCGTTGATGTGACCGAAGAAAATCCGGACCAGTATGAAGGATGGCCCATCACCATTGACCAGATGGACAATTACGGGCGTGAAGCGATGGCTTACCTTCCTGAAATCAATGTTACAGGAATGGAGGATCCGGTGGTGCAGGTGATATATGAACCCACCGGAGATGTGGTATATACCTTGCGAATCGATGGCACACAATTTAAACCGAAAGTGTTCAAGGACGGCAAATATACGGTTAAAGTCGGGGAGCAGCCGGATAACATGAAGACCTATGCGGGTCTGGAAGCCCAGGAAGATGAGGAACAGGATGAGGTGCTGAATGTGGCGTTTTGAGGGATAGAATTTAAATTTCTAACGCCCCTTCAGGGCTTTAATGCAATGTATTGCATACATTCCCGGGGCGATGCCCCGGGCTAGGTTCTTTGGCCCTTTCAGGGCTGTGTTGGCTATTTTGCCAATGATCCCAGGCGTTGACAAGGATTATATTATTTTGCCACTGCCTGCTGCGGTCAGACGACTTTAAGGGCCATAACCAAGTTAATTGTGATAAATGAATCAATGGGAGTTATTTTTGGAATCAAAGACCTTTTATATGAATTGCGCAATAAACCAATTCTCTGAAAGAGAATCAGAAATCAGCCCGGGGCATCCATGAAAGGGCGTAAAATATTAAGAAAATGCCACAATCATTATCACGAGTTTATTTGCACATCGTTTTCAGCACGAAGAACAGGGAAAATTTGATCCCTAATAATCTGAAAAATGATCTTTACAGCTATTTTGGAGGGATATTGAGAAAACTTGATTGTACAGCACTTCAAATCGGTGGTACATCAAATCACATGCATATACTATGCATAAAACACAGAACTATAACTGAGGCAAAGGTAGTAGAAGAAATCAAAAAGAGTACATCCAAATGGATTAAAACGAAAGATCACCATTTAAACAATTTTCACTGGCAAAATGGTTATGGTGTATTCTCTGTCTGTCCTTCCATTTTGGATAATGTGAAGAATTATATTATCAGGCAAGAGCAGCATCATAAAAAAGAAACATTTAAGGAGGAATTCAGATATTTTTTAGATCGTTACGGAATTGATTATGATGAACGTTACATTTGGGATTGATAACAATTACGCCCGGGGCGATGCCCCGGGCTAGGTTCTTTGGCCCTTTCAGGGCTGTGTTGGCTATTTTACCAATGATCCCAGGCGTTGCCAAGGATTATATTATTTTGCCACTGCCTGCTGCAGGCAAGCTTTCAGGGGTATAACCAATTTAATTGTGCTAAATTAATCAATGACATTTAGCTTTGGAATCAAAGACCTGTTATGGGAATTGCACAATAAATCAATTCTCTGAAAGAGAATCAGAAAACAGCCCGGGGCATCGCCCCGGGAATAGAATAATGCATTGCATTATATTAAAGCCCTGTAAGGGCGTAAGAAGTTTCAAATAATTATAAAAACATGACAAAAGCCTCCATAGGTAACATAAAGAATAAACTAATATACATATCCCCTTGCTTGATGGTTGTGTTTTTTCTCTTAATTTTCCCTGCCTGCGAGGAACTGGGATTGATGCCGACCATTGAAAGCAAATGGGAAAAGACCCC
>Ga0207797_1002620_pt1 | contig 12408 bp, 11 predicted proteins | sample PRCRCaboRojoPR_6_FD_187275 | JGI IMG/M metagenome (GOLD analysis project Ga0207797, IMG submission 187275) | Marine sediment microbial community from Cabo Rojo, Puerto Rico - PR CR 10% Liquid 1 (SPAdes) | ecosystem: Environmental > Aquatic > Marine > Coastal > Sediment | place: Cabo Rojo, Puerto... | reverse complement strand
GGCTGGCAGGTCGCCCTCCGCCGGGACGGGACGGGCCTCGAAACGATCCGGGTCGCCCGCGAATCGTTCGACTGCAACCATATCAGGCACCTGGTCGGGGTCACCGCCGACTGGACGGTCCACGTGCAATTCGTGGCGACCGAGATCGCCTGTCCCGGGCCCGCCGTCGCCGAGACGTCCTTCTCGGCCGAGGAGGGGCGCTGTGCCTCCGCGACCGAGAGCACGGCCACCATCGCCTTCGAGGGCGAGTCGGTCGTCGTCGACGGGACGTTCGTGACGCCGAACCCCTGCTACGAACTGCGGCTGGCGACGGCCGCCTACGACGCCAACGACGACGCGCTGGAGGTGGTGGTCGCCGCGACGGGCACGGGCGACACCTGTATCCAGTGCGTCGGTGCGGTGGACTACGGGGCGTCGGTCGGGTTCGAGCACGAACTCCCCCGGCAGGTCGTCGTGAAACACCGGACGGACGGGAAATCGACCGTCGTGGCGACCGGCGAGCAGTAGTACCGGTCGGTCCCGGATCTCGAGCGAGACGACACCGGATCGACCGGGGCCGACTGGGGTCGACCGACGATCCTCCCCTCGGCATGGCCCGCCGATGACAGCAGTATTTTGTCCCCACCCCGCACACCTCCGGGCATGGATCCAGCGGAGCTTCGAGCGGACATCCCGGTCCTCGAACGGGTGAACTACATGAACACCGGGGCGGCCGGCCCGAGTCCCCGGCGAGTGGTCGACGCGATGGAGGGGACGATCGAACACCACGAGTACGAATCACCGGCCGCCGAAGGGATGTACGAGGCGGCCTTCGGCCGTCTCGACGACGTCCGGGAGGACGTGGCCGACCACCTGAACGCCGACCCCGAGGAAATCGCCCTCACGACGAACACCACCGACGGCATCGGCCGGGTGGCCGCCGCGATGGACTGGTCGAGCGACGACGTCGTCGTCAGGACCGACATCGAACACCCTGCTGGCATCCTCCCCTGGCAGCGCCTGCGCGACCGCTACGGGGTCGAGGTCCGGGTCGTCAACACCCGGCGGAACTACGTCGACCGGCGCGCGTTCGAGGCCGCCGTCGAGGACGCCACCCTGGTCGCGTTCAGTTCGCTGTGCTGGACGACCGGCGCGCGCCTCGACGTCGAGGACCTGGTCGACATCGCCCACGACGCCGGCGCGCGAGTGATCGTCGACGCCGTCCAGTCCGTCGGCCAGCACCCGGTCGACGTGAAGGAGTGGGGCGCGGACGCGATCGCCGCCGCCGGCCACAAGTGGTTGCTCGGCCCGTGGGGCGCGGGCTTCCTGTACGTCGACCGCGAGTTCGCCGCTGAACTCCACCCGGCCCAGGTCGGTTACAGGGGGGTCGAGGACAGTCACGCCGACCCGTACGAACTCAAGCCGGGCGCCCAACGGTTCGAGATCGGAACGGACACGCCCGCCCCGCACGCCGGGCTCCAGGAAGCCATCGCGACCATCGAGGACGTCGGGTTCGACACCATCACGTCCCGCGTCTCCCGCCTGACCGACCGCCTCAAGGACGGCGTCGGCGAGGACCGACTCGTCTCGCCGCCGGCCTACGAGTCGGGCTTGGTGTCGTTCCACGTCGACGACCCGGAGGACACCGTCGAGCGCCTCCAGGGGGAGGGGATCCGCATCCGCTCGCTCCCTGACGGCGAGACGGTCCGGGCGTCCCTGCACGTCTTCAACACCGAGGAGGACGTGGACGAACTGCTGGGCGCGCTCGGATGAAACTGGATCCCCGAGGAGGCGACTGAAACGCGCGTTTCACCCTGACGAGGGGTTTTGTCCCCGGCGATCCGACTGTCGGGTATGCGACGACGCACGCTCCTGCGCTCGCTCGGGGCGGCCGGTCTGGGTGCCGCCCTTGCCGGCTGTCTTTCCGGCGGCAGTCCGGGCGCCGGGAACACGACCGCCCCGCCCGACCCCAACACCGACAGCCCGACGCCCACGGATCGCCACACCGACACCCGGCCTGCAGACGAGCGGACGACCGGCGACGGAACGACGTCGCCGTCAGGCGAGGACGGGACGTCCACGCCGGGGCAGACGGACGACTCGTCCTGGGACCCGGCGACCCAGAAGCCGTTCGAGATCGTCGAGGTCGGTTCCCGGGACGCCGTGTCCTTCCCCGACAACAACCGGCCACACGAGGTCGGCGTCCTGAACGAACTCGACAGGAAGCGGGAGATCCACGTCTCGATCGCCCTCGGAGCAGGGACCGAGGAACTCGACCTGAGTCGGACGTTCACTTTCCCCGCTGGCGGGTGGGTGCTCTTCCGGCTGAACGTGCCGAGCCGGTACGATATCACGTTCCGAGCGTCCGGGACGACCCTCGGATCGGTCACCATCGGGCGCAAGTGGTTCGACTGTAACGGCTCCCGATCGCGGTTCGGACTGACCGCGGAACGCGTCACCGACTACGAGGAGCGAACGACGCTGATGGCCTGTCCCGACCCCGAGGTCGCGGACACCGACCTCGCGGTAACCGACCGGGGCTGTGCATCGAAGGCGGCCTCGGGCGCGACGGTTTCCTTCGGCGACGAGGCGGTGACCGTCGACGGGAGCATCGTGACCGGAACGCCCTGCCGGGAGCTCTCGATCGAGGAGGCCACCTACGACGGGGATCGCGATCGCCTGACCGTCGCCGTGGAAGCGTCCCCGAGCGACGGCGTCTGTCAGCAGTGCATCGGTGCGATCGATTACGAGGCGTCGATCGCCTTCGAGCACGATTTTCCGACTACAGTCGTCGTCGAACACCACAGCCGTGATCGAAAAACGACGGTCGCGACGGCGACGCGCGGCGAAAACGCGTAGGTGTTCCGAACGTCCGGGGCGACGGCCGAACCGGACCGGAGCCGGGGCCGGACCCGAACTATTTGGTCCGACATCCGGCCGAACGCCAGTCCGAACCGGACCGGAGCCGGGGCCGGACCGTTTCCCGTCAGCCGTGTCGGCAACGACCGGTCGATCTGGACAGCGACCAGTCGATCTTGAAGCGAACCATCCGCGGGAAGGTCGTCCACGTACTTAACCGGCTTCGTCGGTAACGGGTGGCATGGCCTTCCGGACGACCCTGGGGTGGTCACTCCTGACGTCGGGCGTCGTGACGCTCGTCCTCGCCGCTCTTCCAGGCAGCGACACGTTGTGGGGAATCGGCCTGTGCGTGCTAGGGATCGCGACCCTCTACGTCCGCGGCGGGAGACGGTACTGACCGAGGGCGCCGCCAGAAACACGAACGACCGATCAGCCGACTCGCGCCGGCCTGACTACATCGCGCTGCCGGGGTGGTACTCGCCGAACTCGTCGCGGAGCACGTTGCTGATCTCGCCGATGGTCGCGTAGGCCTTCACGGCGTCGATGATCGGCGGCATCAGGTTCGCGTCGCTCTGGGCGGCGTCCCGCACCGCCTCGAGGGTGGCCTCGACCTCCTCGTCGTCGCGCCACTCCTTGACCTCCTCGAGGTTCTCGATCTGGCGGCGTTCGTCCTCCTCGGAGACCTCCTGGATGTCGACGTCGACCTCCTCTTCCTCGATCTGGAACTCGTTGACGCCGACGATGACGCGGTCGCCCTCCTCGATCTCCTGCTGGCGGTCGTAGGCGACGTCCTGGATCTGGCGCTGGATCCACTGTTCCTCGACGGCGTCCTTCGCGCCGCCCCGCTCGTCGATCTGGTCGAGGATCTCGAAGGCCTCCTCCTCGATGTCCTTGGTGAGGCTCTCGACGTAGTAGCTCCCGGCCAGCGGGTCGATGGTGTCGGCGGCGCCCGACTCGTGGCCGAGGATCTGCTGGGTGCGCAGCGCCACGCGGACGCTCTGCTCGGTCGGGAGCGACAGCGCCTCGTCGTAGGAGTTCGTGTGCAGGCTCTGGGTGCCGCCGAGCACGGCCGCCAGCGCCTGGTAGGCGACGCGGACCACGTTGTTCATCGGCTGCTGGGCGGTCAGCGTCGACCCGGCCGTCTGGGTGTGGAACTTCAGCTGTTTGGACTTGGGGTTCCCCGCGTCGAACCGCTCGTCCATGATCTTCGCCCACATGCGGCGGGCCGCGCGGAACTTGGCGACCTCCTCGAGGATGTTGTTGTGGGCGTTGAAGAAGAAGGATAGCTGGGGCGCGAAGTCGTCGACGTCGAGGCCGGCGTCGATGGCCGCCTCGACGTACTCGATGCCGTCAGCGAGCGTGAACGCGATCTCCTGGGCCGCCGTCGACCCGGCCTCGCGGATGTGGTAGCCCGAGATCGAGATCGTGTTGAACTTCGGCGTCTCCTCGGCACAGAACTCGAAGATGTCGGTGATCAGCCGCATCGACGGCTCTGGCGGGTAGATGTAGTTGTTCCGGGCGATGTACTCCTTGAGGATGTCGTTCTGGATGGTCCCCCGGAGTTCCTCGCGGTCGACGCCCTGCTTGTCGCCGATCGCGATGTACATCGCCAGCAGGACCGCCGCCGGCGCGTTGATGGTCATCGAGGTCGAGACCTCGTCCAGCGGGATGCCGTCGAAGACGGTCTCCATGTCGTCCAGCGTGTCGATCGCGACGCCGGACTTGCCGACCTCGCCCGCGGCCATCGTGGCGTCGGAGTCGTAGCCCATCTGGGTCGGCAGGTCGAACGCCATCGACAGGCCGGTCTGGCCCTGGTCGAGCAGGTACTGGTAGCGCTCGTTGGTCTCCTCGGGCGTCCCGAAGCCGGCGTACTGGCGCATCGTCCACAGGCGACCGCGGTAGCCCGTCGAGTAGACGCCACGGGTGTACGGATCGTCACCCGGGAACCCGATGTCCTCCTCGTAATCGAGGTCCGACACGTCGTTCGGCGTGTAGACCCGCTTGACCGGATGGCCGTTCGTGTCGGTCGTGAATTCCTCCTCGCGCTCGCCGAACCGCTCCAGGACGGGTTCGACGTGTTCTTCTTCCCACTCCTCCTTCGCGGAGCGGATTGACTCGAGGTCGTCGGGGTCGAACATTGTTCGAAAGTTGTGCCGGTGGGGGCTTAACCTTTGACGAACCGTTCCGACAGGCATTAATACGAAGAAGGTTCGGCGCCGAAAGCATCGGCGGGGCCCTGGATGCGGCCCGTTCCGAACCGGACATCACGTCTCGACACGCCGGAACACGTCGAGCAGCGAGCGTCCGGGACGGAGGGACCGGTCCGCCGTCTGTCGGCCTCAGGTTCAGTGACATCCGCGGTCGAAAGTCCGGACCGTCCCCTCGTGGGCTGAACGTCCGGACTCTCCCCTCGTCGGCCGAAACCCCGGAACGTCTTCCGGAGGAAGTCCCGTCGTCTGCGAGGCCGAACCCGTTTCACGATTCCAGCCGGGCCCCGCAAAGGCGGTCGAACCCCGCCGCCGTGAGGTCGTCGCTTTCCACGCGGACCGCTGGCGGGGTCGAGACAATCCTCTCGGTCGGTGATCCGTCGAGATCCCGGAGCATCGGGGCCACTTCGTTCTGGTGAGCCGCGGCGACCGGATCGCCCGGTACTGGACGAATGAACAGGATATTCCCAACCTGACAATCCAGCGGAACACCTATGCCAAACTGGTTTGAAAACTGCCCATGGACACCGACCCGCAGGGTGGCGCGGTCGGGAACGAAGACGAGCGAGTCGACCGATACAAGTCCATCATCGAAGCGGTTCGAGACGGCGTCTTTGTCGTCGATCCGGACGGAACCATCAGGTACGTCAACGAGGTGATCGAGGCGTTCACCGGCAACGGGCGAGAGGAACTGGTGGGAAAGACGTTCGAGACGCTGGTCGATTCGGACCTGTTTCGACCGGAGGGGTACGATCGGTTCGCCGACGCGATTACCGCGCTGTCCGAGGACGAGGTCGAGGAACAGCAGCTGACGCTCGAAACTGCGCGCGAGAACGATCGGGTGGTAGACGTTCGCCTCTCGAAACGGACCCGCGAGGACGGCACCCGGGAGGTCGTCGGCGTCGTCCGTGACGTGACGGAACGCGAACGGCGGGTCGCCGCCGCGGAACGAAAGCAGAAGGCGCTGACGGAGCTGTACGAGGTGGGCGCAAACGCGAGCCTCACGTTCGAGGAGAAAACCGATCGAATCCTCTCGATCGGGTGTGAGTACCTGGACCTGCCGTACGGGTTCCTGACGAGGATCGACGGGGACGTCCAGCGGATGGTCCACACCGTGGGCGGCCACGAGCTGCTCCAGCCGGACGCGTCGGCTCCGCTGGAGGAGTCGTACTGTCGAAAAACCATCCAAAGCGACGACCTCGTCGGGATGAGGGACGCGCGAACGGCGCTGGGCGAGGACGACCCGGCGTACGAACGGTTCGAGCTTGGCTGTTACGTCGGGACGAAAATACTCGTCGGCGACGACCTCTACGGCACGTTCTGTTTCGCGGCGTCGACCGCCCGGGACAGGCAGTTCACGTCGGACGAGCGGGAAGTCATCAAGCTACTCGGACAGTGGGCCGGGTACGAAATCGAGCGACAGCGGTTCGAGGAGCGGCTCCACGGGTTGCACCGGATATCACAGCGACTCCTGGGGGCCGAAACGACCGAGGACGTCGCCAGAACCACCATCGAGATGGGTTCGGACCTCTTCGACCTCCCGGTCTCGGCGTTCTGGGAGTACGATGCCGGCGCCGACGCGTTGCGCCCGCTTGCCGAAACCGACGAATGTTTGGGGATCGTCGGCGAGACGCCGACCTTCGAACGGGGCGAGGCGCTCGTCTGGGAGAGTTTCGAGAGCGGCGACGTCCGGAGCTACGAGGACGCGACCGGGCAATCGGCCGCGTACAACCCGGAGACGGAACTGCGGTCGGAAGTGCACGTTCCGCTCGGGGAGTACGGGGTCCTCATCAGCGCCTCGACCGAGCCCCGCGCGTTCGACGAGATCGACATCGAAAGCCTTCGACTGCTCGAGGCCCTCGTGACGGAGGCGATGACCGCCGTCAAGCGCGAGGAACAACTCGTCGAGCGCGGCGAGGCGCTCCAGCGACAGAACGAACGCCTCGAGGAATTCGCCAGCCTCGTCGCCCACGACCTCCGAAACCCGCTTGCGGCAGCGACCGGCTCCCTCGAACTCGCCCGGGAAACGAACGAGGAACGCTTCTTCGAGTGGGTCGAGGAGTCCCTGGACCGGATGGACGACCTCATCGAGGAGTTGCTCGACATCGCACGCGGTACCCGACGGGCGACCGACCCACAAACCCTGGCGTTGCGATCCATCGTCGGGGAGGCGTGGTCGTACGTCGACGCGCCGGCGGCGACCCTGTCCGTCGACGACGACCTCGGCGAGGTGTACGCCGACGAGACGCGCCTGCTGCAACTGTTCGGCAACCTCTTTCGCAACAGCGTCGAACACGCCGGCGACGACGTGACCGTGACGGTCGGGCGCCTCTGCGAGGACGAGGGGTTCTACGTCGCCGACGACGGGCCGGGACTGTCGGACGCCGTGAGAACGGACATCCAGGAGTTCGGGGAGGTGAGCTCCGCCTCGGGCACCGGCATCGGCCTGGCCAGCGTGACGGACATCGTGGAGGCCCACGGCTGGGAACTCTCGGTTCCGGACGTCGAAGACGGCGCCCGGTTCGAAATCCGAACCGCGGGTGGACACGGGGGATAGAAACCATGGGAACGACAAACGGGGGACCACGGACATGACCTACGAGGTCGTCGCCGCCGACGACGACGAAATCATCCGGCAGACCGTCGAGTTCAAGCTGACGAGTCAGGGCTGGGACGTGACCAGCTTCGAGAACGGCCGCGAGTGTTGGGCGTACCTCGAATCGAGCGCGTCCGATCCCCCGGACGTGGTCGTTCTCGACGTCATGATGCCCGGACTGAGCGGATTGCAGGTCCTCCAGCGGATCCGGGACGACGAGTCCCTGGCGTCGATTCCCGTCCTCCTTTTGACCTCGCGGGGGCGGGAAGAACACGTCGTCGAGGGCTTCGATCGGGGCGCCACGGACTACCTGACGAAACCGTTCAGCCCGACCGAACTCGTGGCCCGTATCAGGGGACGCCTCGAATGATCGCGTTCGCGATCGAGACGGTGCTCCTGCTGGTGGCAGCGAGTATCGCAGCCGTGACGGCGATCCTCGGCGCCGTCACGCTGGCGATGGCCCGGTGGCACCGGCGGACACGACGCCGGACGGCGAGGATCCGGGACCGTGTCCGGGAGGGGGTATTCGAGCGACTCTTCGAACCCGACCCGGGCTGGGCGGCGTGGATCGGCGGCCTTTCGGGCGCGGAACGCGAGCAACTGCGACGCGTCGTCGAGGCGCACCTGCGTCGGCTCCGGGGGACCGAATACGATCGGCTCCGTACCCTCGCCGGGGAACTCGGGATCCAGGCCGAGGCGAAACGGGACCTCGAGGCCGGCCGGAACCGGTTCCGGGCGCTCACGTGGCTCGCCTTGCTCGGCGAGCCGGTCGCGGTGAGCCGACTCGAGGAGTGCTGTACCGAAACCCGGCGACACCGGGCCGGGGCGGCCCGCCTGCTCTTCGAAAGCGGCCACCCCGACGGGGCCGCGGTCGGCACGGATCTGTTGATCGGGGACGGCGGTCGCCCGCTCTCCGCGTTCGGGATGGACACCCTCTACCGCCTCAACGACGGGGGCGACACGCCCCTCCTCGAACGGATCCCCGAGGACGGGGGTGCGTGGGACGGCCGACTGCTGGTGCAGGTGCTCACGGTCCTGCGGTACTGTTCCATTACGGAGCCACCCGAGCAACTGGAATGGGTGCCGGACGCACTGGCCCACGACTCGCCACAGGTCCGGGCAGCCGCCGTCGGCGTCATCGAACGGCACGGATGGCGCGATCCCGTCCAGCGGTGGATCGACGTCGCGGAACTGCTCGCCGACCCGGAACCGACGGTCCGGTACGACGTCTACCAGTTGCTCGCGTCGTGGGGAACCGACCGGTCGGCGGCGTGGCTCCGGGAGGGCCTCGACGCGGAGGACGATCGCGAGGTGTTGGCGGTCGTTCGGGCGCTGTCGAGACATCCGCGCGCCAGCCTCCCCGATCCGACCGGACGGCTCGAACCGTTCGTCGAGTGGGTGCAGGCCGACGCCGCCGTCGGCCGGCGGCGGGAGCGCGTCTGGGGGGTCACGGCGGCATGGTCCTGAGAGGGCCCGTGGCGAAAACCCCGACGGGCCGACGGAACGGACGGACGGGCGATTGCACGGACCAACTGGAGGCGGGGACGACGCCATGGACGTAGCGACGCTCCTCCAGCCGGTCGGGTGGTTCTTCGTCTGCTATTTCGTCCTCATCAACGGGAGCTACCTGCTCGTTCACGGGGCGGCGTTGCTCACCGTCCGTCGGACCCTCCACGAGGGCCGGACGGATCCCCCCTTCGACCTGCAGGACAGCCCGTTCGTCCCGGGGATCGCAGTCATCGTTCCCGCGTACAACGAAGCACCGGTCATCGCCTCGAGCGTGCAGTCGCTGTTGAGCCTCGAATATCCCGATTTCGAGGTGGTCGTCGTCAACGACGGGTCGACCGACGGAACGCTGGAACGGTTGCGTGGGGCCTTCGATCTGCGACGGGTCGAGGCCGAGTATCCACTGGACGCGCCCTCCGAACGGATCGAGGACGTCTATCGGGCGAGCGACGTCGACCTGGTCGTCCTCGACAAAGCCAACGGCGGCAAGGCCGACGCCCTCAACGCGGGCGTCTTCTTCACCGACCAGCCGCTGTTCTGTGCGGTCGACGCCGATACGATCATCGAACGGGCAGCCCTCATCGAGGTCGTCCGGCCCTTCCTCCGGGACCCGGACCGGGTGATTGCGACCGGAGGGACCGTCAGGGTCGCCAACGGCTGTCGGTTTCGGGATAGCCTCGTCGAGCGGGTGGATCTCTCGGGTTCGTGGTTGGTGAACCTCCAGACGATGGAGTACCTGCGGGCCTTTCTGTCCGGGCGGATCGGACTGAGCAGGATCCGGAGCCTCCTCGTGGTGTCGGGGGCGTTCGGACTGTTCCGGACCAACGCCGTCCGCGAGATCGGCGGATACTCGACCGACACCGTCACGGAGGACATGGAGATCGTCGTCCGGTTGCACCGGCACTTCCTGGAGGCGGACCGGGAGTACCGGGTCGAGTTCGTTCCGGACGCCGTGGTCTGGACCGAGGTGCCGGAAACGTGGACGTCGCTCGGCCGTCAGCGGAGCCGCTGGTACCGGGGGCTGGTGGAAACGCTGCTGTTGCACCGGGCGATGATCGGCCGGCCGAAATACGGCGTCGTCGGCCTCGTCGGCGTTCCGTTCTACCTGTTCGTCGAGGCGCTCGGGCCGATCGTCGAAGGGCTGGGATACGTCATCGTTCCGGTCGCGTTCGTGTTGGGCCTGCTCAACGTGCCGTTTTTCGTCCTCTTTCTGGCCGTCGCGGTCGGCCTGGGAACCCTCATGTCGTGGCTCGGTGTCTTTACGGAAGTGCTCGCGTTCCGGCGATACGAGGACCCCCGGGACATCGCGGCACTGCTCGGCTACGGGCTCCTGGAGAACGTGCTCTACCGGCAGTGGAAGGCCTTCGTCGCCTGGAAGGGGTTCGTTCAGCTCCTGCGTGGCGACACGTCGTGGGGTGAGATGGCCCGCGTCGGCGTCGAAGCGGACGACTGAGACGGCCGCTCCTCGCCGTTCACCGGGTGAAATCGTTTTGATGCCCGACGGGGGACCAGTACCGATCGAAGTGGCGTTCCTCGGGCCCGACCGAAGCGTCCGTCACCGGGGGCTCGAGGCCGGCCCTTCCAACGGCGGCGGCCTCGATCCCATCGACCGCGCGATTTTTCCGGATCGAAGCCTTCGGGACGGTAGATGTCGACGTCATCCCCCCTCGAAGAGGAACGCGAGGTCGGCAAGCAACGCCGTCGAGCGGCGCTCGCCACGCTGCCCTTCCTGTCGCTGGGGCTGATCGACGTCGTCCTCCTCCTGGAGTTCGGCCTGGACCCGCTCTGGGGGTTCGCCATCCTGCCGCCGATCCTCTTCATCAGCGTCCTCACCTGGCTCGCGTTCAGCACCGGCTTCCTGGATGACCGAGACCAGGCCGGCGAGGGCCGGTGACCCTCCGCGGAACTAGCCACCGGTGTCGTACTTGTAGGTCGCCGAGTCGGGATCGATGCCGAAGTCCTCGGGGGATTCCTCGGCGTCGTCCGACTCCGAGGGGTCCCGCTCCCGCGCGTTCTTGAACCGTTCCCGGAGCCGCGACGGCATCTCGAAGTCCTCGACGTCGAGGACGACCGGCGTGGCCTCGGGGGCGATACTGTCCCGTTTCGTTTCGAGTCGGGCCCGGAGTTGCTCGGGAAGGTCCCCCTCGGCGACCGACTCGAACCCGAACTGGGCCAGATACGCCGGCTCGTCGGTCAGCGAGTAGACCCGATCGAAGCCCTCGTCCGAGGCGTGTTCGATCAGGCGCTCGACGACGTGGGCGCCGACGCCCTGCCCCCGCCAGCCGTCCAGGACGCCGATGCTCGTCAGCTCGCAGACCGGGTCGCCCTCGCCCTTGTGGACGCGGATGCGACCGAACCCCGCCTTCTCGTTCGACACCTCGTCGATGGCGATGACGTAGTCGCGGGAGCGAAAGGCCGTCTCGTCGAGCCCCATGGCCTCGATGTGGTCCAGCAACCAGACCTCCTCTCGGTTCTTCGCGTCCCGGACGTACATACACGACGGTACTCTCCCGCGAAGGAAAAGGGTTGCCCGCCGGGAACGAGGGATGACGGGTGGACGAGCGCCGTCGGCCCCGTCGAGGACCGCGATCGAGCCGGAAAGGCGTCTCCGGGTCCGAGTCGACGGGCCGAACGGGGAGGTCGCCCGACCGGAGCGATCCCCCGAGAAAAGGTGCCGAAACAAACATTTTCCGGGGGCTTTTCCTGTCAGCAGGTTTCATAGAGGCCCCATGGACTTTATGCAAGGTAAGCCAGGACGGTGGTCGCGGGACGCTCGGTGGACCGGAACCGTGACGGGGCCGGCCGACGACGGTTGCGGGGGGACGGACCCGTGATCCGACGCCTGCTGGCACTCCCCTTCCAGGTGGCGGGCTTCCTGTTTTCGCTGGTCTTCGTCGTCGGGCTGACGGAACTGTTCGGGATGATGCTGTACCTGCAGTGGAAACACGAGGCGGCGTTCGAGGCCCTCACGGCCGACGGGGTGACTCCGGCGGAAGTCGTGGACTTCCTGCTGGCCGCTCCGGACCGTCTCGCGGTCGCCGGCGGACTGGCGGTCCTGGGGGTGCTCCTCGCGGTGACCGGCGACTCCTCGGGTCGAGGTCACCACGCCGGCGGCGACTTCGACGGCGACGGTGGGTTCGGTGACGGTGGCGGGTTCGGGGGCGGATTCGGCGGCGGTGACGGTGGCGACGGTGGTGGTGGCGGCGGTGGCGGCGGCGACGGCGGCGAATGAGCGACCGAGAGTCGATTCCTCCCGACGGG
>Ga0207797_1002619_pt1 | contig 12409 bp, 8 predicted proteins | sample PRCRCaboRojoPR_6_FD_187275 | JGI IMG/M metagenome (GOLD analysis project Ga0207797, IMG submission 187275) | Marine sediment microbial community from Cabo Rojo, Puerto Rico - PR CR 10% Liquid 1 (SPAdes) | ecosystem: Environmental > Aquatic > Marine > Coastal > Sediment | place: Cabo Rojo, Puerto... | reverse complement strand
AGTGGGCCGGCGCAGATTTGAACTGCGGTTACGGCCACCCGAAGGCCGAAGGATACCAAGCTACCCCACCGGCCCGCATATCGAAGTAGGTCCGCGCCGTCGTTTAACAGTTGTGATTGGCGTCGGGCGTGGGACGTTCCGACGCAGAACGGGCCGCGGCGACGACCGACAGACTCGCCCTGTCGACGCCGCACTCGCGCGTTCGGTCTCGGCGCGGGAACGCTGCCGCCGTCCCCAAAGACCAAATACGAGTATCGTTCACCGGAGACTAACGATAACGAACGTTATCCCGAGATTCGAACGTCCCAAACGTGGTGTTTGATCGGATATATATCGTCGTTCGTCCAAAATTCCACGGAAACGCCGACTAGATATCACACCGACATCTCCTGCTCTCACGACCGAGGCCAATTAAATCCAGAAATAGTTTAATCGAAAATTGGCTTCAGATGCCTCGAAGGCGGCTTGAAACGGGTTTTCGCGCCAGAAGTGGATATTCGTCAATTATATATGCCGCGGGATGTGATTTCACGGTATCCCGCAACAGCAGGTGTACTAACGTATGTCGAAGCAAGAGAAGACGTTCCACAGCAAGTTGAACCGCCGCCGGCTCCTGCAGGGGCTCGGTGGCGCCGGGATCGCCGGTCTCGCCGGCTGTTCCGGCGGTGGTGGTGGCGACGCCACGACCGAGGCAGAAGAGACGACCGAAGGTCAGCAGACGACCGAGAGTCAAGAGACCACGACCGAGAGCGGCGGACCCTCTGGACGCCTCCGGATCGCGCTGGTCAAGAGCCCGATCGAGTTCGACCCGATCGTCCTGAACGACGTGCCGTCGACGCAGGTCGTCGACCGCGTCGTCGAGGGGCTCTACGGCTACGACGAGTCCACCGGCGTCGTCCCGCAGCTCGCGGCCGGCGAGCCGGAGATCTCGAACGAAGGTACCCGCTACGTCGTCGAGATCCACGAGGACGCGACGTTCTCCAACGGCGACCCCGTCACCGCGAGCGACGTCAAGTACTCCTACGAGGCTCCGGTCGACGAACAGACCGAGAACGCCTCCGAACTGAACATGGTCGACACCGTCTCCGTCGTCGACGAGAAGACGGTGCAGTTCGACCTCAAGTACCCGTTCGCGGCGTTCAAGAACACGCTGGCGTGGTACGTCGTCCCCGAGTCCGTCCGCGAGGAGGACAAGCAGGCGTTCAACACCGGCGGCAACCTCGTCGGCTCCGGCCCGTTCACCTTCGAGGAGTGGCAGGAAGGTCAGTACGCCCTCGTCGCCGCCGACGAGGACTACTGGGGCGAGCCGATGCCGAACGTCGCCGAAGTGGAGTTCGTCCCCGTCGAGGAGGCGACCACCCGCGTCACGACCCTCAAGAACGGCGAGAACGACATCATCGAGGAGATCCCGCCCAAGCAGTACCCGACCGTCCGGTCGATCTCCGACGCCAGCATCCAGGAGGTCCCCGGCATCGGGTACTTCTACGCGGCGTTCAACTGTAAGGAAGGCCCGACCGCCGACTCGAGAGTCCGCGAGGCGATCGACTACGCCTTCAGCATGGACCAGGCGGTCCAGAACTACGTCGAGCCGACCGGCATCCGCCAGTACAGCCCGTTCCCGGCGTCCATCGCCGAGGACTGGGAGTTCCCGGTCGACGAGTGGAAGCAGATCCCCAACGACAAGGACATCGACCAGACCAAGTCGCTGTTCGACGAGGCCGGCGTGCCGGACGACTACTCGTTCAAGGTCATCGTCCCGCCGGACGACAAGCGCGAACAGATCGGCATCACGATCTCGAACGGCATCAAGGAGGCCGGCTGGGACGCGAGCGTCCAGCGCCTCGACTGGGGTGCCTTCCTCGACAAGTACGTCTCCGGTAGCGAGGACGACTACAACATCTACACGCTCGGCTGGTCCGGGACGCCCGACCCCGACGCGTTCACCTACTACCTGTTCGGTCGCGACGACGCAACCCTCGGCGTGACCAACGGGACGTACTACGGGAACAACAGCGAGAACGGCAAGCGCGTCAGCGAGAAGTTCATCGAGGCCCGCGAGACGCCCGACCGCGAGCAGCGCCGCCAGCTCTACATCGAGGCCACGACGACGCTGCTGGAGGACCGCGCTCACCTCCCGGCGTACAACCTCAAGAACAGCTTCGGTGTGAAAGACTACGTCAGCGACTTCCACCCCCACCCCGTCGACAGCTTCCACCTGTCGACCGGCCACAACAACGTCTCCGTCAACAAGCAGTAAATCTGCTCAGACGGAGTCCGAGACGCCATATTTATGTACGAACCGACTGCTAAGCGACGAGTAGGTACACGAGCGCATCATCGCGCGTGGTTATGAATGGGACGTCTTAGATACACGATAAGTCGATTACTCCAAGCGATTCCGGTCATCCTCGGCGTGATCACCATCACGTTCCTGTTGACCGACGCAATCCCCGGAGACCCCGTCAGCATCATGCTCGGTCCGTCGCCGAGCGCACAGCAGGCGGCCGCGATCCGGGCCAAGTTCGGACTCGACCAACCGCTTCACATCCGGTACCTGAACTATCTCGTGGACGTGATCCAGCTGGACCTCGGCACCAGCCTCTACTACCAGGTACCCGTCACGGAGAAGATCGCAGAGCGACTGCCGATCACGCTGTATCTCCTCCTCTCCAGTTTCACCTTCGCGCTTCTGACGGCCGTCCCGCTGGGTATCATCTCGGCGAAGCGGCGCAACACGGCGACCGACCACGTCTCCCGGGTCGTCGCGCTGTTCGGCGTCAGCACCCCGTCGTTCTGGATCGGCCTGATGCTCATCATCGTCTTCTCGTACTGGCTGGGCTACTTCCCGGCGACGAACCTCATCCTGCCGTGGACGTCGCCGTCGCAGATCGACGGCGCGTCGACGCAGGTGGACGTGATCGTGAAGTCCATCCACCACCTCATCCTGCCGACGATCACGCTGGGGACGTTGCAGATGGCGGCGTTCACGCGGATCGAGCGCTCCTCGATGCTAGAGGTGCTGGGCGAGGAGTACGTGAAACTCGCGCGCGCCTACGGCGTGAGCGAGCGGACGATCCTCAGAAAGCACGCTTTCCGCAACGCGCAGCTCCCGCTCATCACGCTCGTGGGACTGCAGCTGACGAGCGCGCTGGGCGGGGCCGTCCTCACCGAGACGGTCTTCTCTATCAACGGCATGGGACGGCTCATCATTACCGCCATCCAGAACCAAGACTTCCAGCTCGTGATGGGAACGACGCTGGTGTTCGGGCTGGTGTTCGTCATCGGCGTCATCGTGACGGACCTCTCGTACGCCTACGTCGACCCGCGAGTGTCCTTCGAGGATAGCGAATAACACATGGCAGAAACATCCACTCGAACCGAAGCAGACGACGCGGGACCCGAGCAGCCCGAGGCGCGCGTCGGGTGGCGGTACACGCTCACGCAGGTGCGCCGCGACCCGACGGCCCTCGCGGGGCTCGTCCTCATCGCGTTCATGACGGTCGTCGCGCTCATCGGCTTCGTCGACGGCGTCGTCTTCGACTTCCTGTCGGAGTACGCCGTCTTCGCCGACATGGGCGTCAGGCAGTACTGGCTCGCAGAGACGGTCTGGGTCAACCCGGCGACCGACCCCGCGAACGCCCGCATCCTCCGACCGCCGGTGGGACTCACGAACCCGTACTACCCCAACGAGCCCGGGACGATGGCTCACCCGCTCGGAACCGACCACCGCGGTCGCGACATCCTCGCGCGCCTGTTCTACGGCACGCGGATCGCCATCACCGTCGGGATCGTCTCGACCGGGATCGCGATGTTTCTCGGCACGTTCGTCGGTGCCGTCGCCGGCTACTACGGCGGCTGGATCGACGACGCGCTGATGCGCGGTTCCGAGACGCTGTACGCCATCCCGTTTCTCGTGCTGGTCATCGCGTTCATGACGGCCTTCGGCCGCAATCTGACCTACGCGATGATCGGCGTCGGTATCGCGACCATCCCGACGTTCGCCCGCCTCATCCGGTCGCGCGTGCTGTCCGTGCGCGAAGAGGACTACGTCGAGGCGGCTCGTGCCGCCGGGGTCCGAGACCGGAACATCATCATGCGTCACGTCATCCCGAACAGTTTCGCACCCGTGCTCGTGCAGGCGACGCTGCAGGTCGGCGTCAACATCCTGATCATCGCCGGCCTCTCGTTCCTCGGGTACGGCGCGCAGCCGCCCACGCCGTCGTGGGGGCAGATGCTGAACAACTCCCGGGACTACATGCTCCCGAACCCCTGGTTCAGCATCTGGCCCGGCATCGCGATCCTCATCACCGTCGTCGGGTTCAACCTCGTCGGTGACGGGTTGCGAGACGCACTCGACCCCCGGATCAACAACTGATGAGCGACGAACCACTACTCAAAGTCGAGAACCTGAAGACACAGTTCTTCACCGAGGAGGGGACCGTCCGCGCCGTGGACGGGATCTCCTTCGAGGTGAACGAAGGGGAGATCGTCGGCCTGGTCGGCGAGTCCGGCGCGGGCAAGTCCGTCGCCACGAGTTCCATCATGCGACTCGTCGAGGACCCCGGCGAGATCGTCGGCGGGACGGTGACCTACAAGGGCAAGAAGATCGTCGACTTCGAGGAAGGTCCGGACGGCGAACTCCGCCAGTCCCCCGAGATGCTCTCCAACGAGGAGATGCGCAAGCAGATACGGGGCAAGGAGATCGCCATCATCTTCCAGGACCCGATGGAGGCGCTGAACCCCGTGTTCAAGGTCGGGGGACAGCTCCGGGAGTTCATCGAGATCAACCGGAACGTCAGCTCCGAACAGGCCGAGGAGATCGCCGTCGACATGCTCCGGGAGGTCGGCATCCCCGAGCCCGAGAAGCGCTACGACAGCTACCCCCACCAGTTCTCCGGCGGGATGCGCCAGCGCGTGCTCATCGCGATGGCGCTGGCCTGCGAACCCGACCTCATCATCGCCGACGAGCCGACGACCGCCCTCGACGTGACCGTCGAGGGGCAGATCATCGACCTGGTCGAAGACCTCCAGGAGAAGTACGGCACCTCGTTCATCTGGGTGACCCACGACCTCGGCGTGGTCGCGGAGATCACAGACCGGGTGAACGTGATGTACCTCGGGGAGATCATCGAGCAGGCCGACGTCGAAGACCTGTTTTACAACACCAAACACCCCTACACCGACGCGCTGCTGGACTCCATCCCGCGGCCCGACCAGAGCGTGGGCGAACTCAAGCCCATCACCGGCGTGATGCCGGAGGCGATCAACCCGCCCTCTGGCTGTCGGTTCCACACCCGGTGTCCCGAGGCGCGGACGGTCTGCAAGGAGGTCCACCCGACACACGAGGACGTGAGCGACGCGCTCGAGTCGAGTCACCGCGTCTCCTGTCTGAAGTACGAGAACGTCGGCTACGACGAGGCCGAACCCCTCGACACGGAGGCGACCGACGCGTTCGGTGGCGGACTGGTCGAGGCACGAGGTGAAGAACAATGAGCGAGACGATGATCTCGGAGACGGAAGAGGAAATCGAGTTCGGCGAACCGCTGCTACGGGTGCGCGGCCTGAGCAAGTACTTCAGTCAGGGGAGCGGCATCATCTCCAGTCTGGTCAACGACGAGGTCGTGAAGGCCGTCGACGACGTCTCCTTCGACATCGCGCGCGGCGAGACGCTCGGCCTGGTCGGCGAGTCCGGTTGTGGGAAGTCCACGCTCGCCCGGACCGTCCTCAGACTGCTCGAACCCACCGAGGGGTCGGTCATGTTCAAAGACGAGGACTTGGCGGAGATGGACGGCGAGCGCCTGCGGAACCACAGACAGGACATGCAGATGATCTTCCAGGACCCGCAGTCCTCGCTCGACCCCCGGATGAAGGTCGGCCCCATCGTCGAAGAGCCGATGAAGGCCCACGGCCTCTACAAGGGCGAGCGCGAGGAGCGCGCGCGGATGCTCCTGGAGAAGGTAGGCCTCGACCCCCAGCACTACAACCGCTATCCCCACCAGTTCTCCGGCGGCCAGCGCCAGCGAGTGAATCTCGCGCGGGCGCTCGCGGTCAACCCCGACTTCATCGTCTGCGACGAGCCGACCTCGGCGCTGGACGCGTCCATCCAGGCGCAGGTGCTGAACACGATGAAGGACCTGCAGGAGGAGTTCGGACTCACCTACCTGTTCATCAGCCACGACCTCTCGGTCATTCGGCACATCTCCGACCGGGTGGCGGTGATGTATCTCGGTCAGCTCGTGGAGCTCGCAGAGACCGAAGAGCTGTTCGAGAATCCCCAGCACCCGTACACGGAGGCACTCCTGCAGTCGATTCCGGTCCCCGACCCCCGTCACGGCGGCGCTCGCGGGGTGCTCGAGGGCGACGTCCCCTCGCCGATCGACCCGCCGTCGGGCTGTCGCTTCCGGACCCGGTGTCCGCAGCTCATCGCGCCCGACGAGTACGACCTGAGTCAGCAGGAGTGGGACGACCTCAAGAGGTTCGTGCGCGAAGTCGACCGCCACACCTTCGAACCGGAGAGCGAGGACGCGGTCAGGTCGCAGTTCTTCCCCGACGGCACCCCCGGCGGCGAGGCCGGGTCCATCGTGGAAACGAGCATCGAGCAGATTCTCGACGACGAGTGGGAGGAAGCCGCCTCGCGTCTGAAGGAGTCGTTCGCAGAGCAGAGCATCTGCGCCAAGGAGATTCCGGAGTACGACGTCGAACCCAAGTTCGGCGAGGGAAGACACTACGCCGCCTGCCACCTCCACGACGAGTCGATCGACGCCGTCGCCGACGACTGAGCGAGTTCACCGTCGTCGTCGTTCGGGGACCCGCCGACGTGACCTCGTCTCGACCCCCTCCGCGGTGGCGACGCGGACCGACGCTCGACGCTACTCGATCCGGATATCGACGCTATCGGTCGGTCTATCGCCTTCGATGGCCAGGAACGCGCCGATCTCGTGAACGCCGCGCGCGGGTTCGACCCACCGCGTCGGCGTCGACCCGTCGCCGACGCGTTTCAGACGGCCGCTCCACCGCTGGGTGATCGTCTTGCGCTCTTTCGCGCGGAACGTGAGCACGCCCGGCGCGTCGCTCACGTAGACCTGCTCGTCGCTTGCTTCCAGTTCGCCGTCGACGGTCCAGCCCCAGAGACGGCGCGTCGGCGTCTCGACGGTGACCGGGACCGGCAGGCTGTTTGCTATCTCGACGGTCAGTTCGACGGGCTCGTCGACCTCGTAGCGGTCCTTGTCGGTCGAAAGCGAGAGCGAGAGCGAGCGGCGGACGAGCGGGTCGGGGACGAGTTTGCCGAGAGCGGCGGTGATCGAACCGACGCTCTCGTCGAGACCGAACCGGTCCTGCCGTTCGTTGGTCTCCTTCGCTGTCGGCATCGACGCGCAGTAGGCGTGCGTGGCGGTTAGGTCCGTCGGTCCGTTCGAGACGCTCTCGCGGTCAGTACCGCGTGTACCCGTCCGTGTCGAGGTAGTTGTGTGCGATCGTGACGGCGTGGTTCGCGTGCAGCGGTTCGGGGCCGAGACTGACGCGGGCGTCGGCGACGTCGCCGAGCAGATCCGACTCGGCGTCGGTGAACGTCTCGTGGTCCGAGAGCACGAACAGCGGGTCGGAGGGAGGGTCGACGTCGACGACCGGGTCGCCCGACTCGTGCAGTTGGACGACCGTCGTCCCGTCTCCGACCGCGTCGAGGATCGCCTCGAACCCCATGCGCCGGATCGTGACTCCCGGCGTGCTCTCGGCCGGCATGTGGCCGATGGCCTCGTCGCGGTGTTCGAGGGCGGTCCGGACGAGCGCGGCGGTAGACCGCTCGTCGGGGTTGACCCGCCGGACCGACGACCCGTCGAAGGTGACTGTGAACTCGTCTCCCAGCACCAGATGCACCCTCGTGTCCTCGCGCACGTCGTGAGAGAGAAAGAGCGCAGAACTCACGCACCGACAGAGGACGTCGAGCCGTCCTGCACCGCCGGCGAGGTCGTCGAGCGAGAACTCCGGCGTCGTGGGCGCGTCGTGTCCGATGACGATGAACTGCCGCATGCGTCGCTCTCGGTCGTCCCGGTACATAGATCTGTCTGCTCGCGGGAGCGATCGCCGAGTCCGGAGCGGTCTAGTCGTCGGTTGATCGACCGTTCACGGCCCCCGTCGACCGCGACCCGCAGACTGAGAAATAGGATCACCCTCCGACGGCGGCTCGGTTCAACGCGACGATACTCGTCGATGCGCGAACGGTCGAACGACGGGATTCCGAACGGACGACGGATCGCGAACGCAACGGCGCTTTTTCGTTCAGTAATGGCGGCGGGTAGGTCGCCCAAACGGACCGGATAGTGTCCGTTGGAAGCATATAACAACAGTCGAACGGCGCCCCAACCCTTGTGGGGTAGACCCATGAGACGCATTCAGAGACGTTTGTATCAGCTGTTCGTGGTGGTCATCGCCGTGACAGTCGCACTCGGTATGAGCGGCGGCGCGGTCGCGAGCATGCACACGACCTGTCCACCGATGAACAGTACTCAAACCGATTCGCAATCTCTCAGCCAGAACCAATCCCAGGACCAAGCCGGATCCGGCAACACACAACTCCAGAGCGAGGCCGCGGCCCTGATGCAGGGTCAGAACCAGTGTGGCGCGTACAACGAACAACACCAGGGACAGTCCGCCAGCCAGTGGCAGTACGAGAACCAGCAGGCGCTCGACTCCGCTCAGTTCCAAGCACAGAGCGCCGGTAAGACGCAGTCCCAGACCCAGCAGGGCATCTACAACTGGCAACAGCAGGACCAGTTCGACTACCAGTGGCAGCGTCAGGACCAGGTCGCGATCAGCAGCGTCCAAGACCAGTTCCAGACCAAGAGCGAGGTCCAGATCCAGAGCCAGAGAGGCGAGTACAACTACCAGAACCAGCTCCAGGACGCCAGTCAGATAGGGAGCCAGAGCCAGATCGGTGTCAACAGCAGCCAGACGCAGGGGCAGACGGCCGTGAAGACCCAGTCGCAACAACAGACTGCGTCGGCCTCTAACAGCACCCAGAGCGAGTACCAGGTCAGCTACCAGGAGCAGTCCCAGTTCCAGAACGCCGTTCTGAGCGCCCAGAATCAGGACCAGGCTGCTGACCAGGCCCAGAGCGCCCGGCAGTACGCGACGCTGAGCACGCAGATGCTCTCGCAGGACGTCCTGCAGGGGCAAGACCAGAACCAGAACGCGACCGCCAGCTCGCAAGACCAGAGCCAGAACGCCGAGCAGGACCAGCGGGGTCACCAGAGCCAGCGGCTGAACTACCAGTCCGCACAGCAGGTCGCGTCCCAGTCGCAAGGTGAGACCCAGAACGCCGACCTGAGCGACCAGGATCAGAGTCAGGATAGCGACCAGGACCAGACGGTCTTCCAGTCCGGGTCCGCGGGCAGCCAGAACGACTCTCAGACCGCGAGCCAGCTCTCCACGCAGAGCCAGGGTCAGTCTCAGTCCGGCGTGCTTCAGGATCAGGACCAGGACCAGGAGAGCGACCAGAACTCGAACGTGAGACAGGACGGCACGCCCAGCCAGAACAACACGCAGGCCGTCAGCCAGACCTCCTCGCAGGGACAGTCACAGAGCCAGATGGGCGCGGCGAACAGTCAGAACCAGTCACAGGACAGTGACCAGAACGAGACGTCCGTCCAGCACGACTCGACGGTGGACAACGACCAGAGCGCGACCCAGAACTCCGCCCAGAATCAGGCCCAGAACCAGAACGCCACGGTCTCCGAACAGGACCAGAGCCAGGACGCCGAGCAGGACAGCAGTCAGTCCCAGACCGGCGAGGACAACAGCCAGGCGCAGTCGCAGAACTCCGGCCAGAGTCAGGGCCAGAGTCAGGCCGGCACCAACAACGACCAGGACCAGCACCAGTCCACAGACCAGGAGCAGGACCAGCAGCAGGACGCCGAGGACAGTAGCCAGAGCCAGGCCCAGAGCGCAGGTCAGAGTCAGGCCCAGTCTCAGGACGGCTCGAACAACGACCAGTCGGCCAGCCAGATAATCGAGCAGACTCAGAGTCAGAGCCAGTCCGGCGACGACAACACCCAGTCCCAGAGCCAGTCGTCGTCACAGCAGAGCTCCTCGACCCAGAGCTAGCGTAGCGTAGCCGCCCGCGGACGGTCGTAGCCGCCGCGGTGCGTTTTCTTCATCAATGACACGACAAACCCAACGAACGAAGCTTGGAACTCTTCTGGTCGTCGCAGTCGCTCTGCTGGTCGCCGTGGGGACGAGCGGTTCTCTCGCGCTCCTCGACGCCAGCGGATCGAGCCCCGACGCCGAACTCGCAGACGGAGCGGGCCAGATGTCCTCCGGAAGCGACGTCGCCGACGCCGCGAGCGAGCACTCGGCCGCCGCCGACGCGTCCGAAAGCGGGCCGGCCGACGGCGTCGCGAGCACCGTCGCCGAGAGCAGCGACGACGGCGACTCCGGATCGAGCGAGTCGCGACAGAGCGCCTCGACGTCGAGCGACTCCGGCGACGGCGACTCCGACGACGGCGACTCGTCCGGCGATTCCTCGGACGACTCGACGTCCCAGTCCGACCGAACCGGCAACGGAGCGGCCGCCGCGGTCGTCGGCGATCCGCCGGCGATCGCCGCGGGTCAGTCGTCGGGGCAGTTCCTCGATCAGGAACAGGCACAGCGGCAAGACGCCGACCGCTCCGACCAGACGCAGGGACAGTCCGCGCTCCAGGCCCACGGACAGCACCAGACGGCCGACCGGAGCCGTCAACACCAGGGCCAGGCGGCGTCGCAGAGCCAATCGCAGGCCCAGACAGGTGCCGACAACGAGCAGGGACAGGGACAGGCCGCCGACGAGACGCAGTCGCAGTCGCAGGCCGGCGAACGCAACGACCAGCACCAGCGTCAGGACACCGACCAGAGACAGGCACAGAACCAGGACGGCACGCACGACACACAGAACCAGGGACAGATCTCCGACCAGTCGGAGAGCCAAGCACAGGACGGCGAACAGAACACGCAACGACAGAATCAGAACAGCGGCCAGCGGCAGAACCAGAACCAGAACGGGGACGGTTCCGAGCAGGCGCAAGGACAGTCGGTCGGCGAGACGCAGTCGCAGTCGCAGGCCGGCGAGCACAACGACCAGAGCCAGCGCCAGACCGGCGACCAGGACCAGGGACAGTCGCAGTTCGCGAACGACAGCACGCAGTCACAGTCCGAGTCGAGCACGCAGAGCCAGTCCCAGTCACAGGACGGCGAGGGCAACTCTCAGAGCGAGAGCCAGCGCTCCGGCCAGCGTCAGGGACAGCACCAGACGGGCGCGAACGAGTCCCAGAGCCAGCAGGCCGTGGCGGGACAGACCCAGTCCCAGAACCAGACCGGAAGCCACAACGCGCAGGGCCAGTCCCAGGGCGAGAGTCAGGCCCAGCAGCAGGCGCAGGCCGGCAGCGGAAACAACGAGAGCCAGACGCAGGCGGCCGGGCAGAGCCAGACGCAGAACCAGACCGGCACGCACAACCGTCAGAACCAGGACCAGGGCACAGACCAGAGTCAGGACCAGGCGCAGGTCGGCTCCGACAACAGTCAGAACCAGACGCAGGGCTCCAGCCAGGAGCAGGCGCAGAACCAGAGCGGATCGGGCGGTGACCAGAACCAGGACCAGAACGTCGGTCAGTCGCAGGCCCAGTCACAGGCCGGCGACGGAAACGACCAGGACCAGTCCCAGGGCGTCGCGCAGAGCCAGAACCAGACGCAGGACGCCAACGGCGACGACAGCCAGTCACAGCAGCAACAGACGAACCAGGCCCAGCGACAGCAGCAGTCGGGCGGCGACGGTCTGAGCGGGCAGGGCCAGGCACAGAGTCAGGGCACGACCAGCACGAACCAGGGTCAGATCCAGACTAACGTCCAGGTGCAGGTCCAGGTGCAGATCGGCAATCAGAGCAACGAGGTGCAAGTCGAGGTCGCTGCACAGACCCAGAGTCAGAACCCGCAGGGTCCCGGCTCCGCCCAGGGTCAGGGACAGACGGTCGTCCAGACTCAGGTGCAGGTGCAGGTCGGGGACAACAACACCCAGACCCAGGCCCAGAGCGTGGACCAAGAGCAGAATCAGACCGGCGACACCGACGGCGGCGAGAGTCAGCAGCAACACCAGACGTCGGTTCAGAATCAGGCGCAGGTGCAGGCCGGCGACGACAACCAGCAGTCACAGGGGCAGTCGACGAGCGAGACGCAGAGCCAGTCCGCCGGCGGCGGGTCGGACGACTCCTCCGACTCGGCGAGCGAGACTACGAACGAGTCGGAGCCGCCGTCCGCGAGTGAGATCGCCGACGAGACCGAGGAGGCGACGTCGAACGACTCGGACGAGTCGACCAGCGACGGGTCGGACGAGTCGACCAGCGACGGGTCGGACGAGTCGACCAGCGACGGTTCGGACGACTCGGCC
>Ga0207797_1002618_pt1 | contig 12411 bp, 10 predicted proteins | sample PRCRCaboRojoPR_6_FD_187275 | JGI IMG/M metagenome (GOLD analysis project Ga0207797, IMG submission 187275) | Marine sediment microbial community from Cabo Rojo, Puerto Rico - PR CR 10% Liquid 1 (SPAdes) | ecosystem: Environmental > Aquatic > Marine > Coastal > Sediment | place: Cabo Rojo, Puerto... | reverse complement strand
CTACCCAAACCTCTTAAGAGTACGCGACCCTAACGTGTCCCAATGACCGACACCGTCGACGACGTGGACTTGCCCTACGACGACGAGGCGTCGATGCAGGACAAGCTCGATGCCCTCCAGGAGCGTCTCGAGATACTCGAGGCCCAGAACGAGGAGATGCGCGACGAGCTCCTCGACGCGAACGCGGAGAACAACAAGTACCAGCAGAAGTTAGAGCGGCTCACCCACGAGAACAAGAAGCTCAAGCAGTCCCCGCTGTTCGTCGCGACGGTCCAGGAGATCACCGACGAGGGCGTCATCATCAAACAGCACGGCAACAACCAGGAGGCGCTCACGGAGGTCACCGACGAGATGCGCGAGGAGCTCACCCCCGACAGCCGGGTGGCGGTCAACAACTCCCTCTCGATCGTCAAGCGCCTCGACGACGAGACCGACGTCCGGGCCCGCGTGATGCAGGTCGAGCGCAAGCCCGAGGTCACCTACTCGGACATCGGCGGCATCGACGAGCAGATGGAGGAGGTGCGCGAGACCGTCGAGATGCCGCTCGAACACCCCGAGATGTTCGACCAGGTGGGCATCGACCCGCCGAGCGGCGTCCTGCTGTACGGCCCGCCCGGGACGGGCAAGACGATGCTCGCCAAGGCCGTCGCCAACCAGACCGACGCCACGTTCATCAAGATGGCCGGCTCCGAACTCGTCCACAAGTTCATCGGCGAGGGCGCGAAGCTGGTGCGTGACCTCTTCGAGCTCGCCCGCCAGCACGAGCCGGCCGTCATCTTCATCGACGAGATCGACGCCATCGCCTCCAAGCGCACCGAGTCCAAGACGAGCGGGGACGCCGAGGTCCAGCGGACGATGATGCAGCTGCTCGCCGAGATGGACGGCTTCGAGGACCGCGGACAGATCTCGATCATCGCCGCGACCAACCGCTTCGACATGCTCGACCGCGCCATCCTCCGGCCGGGCCGGTTCGACCGCCTCATCGAGGTGCCAAAGCCCGACGCCGAGGGCCGCGAGATCATCTTCCGGATCCACACCCGGAACATGAACGTCTCCGAGGACGTCGACTTCTCGGCGCTGGCCGAGGAGGTCGCCGAGGCCTCCGGCGCGGACATCAAGGCCGTCTGTACGGAGGCCGGGATGTTCGCCATCCGCGACGACCGCACCGAGGTCCGGATGGAGGACTTCCTCGACGCCTGGGCGAAGATCAAGCAGGCCGAGGACGAGGACGACGAGGTCTCGAAGACGTTCGCCTGAGTTGACCGTCCGCGGTAGTCGGTCGGGTCGGTTCCCCTCGCTCCCCCCGAGCTTCCCGGAGCCTCCCCGTGTCCGCTACTCCGCCACCTCCACGCCCTCCGGTTCGCCCGCCTCGTCCCCGTCGCTCCGCAGCCGGAACTTCTGGACCTTCCCGCTGGGGTTCTTCGGGAGTTCGCCGACGAAGTAGTACGCCCGCGGTCGCTTGAAATCCGCCAGCTCGTCGCTCTCGCGCACGAACCGGTCGAGTTCCTCGGCGCTCACGTCGCCGACGACGTAGGCGACGATGCGCTCGCCCCACTCCTCGTCCGGTTCGCCGACGACGGCCGCCTCGACGACGTCCTCGTGGGTGAACAGCACGTCCTCGACCTCGGTCGGGTAGACGTTCTCCCCGCCGGAGATGATCATGTCGTCCTTGCGGTCGATCACGTAGAGGTAGCCGTCCTCGTCGACCCGGCCGAGGTCCCCCGTGTAGTACCAGGTCCGCCCCTCGTCGTCCTGGCGGATGGACTCGGCGGTGGCGTCGGGCCGGTTCCAGTACTCGTTCATCAGGGAGTTGCTCCGCAGGAGGATCTCGCCGACCTCGTCCGTCCCGACGGTCGCGTCGGGGTCGGCGTCCGGCTCGACAACCCGCATCTCGTGGTTCAGTCCCGGCCGACCGGCGGCACCCTGCTTTTGCTCCTGTTCGTCCTCGTAGAGGAAGACGCCGGCGGGGCCGATCTCCGTCATGCCGTAGGCCTGGACGTAGTCCTCGCAGAGCTGTTCCTTGCAGTTCTCCAGGACCTGCCCGGGCATCGGGGCGGCGCCGTAGAGCCCCATCCGGAGCGAGGAGAGGTCGAACTCCCCCTGCGCGGCGGTCAGTGCGACCGCGTTCCAGGCCGTCGGCGCGAGGAACATCGTCGTCACCTCGTGCTCCTCCACCGCCCGGAGGGTCTGCTCGGGGTCGAACTCGTGGTAGAGGACGTTCGTACAGCCGCGGTGGATCAGCGGGAGCAGCCGGGCGTGCAGTTCCGCGGCGTGGTAGAGCGGCATCACCGACAGCCCCGTGTCCGTGTGTCGGAGCCCACCCTCGGCCAACGCGAGCATGTTGTGATCGACCATGTCCCGGTGGGTGTGGACGACGCCCTTCGGCCGGCCGGTCGTCCCCGAGGTGTACATCAGCCCGTAGACGTCCTCCTCGTCGACCGCCACGGCCGGGCGCTCGTCGGCCCCCGAGTCGAGCAGGTCGTAGAACCCCCTCGTCCCTCCGGGGGTCTCGCCGCCACGTTCCTCGCCCGGATCGGGCACGTAGACGTACTCCTCGACGGTCTCCAGGGCCGGCCGTGCCCCCTCGACGGCCTCGGCGGTGTCGGCCTCGTAGACCATCACCGTCGACCCGGCGTCGTTCGCGATGAACTCGACCTCGCCCGCGGGGAGCCGGTAGTTCATCGGGTTGAACACCGCGCCGAGCCTCGCACAGGCGTACAGGGTCAGGCAGATCTCCGTCCCGTTGTACAGCATCGTCGAGACCCGGTCGCCCCGCCCCACGCCCAGGTCGGCGAGGGCGTTCGCCAGCCGGTCGGCCGCCGCGTCGACCTCCTCGTAGGTCAGGCGCTGCTCCCGCCGGGGGTAGACGAGCGCGTCCTTCCCCGGAACCCGGGAGGCCGACTGTTCGAGCGTCGTGCCGAGTGTGGGGTGTGTGCTCATGAGACGATATACTATCGGTCAACCGCCACATAACTGTGTGGGGTCCCCCGATCTGGCGGCGGGACGGCGGGGCCGAGAACACTCACTCGGGCCTCGGACCGATGGCGCGTACCCGACCGGTGTCGTCCCCGACGAACAGGTACTCGCCGGCGAGCGCCGGCGCGGTCGTCCCGACGAAGCCGCCGTGTCGCCACCGGACGCTCCCGTCGCTCCGGTCGAGCGCGAGGACCGGCGTGTCGAAGCTCAGCCCGTAGACCGCCTCGCTGCCGACGGCCAGCGCGAGGTCGCCACCGACGCCGGTCCGCCACCGTTCGGTCCCGTCGGCGGCGTCGAGGGCGTAGACGCTGCCGTCGCCGGACGCGTAGACGGTGTCGTCGTGGAGGGCCGGCGATTCGTGTGCGCCGCCGGTCGACCGGGACCACCGCTCGGAGCCGTCCTCGGCATCGAACGCCCGCAGCGAGTCGCCCATGTTTACGAACACGGTACCGCGGGCGGCCACCGGCGTCGACTGGACGACCTCGCGGTCCGCGGTAACCCGCCAGCGCTCGGAGCCGTCGGCGGCGTCGAACGCCCGGAGGTCGCCGTTCGCACCCCCGAAGACCGATTCCCCCGAAACCGAGAGCGTCAGCGCGACGAAGCGCTCGCCGTCGACCTCGGTCCGCCAGCGCTCGGAGCCGTCGGCGGCGTCGACGGCGAAAAGCGTCCGCGAGAAGGTCCCGACGTAGAGCGTCCCGTCGTCGAGTGCCGGCGACTGGACCTGCCCGCCGATGCCGGCACGCCACAGTTCCGTCCCGTCCGCCCTCTCGAACGCGTACAGCGACCCGTTCGTCGTCCCGACGTAGACGGCGTCGTCGCCGACGACCGGCGACGCGCGGACCATGCCGTCCGTCGGGACGGCCCAGTCGACCGTCCCGGCGTTCGCCGCCAGCGCGTAGAGGTACTGGTCGTCGCTCCCGACGTAGGCCGTGTTGCCGACGACCGCCGGCGACGCGCCGATGCCCCCGCCGGTCCGGAAGCGCCACCGGACGGACCCGTCGGAGACGTCGACACCGACCCGTCCCGTCGAGACCACGCCGTCGGCCACCGCCGGCGTCACGGCGTCGGCCCGGACCGACCACACCGTCCCGCCGGTCGCGGCGTCGTAGGCGAGGAGTTCGCCGCCGACCACGAGGAACACCCGATCCCCGGCCGCCGCGAGCGGGAGACCCGCGGGTGGGCCGCTGGTGAAGCTGTACCTCGCCGTCTTCCCGGTCCGCCATCGCTCGCTCCCGTCGCCCGGGGAGACCGCCACCACGTCGGCGGCGAGCCACCGCACGTCCGCCGCGGTGGGCGTCGGCGTCCCGTCCGCTCCGGGAGGGGCCGTTCCGGTCCGCCCGGAGTCGGCGTCCCCGTCGAGCGTCGCCAGACAGACCGCCCCGTCGACCGGGACCGGCGGGGCCGCTATCGGGTGGGCCGTCCCGAACGTCCAGCGTTCGGACCCGTTCCCGTCCTCCAGGGCGACGAGGCGTGACCCCGCCCCGACGTAGACGGCGGCGTCACCGACCGCCGGAGCGAGCCCCACCTCGGTTCCGACCGACGCGCGCCAGCGCCGCTCCCCCGTCTCCGTGTCGACCGCGAGGACCGCACCCGAGGAGCGGCCGACCGCCACGGTGGCGCCGCCGGACGCCGGCGGCGTCGAGATCGTCCCATCGACCCTGTGTCGCCACCGCTCGGCCCCGTCGGCGGCGGCAACCGCCGTGAGGCCGCTCTCGGTCGCGGCGACGACGCCGTCCCCGGTCGTCGCGAGCCCCGTGACCGTCCCGTCGACCGCCGCGGTCCAGCGCTCCTCGCCCGAGTCGACCGCCAGGCCGAGGAGCCCGTCGCCGTCCGCGACGACGACCGTCCCGTCGCTGGCCACCGGAGGGACCTCCGTGCCCGCCGTCGGGTCGATACTCCAGCGGACCGCGCCGTCGTCGGCCGCCCGGGCGTAGAGGACCCCCGACCGCGTCGGGACGAAGAACGCGTCGCCCGCGGCCGCCGGCGACGTCGCGGGTTCGCCGGTCGCGGTCGCGCGACGCCAGACCTCGGTCGGTTCCGCCGCGGGCCCGGGGTCGTCGGTGGCCGCCGTGTTCCCGGCGTCGTGCCGGTGACTCTCCCAGGAGCCATCGAGCGGGGGGACGTTCGAGGGCGCGTCCGGCGGCCCGACGGGCGAGGAGTCCGTCGGTACCGGCGACCGGACCGACCCCTCCGGGTCGGTGTCCCGGGGGTCGCCGGAACAGCCGGCCAGCCCCAGCCCTGCCCCGGCCCCGAGCAGCGCGAGGAACCCGCGTCTGTCCATACGCGACGTGACGACCGGTGCCGGAAAATGCTTTCAGGAGGGCAAAGCGTGCCTTTGAGCGACCTTCCGGCACCTCCGAGTCGAGCCCGGTCTCGTCGGGGCGGCCGCGAAGCGCCCCGCTCGTCGCGGGCGTCCACACTCGCGTCCGCGCGTCATGAACTCCCACTGTCGGGCACCCGCGGGGCGACGGCTTCCCGTGTCCCAACGCCTTACCTACGCGAGTTCCTTCTTCGGGGTATGACCGACGAACGGTTCCGGACGCTCTACGAGCACCTGTCCGCGACCGCGGAGCTCCCGCTCGACCGCGAGGCGACGCGGTGGGTGGCGGAGGCCGAGGCCGTCGCCGGGGACTGTCTGGACGTGACGGACCCCTCGGTGCGGCGCCGGCGGGTGGGCCACGTCCGGGACCTGCTGGCGAACGTCGATTCGACGGGCCACGCCGAGGCCGACGAGCACGTCGCGGCGGCCCGGGACCTCGCGGCGGACCTGGCGAGCGAGGCCGGGGAGAGCGACCGGGCGTGATACGGACGGTTGTAACGATTTACCGGAGATCACCCGCCACGGGTCGGTGATCACCGGTAAAGGACTACAACCGTCCGTATGACCGGTCAGCCGGGGAGGTCGTCGCCGGGGCGGCCGCGATGACCGCTCGCGGCCCCGTCACCGCCCGGACCGGTCCCCGCGAGCTCCCGACGCCCGGCACGCCCGCCGGCGTCGCGCTCGCGCCCGTCCTGGCGGGGGCCGCCCTCGGCCTCCGCGGCGTCCCCGTCCTCGACCCCCGCGGTACCCTCCTCGTCGGCCGCCCCGTCACCGACCGGACGGGCCGGGTTCCCGGCGACGGTCACGCCCGGCGGGACGTCCTCGGTGAGGACCGAGCCGGCCCCCACGGTCGCGCCCTCGCCGACGGTGATGTCGCCCAGGAGCGTGGCGTTCGCGCCGACGGTCACGCCGTCCTCGAGGGTCGGGTGGCGCTTGACCCGGCGCATCGTGTTCCCCCCGAGAGTGACGCCGTGGTAGAGCAGCACGTCGTCGCCGATCTCGGCGGTCTCGCCGACGACCACGCCCATCCCGTGGTCGATGAACAGGCGCTCGCCGACGGTCGCGGCGGGGTGTATCTCCACGCCGGTCAGCACGCGGACGAACTGCGAGAGCAGGCGGGCGAGCAGCGGGTGCCCCCGGCGGTGGAGCGCGTGGGCCAGCCGGAAGGCCCAGACGGCGTGTAGGCCGGCGTAGGTAAGCACCTCTGCGGCCGAGGTGGCCGCGGGGTCCTTCGCGATGGCTGTGCGGACGTCGTCGCGGACGGTGTCGCGGATGGTGTCGAGCATCGTGGTGTGCAGGGTCGGTCGGCTGGCTGTCGGTTCCGGGTGTCGCGGGCCCGATTCGGGCTCGCGACGGTCGAACGGGAACGGGATCAACAGCGACAGCGACAGCCGCGGCCGCACCGCAGAACGTGGATCCTCGGTGACTGACGCACGCCTCCGCCGTGGCCGTGGCTCGCCGTGGAGCGAGCGACGGCCGCGCCGGTCGTGTGGCGCATGGGGAGACTCTGGGGCGCCCGGGTGCTAAAGCCTGTCGGGGACGCGTGCGACGAGTGACCGGCCGTTCGCGACCGCTGTACGTTCCGGACGATGGATCGGGGAAGCACCCCCCGCGAGCCTCCCGTCGATCCGGCTACCGGGGTGGCCGGCTCACTCCAGGACGACGAGGACGTCGCCCTGGTTGACGCTCTGTCCCTCCTCGATGGGGACCTGCGCGACGGTCCCGCCGCGCTCGGCGACGACGTCGTTCTCCATCTTCATCGCCTCGAGCACGCAGATGACGTCGCCGGGCTCGACCGTGTCCCCCTCGGCGACGTTCACCGAGAGGATGGTCCCCTGCATCTCGGCGTCGACGGTCTCGCCCTCGACGGCCGCGCCGGCCGAGGAGCCGCCACCGCCGCCGTCGCCGCCCGAGGAGCGCCGACCGCCGGGGCGGCCGCCACCGGTCCCCGCGTCCGAGCCGCCGGCCGACCCCGCCGCCGCGGCCGCGAGCCCGCCGCGGTCCTCCAGGTTCACCTGGAACCGCTTGCCGTTCACCTCGACGGTGAACTCCCGCTCGACGACCTCCTCGCCGGCCTCCTCGCCGGCCTCCACCTCGGTCCCCCACCGCTCCTGGGCCTCGCGGATCCGGTCGCGGTCGAGCTCCTCGTCGAGGTAGTTCGTGGTGTGCTCGCCGGCGACGAACGCCTCGTCGGTGAGCATCAGCCGGTGGAACGGGACGATGGTCGGGATGCCCTCGATCTCGTACTCGGCGAGCGCGCGTTCGGCGCGGGCGATGCACTCCTCGCGGTCGCCCCCGTGGACGATGAGCTTCGCGATCATCGAGTCGTAGTCGGTGACGAGGTCGTCGCCCTGCCGGAGCGCGTCGTCCATCCGCACGCCGATGCCGCCCGGCGGGTCGTAGGTCTGCAGCGTGCCGCCCGTCGCCGGCGCGAAGTCCTCGGCGGCGTTCTCGGCGTTGATCCGGAACTCCATCGCGTGGCCCTCGACCTCCACGTCGTCCTGGGCAAAGGAGAGCTCCTCGCCGGCGGCGACCCGGAGCTGCCACTTCACGATGTCGATGCCGGTTATCTCCTCGGTGACGCAGTGCTCGACCTGGATGCGGGTGTTCACCTCCAGGAAGTAGAACTCGCCGTCCTCGACGAGGAACTCGACGGTGCCGGCGTTCGTGTAGTCGGTCGCGGCGACGCCCCGGCGGGCGGCCTCGCCGATGCGCTCGCGGAGGTCGTCGGTGAGCGCCGGCGAGGGCCCCTCCTCGATGACCTTCTGGTGGCGACGCTGCAGCGAGCAGTCCCGCTCGCCGAGGTGCCGGACGTTGCCGTGGTGGTCGGCGATGATCTGCACCTCGATGTGCCGGGGGCGTTCGAGGTACCGCTCCAGGTAGACCGAGTCGTTGTCGAAGTAGGCCTCGCCCTCCCGGCGGGCGGTCTCGAGCTGGTCTGCGGCCTCCTCGGGCTCGCGGACGACCTTCATCCCGCGGCCGCCGCCGCCGCCCTCCGCCTTGATGGCGATCGGGTAGCCGTTCTCCTCGCCGAACGCCCGGACCTCCTCGGGGTCGGTGACCGGGTCCGTCGTCCCGGGGACGATGGGGACGTCGGCCGCCTGCATCGTCCGGCGGGCCTTGGTCTTCTCGCCGAGCCGCTCCATGGCGTCGCCCGAGGGGCCGATCCAGGTGATCCCGTCCTCGGCCTCGACCGTCCGGGCGAACTCGGCGTTCTCCGCGAGGAAGCCGTAGCCCGGGTGGATCGCGTCGGCGTCGGCCTTGCGGGCCGCCTCGATCACCGCCTCGTGATCGAGGTAGGAGTCCGCGGCCCGGGCGGGGCCCACGTTGTAGGCCTCGTCGGCGTGGCGGACGTGCCCCGAGTGCTTGTCGGCCTCGCTGTACACGGCGACGGTACCCACGCCGAGGTCCTCGCAGGCACGCATCACCCGGACGGCGATCTCGCCGCGGTTCGCGACGAGTACCTTGTCGAACATGCGTTACACCCGGAGTATCGCGTCGGCCACGTGAGTTTATCGGTCGCCGGTATCCGGCGCCCGGTCCGCCCGTCCTCCGGCGGCTCCGGGTGGACGCGACCCACGGTTCCGGCTCACTCCTCGCCGACGGACCAGCCGCTGAACTCCGCCCGGCGGAACAGGTCGAGTTCGAACACCGTGCCCGGCGGCTCCTGTCGGGCCGCGAACGCGATTGCCTCGGCCACCTGCCGCGCCGACGGGAACGCCTCGGCGGGGAAGCGGTCGGTCGCCGACTGGTCGTACTCCTCGCCGAGTTCGGTCGGCACGCCCGTCGGGTTCACGACGGTCACCGCGATCCCCTGGTCGCCGACCTGTCCGGCCAGGCTCCGCGCGAACGCGCGGGTCCACGCCTTCGAGGCCGCGTACACCGGCTGGACCGGGCGGGGGAAGTGGGCGGCGAAGCTCCCGAGGAACACCAGCACGCCAGCCGACTCCCGGAGGTGGGGGATGGCGGCCCTGGCGACGAAGAACGTCCCGTCGACGTTCACGTCCATCACGGCACGGTAGTCCGCCGTCGACATCGTCTCGACCGGTGCGGCGTGACCCACCCCGGCGTTGCTCACGACGACGTCGACGGTGCCGAACGCCTCGTCGGCCGCCGCGAACAGCGCCTCGACCTGCGCCTCGTCGGTCACGTCGGTCGGCACGACGAGCGCCTCGGCCCGGCTCTCGGCCGCGATCTCGTCGGCGAGTTCCTCCAGACGGCCCTCCCGCCGGGCGGCCAGCACCACGTCCGCGCCCGCCCGGGCGAGTTCCAGCGCCGTCGCCCGCCCGATCCCCGAACTGGCCCCCGTGACCAGGGCGGTCTCGCCCGCCAGCGCCGGCGCGTCTGTCATGCCCGCGGCTGACCGGGGCCGGGAATAACGGTGTCGATCGGCACGGCTCGTGCGGTACCGTACCGGGTGTCAGTACCGGTCGGCCCGGCCCGCGGCCGTCCACGCGTCCGTCGGCGCCTGTCGCGGGACGCGCACGCCCCGGCCCTCGGTGTTCCGGACGCGCCCGGCGAACGACCACCGGCGGGCGTCCCAGCCTCGTTCGTCGTCGTCGGCCTCCTCGGCTGCCGCGACCTGCATCCGGACGTAGGCGTCCAGCGCGGCCGCGATGGCGGCGGTCTCGTCCGGGTCGGCGCCCTCGGGGATGTCGATCTGCATCCTATAGCGGGATGTTCCCGTGCTTGCGCGACGGGCCCTCCTTGCGCTTCGAGCGGAGCATCTCGAGGTCCTTCACGAGGTGGGCCCGCGTGTCCTTGGGCTCGATGACGTCGTCGACGAACCCCCGCTCGGCGGCGGTGTAGGGGTTGGCGAACGCGTCGCGGTACTCCTCGATGAGCTGTTCCCGGCGGGCCTCGACGTCCTCGGCCGCCTCGAGCTCGTCGTCGTAGAGGATGTTCACCGCGCCCCGCGGGCCCATCACGGCGATCTCCGCGGTGGGCCAGGCGTAGTTGACGTCCGCCTCGAGGTGCTTCGAGGCCATCACGTCGTAGGCACCGCCGTAGGCCTTCCGCGTGATGACCGTCATCAGCGGAACGGTCGCCTCGGAGTAGGCGTACAGGAGCTTCGCACCGTGCTTGATGATGCCGCCGTGCTCCTGGTCGGTCCCGGGCATGAACCCCGGGACGTCGACGAACGTGAGGATGGGGACGTTGAACGCGTCACAGAACCGGACGAACCGCGAGCCCTTCAGCGAGGAGTCGATGTCGAGAGTGCCCGCGTTCACGCGGGGCTGGTTGGCGACGACGCCGATCGCGTGGCCGTCCAGCCTGGCGAACCCGGTGACGAGGTTTCTAGCATATCGCTCGGCCACCTCGAAGAACGACCCCTCGTCGACGATGGGCTCGATGACGTCGACGATGTCGTAGGGCTTCTGTGGCAGGTCCGGGACGACGTCCTCGACGGCTTCGACCGAGCGGTCGGGGTCGTCCCAGGGCTCGACCCGCGGCGGGTCCTCGACGTTGTTCTGCGGGAGGAAGGAGAGGAGATAGCGGATGTCGTCGAGCGCCTCCTTCTCGGCGGCGGCCGAGAAGTGCGCGACGCCGGACTCGCCGGTATGGGTCCCCGCACCGCCGAGCTCCTCGAAGCCCACCTCCTCGCCCGTGACCGTCTCGATGACGTCCGGGCCGGTGATGAACATGTGGCTGGTCTCCTCGACCATGAAGATGAAGTCGGTGATGGCCGGGGAGTAGACCGCGCCGCCGGCACAGGGGCCCATGATGGCCGATATCTGCGGGATGACCCCGCTGGCCTTCTGGTTGCGGTGGAAGATGTCGGCGTAGCCGGCCAGCGAGTCGATCCCCTCCTGGATGCGGGCGCCCGCCGAGTCGTTCAGGCCGACGATGGGCGCGCCCGTCTCCAGGGCGCGGTCCATCACCTTGCAGACCTTCTCGGCGAACACCTCGCCGAGCGAGCCGCCGAACACCGTGAAGTCGTGGGCGAAGACGAACACGGTCCGGCCGTCGACCTCGCCGTAGCCCGTGACGACGCCGTCGCCCGGGACCTTCCGCTCGTCCATGTCGAAGTTGGTCGACCGGTGCTCCCGGAGCGCGTCGAACTCCACGAACGACCCGTCGTCGAGGAAGTAGTCGATCCGCTCGCGGGCGGTCATCTTCCCGCGGTCGTGCTGGGCCTGGATGCGGTCCTCGCCGCCGCCCTTCTCGGCCTCGGCCTTGCGCTCGCGGAGCTCCTCGATCTTCTCGTCCATCGTCATGTGGACCACCGCCGGTGGCTCATCGGCGGGGAATCACGGTCCTCCGAAAAAGGGTTATCGGGTCGTCCTCCCCCGCCGGAACCGCGTTCGGCGCGTCCGCGGGGCGGACCGTGCCGGCGGCACCGGCCGGCTCACTCGCCGGGCCCGTTCTCGACCTCGACCGTCCGCCCCGCGGGGTCGGTCTCGTCGACGAGGTCGGCGACCGCGTCCGCGAGGGTCCCGTACTGGTCCGTGCTCACCCCCTTCCGGACGTGGTCGGTCAGGTCGTCCGCGAACACCGCCTCGTCGAGGTCGCCCGCGTCACGGCCGGTGAAGAAGACGACCGGCAGGGACGGCCGGGATCGACGGACCTCCGAGAGGAACTCGGCGCCGTCCATCTCGGGCATCACGTAGTCGGTGACGACGCAGTCGGCCTCGTCCAGCCGGTCGAGCGCGCCGGCCGTCGAACGGACCTGTTCGACGGTCAACCGGTCGTGCTGGGCCTCGAGGAGCTGTCCCGTCACCTCGAGGACCTCCGTCTCGTCGTCCAGGTGGAGGACTCGTACCGCACCGCGGGAGCGGGCCATACGAGCTACAACCCGCTCCCGCTGATAAACGCCTCGCTCGTTACGAGCGCGTAGCGGTCGCCGTACGACGGGGCCTCATACGGACTGTTGTAGTCCTTTACCGGTGATCGCTGCCCCCGTCCGGGCGATCACCGGTAGATCGGTACACCAATCCGTATCAGGCCTCCCCGTAGACGGGGACGGCCGCCCCGCTGGTGACCCCCGCCTCCTCCGAACAGAGGAACAGCACGACGTCGGCGATGTCGGCGGGGTCGACCCACTTCGCGTGGTCGGCGTCGGGCATCATCTCCCGGTTCATCGGCGTGTCGATGACGCTGGGCATGATGGCGTT
>Ga0207797_1002617_pt1 | contig 12415 bp, 8 predicted proteins | sample PRCRCaboRojoPR_6_FD_187275 | JGI IMG/M metagenome (GOLD analysis project Ga0207797, IMG submission 187275) | Marine sediment microbial community from Cabo Rojo, Puerto Rico - PR CR 10% Liquid 1 (SPAdes) | ecosystem: Environmental > Aquatic > Marine > Coastal > Sediment | place: Cabo Rojo, Puerto... | reverse complement strand
AGTCCGTAGATGGTGGGGAGCGACTCGACGCCGACCGGCGCGAGTATGCGCTGGAGCGCGCCGTTCGGGCCGAACGCCGAGACGAACGCGAACGCGCCGACGTAGCTCGGGATGACCAGCGGGAGCGCGATGACGACGGTCCAGAACCGCGCGAACGGGAGGTCGGTTCGCACCGTCAGGTAGGCCAGCGGGACGCCGATGAGGATAGACGCCCCCGTGACCGCGGCGACCATGGCGGCGCTGTTGAGAAACACCCGGAGCGTCTCCGGCCGCGAGAGCAACTCGGCCGCCGACGTCGGGCTCACGTCGAACCCGGTCCGGATCAGCCAGAGCACCGGCAGCAGGACCGCCGCGGCGACGGCGGCGCTCGCGACTGTCGGGGCGAGCGGGAGCTCGTCGCGGTCCTGTGAGCCTGCGTCGGCGTCGGGTGTACTTGCGGTCGCCATAGATCGGGTGTGCTACGCCGAGATCAGAGGACGCCGACCTCCCGCATGAGTTCGATCGTGCCCTCCAGATCCGATAGCTGGGTCAGGTCTAACTCCTCGGGAGGGTTCAATTCGTCGATACTGGGGAGACTCCCGATCGGGTCGACGTCGGGCACCAGCGGGTACTCGAACGTCTCGCGCGCGAAGTAGTCTTGGGCCTCCGAGGAGAGGAGGTGTCGGACGAAGTTGGCCGCCAGATCGGCGTCGCCGGCGGTGTCGAGCACCGCCGCGCCCGCCACGTTGAACATCGCGCCGGCGTCGTTCTCGGTGAACGCCAGGTCGATCGGCGGGTCGTCGCGCCCGGCCTGCACGCGCAGCGTGTAGTAGTGGTTCCCGAAGCCGACGCTGATCTCGCCGTCGGCGACGGCCTGCGCGACGAGGAACTCGTCGCTGTACTCCTTGACGCCGAGATCGAGCATCCCCTGGAGCCACTCTCTGGTCGCCTCGTCGCCCTGCAGGACGCGCATCGCGGTGACGAACGCCTGGAACGAGGAGTAGGTCGGCGCCCAGCCCACGTCGTCGCGGAACTGCTCTTGGTCGGGGAACGCCGAGATGTCCGTCGGGATGTCGCTCTCGCTCCACTCGTCGGTGTTGTACGGGATCGCTCGCGCCCGTCCGGAGGTGCCGATCCACGTCCCGTCGGGGTCGCGAAACGCCTCGGGGACCATCGAGAGCACCTCGTCGGGAAGGGCCTCGGTTCGGCCCTCGTCTTTGAGCGCGCCGAGCGAGCCGGCGTTCACCGAGTAGAACGCGTCGGCCGGGCTGTTCTGGCCCTCGGTGATGATCTGGTTGACGAGGTTGGCGGCCGAGTCGTACCGCGGTCGGATGGTCAGGTCGGGGTACAGCTCCTCGATGTAGTCGATGAGCGTCCCGACGAGCGGTTCGCCGCGACCCGAGTAGACGGTCAACTCGCCGCTCATCGGCGGCATCTCCGACATGGGGGTCCCGCCGACGTTCTCGCGGTCGCTGAACGGCGACCGGCCGGAGCCGATCTGGGCGCTGGTGCCACCATCGCCGTCCGGCGACTCGGTCGTCTCCTCGCCCGAGTCGAAAGCGTCCGTGCATCCTGCCAGCGCCGCGATGCCGAGCGACGCACCGGTTCCGAGAAACCGGCGTCGGGTCCGCCGGCGAGACGCGGAATCGTCGTCCATATCTAGTTTAGGTACGCCTAAATAACTTATAGTTGGCGGTACCGAACTCAGTCGTCGGCCGCGACCGGCTCCCGGGTCTCGGCCAGCGCGTCGAGGCAGTCGAGCCAGTCGAGCATGAACTCGCCCACGTACGCGAAAAAGTCACCGTTGTTGTACGCGGACCAGTCGCCGGTCGCCAGCCGGTCGGCCATCGCCCGGAAGACGCCGGCGTAGGTCGCGTCGTCGGCGTCGTCGAGGGTCACCTCGTCGACGACCTCCCAGAGGTGTTCGTTGAGTTCCAGTCCCGGGACCTCGTTGTTGAGGTCGTCGAACGTCGAGCGCGGGGCCTTGTTGTGCTCGCAGAGCGGGAAGCCGGTGAGGACCTCGTCGCCCAGCAGGTCGGCCGCGCGCTTGAGGAAGACGCCGCTCCAGATGTCGTCGAACCGGCCGACGTTCCACTCGTTGTCGTCCATCGGCAGCTGGTAGAACGCCGGGATCACCTCCCGGCGAAAGGCGAGGTTCATCGAGCAGACGGTGAGATACTGGCCGGGGTCGGTCACGAAGTCGCGCTCGAAGTCGTCGACGGTCGTCCGCGTCTCGGCCTGCCCCCGCAGGTCGCCGTCCATCAGGATGCGGACCGCGTCGAGGTCGGGGACGTTCGTCCAGAGCCCCTGCGAGGCGACCACGTCGCCGACGTGACGCCTGTCTGTCTCGACGGTCTCGCCCATCGCGCTGTAGGGGTAGCCCCGCGGGTAGAGATCGTGGTCGTCCGCGGACTGGTAGAGGACGTTCACCCACCGCTCGTCGGAGCGGACCGACTCCAGTTCGCCCTCGAAGTGGAGGTTCTCGAGGTGGCGCTGGAAGAAGTTCCACTCGTCGTGAGGGAGCGTGTCGTCGTCGAGGAAGACGCCGTACTCGAACCGGTCGTGGACCCACATGTAGAGCAGTCCGAAACTCGTCTGGGCGTGGCTCGCGGCCGGGACGAGGTGGTCGAAGGCCGCGACCCCGTGGTCCTCGAACCACCCCGTGCGACGACTGCCGTCGAAGACCGCGCCGTCGACGCCCTCCTCGGCGAGCATCGCTTCCATCGCGCCGGTGTCACAGAAGTTCTCGGTGACCAGCAGGAAGAACAGCCGGTCCGTGTCGAATCCGTGACTCCGTGCGTTCTCGACGTAGGCGCGAACCGCCTCGTACTCGCGGATCGTCGGGACGACGACGCAGATGTCCTGCTTCATCGCCCCTCTCTTTTTAGGCCAGCCAAAAATATCTGTTGTTCCGTCACGGTCTCGCGTGGTCGGGGACGAGGACCGACGCGCTCCCGCCTGCGGCCGTCTCACGGGGACGACCTCATGCGTCGCGGGGACGGCTTCACACGTCGCCGGGACGACCTCATCCGTCGCGGGGACGGTCTCACGCGTCGGTCAGCGCTCGCAACAGCACCGCCGCCGGAGCCTTGTCGAGCGGTTCGTTCGCGTTGCCGCAGTGAGGCGACTGCACGCAGGACGGACAGCCGTCCTCGCAGTCGCAGTCGTCTATCAGCGTCGCGGTCCGGGCCATCAGGTCCTCTATCACGTCGTAGCCGCGGCGGGCGAGTCCCACGCCGCCCGGGTAGCCGTCGTAGACGAAGACCGTGCTCGCGCCGGTCTGGGGGTGACGGGGCGTCGAGAGGCCGCCCACGTCGGCGCGGTCACAGAGCAGGCGGAGCGGGAACAGCGAGATGACCCCGTGTTCCGCGGCGTGGATGCCGCCGGGGAAGTCGCCGACCGCGCGCATCTCGGCGGCGACGTCCCCGGGGACGGTGAAGAAGAGTCCCTTCGTCCGGAGCGACGTCTCGGGGAGCGCGAGCGTCTCGCGGCCGAGCGACTCGCCGCTCTTGGCGTCGCGGCGCTCGAAGCCGGTCACGCGCTCGGTCACGGTGATATCCGCGAACCGGACGGTCGTCTCCGGGCGCGCCGACAGTGGCTTGGCGAGCAGGACGTCGTTTATCTCGACGTCCTTGTCGGTCAGCACGCGGGTGTGGTAGTCCGCCCACGTCGACTGGAGTTCGGCCACGTCGCGGCCGAGGTCGAGGTCGACGACCTCGTAGGACTGTCCCTGGTGGTGGTAGACGGCTCCCGGGTGGGCGTCCCGGAGCGCGTCGGAAAACGAGAGCGACGCGATCACGTCGCCCGTGCGGCGGTCGAGGAGGTCGACCTCGCGGTCGTCGACGGTTCGCAGACTCGTCTCGTGTTGCGGACTGCCCTCGCCCGCGTACGTCCAGCGCGGCCCGCGCTCGGTGTCGCGGCGCTCCAGTCGCCCGGCGGCTTCGAGGTCGGCGACGACGTCCGGGAACCGGTCGCCGAAGAACCGCTCGTCGTCGGGCGCGAGCCAGTTCTCCCGGGCGGCGCTCGCGACGTGGGCCGGGAGCAACTGCTCGTTTCGGGGGTCGACGACCGCCTGCTCCGGGTCGCCGTCGAAGAACTCCGTGGGGTGGTCCATCAGGTACTGGTCGAGCTGGTCCTCGCCGGCGACGACGGCGACGAGCGCCGGGTCGGTGCCCCGGCCCGCCCGGCCGGCCTGCTGGTGGGTCGACATCCGCGTCCCGGGGTAGCCGTCGACCAGCACGGCGTCGAGGCCGCCGACGTCGACGCCGAGTTCGAGCGCGTTCGTGCTCCAGACCCCGCGCAGGTCGCCCGCGTGGAGGGCCGACTCGATCTCGCGGCGGCGCTCGTCGCGGAGCGACGCCTGGTAGGCGGCCACCGACCCGGCCGGTTCGCGCTCGCCGCGGTCGCGCAGGGCGTCGGCGCTCTCGGTCGCGTACCGCTCTGCGGTCTGGCGCGCCCGGGTGAACGCGAGCGTCTGGTAGCCCCGCTGGAGCAGGTCGACGAACAGCCGCTTGGTCTCGACGTGGCTCGACCGGCGGCGACCGCTCCCGCGTTCGCCCTCGTACTCCGGGGGGTTCCAGAACAGCCAGTGGCGCGGGCCGGTGCCGCTCGTGTCCTCGTCGACGAGCGCGAACGACGACGCCGGCCGGCCGGTCACCCGCGCGGCGTGTTCGACGGGGTTGCCGACGGTCGCCGAACAGCAGACGAACTGCGGGTCGGCGTCGAACCGCTCACAGACGCGAGCGAGGCGGCGCAAGACGAGCGCGACGTGGCTCCCGAAGACGCCGCGGTAGGAGTGGACCTCGTCGACGACGACCAGTTCCAGCGAGGAGACGAACCACTCCCAGAGGCGGTGTGCGTGCGGGAGCACCGCGTAGTGGAGCATGTCCGGATTCGAGAGGAGGACGGTGGGACGGCGGTCTCTGACCGCCCGTTTCTCGGTCTGGGAGAGGCGGCCGGTGTACTGGGCGACCGAGACCCGACTGCCGAAGCCGAGCCCGCGAGCGAGGTCCGAGAGCGTCTCCTCCTGGTCGGCGACGAGGGCGTTCTGCGGGCCGAGATACAGCGTCCGCCCGCCGCGGTCCATCGCCCGCTCGAACGCCGGCACGGTGTAGGCGAGGCTCTTGCCGCTGGCCGTCGGGGTGGCGAGCACCACGTCGTCGCCTGCGCGGACCGCCTCGATCGCGTCGGCCTGGTGGCGATAGAGGCTGTCGACGCCGCGGTCCGCGAGCGCGGCGGCGAGTCGCGGTTCGAGGTCGAGGTCCGCGTACTCCGGGTCGCGGCCGGGCACGCGCCGCTGGTCGGTGATCTGCCCTTCGTAGTGTGGCCGGTCGCGGAGCCACGAGACGAGTTCGTCCACAGGGTGCGGTCGGGCGTGACCGGCCTAACGATTGCGTTCGGCTCAGACGTGTTCGTCGAGCGCCCGGTTCACCCCGGCGCGGAGGACGGGTTCGAGGTCCGCCATCGGGGGCTGCTCGGCCCGGGCCGCGCTCAGGCGAACGAGCGTGTCGAACTCGCCGGTCGGGAGTCGCGCGTACACCCGCAGTTCGGCCGGTTCGTACCGGACGCGCACGACGGGGACGGCGTCGTCCCCGTCGGGCGAGGAGAACGTCACCGTCGCGCCCCGTTCGTCGCGATTGACCTCCCGCTCGAACGGCGCGAAGGAGGCAAGCGTCGTCAGGAGTTCGGCGGCGCGGTCCCGCAGTTCGTCGGGGTAGTGGGCGATCTCGTCGACGATCTCGGCGTCGACACCCGCGTCGGGCGAGTCGGCGGGGGCGACGCCGTGCTCGTCAGCGAGTCGGCAGAGCGACTTGGGTCCGAACACTTCGACGTCCGAGACGGTCGCCTCGCGACGCGCCCCGCGCGAGAGGGTCCCGTTGGTCGCGAGTACCGCTGTCCCGACCCGACCTCCCTGGAGTGCGACGAGGGTCCGGACCGCCTCGCGCCCGACCGTCGCGGACGAGTCGGCGTGACGGGCGTGGACGAACAGTCGCTGGTCGCCCCGCCGCAGGCTGATTTCGACGTTGCCGTCGGGCGAGGGGGGAGCGACCTCCGGGTCCCACTTCTCCCACTCGCGCTCTGCGATGTCAGCGACGAACGCGCCGAACGTCTCGACGGAGAGATCTCGAAGACGGTCTCGACACTCGATCACTGGTGGCTACGTCCCGGTCCCGACGGATATACGTATGGGTCGAGATCCGCGGACTTTTCGGTCGGCCGGACCGACCGTCCCGTGTGACCGGTGGCACGTACACGCTCGTCCTCTCGCTGCCCGACGCCGCGACCGTCGAGGTGGGGGCGCTCGGCGCGCGGTCGTTTCCCGCCGGCGGCTACGCCTACACGGGCAGTGCACTCGGGAGCGGGGGATTCAGCCGCGTCGACCGACACGGACGGGTCGCCGCCGGCGAACACGACGTCCGACACTGGCACGTCGACTACCTCCTCGGCCACCCGCCGGTGACGATCGAGGACGTGGTCCGAACCCCCGGTGCCGACGTCGAGTGCGCGGTCGCCGAGCGACTGCCGGACGGTCCGGTCGACGGGTTCGGCGCGTCCGACTGTGACTGTCCCACGCATCTCGCGTACGGCGAAGACGTCGTTGCGCTCCACGAGGCAGTGCGAGACGCACACGCGGCCGTCTCCGGGACGTAGCGTCGTTCAGAAAGCGGTCGCCCGTTCCGGGCAAGACAGGCGACCGAGTTGCCGGTTCTGTCAGAGGCACCCCGGCGTAAGTAAGACGGACACACACTGACTTTACTTCACCTCCTATGGTCTGCCGTCAGGAGATGGATCAATCTATTTATAGCTACCGTTTATTTATATACTACCCGGCAAATGAACCGAATTCTTATACGGGCGGCTCGTGTACCGCGGGTCGATGCCACCGGTGGACGCGGACGAGGTGCTCGAGGTCGTCACCTCTCGTTCGGAGCTGATGCGCTCGCTCGCGTCCGACTGGAAGCGAAAGCGGGAACTCGCCGACGCGCTGTCCGTGTCGCGGTCGACCGTCGACCGCGGCGTTCGCGACCTCGTCGACGCGGGGCTCGCCGAGTGCGAGGAGGACCGGTACAGGCTGACCGTCGCCGGCCAGCTCGCGCTCTCGGAGTACGAGCAGTTCACCGGCCGGGTCGACGGCGCGCTCTCGGCGCGCGAACTGCTCGAGTCGATGACCGGCGACGTCGACCTCGACCCGGTCGTGCTCGACGGCGCGGCGGTCGTGGTCCGACGGCTCGACGACCGTGACGACCCGATCGCCGCCGTCGACGACTTCCTCGGACGGACGGACCACGTCGAGTGTGTCCTGCCCGCGGCCTCGCCCGAGATAGTGACCGCCCTGCAGGACCGGATCGTCGAGGCGGGCGCGTCCGCCACGCTCGTCCTGAGCGACGCGGCGCTCGAACAGCTGACCAGCCGGCACCGCGCGGAACTCGAAGCCATGCTCGAGACGGGCCGCGTGACGTGTCTGCTCGCGGAGGAAGCGCCCGCCTACTCGCTCCTGCTCGCCGACGTCGGCGGCGGCGAGGAGATCTGCCTCGCGGTCCAGGCGGACGGCCGCGTCGACGGGGTGCTCCTGAACGACACGCTCGACGCGGTCGAGTGGGCGCGGACCCGGTTCGAGCGGTACGCCGATGCGGCACAGCCGCTGGCGAACTGATCCGTCCGGAGCTTCCTGTGCTTGCTGGCGCGTACCGAATCTCGGCGGGACGCGACGCCGGCCGGACTGACGGCTGTGGCGACGCGCTCGACGTGTTCTGATCGGTCGCGTCAGGCGAGCGCGTCCGCCAGCTTCTCGACCGGGTGGGGCGGCGGCGAACTCGCCCCGTCGCGGTCACCGATCTGGGTCTGACAGGACGCCCCGGGCGCGACGACCGTCTCGCCCGGGCTCTCGTCTATCTGCCGAAAGAGGATGCGACCGATCGCTTCGCTCATCGAGCGGTGCTCGGCCTCGTAGCCGAACGAGCCGGCCATCCCGCAACAGCCCGAGTCCAGCGGGTCGACCTCGTAGCCGGCGCGGCGCAGGACGCCCACCGCGTGGTGGTCTTTCGCCGTCGCCTTCTGGTGACAGTGGCCGTGGTAGGTCAGCGACTCGCCCGGCTCGCCGAGGGCCATCTCGTCGTCGAGGTGAAACGCGTCGAGATACTCCATCACGCCGTAACTGTGTCGCGCCAGCCGCCGGACGTCGTCGCCCGAGAGCAGGTCGCGGTAGTCCGACTGGAACATGACCGCGTCGGAGGGTTCGACCAGCACCACGTCCCAGCCGTCGTCGAGCATCGGGACGAGCGCCTCGACGTTGTGCCGGGCCGCGCTCCGGGCCTTCCCGATGAACCCCTTCGAGAACGCGGGGCGACCGCTGTCGGCGACGTCCCCCGGCACCTGCACGTGGACGCCGGCGGCTTCGAGCGCGCGCACCGCGGCTTTCCCCTGTGCGGGGTGGTTGTAGTTCGTGTGCGTGTCCGGGAACAGCAGGGCCTTCCGGGACGCCTCGGACTCGGCGACCCCGGGCCCGTCGCGGGCCTCGAACCAGTCCGCGAAGCTCTCGCCGTGGAACGTCGGGAGCGTCCGGTCGGCCGCGATGCCGACCGTCTTCTCCAGCAGCGTCCGCGCGCCGGGCACCTTGCTCGCCCAGTTCGACACCGGCGCGAAGGTGCTCCCGAGGTCGGCCAGCGCGTCGAAGTTCGCGAAGAGGCGGTCCCGCAGGCTCGCCCCGTTGCGCTGGTGGTACTCGTGGGTCACCTCGGCTTTCATCTTCGCCATGTCGACCTCGCTCGGGCAGTCCTTCGCACAGCCCTTGCAGCCGATACAGAGGTCGAGCACCTCGTGGACGAACTCGTCTGTGAACAGCTCGTCCTCGTCGAACTCGCCGCTCATGGCCGCACGGAGCATGTTCGCCCGTCCCCGAGTCGCCTGAATCTCCTCGCCGGCGGCGCGGTAGGTCGGACACATCACGCCGCCGACCAGGTCCTGCTCGCCGCGACAGCCGCCACAGCCGTGACAGAGTTCGGCCATCCCCTGAAAGCCGTTCTCGTTGTCCCAGTTGAGTTCCGGGTCGAAGCCCGACTCGAACCGGTAGTCGGGGTCGAACCGGAGATGTTCGGTCATGTCGACGTCGCCGCAGACGGTCCCGGGGTTGAGCAGCCAGTCCGGGTCGAACGCGGTCTTCAGGTCGCGGAAGACCCCCCAGAGGTGGTCGCCGTAGAGTTTGCGGTTCCACTGGGTGCGGGCGCGGCCGTCGCCGTGTTCCCCGGAAACGCTCCCGTCGTACTTCACGACGAGGTCGGTGACGGCGTCGGCGGTCGCCTCCAGCTGTTCGACGCCCTCGACGGTTTTTGTGTTTATCAGCGGCCGGATGTGCAACACGCCGGGGCCGGCGTGGGCGTAGTAGCTCGCGAACGTCCCCTGCTCCTCTAATATCTCCTCGAACTCTTCGACGTACGCGGGGAGGTTCTCGGCCGGGATCGCCGTGTCCTCGATGTAGGCGATGTGTTTCGCGTCGCTGGTCCGCCCCAGCAGGATCGGGAGGCCGGACTTGCGCATCTTCCAGAACTTCGCGCGGGTCTCCGCGTCGTGGGCTTCGAGCACGGCGTTCGCGTAGCGCTCTTTGGCGGTGTACTCGGCCGCCCCGTCGCTCGGCTCCACCTCGGGGACCGCGCCGGTGACCCGATCCGCGACGAGGTCGGCGACCTTCTGTCGGCCGTCGTCGTCGTCCTCGGCGTAGAACTCGACCAGCAGCACCGAGTCGGTGCCGTCGGGCAGCAGTCCGACCACGTCCCCGAACTCGGCGGTCTCGCGCGCGAGGTCGAGCAAGACGTCGTCGATGAGTTCGACCGCGGCGGGGTCGTGTTCGAGGATCGGCTCGACGTCCTCGAGCGCCGCCACGATGTCGTCGTAGGTCAACAGCGCGACCGACTTCGCGTTCGGAGTGGGTTCGAGCGAGACGGTCGCCTCGGTGACGACCGCGAGCGTCCCCTCGCTCCCGGCCAGCAGGCGCGCTAAGTTCACCGTCCCGGTCTCGGCCTCGTCGACGAGCACGTCCAGATTGTACCCCGAGACGTTCCGCTTCAGGTCGGGATACCGCTCGCGAATCGCCTCGCTCTCCTCGTCGACGATCTCGACGACCGCGGCGTAGATCCGCGGGAGCAGTTCGTCGGCGTCCGGATCCGCCTCCTCGCGGAGTCGGGCGACGTCCATCTCGCCCAGTCGCGTGACCGTCCCGTCGGCGAGGACGGCCTCGACCTCCTCGACGTAGGCGTCGGTCTTGCCGTACTTCAGCGAGTGTGCCCCCGTGGAGTTGTTGCCGATCGCCCCACCGAGGGCGCTCTTGTCACCCCACGCCGGATCGGGTGCGAACTTCAGACCGTGGGGCGCGACTTCGGCGTTCAACGACTCCAGTATCACGCCCGACTGGGCGGTGGCGGTCCGCCCCTCCACGTCGACCGACACCAGGTCGTCCATGTGCTTCGTGAAATCGAGCACGACCGCCTCGTTGACCGTCTGCCCGGCGAGACTGGTGCCGCCGCCGCGGGGCAGGACGGGGATCTCCCGCTCGGCGCAGTACGCCATCACCGCCGCCACGTCGTCGGTCGAGGTCGGGAAGACGACGCCGATGGGCGGCACCTCGTAGATCGAGGCGTCGGTCGCGTACAGCTGTCGGGAGTAGCTGTCGAAGCGTACGTCGCCGTCGACGAGCGATTCGAGGTCGGCGACGAGTCCGGGCCGCTCCACGTCGTCGTTCACGTAGTCGTAGTTTCCGCGGGCGGCGGGGTCACCGACCCGGGGTTCCGGAGCGTCAGATGACATCTCCCCGCATCTTCGTCTCTCAGAGTAAAAAGACGCGGTCCGGACGGCTCGACTGGGGAGACGATGCCAAGACCGATATGCTCCGCGTCCGTCTGCGCCGGTATGACCACCGCGATCGCGACCTTCGAGGACCGGCTCGCCGACCTCGACGTCTCTCTCACGCGGACGACGCCTGCGGGGTTCGCCGAGGCGGTCGACGCCGCGGCGCTCGAACCGGCGGTCGGCGCGCCGCTCCCCTACGACGACGTGGCGCTCCCCGACTCGGTCCGCACGGATCCCACGCCCGCCGACCTCGACGCGGCCCGGACCGGCGTCACCGCGGCCTGCATGGGTATCGCCGCCTACGGGAGCGTGGTGTTGCCGTCGACGCCGGAAGGCGCCGAACCGATCAGTCTCTTCCCCGAGCGCCACGTCGCGTTGCTCAGAGCCGAGGACGTGGTGCCGGGGATGCCCGACGCGTTCGAGCGCTTCGGGCCCGCGCTCCGCGAGGGGCGGGGGAGCTTCGTCGTCGCCACCGGGCCGAGCGCGACCGCCGACATGGGGGCGCTGGTGCGAGGCGCACACGGGCCGAAGGAGGTCCACGTGGTCCTGCTGGAATCGGAGGTGGGCGACGGTGAGTGACGGGCGCCCCGACCGGACCGCGAAAGCCGCGGAGATCCGTCGCCTGCTCGCGACCGAGGGGCCGGCGGTCGCAGAGAACACCAAGGGGTTCAATGCGGGCCGGTACGAGTCGACGGCGAAACTCGACGACTACGAGGGGCTCAAGGACCGCGCCCGGACGATCAAGGAGGACGCCATCGAGCGACTCCCCGAACTGATCGACGAGCTCCGGGAGTCGGTCGAGGAGAACGGCGGCCACCTCTATCTCGCCGACGACGCGGCCGACGCCAACCGCTACGTCCGCGAGGTCTGCGCCGACAACGACGCCGAACGAGTGGTCAAGTCGAAGTCGATGACCTCCGAGGAACTGGAGGTCAACGACGCTCTCGAGGCCGACGGACTCGAAGTGGTCGAGACGGATCTGGGCGAGTGGGTGATCCAGCTCGCCGACGAGACGCCCTCGCACATCATCGCGCCGGCGATCCACCGCTCGCGCGAGAGCATCGCCCGCCTGTTCGAAGAGCGGTTCGACCTCGACGACCCGCCCGAGACCGCCGCGGAGCTCACCCAGTTCGCGCGCGAGAAACTCGGCGGCCTGATAGAGGGCGCGGACGTCGGAATGACCGGCGCGAACTTCGTCACCGCCGACACGGGCACCATCGCGCTCGTGACCAGCGAGGGCAACGCGCGCAAGACGGCCGTGGTCCCGGACACCCACGTCGCCGTCGCGGGCATCGAGAAGGTGATCCCGCGGGTCGAGGACCTCCAGCCGTTCGTCGAACTGCTCGCCCGGTCGGGGACCGGTCAGGACCTGACCTCCTACGTCTCGCTCTTTACCCCGCCCGTCGAGTCGCCGACCGTCGACTTCGACGACCCGGAGACGCCGCTGGCCGACGGCGACCCGGACCGGGAGTTCCACCTCGTCCTGATCGACAACGGGCGCTGGGCGATGCGCGAGGACGACCAGCTCCGGGAGACGCTCTACTGCGTCCGGTGTTCCGCCTGCTCGAACACCTGCGCGAACTTCCAGCACGTGGGC
>Ga0207797_1002616_pt1 | contig 12418 bp, 5 predicted proteins | sample PRCRCaboRojoPR_6_FD_187275 | JGI IMG/M metagenome (GOLD analysis project Ga0207797, IMG submission 187275) | Marine sediment microbial community from Cabo Rojo, Puerto Rico - PR CR 10% Liquid 1 (SPAdes) | ecosystem: Environmental > Aquatic > Marine > Coastal > Sediment | place: Cabo Rojo, Puerto... | reverse complement strand
AGCGCGAGGACGTCAGCTCCCACCCACTCGCGACCACCACCACAGGGTGGACCGAATCCCCGTGCCTAGCAGCACAAGGGTGGGCACGCCGACCGCTCCGCTGACGGTCTGACGTCGGCAATGGTGGTCGCAGCCCTTCTTGCCCGCTTCTTGAACTGGCCAAGGCCGAGGGTTCTCGGCTGAGGCGAGCTGATAGCAAGTATCGGTGACCTTGTCGTCGCGTGATCCCCCAGGTGGACTTTGTTTGACCTTTCCGCTCGCCTCGTGTACACTATCAGTGAGCAAGACGGGCAGCAGATGGAAAGCGAGCAGCACGTGTCAAGCAAACACCGGGGACGGCGACCGACAATCGGCGTGTTGGCCGGCTGGCAGTTCGCCTGGACCGCCACACCCCTCAGCTACCTCGACCCCATCTTCCGCGGCGCCTGCGTCGCCGCCGACGACCTGGACTGCAACATCCTTATCGGCTGCGGCATGGGCTCGTGGACCAGCCGCCGGGAGTCCCTCCGGCCGGCGTGGCCGCTCCCGTCCGTCGATTCCGACTTCGTGCCCATCGGCCCCTGGAACACCGATGGCCTCATCGCCGTCAGCCCCCTCCACTCCCAGGAGCGTTCGCGCTACCTACAGGATCTGATGGCAGCCGGTCATCCGGTGATCTTCATAGGCGCTGGCGAGCCCGGTCCGACCATCGTGGCCGACAACCGCAGTGGCATCCTCGAGGCCATGCAGCACCTCGTCGAGCACGGACACCGACGCGTGGCCCTCATCGCCGGGAGTCCGAAGGACATGGACGGTGACAGCGGCGAACGCCTACAAGCCTACCGCGATGCGGTGGAGCTTCATGGGCTGTCCACGGATCCGGGGCTGATGGCCTGGGGACGGCATCAGTACGACGGTGGCTACGAGGCGATGCGGGAGATCCTGGCCTCGGGTCTGCCCTTCAGCGCCGTTCTGGCCAGCAACGATGAGTCGGCGCTGGGCGCGATGGAGGCGCTCCAAGAGGCCGGGCGCCGGATTCCCGAGGACGTCGCCATCATCGGCTTCGACGACCGTCCCGAGAGCGCCGTCCAACAACCGACGTTGAGCAGTGTACGTATCCCCCTGCGAAAGATGGGATATCGCGCCGTGGAGTCGCTCTATCGGTACATCACCGACCAGTCGGAGATCATCCTCTCGGCCAAGATCCCCACTCGCCTCGTGCCCCGCGGGTCCTGTGACTGCGTCCCGAGGATGACGGGCAGCGATGCCAACGCTGCCTTCACGCCCAGGGCCGACTCACCGGACCGAACAACGGGCCGCGAGCAGCTGGTCCGGATGATGGCAGCAGCGGTTCGAGCCAAAGCAGATGGCCTGCGCTCCCACGAGATCGAGGTGTTGTGCCGCCGCCTATTAGACGCCTTCATCGCCAGCACAGAGCAGGACGACCCATCGGGGTTCCAGGAGGCACTCGATGACCTTCTTCGGCAGGTGTCCGCCAGCGGGGAGGATGCGCATGTCTGGCAGGCGGCGCTGTCCAGGCTAGGCGCTGCTCTCGATCATCTCCCGGCAACTAGATCGCAGCCTACGGCTCTGGACGCGGCGCGCCAGTGGTTGGACGGGGCGCGGGTCAGGATCAGCGCCGCCGTCCGGCGTCAGCTTCGCCAGCACGTGGTGGACCACCGCTGGACGCTCAATCGCTTGGGCGTGCTGACCGCTCGCCTCCTAGCGGCCCTCGATGAGACCGAGGCCTATGCGGTTCTGGCCCAGCACTTGCCCGCCATGGGTGTTCGCATCACCTGGGTCGCCCTGTTCGAGGACCGCGACGACGACCCCGCGGCCTGGATCACGCTGCGCCCCGTCGTCTCCTCGAGGCAGGCATCCGCGGGCCTCTCGCTCCGCTGCCACACCCACGAGTTTCCACCGCCGGAGCTGCTCCCGGCCGATGGTCTCTTCAGCCTGGCGCTGTTCCCCCTGACCGGCCCTCGTGGTCAGCTGGGCTTCGTGGCCTTCGACACCGCGCACCTCGACTTGTACGGCGCCATCACGCAGCAGCTGGCCACGACTCTCGACAGCGCCCAGTTGTATCGGGAGGCCACCGACGGCCGCCGCCTGGCCGAGGAGGCCAATGAACTCAAGAGCCGCTTCCTCTCGACCGTTAGCCACGAGCTGCGCACTCCCCTGAACCTGATTATGGGGCTGAGCGGGATGGTGCTTCAGGTGAGCGACGAGGGCGATGTGCCGCTGCCAGAGACGTATCGGGAGGATGTTGAACAGATCCACGCCAGCGCCCAACTCCTCGGCGGGCTGATCGGCGACGTGCTCGACTTGGCCAGCAGCGACGCCGGCGAGCTCCGGCTGGCGAACGATATCGTCAATCTGAGCGAGGCCCTTTGCCTGGTCGCTGAGACAGGCCGTCAGCTAGCCCAACGCAAAGGGTTGACGTGGCAAGCGGATCTGCCCGAGTCTGGCCCCTACGTCTGGGGTGATCCCACACGACTGCGTCAGGTGGCGCTCAACCTCATCAACAACGCAGTCAAGTTTACGTCGCAGGGTCAGGTAGGTCTGAAGGTAGACACCTCTCCCGATGCCGTCACCGTGGCGGTCTACGACACCGGGCTGGGGATTCCGCCCCAGGAGCAGCCGTTCGTCTTCGACGAGTTCCGGCGCTCCGAACGGAGCATAGCACGCGGCTACGGTGGCCTTGGCCTCGGATTGGCCATCTGCAAGCGCTTGGTCGAGATGCATAAGGGCACCATCGGTGTGCGATCCTCGGGCCAGGAGGGCACTGGCTCGACCTTCTTCTTCACTTTACCAACAGTAGGACCGCCGGCCATCCAGGCCCAACATCGCGCCGCCCCAGCCCTCACAGAGGAGACGGTGTTGATCCTGACTCACCGCGCGGGCCACGGGGAGCGGCTGCATCAGCACCTTGCCGAGCGGGGCTTCGATGTGCAAACCACCTTCATCGATCAGGAGCCGGATTGGCTGTCCCATCTGGTGATCTCACCACCCGGGTCCGTCGTGATCGACGTGAGCACCACGGTCCATCAGGGCTGGCGTGTGCTGAAGTCGCTCAAGGGCCATCCCAAGACCCGGCACCTCCCCACCATGTTCTGCTCGCTGTCGCCGAACGGGGGATCGATGCTGGCGTTGGACTACCTCACCAAGCCGATCGAGCTCACGGAACTGACGCAGGCGCTCGACCAACAGTGGCTGGCTCTCGGTACCCCCCGTGACGTTCAGAAGATCCTCGTCGTGGACGATGATCCAGACACGCTGGAGATGCATGCCCGGATCGTGGAGGCACAATCCCCGTCCCATCGCGCGTTGAAGGCCCAGAACGGCCTAGAGGCCTTGCGCATCCTGCAGCGCGAGGACATCGATCTGGTGCTGCTGGACCTGATGATGCCCGAACTGGACGGCTTCGGTGTGCTGAAGGCGATGCGGGCCCGGGAGGCCACCCGGGACATCCCGGTGATCGTGTTGACCGGTCAGGTGCTGACCGAACGGGATATGAAACGCCTCAATCAGGGCGTGGCCACAGTGTTGAGCAAGGGCGTGTTCAGCGTCGAGGAGACGCTGGAACACGTCGACACGGCGCTGGAGCGCAAACGCGAACTGACCCGGCAGGCGCAGCGCTTGGTGTGGCAGGCAATGGCGTACATCCATCAGCACTACCCGGAGTCGATCTCCCGTGCCGATCTCGCCCAGCACGTCGCCCTCAGCGAGGACTACCTGACGGCCTGCTTCCGCAAGGAGCTGGGCGTCACGCCCATCAGCTACATCAATCGCTTCCGGGTGAACCAAGCCCGGCAGCTCCTCCTCAACACAGGCAAGACCATCACAGAGATCGCCCGGGACGTAGGCTTCTCCGACAGCGGCTACTTCAGCCGCGTCTTCCGGCGCGAGGTCGGCCAATCCCCCACAGACTACCGCCAGGCTTGACCTAGCGCCCAGCCATCCGCTCGCCCGTGGTCGGGCATATCGCAGAGCGAGGCTGCGCGACGGCGCAGGCACCTCTCTATGAATCCTCCACATCGCCCTCGCTTTTCTTCTAGCATATGATGCTCAGGATGTCGTATAATACTGTCACTTGGTGGGACGGGTAGCAGCGCAGCACGGCAGGACCCTCAAGAGACCCAGTTCCGAACCGCGTTCCATCACCGCGACCTCGACCACGTGCATTGGCACGGATAGTTGATTCATAGCCGCTCTGACCGTCTCTCGGATGGGTGCCCCAAGATCACCCCTAAACGGCTATGGACGAGGCGTCCAACGTGACAGTGAAGGAGGTGAACGGATATTGTCCACAAGGAGAGATGGATGTCGCCGAGAGTACGGAAACCGGTGCTTCGTCAACTGCTCTGGCTGATGGTCATAACCTATCACGATGGAGGAAGGAAAGATGAGATATAAGTGGTTTAGTCTGATGAGTGTATTCGTGCTGCTCGTTGTATCGATTGCTGCCTGCGGCCCTAGCGCCACGGAGGCACCCGCTGCCGAGCCCATAGAAGAACCGGCCGCCGACGAGCCGACGGAGGAAGTGGCCGAGGAACCGACCGAAGAACCGTCCGAAGAAGAGCCAGCCGGCGAAAGCGTCGAGATCAGGTGGTTTATCGGCCTGGGTGCAGGCGGCAATCCAGAGGAGATCGAGAAGGAAGAGGCTTTTGTCGAGGCGTTCAACGCCGAGCACGGCGACAAGTACAGACTGGTGATGGACATCGTCCCCAATGAGACCGCCTACGACGTGCTCAAGACCCAGATTGCCTCCGGCGACGTGCCCGACATCGTCGGCCCGGTGGGCGTTCGCGGGCTGGCCAGCTTCGAGGGAGCCTGGCTCGACCTGTCGCCCTACATCGAGGCGGCCAACTATGATATGACCGACTTCCCCCCCGAGCTGGTCGAGTTCTACCGGTTTGGCACCGATCAGCAGCTCTTCCTGCCCTTCGCTGTCTATCCTGCGGTGCTTTTCTACAACAAGGACCTCTTTGACGAGGCCGGTGTGGACTACCCGCCCCACGAGTGGGGTGCGCCCTACGCCGATGGCGACCAGTGGACCTTCGACAAGCTAAAGGACCTGGCTATGTTCCTCACGGTGGACGCCGACGGTAATGACGCCACTATGGAGGAGTTCGACCCGGATAACATCGTCCAGTTCGGTTACGACGCCACGTGGCAGGACATCCGCGCCGATTGGACCTACTTCGGGGCTGCCAGCTTCGTCGGACCCGACGGCAGCGCGCACATGCCCGAGGTCTGGCGGGACGCCGCCCATTGGTACTACGACGGTATGTGGACCAACTGGTTCGTCCCCAACAGCAGCTACGTCAACAGCGACCTGCTGGCCCAAGGTAACCCTTTCGGTTCCGGCAAGGTGGCTATGTGCCCCACCAAGAGCTGGTACACCTGTTGCACCCAGGATGCGACCAACTACGACATCGCCGCCATCCCCTCCTACGAGGACGACATCACCAGCGAGCTGCACGCCGACACCTTCGGCATCCTGAGGGCAGCCAAGAACCCCGAGGCATCGTTTGCCGTGCTGGGTCTCATGGTGGGCGAATACGCACCCGATCTGCTCGAGGTCTACGGTGGTCTGCCCGCCCGCGTCAGTCAGCAGGAAGAGGCATTGGCCACTATGGCTGAGAACTTCCCCGATCTGGACCTCCAGGTCTTCGTCGACGCCATGAGCTACCCGGACGATCCCAGCCACGAGTCGGGGATGCCCAACTTCCTGAAGGCCAGCGATACCTACGCCACCTTCGGCGGCCTATACGAGACCACACCCGGTCTCGAACTGGACGCCGAGCTGGACAAGATGGTCGAAGATCTGCAGGCCGTCTTCGACGAGGTGCAATAGCGCTACGAACACGTGGTGGATGGCGGCCGCGGCCGCCATCCACCCTCGTGCAGCATCCTCGAACCAAGCCAGGGCAGCATAGGGAGCCCTGGCGCTTAGGAGGTACCTATGGCTACAGCAAATCGCTCCCGCGTCACAGCGGAGACCCCCGTGGCTGCCAAACGAATCAAAGCTGGCCATATGCAACGCTACCACACCAAGTGGGGCCTGATCTTCATCTCACCCTGGATCCTCGGCTTCCTGCTCTGGCTGCTGATACCCACCGTGGCCACCCTGATCTTCTCCTTCACCAACTACAGCGCCGTCACCCCAGAGCTCACCGAGTTTGTCGGCCTTAAGAACTACGCACGCCTGCCCACCGACCCCAAGGTGATCACGTCGCTATGGGTGACGATCCGCTACGCCCTGATATCGATCCCCATTACCCTGGGCTTCGGGCTGCTCCTGGCCATGCTGGGCAACTCCGAGCATCTGCTGGGCAAGAACGTCTTCCGCACCCTCTTCTACATGCCTATGATGATCCCAGCCGTCGCTGGCGCCGTGATCTGGAAGGGTGTGCTCAACACTCAGACCGGCTGGTTCAACCTGGGCCTGGAGGCTGTGGGGATCCCGGGGCCCGACTGGATCAACAGCCCCACCTGGATCACACCCGCGCTGGTCTTCATCGGGCTTTGGGGCGTGGGTAACCTGATGCTGACGCTTATGGCCGGCATGCAGGGCGTGCCTACCGAGCTCTACGAGGCCGCCGACCTCGACGGGGCCAACCCCTGGCACAAATTCCGCCACGTTACCCTGCCTATGATCTCTCCGGTCCTATTCTACAATCTCACCCTGATGCTCATCGGCACCTTCAAGTACTTCGACATGGCCTACGTGCTCAAAGACGGCACCGGCGGCCCGGCCGACCAGACCCTGTTCTACGTCCTCAACTGGTACAAGAACTCCTTCGAATACAATCTGATGGGCTACGGTTCGGCGCTGGCCTGGGTGCTGTTCCTGATCGTCTTGATCCTGACGATCGTCAACTTCAGGGCCCAGAACAGGTGGGTCTACTACGCAGGCGACTAAGGGGGTAACTATGGCGGTCAAAGAACAGTATATGACCCAGAGGCAGCGCAACATCCTGAATAAGGTCTTGGTGACCGGGATCGGTCTCTTCTTCCTGCTCGTATTCCTGACCCCGCTGGGGTACATGGCCGTCACCGGGATCAAGGGCACAGACCAGATCAATGATCCCGACGCCTCACCGTTCTGGCCTCAGTCGCCCAAGACGGTCGAATACGAAGGGGAGGTCTTGCAGGTGTTTGAGGTTCCGACCGATGATGACGTGAAGGAGTTGGCAGCCGTCAAGAAGACCCGCACGATGACCACGTTCATCGATCCAAGTAACCCAGCCGCGGGCCAGATCGAGTGGGAGGGGAACTGGCGGCAGCTCACGCCGGTCTACGAACCCGATCCCAAGTGGGAGAACTTCAGGCGGGCCTGGACTGAGCTGAACTTCCCCCGCCTGTTCCGCAACACGCTGATCATCGCCGTGACGGGCACCATCGGCGCCGTGGGCTCCTCCATTCTGGTGGCCTACGGTTTCTCGCGCTTCGACTTCAAGGGCAAGAACGCCCTGTTTATGATCCTCATCGGTACGATTATCCTGCCGGTGCAGGCGACCCTGATCCCGACGTATATCGTCTTCGCTCGTCTGGGCTGGATCAATACGTTCCTGCCCCTGGTCGTACCCCACTTCTTCGCCAACGCCTACAACGTCTTCTTGCTGCGTCAGTATTTCCTGCAGATCCCGCGCGAGATCGACCAGGCGGCTATGATCGACGGGGCCGGTCCGTTCCGCATCCTCACCTCGATCATCATCCCGCAGTCCGTACCGGCCATCACGGCGGTGTCCCTCTTCCACTTCTTCTTCGCCTGGAACGACTTCTTCACACCGCTGATCTACTTGGTCTCCAAGCCGGAGCTGTGGCCGCTATCGGTCGGGCTGCAGAGGTTCAACGCTACGTATGGACGTATGCCCAACCTCATCCAAACCGGGGCCCTGATCACGCTCGTGCTGCCGGTGATCATCTTCTTCTCAGCCCAGCGCGTCTTCATGCAGGGTATCGTCTTCTCCGGGGTCGAGAAGTAGATGTCGTTATGTCCCCAACCCCTGTTCCCCTCCTGTACAAGGAGGGGAACGGGGGGCGGGCAACGAGAGGCAAGTCACAGGGTAGGCCACCCCACAGGCTCGCCCGCAGCCTGCGTTCTTTGGTGCTATCACCGAGAAAGGACCCTATGCACAGAGATTCCAGGGCACACATCCCGGCCAAGGTCGATGACCTGCTGGCCCGCATGACGCTGGCCGAGAAGATCGGCCAGATGACCCAGGTCGAGAACCGCAGCATCAAACCGGCCGAGGTCACCCACAAACTGCTCGGCTCCGTGCTCAGCGGCGGAGGAGGAAATCCGGATCCCAACACGCCGGAGAGCTGGGCAGCGATGGTACGGGGCTACCAGGAGGCAGCGTTGGAGACCCGCCTGGGCATCCCCCTGCTCTACGGCGTCGACGCCGTCCACGGCCACAACAACCTCCGTGGCGCCGTGATCTTCCCCCACAGCATCGGCATGGGCGCCGCCAGGGACGCGGGGTTGGTCGAGCGCGTCGCCCGGATCACGGCGACCGAGGTCCGGGCCACCGGCGTCCACTGGGTCTTCGCGCCGGCCGTCTCCGTGCCCCAGGACATCCGCTGGGGCCGTACCTACGAGGGTTTCGGCGAGGACACAGACTTGGTTTCCCGGCTAGGCCTGGCGCAGCTCCAGGGCCTGCAGAACCGGAACGGCAGGCCATGCCTGCACCACCCCCAGACGGTTCTAGCCTCGGTTAAGCATTTCGTCGGCGACGGCGGCACCACCTGGGGTACCAATACCACCACCGGCTACCAGCTTGACCAGGGCGTCACCCACGTGGATGAGGCCACGCTGCGCGCCGTTCATATGCGTCCCTACGTCGCCGCCGTCGACGGTGGTGCCCGGAACATCATGGTCTCCTTGAGCAGCTGGGGCGGTCTGCGCATGCACGCCCACCGCTACCTGCTGACAGACGTGCTCAAGGGGGAACCGCCCCAGGGATTGGGTTTCACCGGCTTCCTGGTCTCCGACTGGCAGGGGGTCGACGACGTCCACGATGACTACTACATGGCCGTGGTGACGTCCATCAACGCCGGGGTGGATATGGTGATGGTCCCGTTCTGCGGAGACCGCTTCATCGGCTGCTTGACCCGGGCTGTGGAGAACGGGGACGTACCACTGGCGCGCATCGATGACGCTGTGCGAGGCATCCTGACGGTCAAGGCCGAGCTGGGACTCTTCGAGCGCCCCTTGGGTGACGCATCGTTGTTGTCTCTCATCGGCTCACCAGCTCATCGCGCCGTGGCCCGCGAGGCGGTGCGCAAGTCGCTGGTCCTACTCAAGAACGACGACCAGACGCTGCCTCTGGCCAAGGAGACCCCGCTGATCCTCGTCGCGGGCCCCGCTGCCGACGACGTGGGCCTCCAATGCGGCGGCTGGACCATCGAGTGGCAGGGCGAACCGGGGGACATCACGCCGGGCACCACCCTGTTGAGCGGTATCGAGAACGCCGTCTCGGAGAACACGACGGTGCGCTACGATGCCCGCGGTGAGTTTGACGAAGACGACATCGTCGCCGATGTGGGAATCGTCTTCCTGAGCGAGGCGCCCTACGCCGAAGGGGAGGGGGATCGCGAGGACCTGCGCCTGTCGGACGCCGACACCGTCCTTGTGGCGCGGGTCCGTCCCTGCTGCCGTAGGCTGGTCGTGATCCTGCTCTCCGGTCGGCCCTTGATCGTCACCGAGCACCTGCCCCAGTGGGATGCCTTCGTCGCCGCCTGGCTGCCGGGCACCGAAGGCCAGGGCGTGGCCGACGTGCTCTTCGGCGACGATCCCTTCACGGGGAAACTGCCCTACACCTGGCCACGCTCGATGGATCAGATCCCGCTCAGCGCCCTCAAGGAGAGCGGGGAGGAACCGCTGTTCCCGTTGGGGTACGGCCTGCCCTAGATCGAAGCGAGGAAACCCTGCCTACGACCATCCTCGCTCCAGGCAGGTCCGTCGCTTCGGTTCCGGCCCGGAGACCGGTGACAGTCGCTTCATCGGGACGGCTCGCCTCATCGGAAGGGAGGTGCCTAGTGGACAACGGACTGACCTGACACGTAACGGAGAAAGCCCGGGGAGTTGAAAGCGGTTCGCCCCCTTTCCTCGCACGCTGCTGGGAACAACGGAAGCGGGAAATGGGCGAACCACTGACCCCCATGATACCAGAAAGGTGCAGAAAGATGAAATCAAGGAGAATGTATCTCACGCTGGGACTCCTCGTGGGGAGCACCCTGCTACTCGCTTTGACGATGGGGGTCCTGAGCGCGCCGACTGTCGCCACGACGGGGGCCGGTCAGGTTGCGGGCGAACCCCCCATCCTGAATGACGGCGCCTCACAGACGGCTCCGAGCTTCGTGGACGTCATCGACGACTTCGAGAATGGCTTGCCAGCCGGCGAGGATCCTAACGGCCTGAGCGTCGGGTTCGTCACCTGGGGCGACACGTGGAGCGGCACCACGGTGGCCATCACCACCACCAGCACCGTGTCTGCCGGCGTCGAGCCGGTCCCAGGCAAGGAGGGCGGCAACCAGGTCATCGAGCTGGAGGCGATGGTGGTGGGCTGGGGTGGCCTCACCCACGCCTTCGAGAACGAGACTGCGGACGCGTGGGTGAGCCAGGATTGGAGCACCTACGAGGGTATCGCCTTCTGGTACTACGGCACCGGCAGCGGCACCACCGTCTTCGTGGATATCTCGGAGAATCGCAACCCCGGTTCGACCAGCGACGACGCCGAGCGCTGGAGCGCCGAGTGGACCGACGACACGGCCGGCTGGCAGCTCATCCAGATTTCGTTCGGCGATCTGAACCGGAAGGACATCGGCAACGGCGCGCCTAACGACGGCTGGAGCGGCGAGGAGGTGTACGGCTGGTCGCTGGGCACCGTCAGCACCGGCGGAGCCACCGAGGTGCGTTACGTGGACGACTTCATGATCTACGGGAACACGGGCGAGGGTGACCAGCTGCTCAAAGCGGAGTTCTCCAAGGCCGGCTACGAGGTGGACGAAGGCGAGACGGCCACCCTCACCGTCACGCTCAACGTGACCGCCACCGAGCCCGTCACCGTTGGCTACGCCACGGCCGAAGGCTACGCGACGGACGGCAGGGACTACACTTCTGCCAGTGGCACGCTGGTGTTTGCGGCGGGCACGGCGGAGCAGACGCTGGCTATTGATACGCTGGACGACGTCAAGCACGAGGGGGAAGAGAAGGTGATGGTGAACCTCTCCGACCCCGTGAACGTTACGATGGGTTTCCGGAGTCGGGCCCTATTGACGATTCTGGACGACGACGCCGAGGACCCCGACCTGGTGGACGACTTCGAGGGATTCCACCGCTATGCGACCACGGGCGATGTCACGCTGGACATCACGGAGATCGCCGCTGGCAGCCCCATGGAGCTCCCCGGGCAGGGCCCCTACGAAGGCGTCCTGACCGTCGACTACGGCGCCGGCCTCGTCGCTGCCGGTGATGCCGGTTTCGGCCGCACGTTCGAGGAGAGCCAGGACTGGAGCGGCTACGACGGCCTCAGCTTCTGGATCTACGGGACCAACAGCGGTGAGACGATCACGGTCCAGGTGTACGACAATCAGAGCACGACGACCGCCGATGTGGACCCGGCGAACTGGGAGTTGGTGTGGAGCGACGAGTTCAACGACCCGGTCGGCACCCCCCCGAACTCCAACCGGTGGAGCTACGAGATCGGTGACGGAACCCTGAACGGCATCCCCGGCTGGGGGAACAACGAGTCCCAATACTACACGGACAACCCGGACAACGCTGCCACCGACGGCGCGGGGAACTTGGTGATCAGGCTGTCGGACGTGAACACGAGCACGACGCAGCTTCAGTGCTGGTACGGACCCTGCGAGTATACGTCAGGCCGGCTGATCTCTGAGGACAAAGCGGAGTTCGCCTACGGACGCGTGGAAGCCAGGATCCGCGTGCCCACCGGTCCCTCCGGCCTGTGGCCCGCCTTCTGGATGCTCGGAACCGACATCGGTGAGGTCGGCTGGCCGCAGTGCGGCGAGATCGACATCATGGAGTACGTCAGTCGGCTTCCCGACGAGGTCTTCGGCACGATCCACGGGCCCGGCTACTCCGGCGGTGCGTCGTTCGGCAAGACCATCGTCTTCACCGAGCCGGTCTCGAACACCTTCCATACCTTCGCCGTCGACTGGCAGCCGGACCACATCGACTGGTATGTCGACGACATCCTGTATCACACGGCTGTACCCAGCGATGTGGCGCCGAACGAATGGGTATACAACCACCCCTTCTACATCATCATGAACCTGGCCATAGGCGGCAACTTCGGAGGGCTGATCAGCGATGAGATGACGGCGCCGCAGGAGATGCTCGTGGATTACGTGCGCGTCTACCAGGCGGCGGACACTGCGGAGCGCTTCGAGGTGACCTTCGTCG
>Ga0207797_1002615_pt1 | contig 12419 bp, 12 predicted proteins | sample PRCRCaboRojoPR_6_FD_187275 | JGI IMG/M metagenome (GOLD analysis project Ga0207797, IMG submission 187275) | Marine sediment microbial community from Cabo Rojo, Puerto Rico - PR CR 10% Liquid 1 (SPAdes) | ecosystem: Environmental > Aquatic > Marine > Coastal > Sediment | place: Cabo Rojo, Puerto... | reverse complement strand
CCCGCCGACGTCGCGGCCGGCGCGCGGCTGGCTGCGGCCGAGATGATCCGCTCGGGGACGACCGCGTTCGCGGACATGTACTTCATGATGGAGGCGGTCGCCGACGTGGTCGAATCGACGGGCATGCGGGCGCGGCTCGGCCACGGCTGCATCACCGTCGGCAAGGACGACGCGGCCGCCCACGCCGACTTCGAGACCGGCCTCGAGTTCGCCGAGGCCTACGACGGCGCGGCCGACGGGCGCATCACCACGATGCTCACGCCCCACAGCCTGACGACCGTCGGCGAGGAGTTCTACCGCGAGTACGTCCCCGCGGCCCGGGAGCTGGGCGTCCCGGTGCACATCCACGCCAACGAAACCCGCGACGAGGTCGAGCCGATCCGCGAGGACCGCGGCACGCGGCCCCTGGCGTACGCCGACGACCTGGGCGTCCTGGCCGAGGACAGCTTCCTGGCCCACTGCGTCCACGTCGACGACCGGGAGATCGACCTGCTGGCCGAGCGGGGCACGAGCGTGGTACACTGTCCGGCCTCGAACATGAAGCTCGCCAGCGGCATGGCGCCGGTCCAGGCGATGCTCGACGCGGGCGTCGCCGTCGGCCTCGGGACCGACGGCGCGGCCTCGAACAACGACCTCGACCTGTTCGACGAGATCCGCGACGCGGCCATGGTGGGCAAACTCGCCGCCGAGGACGCCAGCGCCGTCGACGCCGCGACGGCGGTCGAACTCGCCACCGCGGGCGGCGCGGCCGCCATCGGGATCGACAGCGGGCGGATCGAACCGGGCGCCAACGCCGACCTCGCCGTCCTGGACCTGGAAGCCCCCCACCTGACGCCACAGCACGACCTCGTCTCCCACCTCGCCTACGCCGCCCGGGGAAGTGACGTCCGCCACACGATCTGTGACGGCCAGGTCCTGCTGCGGGATCGCGAGCTCGAGACCATCGACGTCGAGGCGGCCAGAGCCGAGGCGAGCGAGCGGGCGGCCGCGCTCGTCGCCCGGGCCGAGGGGACGTAACCAGATTGCACCCAAACGTACCCAATTCTGAAATAAACGAGGAAAGGTCCTCATAAACGAAACGCGCCGATCTCGTCCGGTCTCGCCGGCGGTGAACGCCCGGTGAACCGACTGAACCGCTGTCGGGCTTTAGGGGTGAGTCCGTGGTCTTCGCAGTTATGCGACGCATCCAGACGCTGTTCGTGGTCACCTTCCTGCTGGTGGCGGCCGCGGGTGGCGGCCTCGGCCTCGGTGCCGTCAGTGCCGCCGCCAACGACGACGCCGGCGCCGGCAACGAGGACGGCGCGGCGGGCAACGAGCCCGTCGACGACCCGGCCAACGAGACCGACGCCTTCGGCCAGCTCGTCTCGGACTTCGTCCACGCACTGCAGGCGGACAACGACACCGACGGGCCCTTCGGCATCCAGGTCGCGAACTTCGTCCTCGACAACAACCCCGCGGCGGACATGATTCCGGACCATGCCGGGCCGCCGGACAACCTGACCGTCGGCCCGCCCGAGAACAGGACCACCGGCCCGCCGGCCAACGTGTCGACCGGGCCCCCGGACAACGCCACGGGACCGCCGGACAACGTCACGCGGGGGCCGCCGGCCGACGCGGGGGCGGCCGGCAACGGGACGGCCGGTGGGCCCGACAACGAGCGTGGGCCACCGGATGACCGCGGCCCGGAGGCCACGGACGACGAGCGCGGGCCGCCGGCGGACGCTGGCCCGCCGGATCACTGAGCGGGTTCGTCTTTCTCGCGGTATTCCGCCGCTTCGGTAGGGTTTTCCCCCGGCTGGTCCTGGTCCCGGCCATGAGCGCACCCATCACGGAACAGTTGCCCGACGCCGACGCGGAGCGGGCGTCGGGCCGCCGGAAGATCGACTGGGCCCGCCAGCACATGCCGATCCTCGCGGCGATCGAAGCCGAGTTCGCCGCCGACGAACCGCTGGCCGGCGAGCGCGTCGGCATGGCGATGCACGTCGAGGCCAAGACCGCCGTCCTCGGGGAGGTGCTCGCGGCCGGCGGGGCCGAGGTCGCCATCACCGGCTGTAACCCGCTCTCGACCCACGACGACGTCAGCCTCGCACTCGACGCCGTCGACGGGGTCACCTCCTACGCCCGCCGCGGCGTCGACGACGAGGCCTACTACGCGGCCATCGAGGCCGTCATCGAGCACGAGCCCACGATCACCGTCGACGACGGCATGGACCTCATCGCCGCGATTCACGAGGACTACCCCGACCTCCTCGAGGGGATCGTCGGGGGCTGTGAGGAGACGACGACCGGCGTCCACCGGCTGCGGGCCATGGACGCCGACGGCGCCCTCGAGTACCCCGTCTTCGCCGTCAACGACACGCCGATGAAGCGCCTGTTCGACAACGTCCACGGCACCGGCGAGTCCGCCCTGTCCTCGATCGCGATGACGACCAACCTCTCGTGGGCCGGCACGACCGTCGTCGTCGCGGGCTACGGCCACTGTGGCAAGGGCGTGGCCAAGAAGGCCGCGGGCCAGAACGCCCACGTGATCGTCACGGAGGTCGACCCCCGGCGGGCGCTGGAGGCTCACATGGAGGGCTACGCCGTCATGCCGATGGCCGAGGCCGCCGAGCGCGGCGAGATCTTCGTCACGACGACGGGCAACCGCGACGTCATCGTCGGGGAGCACTTCGAGCGCATGCCCGACGGCGCCGTCCTGGCCAACGCCGGCCACTTCGACGTCGAGATCGACCTCGAGGCCCTCGAGGACCTGGCCGTCGACACCTACGAGGCCCGCGAGGGCATGCGGGCCTACGAACTCGCGGACGGGCGCCGGCTCCACGTCCTCGCCGAGGGGCGCCTGGTCAACCTGGCCACGCCGGTCTCGCTGGGCCACCCGATCGGCGTCATGGACCAGTCCTTCGGCGTCCAGGCCGTGAGCGTCCGGGAACTCGTCGAGCAGGGCGACGGGTACGCCGCCGGCGTCCACGACGTCCCCGACGCCCTCGACCGGGAGGTCGCCGAGATCAAACTCGAGGCCGAGGGCGTGGCCATCGACGCGCTGACCGAGGCCCAGGAGGCCTACATGGGCTCCTGGCAGCACGGGACCTGATGGTCGAGGACCCGCGGGCGTTCGACCCCGAGACCTACGAGGACGCCCAGGCGTTCGTCATGGACTACGGCCGGGACCTGCTGGCCCTGCTCGACCCCCAGCCCGGCGAGCGGATCCTCGACCTCGGCTGTGGCACGGGCCACGTCACCGCCGACATCGCCGAGGCCGTCGGCACCGCTGGCGACGTGGTCGGGATCGACGCCTCGCCGGCGATGGTGGAGCGGGCACGCGAGGCCCACCCCGACCTCGAGATTCGCCACGCCGACGCCACCGACTTCGCCGTCGAGGCGCCATTCGACGCCGTCTACTCGAACGCGGCGCTGCACTGGATCGCCGACCAGGACGCCGCCATCGACGGCGTCGCCGACGCACTCCACCCGGGCGGGCGGTTCGTCGCAGAGATGGGCGCGCGGGGGAACATCGTCGAGATTCTGGACGCCGTGGCCGCGGTGGCCGACCGCGAGGGCGTCGCGGTGTCCGACCCCTGGCACTTCCCCACGCTCGGCGCCTACGCGAGCCGCCTCGAGGACCGGGGCTTCGAGGTCCGACTCGCGCGGACGTTCGAGCGTCCCACCGAGCTCGACGGGCCCGACGGCCTCCGGGACTGGTTCGCGCAGTTCGGCGAGGAGTTGCTGGCCCCGTTTCCCGAGCGGGCGGGCGCCCTGGCCGCCGTCGAGGACGAACTGCGGCCCGACTGCTACGATCCCGAGGCGGCCCGGTGGACCGTGACCTACCGCCGGCTGCAGTTCCGGGCGATCCGACCGCGTGGCGACGGGTAACGGTTTTCTCGCGGCCCGCCGGAGTGTGACCATGGAGCGACGACGCGTCTCCTCGGGCACCGAGTGGGAACCGAAGGTGGGCTACTCGCGGGCAATCCGGGCCGGCGACACGGTCCACGTCGCCGGGACGACCGCGACCGACGACGGCGAGGTCGTCGCGCCGGGCGATCCCCGACGGCAGACCGAGGTCGCCCTCGAGATCGTCGCCGACGCGCTCCGCGAGGCCGGCGCGAGCGTCGAGGACGTGGTTCGGACGCGACTGTTCGTGACCGACATCGACGACTGGGAGGCGATCGGCCGGGCCCACGGCGCGGTCTTCGGGGACGTCCGCCCGGCCGCGACGATGGTCGAGGTGGACCGGCTGATCGACGACGACGCGGTCGTGGAGGTCGAGGCCGTGGCGATCGTGGACTAGGTTCCACGGCCCCGGGTCCGGGACCCCCGCGACCGCCCCGGCCGAAACGACTGGCCCAGCAGCGGGGAGCAGCGAGTCTCGAGGCAGGAGGGCCGACTACTCGGGGCCCACGAATCCGCCTCGCTAGGCCCCGCTTTCCGGGCACTTAAGAGCCAAGACGCGGTGCTAGTCGCCATGCGACACGCCGACGGGCCACTTCTCTCGATCGACGTCACCGACCGGACTGCCAGGGGCGTCGACATCACCGAGGACTGTGAGCGGTTCATCGGGGGCAGGGGGCTCGGCACGAAGCTGGCATACGATCGCATCCCGATCGACGCGGATCCGTTCGGGCCAGAAAATCGCCTCTATTTCACGATCGGACCGATGCAATCCTCGGCGATGAGTTTTACCGGTCGGATGAACGCGACGTCGCTCTCGCCGCTGACAGACGGACTGGCCTCGTCGAACGCCGGCGGCTACACGTCACGGCCCATGGCCAGGACCGGGTATAGCGCCGTCGAGTTCGTCGGGAAAAGTGAGGACCTGCTCGCGGTGCACGTCAGTGACGACGGGGTGTCCTTCGAGGCCGTCCCGCAACTGCGCGAGGCGACCGTCTCCGAGACGGGAGAATACATGCGGGAAACCCACGGGATCGGGGAAAACAAGCTCATCGTCACCGGGCCTGCCGGGGAAAACCTCGTCCGCTATGCGTCGATCGTCACGTCCGGCAGCCGCGTGTTCGGCCGCGGTGGGCTCGGCGCTGTCCTCGGGTCGAAGAACGTGAAGGCGATCAGCTTCGACGGCCACGCCGAGACGGCCGTCGATTTGGGTGACGTTCGGGACGAGGTGAACCATCGAGCACGGACGTACGACCACGAGATGAAACGGTCGGGCACGAATTCCGTGACTGCCCTCTCGAGTGAGCGAAACGCGCTCCCGACCGAGAACTTCCAGCGCCAGTCCTACGAGGAGGGGATCGACGGCATCGACGGCGACGCCGTCGCCGAGAAGAAACACGAGACGGGGACCTGCTCGGCCTGTGCATTCGCCTGCAAGGTACCGACGAGGGACGAGGAAACGGGCATCGAAACGGACGGGCCGGAACACGAGACGGCGATGTCCTTCGGGAGCAACGTCCTCGTCGACGACGTCGTCTCGGTGATGAAATCGAACGAGCTCTGTGACCAGCTGGGCCTGGACACGATCAGTGCCGGCAACAGCATCGCCGCCTACCTGGAGGCGGACGGCGGCTTTGGCGACGACGAGCGCATCCACGAACTCATCGAGCAGATCGCCTATCGGGAGGGCGTCGGTGACCGTCTCGCGGAAGGCGTCGACCGGATCCACGACGAGCTCGGCGTCGAGAACTGGACGGTCAAGGGCATGGAAATGCCGTCCCACGACGGCCGGGAGTTACACGGCCAGGGACTGAGCTACGCGACGGCGAATCTCGGCGCGGATCACATGTATGCACGGTTCTATTCCTACGAGTATCCACTGCTCCCCAGCGAGGAGGCCGTCCCGTCCCACGGTCTCGAGGGGAAGCCGGCGAAGCTCATCGAACGGGAGAACCAGATGGCACTCAACGACAGCGGCATCCTGTGTCAGTTCTCGTTTTACGTGACCGAAGCGCGATACGAGGCGGCATTCGATGCCGACTACGAGGACCTCCTCGAGGTCGGCGCCAGAACGATCGAGTACGAACGGCGGTTCAACAACCGGCGCGGGTTCGACAGACGTGACGATCAACTGCCGTACGACCTCCCCGACTTCGCGTCGGCACTCGACGAATACTACGAACTCCGCGGGTGGAACGAGGATGGCACGGTGCCGGCGATCGACTCCTGAGAGCTCCGCCACCCGGGATCGGGCAGGTCAGGTCGCCGGCGTCTCCCCGTCCCCGTCCGCCCTCCTGAGCCGGAGCGTCGAGATCCGTGTGCCGTCCATGTCCACGACCTCGACGACGTAGTCGCCCGCCTCGACGGCGTCGCCAACCGCCGGGACCCGATCGAGACGCTCGAGCACCAGTCCGCCGAGCGTCTCGAAGCCCTCGCTCTCGAAGGCCGTGTCGAGTGTCTCGTTGACGGTCGAGAGCGTGACCGAGCCGTCCGCGTCGTAGGTGTCGTCGTCGATGCGCCGTATCGAATGTTCGCGGATCTCGGCGTCGAACTCGTCGCGAAGGTCGCCCACGATGGCCTCGACGACGTCCTCGACGGTCGCGATCCCCTCGAGGACGCCCCACTCGTCGATGACGGCGGCCACCTGTCGTTGCTCGTCCCGGAACTGCAGGAGGAGGTCGTTGACCGTCGTGGTCTCCGGGACGACGACGAGTTCCCGTGCGAGGTCGCCGGCGGTCGCCGACGCCGACCCGGCTTCCGTGGCACGGAGCACGTCCTTGACGTCGACGAAACCGACCGTCTGGTTGGGGTCCTCGGCCGAGACGACGGGATAGCGGGTGTGTTCGGTGTCGAGAACCGTCGTCCGGAGTTCGGCGAGGGGCATGTCCGCGGGGACGCTCACCACGTCCGGTCGCGGGACCATGACCTCCCGGACCACGGTGTCGTCGAGATCGAAGACGCGCTCGATCATGTCGACTTCGGCCATCTCGACGTGGCCCTCCTCCCCCGAACGCATCAACACGCGACGGATTTCGCGCTCTTCGAGCGTCTCGTCGGTCTCGGAGGCGGGCGGGATGCCGAGCAGGCTCGTGAAGGCATTGGCGGTGCCGTTGAACGTGACGATCCCGGGCGTGAACAGGTAGTAGGAGACTTTCATCGGCGGTGCCAGCAGCAGCGAGATGCGTTCGGCGTCGGCGATCGCGATCGTCTTCGGCGCGAGTTCGCCGAACACGACGTGGAAGAACGTGATGAGGCTGAAGCCGAGGGCGAACGCGACGAGGTGGATGAGGTTCGCCGGGAGAAACGGTGCGAGCACGGGTTCGATCAGCGCGGCGACGGCCGGTTCGCCGATCCACCCGAGGCCGAGCGAGGCGATGGTGATGCCGATCTGTGTCGTCGCGAGGTAGTCGTCGAGGTTCGCCATCACGTCCTCGAGGGCGGCGGACCCGGGACGCCCATCCTGGGCCAGTTGCTCGACGGACGTGGAACGAACGCGGACGAAGGCGAACTCCGAGGCGACGTAGAAGCCGTTCAGGACGACGAGAAACAGTGCAGCGAGGAGCCGGGCGACGGAGAAGGCGACGTCTACCATCGCTGGCCCCGACCGACGCGCCTGCTCGAGAGTTGCCTGACCATGTCACTGGCTCGTCTGTCGGTCTATTAAATCAGGTGGGGCTTCACGTGGCGCCGGACCGCACCGAGTCCTCGCGCCCGAGTTCAACCAGGAACCAATAACGCCACACCCACTTTTTGTGTGCCCGTCCCCTCATCGCGAGCATGATCGACCGGATCCTGTTCCCGACGGACGGGAGCGACGGTGCCGCCATCGCACTGGATCACGTCCTCGACGTGGCCAATACCCACGGCGCGACGCTCCACGTGCTCAACGTCGCCGATACGACGGTCCACAGTGCGACCCGGGTCGGTCTGGAGGTCGTCGATGCCCTCGAAACCCAGGGCGAGGAGATCGTTACTGCGGCGGCGGAAACGGCCGCCGACCGCGGCGTTTCGACCGTGACCGACGTGCTCCAGGGTGGCGTGCCCGAGACGATCGTCGACTACGCCGACGAGTACGGCATGGATCTCGTCGTCATGCCGACCCGGGGCCGAACCGGCCTGCGTCGACTGCTCGTCGGCAGCGTGACCGAGCGGGTTCTCCGCACGTCCACGATCCCGGTCCTGACCGTCAATCCGGACGCGGCCCCGTTTCGGTATCCCTACGAGCGCGTGCTGGTCCCGACGGACGGCAGCGAGACCGCCGACGACGCCCTCGAGGTCGGGGTCGATATCGCCGCACTCCACGACGCACGGTTACACGTGCTGTCGGTCGTGGACGTGACCAGCCTCGGGGTCGACGTCTACTCGGAGGTCCAGGTCGACGTCCTCGAGGAGCGGGCGGCGACGGTGATCGAGGAGGCGACGACCTACGCCAACAATCAGTCGGTCGCGTCGGTGGAGGGCGTCATCGAGCACGGGAGTTCGGTCCACCGCACCATCCGGTCCTACGTCGACGAGCACGACGTCGACCTCGTGGTGATGGGAACGCACGGCCGGTCGGGGCTCGATCGGTATCTCCTGGGTAGCGTCGCCGAAAAGATCGTCCGGACGGCGGCGGTGCCGGTGTTGACCGTTCCCGGACGCCCGGCAGAGCGGTAGCGGCTCACGAACAGCCATTGACATCGACGCGGCCGCGACAAGGGCACCGCGACCGGCGGCCCGGTTGCCGACCACTGTGCGTGATTTCCCCGACCAGAGCCATTGCTCCCCCTCAGCCCGGAATCGAAACGACGACGCCGAAGAGCACCGTCGGGACGGCGAAGATGGCAGCGTACCAGCCGCTGCTCGCGACCAGGAGAAGCCACGTTCCTGGCCCATACCCGGTCTCGTCCCAGTCGAGTCCGAGTCGGGGCAGCACGAGGCCGGCGACGAGGGGGCCACCGAGAATGTACGCGATGGACAGCCAGAAGGCGGCGAGAAGCAAGGGCTCGCCCGTTGCGTGCTCGGTGGCCTGGGCCCCGAACGCGACGAGCGCCCAGCCGACTCCCGCGATCCAGGGCAGCGAGAGCGCCATCGAGGTGAGAACGTAGTTGCCGGCCATCGATCCCGTCAGCGGGAGGGCGCGAAACAGCGAGCGGAGGCGGGCGGATGCCAACACGGGACTCCACAGGACCGTCCCGGCCACTCCCGGCCCCAGGAGGAGACCGAGGAGGGTCACCCACGCCATCGGGTCCCTGCCAAGTGTCGCGGGGAGCACGGTTGCCACTCGGCGGCCCAGCGGTTGAATGTATTTGGATTCAGCCAGCTTCGTCAGTCACACCGCGCGTCCTGTTACTGCCGGAGAGGTCGTCGTCGAGCGTCAACGTGATGCTGTCACCGTCGACGGTGAACGTGAGCCGGGCCCAAAGTGCGGGCGGGTCACAGAGCCCCACGGGTTGTGCGGGCGACTCGGCCATCCGGGGCCGACGTGAAGCGACGGCCGAACCCGGATTCAGGTTGGCACCGCCGAGCCGCCGCCAGACTCGGCCATTCGCCAGACCGTGAGGGCGCCCGTCACGCCGAGGCCGACGGCGAAGGCGAACACCACGCTGTAGGTTCCCGTGATGGCGACGAGTTCGCCGGCCACGACGGGCGCGACGAACGACCCCAGCCACCCGGCGACGCTCGCGAGTGAGACGGCCGTTCCGGCCGCACTGGCGTCGACGGACTCCCGGATGGACTGGTACATGACCCCGATCTGGAGCTGGATGAACGCGCCCGCGAGGACGAGCGTCGCGACCAGCACCGCGATCGTCGTGCTGTAGAACATGAGGACAGACAGCGCGGTAGCGCCGACGAACGAGGCCGCAAAGATCGGCCGCCGCCGCTGGCCGAACACCGCGTCCGAGAGCCAGCCGCCCGTCGGCCGGGCCAGGATCCCGACCGCGGGAAACAGGGCGACGAACGCGCCACTCTGCGCCAGCGAGACGCCAAATCGACGGGTGATGTACGTCGGCATCCACGAGTTGAACACCATGTACAGCGAGTAGCCGAGGAGCGTCACGACGACGACCATCCACACGTCGGTGCTGCCCAATATCCGCTTGAAGCCGGTGAGCGTCACGGGGTCCGGAGACGCCCGGAAGCGCGAGACCCGCCCGGTCGCGACGTAGAACCCGAGCGACGTCAGGAGCACCGCGCCGCCGAAGACCGGGAACACCCCCGGCCAGCCGACGACGTCGGCGACGCGTGGCGCGCCGAGTTGGCCGAGGGCGTACCCCGCCGGATACCCCGAGATGATCACCGACGTCGCCGTCGCCCGGCGGTGCGGTGGGACCACGCTCGCGGCGACGTTGATGCTGACCACCCACAGCACGAACATGCCGACCCCCGCGAGCAGCCGCGAGGCGACGAGCAGGGAGACGGTCCCGCCACTCGCCGCGAGCCAGTCACCGACGCTCCCGGCGAGGACGATGGCCGCCCCGGCCGGGACGACCCCGCGGGTCCGGACGCGGTCGAGATAGACGCCGACGGGGATGCCGATCACCGTGGCGGCGACCTGTGGCATCGAGACGAGGGCGGCGGCCGTGGCCTCGCCGATGCCGAGATCGGCCATCACCAGCGGGAGGACGCTGGCCGGCGTGATCAGGTAGGCACCGACGAACAGGAGTACCAGCCATCCCGCGACGATGGTTGTCGCCCGCCACGGCGGCGTGTCGGCGAGGGAGCGACCAGCGGGCAGGTTGATGCCGTCGATGGCCGCGCTAGACGGAGATCGAAAATAATCCTGTCGTTCACACCGGGCCGCCGGCGGGACTGGAAAGCGCCACGTGCCCGCCCCGCCGGCGGTTACCCGTCCGCGAGTTCCACGATCTCGATCTCGAAATCGGCCTGGCCGTTCTCGCCCCGGCTAATCCACGCACCCCGTGGGTCGACACCGCTTCGGCGTCCGGTCTGGACGAGGTCCGCGAGGGCGGCTTCGAACTCGTCGTCGTGCTCCATACTGGGGGTAGACCCTCGCCCTTCCAAGGTGCTACTCTCGGTGTCGAGTGACTTTATAAGTGAACGCCGGGCCGTCCGTCCCCATACGGTTCTCCGCTCGGCCCGAACAGCCGTCTCCCGACGGCGATCTTCACCGCGTCTCGGAGGTGTCTGGACAGCAGCCCGTCGCTAATTCCGATGAAGTCGGCCAGTTCTCGCTGGGTGGTCTTGCGGGGAACGTCCCAGTACCCGTTCTCGAACGCGGTGGCGAGCACGTCGTGCTGTTCGGACGTGAGCGGCCCCTTCTCCGGGGGCATCAGCGGATTGTACAGCTCGACGAGTTCGACGTCGATGTCCTGGGCCCGGCTCAGCCTGCGGAACCGCTCGAGGGCCGTCCGCGAGTGAAACTGGAGGGTCAGCTCCCAGGCATCGGCCGTGCCGCGGGCTGCCAACACCTCGACGCCGAGCTCCACGAGCATCCCGACGAGCGCGTCGATGTCGGGACTCCAGTTGACCGAAAACAGGACGCGCTCGGGCGTGCGAGTCAGGCGGACCACCGCCGCGGCCAGTGGATCGTCCCGCAGCGTCTCCTCGACGGCGTCTTCGCGGTCGCTGTCCACCCAGAACAGCGGCATGATCGCCTCGCGAGTCGGGACGAGGCGTTCGAGTTCGATCTCGACGTCGGGGTGTTCCTGGAGGATGCGACCCAGCGGGAACTGGTCGGCGGGCACGCGAACGTCGGTGATGATCGTGACCACGTCACCCCACCTCTCGGCCGCCCGAGCCCGGTCGGCCGGGAACGCGATCAGGGGCCATCAGTCCTCGACCCGTTGCTGGTGGCCGGTCCCGTAGAGCAATTCGGCGACGGCGACCTTCGTGCCGCGGCGGAGGCGCTGGGACATCGAGTTGTCGCTGATGCCGATGAGCTCCGCGAGCTCCTTCTGGGTGGTCATGCGCGGGACGTCCCAGTATCCCTCCTCGTAGGCCGTGTTCAGGGCGTCGCGTTGTTCCGGGGTCAGGGGCCCCGACTCCGGTGGCATCTGGGGATTGTAGACGCGCAACAGCTCGATGTCGATGTCCTGTTCCTGGCAGTTGCGCCGAAACTTGCCCAGCTGTTCGCGGTCCGTGAACTGCAGGCGAAACTCCCAGAAGTTCGAGGTCCCCTCGGCGGTCAGCACGTCGACGCCGAGGTCGACCATCGTCCGGACGAGCGCATCCACCTCGGGACTCCAGTTGACCGAGTAGAGGATCCGGTCCGGGGTCCGGGTCAGCTGGGTGATCGCTTCGACGAGCGGATCGGTGCGCAGCGTCTCTTCGACCGCGCGTTCGTTTCCCGATTCGATCCAGAACAGCGGGATGATCTCCTCGCGGGTGGGGACGATCCGTTCGAGTTCGATCTCCACGTCGGGGTACTCCTGGAGAATACGTCCGAGTGGGAACTGGCCCGCCGGCACGCGCACGTCGGTGATAGTCGTGACCATGAGACGTCTCCCCCTCTCGGCCACCGGGTCGCGTCCGGTCGCCGCGGAGTTTCGTACGTTGGCTACGGTCTCGAGGTGCTTGAAGCAGTGACCTGA
>Ga0207797_1002614_pt1 | contig 12425 bp, 5 predicted proteins | sample PRCRCaboRojoPR_6_FD_187275 | JGI IMG/M metagenome (GOLD analysis project Ga0207797, IMG submission 187275) | Marine sediment microbial community from Cabo Rojo, Puerto Rico - PR CR 10% Liquid 1 (SPAdes) | ecosystem: Environmental > Aquatic > Marine > Coastal > Sediment | place: Cabo Rojo, Puerto... | reverse complement strand
GGAAACGGGATGCAGTGGTCTATCGAATTGCGCCTCGGTGAGCCCAAGAGGGCAGCGTGCACGAGAGCCAGCGGCGTCGAGTTCTGGTCACCAGACTGAGGAAGTGGATGCGCCAACGCCATTCTAGCCCCGGATGGGCGGGGTGTCAAGCGCCCGTCATAGCCATGCCGGCAGAGAATGGTGCCTCCGCACAAGGTTGACGTGAGCGGCGATGAGCCAGACCTTGCGTGCAGCCAACGCGGCTGGCGCGTGTTGTGGGCTGGATCGTCACACGCAGGGTAGGTCGGATGGTGGCGAGGGGAGCTGGGCCACACCGGCCGCGCGGGTCACGCCCGGGCTATGGCCCTGCCCCCCCTTCTCTAGCCACGCCGATCCTACGGATTGTGGCGCACCGCCAGCGGCAGGTAGATCGCCGCCATCGGCTCGCCCAAGACCACGGTGACGACGGCCGGCTCGGTGGCCGCACCGTCGTACAGCCCGTATCCCACCAGCGCGTAGCTGCCTTCCGCGGCTCCCGTGGTGTCCCACGAGGCGCTGAACGTGCTCTTCCCCTCCGGCGCCAGTCCGCTGAACGGGTACGTGAACGTCTCCACCACGTTGCCGCCCTCTCCCTGGACCTCAATCACGGCGCTGCCGGTCAGATCGACGCTCCCCGTGTTCTCCAGCACCAGCGAAGCGCTGACCGGTGCACCCGGGTCGGAGAAGGTCGGTGTGACCCTGAAGTCCTCCACCTCCGCGGACGTCACGCCAAGCTGGAACAGCTGCGTCCCCTGGTCCAAGATCCGATTCTCGGCGTCGGTCAGCGTCACCTCCACGTAGTACGCCCCCGGCTCAAAACCACTGGTCTCCCACCGGGGGAGGAAGGAACCGGAGCCCGACAGGCTGTCCAGCGTCTCCAACTTCAACCCGGCCGCCGGCTCCCCCGTCGGGTACTCCTTGACCTCGGCCGAGACGTGGACGTCCTCCGGTGCCCCGCTGTTCTGGAGCCAGATCTCCGTCTCTACCGTCGCGCCCTGCACGTACTCGTCGATGGTTGTCTCCATCGCCGTGAGCGATACCGGCGAGACCGTGGTGTCGATCTCGAAGCTGTAGTTCTTATAGAACGCCACGTCGGTCGACGCAGGATCGTAGGTGAAGGGGTACATCACGATGGTCAGCCTGCTCGTACCGTCCGGATCCTGCATCACCGTCCAGGTGTACTCCCTCTCCGGAACCCAGGTCCCGGCTGCCTCTGGCGCTATCGCCGGCCCGCCAGAGGGAGAGGTGGTGACTCGCTGATTGATCGGTAGGTTCAGGCCGCTGTCTGTGACCATGCCGGAGCGGTCCGTCAGGATGACGTCCTGGACCTTCTGGCCGGGCGGGTACGCGATGATGGCCTCATAGGTGGGGATCCGGTACTCGCCCTCGTCCAACATCACGTCGCCGCCGGGGATCTCGACCTCATCGAACCCCTCGTTGACCGTCACCTCGTAATCCGGCACCACCACGTCGATGGTCGCCAGCCCTGCCTGCACGATCGTCTCATCCTGCCACGCCAGAGCGCCGGTACCGCCCTTGGGCGCGGAGCCGTACTTGGGATCTCCGTAGAGGTTGTACTCGTAGGCCCAGAGCTGGGTGAACGCGCTGCTGCTCCAGCGATCCCGTTTCAGGTCGGTGAATGCCCTGCCGACGGTCGTATTGGGCTTCCACCAGGTCTGGAAGAAGGCCTTCGCCGCCGCGCGGTTGTCGTTGATCGGCGACACCTCCGTGGCCCCGATGTAGACCGCTGCGCCGCGATCCAAGAACGCCTCGGCGACGTTGCTATCCCCGCCATCGTGGGTACAGGGCGGGTTGGCCACGTGGTCCTCGTACGATCCGGTCAGGCAGGCCCATCCCAGCACCACCGGGTTTGCGCTGCCGAAGCTGACCCCCGGCGTCGGCGGCGTGGTCGTGGCGTCGCCCAGCACGTCGTCCGTGCCCAGATCGCCCCACGAATCGGGCCCCCCATGGCCCTGGTAGAGGACCACGTCCTTCCCCGAACTGTTGTTCCGGAATTGGGTCACCCGTTGCGAGGCCGTGATATCCTTCCAGTGGTGCTTCGTGACGGTGAACTCCGACTTGATCTCCTTCTCGATCTCGTCCACCGAGGCGGTGAACAGCTTCTGGATATCCTTGTTGCCGTCGGTGCCGCTGACTAGGAAGGCGTGAGAGCGGTCGAAGCTCCCGGTCAGGCTGGTCCGAATCGCGTTCGACAGATCAACCACGTCATTCCCGATGATGCGCCCCACGATCAGCTCCGGTGCTGCGTTGCTCCCTCCCGTGTCGGCATAGGGCAGGTCGCTCAGGTCCGCCTCCCGCGTCCTACAGGCTGAGTTCGACCAGCCTATGTTCCAGCGGTTCTCGCGCCAGGCGGGGACGATCTCGACCTCCCCGACGATCAGCAGGTACCCTTTCGCCGCGGCCCGGAAGTCCGCGTGCAGGCGCTTGCCCCAATCCCCGTTGGTGCCGATCAGGTTCCGCAGCGTGTTCCGGTTTGTGGTCCGCAGATAGCCCAGGACGCCGTCCCGCTCGAAGGCCAGGTGCGCCATATCGGAGAGCACGATGTCCTCGTCCTGGAAGGCGTTGTGGAAGGAGAGCATGCTGGGGTTCGTGACGATCAGGTAGTCGGCCTCCTTCGCCGCGTTGGCGTGCGCCGTCTTGATCGGCTCGCTGGGCGCCGAGCCCGGCCCTACCGTCGTCTTCAGCACCTCGAACGTGGCCGTCTCCTGATACTTCTTGCTCAAGGGGCCCGAGTAGGAGAGCTTGATGCCCTTGCCGACCGCAGGCGCGGGCGGGTTGTTGTGGGTCAGCACCGGGACGGCGGCCACGGTGTACTTCCGCGAAGCCCCCGCCGCCAGGCTAGAGGGATCGTCGATGAGGGCGTCGGCTCGCATCGCCGTGATGTCGAGGTCAACGGCGTAGTCGACGCCGTTGAAGGTCCTCGATATCGGCTGGAAGACCGTCAGATCGTCCACGATCTCGATGTCGGTCGCCGCCGCCTGACCCTGGTTTTCGACCGTCAGCTCCAGGGCAAAGGTGTTCCCGTGGCGGAACATCTCATGTTTCGTCACCACCAGCTTGGGACGCGACACCGGCCCGGTGTTGGCCACGTTCACGACGATCACGTCCGTGCCCACTTTGCCATCGCCGTCCGTGGCCTGTACCCCCAGGGAGTGGGATCCCAAGGAGAAGAAGCGCGTATCCCACCAGAAGTTGATGTCCAGCGATGGGCTGACGGGGAACTGTCCGCCGCCCATCTTCTTGCCGTCCACGAACCAGGCCACCTCACTCCAGCCCGAGTCGTCCGAGACGGTGACCCACACCGGCGTGTCGCCATAGACGTTGGCCCCCTCCAAGGGGTGGAAGATGTTCACCTGGGGCGCTCCCAGGTCGACGAAGTTGTAGACCGGAATGGTCAGGTCGTCGAGAACCGTGAGTCCCGAGAGGTCATAGGCCTTGACCTCCAGCTCGAAATCCCCGTTCCCCCCCTCGCCGCTGCAGAAGACCCACTCGTACGGCGGTGAATAGTCCGTGAACGTGAGCTCGCCTTCCAGATAGAACTCGACCTTCTCCACGCCTGTGTCGTCCTCGGCCTCAGCCCGGATCGTGACGGTCTCGCTCACCACGCCCGGGTCGAGGATGCGTACTGTGGGGTTCTGGTCGTCGGTCGATGCTGGCGTCTCGACCATGCCGGACCGGCTCTCCACGCTCTGTCCGCCCCCGTTCTCAGAGCGCACGGTGTAGCGGTAGGTGGTGGCGGGCGTCAGTCCTGCCAGAGTGACCGCGTGGAGGGTGGTCGGCGTGGGGTCGGTCTCCTCATAACGGTACAGTCGGGCCGTGTTGTCGTAATGGACGGCGCTATCCGCCGCCTGGTTCGTCTCCCAAGAGATGACGACTGAGGTCGGCGTCAACCCGGACACCGTGGGGCCCGAGACGATGGTGAGTGGCGTGATCTCACACTCCCAGAACTCCTCGCGACGGTTGTTCGTCTCATCCTCCTCGGCCACCACGTTGGTGGCATCGGCTTCTACCACGACGGCGTCCTCCGCATCGCTGCACGCCCAGGCGTAATCGAAGCACCCCTCCCACGTCTCCCCTGGAGCCAGGTCGATGCCCACCCCTTCCGTGGCTTCCTCGACCCCGTCGATCAGGAGGGATGCCAGGTGCCCGGCCAGGGCCAGGTCGGCGCCAACGTTCGCGATTTGGCAGCAGATCAGGCTGTCGTCCGGCCAGATGTCCATGACGACCAGATCGGGCAGCTCCTCAGCGAAATCGTCCCAGAACACGATGCCGCCAAAGTCGTGCTCGCCGGTCTCCAGGAGATCGTCCGGGCGGTAGGAGACGACGTTGAGGTTCTTGACGTATCCCGGGGGATCGACCTGCGCCCCGGTGGAGAAGCTCCCCGGGGGATCGAGTTCGATCACGTGCAGGTAGGGCCACCCTCCCTCGCGATTCCAGGCCAGCGTGAAGGCCCCTTCCTCGTCCGTGTCGGTCGTCGCCAAGCGGACGCGCTCGTACCCACCCTCCGGGTGCTCGTCCTCGTCGCCCCACAGCTCCACCGTCACCCCCTCCAGCGGCGAGTCCATCGCTTCCGGCTCGCCCTTGTAGACGTGGCCGCTGAAGGTGTAGGGCGCCCGGTGGTACGTGATCTCCAGCTGCGGCACCATCTCCATGTGCTCGCGGCTCTCGAACCAGCGTTCGTAGTAAGGCTCGCTCGAAGGCCCCAGGAGCAGCAAGCCCTCGTTCGACGCGGGATCGTCCACCCAATGCTGCACGTACGAGGGGATGGACCAGGACTTGTAGGAGCCCGCGGTGGCGTCGACATCTGCGTTGATCCCGAGTCCCGAGGTGGTGGGGTTGCTGTTCCACGTCACGCTCGATTCGTCCCAGGCGCTGGTGAGGAAGAAGGCGGCGATAGTGACGGGATTGGCACCCGAGGCGCCGGCAAGAAAGAGGCGCAGCGTGGCGGCGTCGATGACAGCGTCATCCGGCAGAGAGGATGTATCGAAGCGGATCAGGACGGCAGCCTGCCGGTCCTGACCGACGACCTCGGTGGACGTATAGGCGATCTCCAGGTCGTCCTCGGGGCCGAAGGTCGTGTTGGGCTGGTCGCTGCGCACGGTGGCATCGGCGACCGCGTTCAAGGTGACGGTCGCCTGCCTCCGGGCGAACGCGTCCTCAGGTATGTCGATGCTTTCGGTCGTCGCGGGGTAGACAGGCGCGCTCAGGGTGGTTCCCAGCGCAGCGACCAGCAGAGCCGCGGAACAGGCTTTCTTCAACCACATCTCTCCCTCCTCGGCAAGCTATGCCTCGTTGGCCGTCCTACTGGTGGGTGGTGCGATTGGGTGGCGGTTCAGACTTGACCCCGGCCCATCCCCCGTGCGGCTGTGGCCTACGTATGGTCAAGGGCCGACGCCCTGCACACGACCAGTCACGACGGATTACGTATCGTGCGCGGGCACCATGTCACGCAGGGGTACACGACGCTCACGCGCCCTTGGCACCGACACGCACTCCCGGGGTCCGCTCGCTCCTTGTTCCGTGGAACCGAGGGTCTGCTGAGCGCGAGTGGAACGGGGGAAGAACTGCCCCCATCATATCACAGGTTGCACAGCTTTGCCAGCCCACAGGGTAAATGGGCCTGGACATCGTTCTCATCTTTGCCAAAGCCCGTCTACGGCGTGGGACGCGCATCAAGCACTTCATGGTCCCACCGCATGGCCTGCAGATACTCAAGGCACTCACACCGCGGGAGCACGAAGTTACCATCATCGACGAATACCACCATCCGGCCGATCCCGAGCTGAATGCAGACCTGGTCGGCATCAGCGTCTGGACCGCGTCGTCGGCCCGAGCGTATCAACTGGCCGACCAATACCGTCGGCGTGGCATCCCCGTCGTGCTGGGCGGTCCCCACGTCACCGTCTGCCCTCGCGACGCCCTGGCCCACGCCGACGCCATCGTTGTCGACGAGGCAGAGTCCGTCTGGCCCCAGGTCCTTCGGGACGCCGAGGGCGGGCGGCTACAGCGTGTCTACCGGGGCCGGATGCTGCCCCTGGATGAAGTACCTGCACCGGACTGGTCGCCATTCCATCCCCATGCCTACGTCCTGCGGGTCGCACTGGCGACCACGCGCGGGTGCGCGCGACGCTGCGACTTCTGCTATGAGAGCTGCCGCCCCAAGCCCAACTTCCGGCAGCGCTCCCTGCACAAGGTCCTGCAAGACATCGACTCTCGCCCCGGTCGCGTCATCTCGTTTCTGGATAACGACATCACCGTCAGTAAACCCTATGCCCGTCAGCTCTTTGCCGCGCTGATCCCGCGCCAGCGGCGCTGGCTCGGTATGACATCCATCGAAGTCGCCGACGACCCGGATATGCTCGACCTGATGGCCAGGTCGGGATGCCGGACGCTGTTCGTTGGTTTCGAGAGCGTCGTGCCCGAGAGCCTGAGAGAAGTGCACAAGCACTGCAACCGGGTGGAGAACTACGTGCGCAACGTGCGTCGCATCCACGAGCGGGGTATCATGGTCAACGGGAGCTTCGTCTTTGGGTTCGACCACGACGACCCGACGACCTTCGATCGCACCGTGGACTTCGGCATCGAAGCGCAGCTCGAGACCGCCACCTTCACCGTGCTCACGCCGTATCCCGGCACGACGCTCCACCGGCGGCTGGAGCGTGAGGGCCGCATCTTCGATCGCGATTGGTCCCACTATGACACCACACGCTGTGTCTTTCACCCGGCACAGATGACGCCGGAAGAGCTTGAGGCCGGCTATTTCCGCGCCTACGAGCGGTTCTACACGTGGTCCTCGATCCTGTGCCGCTGCCGACCGGGCGAACCGGGCTTCGCCCGGCGGCTGTTTCTCAACGCGGCCTACAAGCGTGTGGAACCCCTCTACAGCGTGCTGGGCAGTCGTTTCCGGGTTGGATGGTTGCGACCGCTGTTCAACTGGTACGCCCGTCCTTACCGATCACGCAAAGGAGCCACGGCAAAGGATCACGCTGGCAGACAGCGTCGGCGCTCGCGCTTCGCGATCCCGGTCCAGAGCTGGCAGGAGGATGACAGGCGTGGAAGCCTCTTCGAGTGAGGACTAACCGTCGATCCTCGCCAAGCGTCGCGAATGCCGAGGAGATGAGACTCCTCAGGCAGTCCGCTACTGAGCTTGCGACACTTCTCGACTTGGCAGAACCGGCAGACAGGGGTACATGTCGAGTGGAGCAGAGCGTCTAGTTTCGAGTATCGGAATCGCTAGACTCATTCCACCGGAGAGCGAATAGTATGCTACCGGCGCACCCTCAACGGTCTCATGTAGAGGCGTTCGCGAGTGGGACTGCCGATCCGTCCCCGCGGGCGTCGTCTATGCGCTGGGATACGGGTGCGCGGTGGACCGATGGCAGTGCCAATAGACAGACTGCCCAAGCAGTCCTCGCATTCGTTCACCAAGTCAGCCGTGCAAGGGGCAGGGTGAAGAGGAAGACCGAGCCTTCACCCAGCGCGCTCTCAACCCAGATACGCCCGCCCTGCGCCTCCACCAGGCTCTGGGCGACGGCCAGGCCAAGGCCGGTGCCGCTGCCCAGGGGGGCTTCGCCATCGCCCCGTGAGCGCGCCGGGTCCGTGCGCCAGAAGCGCTCAAAGACGTGGGGAAGATCGTCTGGCGGGATCCCCTCACCGGTGTCGGCCCCGGCGATCTCCAGCGCTCTTCCCACGCGAGCAGCCGTCACGGTGACCGAGCCGTCGGGCGGCGTGTGACGCAGCGCGTTGACCAGCAGGTTGCGCAGCACCTGGGCCACGTCCGTATGCCGCACGTTCAAGTCCAGCTGCCCGGCGTCGGCCAAAGCCAGCTCGCGGAGATCCTCTACCAGGCGGCTCAGCTGCTCGCCCTGAAGCTCCCCATTGCTGTCAAAGACGACCTGCCCGTCGGCATCAGTTAGCAGGACATCTGGTTGTTTTGCCTTCTCCTCCGGTCCGATCTCGGGCGACGTCGCTCCCAGCAGGATGCCGCTCCGGTCATCGCTGAACGTGACACCTTCCGCCAGCAGGCTCTCCACGCCTTCCCAACTGCCGCGCTGCTGATAGTAGGCGACCAGTTCCTCCCCCCTGCCTGTCATCCCTCGCATATCGCGCAGGGTACTGTATTGGCGGAACGCCTGGATCGCACTCCTGTTGACCAGGATGGCGACGGTGCTCATGACGACGATGATGACGACGCTGAAGGCCAGCGTCTGTTGGACCCAGAGCCGTTTGACGATGGCCTCCCCCCTCTGCCCCCCCCAACGGGGGGGAGGTTTCGTTGGCTGCCAGGGGGTAGCCGACGCCGAACACGGTCTCGATGAGCTCAGCCGGAACGCCCACCTCGTCGAGCTTGCGACGCAGATTGCGGACGTGGCTGTCCACCGTGCGCTCTACGCCCTCGTAGCTGTACCCCAGGCCGACTTCAATCATCTCCGAGCGGGTCAGGGCGTGACCGGGACGTTCGACCAGCGCCCGCAAGAGGCCGACCTCGGTGGGCGTGAGATGCAGCTCCTGGCCCTGCACCTCGACTCGGTGGGCGTCGACGTCCATCAGCAGCCCTCCGGCGCGGATGACGTGGGACGTGGCCAGCCCACCCTGGGCGCGGCGCAGCACGGCCCGGATGCGCGCGATCAGCTCGCCCGGATGGAAGGGCTTGGTGACGTGGTCGTCGACCCCTAGTTCCAGGCCGGCGATTCGATCGTGGGGCTCGACGCGGGCGGTGAGCATGATGATCGGGGTATCCGCCAGGGCAGCGTCGTTGCGTATCACGCGCGTCACGTCCCAGCCGTCGCGGTCGGGCAGGATCAGGTCGAGGAATGGTGCAGTTCTTCAGCAGAACCGCCGCTATCCCCCTGATCGCCGCTCTCCTAGTGTGGCTTCTATGACCAGTTCCTCACCGTCGCGGACAAGGGTCAGCGTGACCTGCTGCCCGACCTGGGTCTGAGTGTCAAGATAGAGCGTCAACTCGCGGTTGCTTCGCAGCGGTTGCTCGTCGATGGCAACTAATACGTCTCCCCCCACAGGCAAGCTGAACTCGCCGAACTGGACCACGCGATCGCCTCCCTGCACGCCTGCCTGGTCGGCCGGACCGTCGGGCGCGGTTTCGAGGATCAGCAGTCCTGCGTCGACATCGATATCGACGCCGCCCTCGCGTAGGACCCCTGATGCCATGGGAGAGAGCGGCAACGAGGTGACGCCCAGCCAGGGATGGGCAAAGAACCCGCGCTCGATCAAAGCCGAAGCCACACGACGCACAGTATTCGAGGACACGGCAAACCCAATACCCGCATTGGCCCGGCTAGGGCTGAGTATCTGCGAGTTGACGCCGATCACTTGGCCTCTCAGGTCAAGCAGCGGGCCACCTGAGTTGCCTGGATTGATCGCCGCATCGGTCTGGATGGCCTCGCCAATGAACCGGTCTTCCGCTGGGCTCTGGAGGACCCGCCCTAATGCGCTGACGGCACCGACGGTAAGCGTCTGCTCAAGTCCAAAGGGATTGCCGATGGCGATGACGAACTGACCAACGCGCACTAGGTCGGAGTCGGCCAAGGGCAGGGCAGGTGGAAGATCCTCGCCAGCGGAAATACGAATGACTGCCAGGTCATCAGTGGGGTCTTGCCCGATCAGCTCGGCCTCATACTGCTGGTCGTTGGCAAGCGTCACCACGAGCTGGTCTGCGCCCTCAATGACGTGGAAGTTGGTCACGATGTGCCCCTCATCGTCATACACGAAGCCGGTCCCAGTTCCCTCTCGCGGCACTGGCTGCATGTTCATCCCGATGGCGACGCTTCGGTTGGTGACGTTGACCACCGATGGGGCACTGCTCTGCTGCACGGCAATCACCTGCTCCTGCAGTGCAAACGCTGCGGCATTCTCATCCTCAAGTGATAGGATCTGTTCTGGTTCAGATGGAATGGGCGTCGCTGTCTGGGCGTCTGTGGCTGCGGGTACGGCTGTCGTCGTAGGTGAGGGTGGCACAGGTGTCGGACGCGTCGCCAATCCTGACGAAGCGCAACCACTTCCGATGACCACCAGGAGTACACTTGCACCCAGCAGTCTCCAACTAACTGCTCGCATCGCGTTGTTCATGCTGCCTCCATTCCTCCGTATCAAGGCTAAGGTAGATCCTCAATTCCGCCGCCCCATCCACTTGACCGCCTCGACCGCCAAAAAGACCAGCGTGCTGGCCCCCAGGCAGATCGCCAGCTCCTGCGGGCTGAGGGCCACCGTCTGGAAGATGGTCTGCAAGAAAGGTACATAGACCACCGCCAGTTGCAGGCCGAAGGTGAGCACCACCGCACCGATCAGTGCCGGATTCGAGAAGACGCCGATGGAGAAGAGCGAGTACGTGTCCGAGCGGATGGCCAGCGCGTTGCCCATCTGGGCCAGACAGAGGGTAGTGAAGACCATGGTCTGCCAGGCGGGATTGCCGGCCTGGTAGACAAAGTATTGCATGGCCGCGGTGATGAAGCCCATCAGGCCGCCCACCCAGAGGATATACTGCCACATCCCCCGCGCAAAGATGCTCTCCTGAGGGGGGTGCGGAGGCCGATTCATCACGTCGGGGTCCGGTGGATCCACCCCCAGGGCCAGACCGGGCAGCCCGTCGGTCACCAGGTTCATCCACAGGATCTGCAGGGGCAGGAGACGGGGGATGGGTAGGCCTACGCCGATAGCGACCAGCAGCCCGGCGATCTCCCCCACGTTGCTGGAGAGGGTGTACTTGATAAACTTGCGGATGTTATCATAGATGGTGCGTCCCTCTTCCACGGCGGCGACGATGGTGGCGAAGTTGTCGTCGGTCAGCACCATGTCGGCGGCCTCCTTGCTCACGTCGGTGCCAGTGATGCCCATGGCCACGCCGATGTCGGCCTGCTTCAGCGCTGGGGCGTCGTTCACCCCATCGCCGGTCATAGCCGCGATATGCCCGTGCTTCTGCAGCGCTTCCACAATCTTGAGTTTGTGCTCCGGCGAGACGCGGGCGTAGACGGATACATCCTGGACGACGCCTTGCAGATCAGACGCCGACATTTGAGCCAGCTCTGTCCCCTTGACGACGCGCGATCCGCTGCCCCCGTCCGACGGGCCGGCGATGTGCAGCTCGCGGGCGATGCTGGCCGCCGTGAGCGGGTGGTCGCCCGTGATCATGACCGGGCGGATGCCAGCCGTGCGGCAGGTGGCGATGGCTTGCCGCACTTCTTCTCGGGGTGGGTCAATCATACCGGTCATGCCGACGAAGATCATCTCGCGCTCCAAGCTTTCCTCATCGCCAGAGGCCGGCAGGTCATCCAATGGGCGGAAGCCCGCCCCCAGCACGCGCATCCCCTCCTGGGCCAAGCGATCGTTGGCAGCCTCGATCCGGCGCCGCCAGTCGTCGTCTAGCGGTTCGATCCGGTCGTTCGCCCATACATGCGTGCTCACGTCCAGCAAGCTGTCTACTGCGCCTTTGGCAAAAGCGATATGGGTAGAACCGTCGATAGGCAGCCAAGTCCCCGGGTCGACGAAGTCACCTTCACCTGTCTCTCCGTCGATCTCGTCTCTCATTCCCTCATTTACACGGTGAACGGTGGTCATGCGTTTGCGCTCCGAGGTGAACGGCACCTCCGAGACGCGCGGCAGCACCTTCTCCAGCTGTGGTTTCCACAAGTCCATACGGGCGGCAGCGACAACCAGGGCACCCTCGGTGGGATCGCCCATCGCGCGGTAGTTATCTGCTCCCTCTCGATCTGGCTTCAGTGTGGCATCGTTGCACAGAGCGCCTGCCGTCAACAACAGCGCCAGGGAGGCGCAGGGCTCCTCCAGGGGGGCGTCGTCGGACCTGAGCAGGGGTCCGGACTCACACAGTTCCTGCTCCAGGCTCACCGTGTTCTCGGCCACGTCCAGGATGGTCACTGTCATGCGGTTCTCGGTCAGCGTGCCGGTCTTATCCGAACAGATGACCGTGACCGAGCCCAGCGTCTCCACGGCCGGCAATCTGCGGATGAGCGCCCGTCGCTTGAGCATCCGCTGCGCTCCCAATGCCAGGGCAATGGTGACTACGGCCGGCAACCCCTCCGGGACGGCGGCCACCGCCAGACTGATGGCCACCATAAACATCGTGGTCACATCCGTCCCTTGTAGCAGGCCAACAGCGAAGACGAGGCCCACCAAGGCCAGCGCTGCCAGGGCCAGCCCCTTGCCCAGTTGGGTCATTCGCCGTTGCAGTGGCGTACGCTCGCTCTCCACCGACTGAATCATCGTGGCGATGTGTCCCAGTTCGGTCTCCATACCGGTGGCCGTGACCACGGCCAGACCGCGTCCGTACGTGACGGCGGTACCCAGGAAGACCATGTTGCACCGGTCGCCCAGGGCCAGATGCTCGCCGTCCAGCGGTTCTGTGCACTTGTCGA
>Ga0207797_1002613_pt1 | contig 12430 bp, 11 predicted proteins | sample PRCRCaboRojoPR_6_FD_187275 | JGI IMG/M metagenome (GOLD analysis project Ga0207797, IMG submission 187275) | Marine sediment microbial community from Cabo Rojo, Puerto Rico - PR CR 10% Liquid 1 (SPAdes) | ecosystem: Environmental > Aquatic > Marine > Coastal > Sediment | place: Cabo Rojo, Puerto... | reverse complement strand
GCTATCGAATCTCGGCCTTACCCTCCTGTTCGACGACGTGACAGGCGCAGAAATGGCCCGGTTCGATCTCGATCAGATCGGGATGGGTCTCGAAGCATATATCCCGCGCCGCTGGACAACGCGTGCTGAAGTTGCATCCCTTCGGCGGGTTCGAAGGACTTGGAATGTCCCCCTCCAGGATAACGCGCCGCCGCTCCTCCTCCACCACCGGATCCGGCACCGGCACGGCCGACATCAAGGCCTGCGTGTACGGATTAAGAGGGTTCATATACAGCTCGTCGCGATCGGTCAGCTCCATGATCTTCCCCAGGTACATCACCGCCACGCGGTCGCTGATGTGCCTCACCATGCTCAGGTCGTGGGCGATGAAGAGATAGGTCAACCCCATCCGATCCTGCAGATCCTCCAGCAGGTTGACCACCTGGGCCTGGATGGAGACATCCAGCGAGGAAATCGGCTCGTCGCAGACGATCAGGTCCGGATTCAGCGCTAGCGCTCGAGCAATGCCGATACGCTGTCGCTGTCCCCCAGAGAACTCGTGAGGATAGCGGTTCACGAAATAGGGATTCAGCCCCACCAGGCGCAGCAGCTCCTGCACCCGTTCCCGCTTCTCCTTCCCCCGCGCCACCCGGTGGACCTCCAGCGGCTCACCCACGATCCCGCCCACCGTCATGCGCGGATTCAAGGATGCGTACGGGTCCTGGAAGATAATCTGCATGCGCTGTCGGGTCTCTCGGAGCTCGCTGGCCGACAGCTGGGCCAGGTCTCTGTCCTCAAATAAGATCTCTCCGTCCGTTGGCTCATAGAGCCGCAGCATCGTCCGGCCGACGGTCGTCTTTCCGCTGCCACTCTCGCCCACTAGCCCCAGGGTCTCGCCTTGATAGATGTTGAAGCTGACGTCATCGACCGCCTTCACGTCACCCACGTGGCGCTGGAACACACCACGGGTAATCGGGAAGTACTTCTTCAAGTTCCTTACCTGGACCAACGCTCCATTCCGCTCTGCCATTACCCCGTCCTCCCTGCCACGTATTCCCACCGCCAGCACGCCACGGTGCGACCTGGTTGATCCGTCTCCTCCAACGGCGGCATCTCCTCCACGCAGTGATCCTCAGCATAGGCACACCGGTCCGCAAACGGGCAGCCCGGCGGCAACACGAGCAGATCCGGCGGCAGGCCGGGCACCGACGTCAACTTCGTCCCCGGTGCCTCGTCTAGTCGTGGCAGCGACCCCAGCAGCCCAATGGTGTACGGATGCCGCGGACTTGCGTAGATGTCCTTCACAGGCCCCCGTTCCACAATGTAGCCCGCATACATCACATTGACGGTCTCCGCTAGCCCCGCCACCACGCCCAGGTCGTGGGTGATCCACATCACGGCCATACCTAATCGATCCTGCAGCCGCTTCACCAAATCCATAATCTGGGCCTGGATGGTGACGTCCAGTGCCGTCGTCGGCTCGTCCGCGATCAGCAACTGTGGGTTGCACGACAGCGCCATAGCGATCATCGCTCGCTGCCGCATCCCGCCAGAGAACTGATGAGGATAGTCGTCCAACCGCTGAGAAGCGTCGGGGATACCCACCATCTCCAAGAGCTCCGCGGCCCGGTTCGCGGCGGCCCTGTCTCCCATACCCTGATGGAGCTTGAGCGCCTCCACGATCTGGAACCCGACCGTGTGCACCGGGTTCAACGACGTCATAGGGTCCTGGAAGACCATAGCGATCTCCGCCCCTCGGACGTGCCGCATCTCCCGCTCGCTTATCTTCAACAAGTCTCGCCCAGCGAAGTTGATCTCCCCATCCTCGATCTTCCCCGGGGGGCTGGGGACAAGGCGCATAATCGAGAGGGCGTGCACCGTCTTCCCGCACCCACTCTCACCCACCACACCCAGGGTCTCGCCCTCCTCCAGGGTGTACGAGACACCATTGACGGCGTGTACCGTACCGTCGTCGGTGTAGAAGCGAGTCACGAGGTTCTTGAGATCGAGAAGGACATTGCCGTTTCGACCTCCCTGATGATTAGTCATATAACTCCCCTTCATCCATAATGACGGGCCGCGAGATCCGGGCACGTTCAAGAACAACCCCACATCTTCGAAGCCCCCATACCCGTGGGAGCGATCGAAAACGCGAAGACATCCTCGAACCTCTAAGTACCCGTAGGCCCGTCTGATTCATCCCGATCTTCCATTATAGCACACCCAGTGTGTATCGCAAAACATGCTCCCAAAAGCAGATAGCACGCCGTTAACGAACGGCATACGGCCAAGCTCACACAACCTTCACTACACCGCTTGACCGAGCAGCAAGGGCAAGTCACTTTGATACATCAGCAGGTGAAGATAAGTCTCCCGCATCCGGCTCACCTCCCCGCTGTCGCAGTAGACGATCTCCTTTGACGGTCCAACAACGGTCTCCAGGAGCCATCGCGTCGCGGTTCTGCTAGCTATGCGAAACCCAGGCCACCACGCTTGACCATCCCTTCTGGCCTTTCGCCGGAGGCGCTCATCGATTCGCTTCCACATCCCTGGTGGTGGCGCGACATCGGCCACGCTCTCACGCAAGCCCCAGCTGATCATAACGCCCAGCTGATCCCGAAACCTTCTCTCCGACCTGTCACGTGAAGTCATAAACCACCTCGGATAACACCCCTCCCTCCTGTTCCACGACGACGTTCCTCAACTTCTCGCGGGCATAGTAGAGACGCGATTTTACTGTGCCCTCAGGGACGCCGAGGGCATAAGCCACCTCGCTGACGCTCAATCCCTCCAGATAGTAGAGGACCACCACCACACGGTGTGAATCAGACAGGCCATCGATTGCTCGACGCAGATGGGCACGCTGCTCCCGGCTCTCGGTCACCGTCTCAGGATCGCGCCAGGAGGGGGCCTTCAAGCGCTCAATGGCGTCCTGGAAGCAATGGACCCACCGCTTCGCCCTATTCGTCCACGTGTAACAGAGGTTCACCGTAATACGATAGAGCCAAGGCTCAAACGGTTGTGTTTGATCAAAACTGTCGGCGTAGCGATGGACGCGCAGGAAGACCTCTTGCAAGATGTCCTCCGCCATCCGTTCATCGTGCGTGATCGCGGTCGCCGTTCGATAGACCTGGGTCTGATAACGCTCATACAACTCGCCCAGGGCATCAATATCGCCGTCACGCACACGAGCGACAAGCAGACCGTCCTCCTGCTCGGCAGGCAACGACTTCTTCTTGTGATACTTTACCATCATGTGTATACTCTCGAGCCCTTCCTGTGGTTCATCTGATTCGGCCGAATCCCCTAGCCTAGGAGCGTGACAGGCCTATGTGGCCCTTCACGACGGCTGCTCTGCAGGTCGCCAGAATAAGGTAGCATCGACGCCGATCCTGCTCGATAAGCAGATGCACTCTATCTTCGGCGATTGTAGCACCGAGTCAGGGTCCCCGCAAGAACTGGGAGCAGTTGAACTGGAACCCTGGATGGTTTTCGCTGACAGGAGACCGACGAAGAGAGGCGGGCAGGCATCATCAGAGCCCCCTGTCTCGAAGACGGAAGCACAACGGAGGCAGTCAGGTCCCAAGGCCAGCCGAGCCGCCAGGGGCGCTCAGGCAACGGGCCTTGGCAGACCTGGCATCAGACGTCTCTAAGCCGCGGCTGGAACACGCGCTCCAAGGCAGCTCCCAACAAGACGAAGGCGAAGGCAATGATGAAGAGCAGAGCGAGGGGCTCGAGGAAGAGGTGATGATGGCCAGCGTGAATGCCGTGAGAGAGACCTTCCACAATCAACTTGCCCCAGGTAGGCAGAACCGGGTCGCTCATGCCCAGGAACGCCAAGGTCGCCTCCAGGAACACGTAACTGGGGACCAGCATCACGATCTCAGGCACCAGCACCGGTACGATGCGGGGGATCAGATAACGGAAGATGATGCGCCAGTCGCCAGCGCCGTAGGACTTAGCAGCCTCCACGTACGGCGCCTCTCTCACCTGGAGAAAGATAGCTCGGTACTTCTTGATGGCGTTGCCAAAGATGCTGAGCAGAACGGTGACGCCAAGAATAGCCCAGAAGCTCTTCGAATAGAGTGTATAGACCATGATGCTGACGGGCAGGAACGGAAGGATCATATTCACCTCGGTGACGCGCTGGACGACGGCGTCCACCCATCCCCCGAACCATGTGCCGATCCCGGCAATCACCATAGAGCTGATGGAGGTGCCGACCGCGGCCAGGATGCCGAAGGCCAAGGCAATAGGCATGCCCCACATCAGAGGAATAAGGACATCTCGGCGACGACTGTCAGTTCCTGCCAAACCGTGAACCTGACCGTACATCACAAACTCGACGTCAGCATCGGCACCCTCCTCAAACACGAAGGTGTCGACCTGGAGCTTATAAGCACCCTTTAGCGGTGTCGGTTCCGCGATCTCAGGATCCGCCAACAAGGCGTGTACCGGGCGCTCTCTGTCCATTTTCCGGGGCAGGACCTCGTCCAGTGAAAGATGGTAGGCGTACGAACCACTGGCCTGAGCGCTGGTCACGTCGATTTTCCTTCCGTCGGGGGTGAGCCAGGTCAGCGTGACGAGGGGTCTCTTCTCATCATAGGTGACGTCAACGTAGACAGAGAGATCCTGGGGAAACTCGTCGTACTGGAAGTCATAAGGGAATGAGACAGCTATCTCGGTAACGTCCTCGGAGACCTTCTCCACGCGCTTGCCCACCAGGTCGACCTTTACAAACCAAGGAGCCGGCGAAGACGCGTTACCCTCCGTCTTCATCCTGATGGTAGTGGGGAGGTCCTTCCTCGTGAAGGCGTTGATCCACGAGGGGGGCGCAGAAGCTGGATTCCTGTCCCAGAGACGGTCACTCTGACGCCACAGATGGATCATCTCATCGTAGGGGAGAACGATCACCGTGCAGATTGAGACAACCATCAACAACAAGATGATGGCTAGGCCAGCAACGGCTGACGGCCGCCGTGCAAGACGGGCGAGGAGAGACGTCAGACCGCCCAACATCCTACGTAACTCTCCTCCATCCGCATGACGACGTCCAACCTCTCGAGCGGGAGGCGTATCAGCACTCAAAGCGTGAAGAACCTCCCTACACGCGGCCTTGGCTGTGGCAATGCGAGGCATCAGAGTCAGCTTAAGATGATAGGAGCCTTGGCGTTGGGCCACCCGCCGAGCTGCACGGCTCAGGGCCCTCCGCATATCGAGCAGCGTGTCGGCCGAGACCGGCCGCTCGGGAGCGACCTCGATGAGCGTGAAGCCCTCTCGTCCCCGGCTGTTCCGGTCAGCGTCATCAAAGAAACCGCCATCTGCGGTGAACCGAACGGCAACTCCGAGCTCAGGGTAGAGACGGTCGACCTTTAGGCCGCGTCCGATGTCCGGAGCGATCAACCAGTCCGCCGCGACCTGTTCCGCCGAGACAAAATCGCCCAGGATCTGATCCAACGCCTCGCGCCCGGTCAGGACGGCGGGGTGATGCCAGCCAGAACCATCGCTCCTGGATCTTTCCAACCGCCTTCTCACCCCAGGACCCAAGGACCTGAGTCGGCGGAAGAGCTTCGCGGGGGGCCAGAAGAAGCGTCCACGCGACCGCTTCTTCCGCACTGCTCCACTTGCCCGGCGCTCGCCTCCCACCCGAACTCTAGGATCGACTAGGGCGTAGATGACATCGAGGAGGAAAACAGTGATCGCCAGAAGATAGGCAAACGTGACGACCAGAGCTACAACCATCGGCGTCACAGGCCTGCCAAAGCGACTGAGGGATCGCACGAAAAGACGCCCCACGCCGGCCACATTGAAGAACTGCTCCAAGACGATGACCTCTTGCCAGAGACCGATGAAGAGGAGGGCGAAGCTGGTGACGAGGCTGGGAAGGAGAGGTCTGAGGATGTAGCGCCGCTCCAGCATCCGCGGCGGCAGGCCCTTCGCCTTCGCCATCTCGACGTGATCTTCATGAGCGTGAAGAAGAAAGAGCGTGCGCCAGGCGTAGATGCCGTGGAAGAGGCCGCTTATGAAGATAGCGATGGTCGGCAACACCATGTGTCTCATCAAGTGCGGAACATAGGCGAGCCTGAACTGGTCAGGCCAGGCATCGAATGCGCCGCCGCCGAACAGGTCCCCAAACAGCCTCAAAGAGACAATGTTGATGATGATGCCGTAGACCCAGGCTGGCGCGGAAGAGAGAGGCGAGAGGCCTGTCACCAGACGATCCAGCCAGCCGCCGTGGTTCCTACTGAGCGGGAGAGCGAAAGCGATGGTGGTGAAGAAGAGAGCGAGGTTCGCTGTGCCAAAAATGAGCAAGGTACGGGGAAGGTTGTCCAGAATGACGACCCGAATGGGTCTCTCTCTCTGGCTCCACGCCACCGAGTCGAGGTTGGTCCGGCCCCAGTCCAGGGTCAGTCCGCGGCCGAGCCAACGGAGACAGCGCAGGATGAAAGGCTCGTTCAGGCCTGCCGCCTCGTAAGCGGCTTCCTTCCTTTCCTCGAAGATCTCGACCTTCTCCTCGGCAGTGACTCCCTTCATGCCCTTCATGCTCAGGCCGAGGGCGTAGTCGATGTCAGCCTTCACAGCCTCATCGACGTACCCGCCGAGGTTGGCCACCAGGATGGTCAGATAGACTGCGACGACAACGGTCAGGGCGAGCACCGTGGCCCTGGCGGCCATGTACTTCCCCACCCGGGAGAGAGCGCTAAGAATGCCTCCTCTCTCCACCGCGCTGGTGTTCAGCTGTCTGGACATGCTTGTCGCTTCGCTTTCGTTGAGATGTCGTTGTTTGGCACGGAAGCAGAGGGCGAAGACAGCTACGACATGGGCTCTCCGCCGGCGTTACCCAAGAAGTGACCTATGATGACGCCGATACCCAACAGTGTGACCAAGAAGATAATGAAACCAGGCAGCCACCAGCCCAGCAGGCCAACCGTCGTCCCCACGAGGATTGATCCGGCGAGGGCCCCCATGGCACGAGCCACGCGCCGCCTTTGCTTCAGATGCGGATCCCTGACCCGGAGCCAAAGCAGGATACCACCCGCCATGCAAAGCACGGCAGCTCCGAAGACCAACCCGAAGACCTGATCGCCGGTCAAGAACGGCACGCTCAGCACGAGGATGCCACACGTTCCCTGTCGAGAGGGGAGCGGGTACCTACCACGTAGGATCACCTTGACGAGGATGAATCGCTCGAAAGCCGCGTCGTCCGCGGTTACCTCCCAGGTCAGCTCCTGCCGCTCGCCCGGAGCGAGGGAGACGCTCCTATTCACCTCTCTCATCAGGGTGACGTAGCCGTCAGTGATGTGCGCCTGCACGTACCGTTCAGTCGATCTCTCGAGAGGGTTGAACAATGACGCACTTACCGTGCCCGTCTCCGACTCGGTGATCATAACGGGACAGCGCAAGCTCCGTAAGGGAGCCTCCTGCTGCAGACCGGGGTTGAAGAGTACGGCCTCGAAGTCGGCCCACACAGTGGCGCCGAAAAGGGCCATCCCGAGAAGCAAACCTACAGAGAACAGGAGAAGGCCCGAGGAACGAACCAATCCCTGGGGCACGTTCGGACCGTCGATCATCGCCCCTCACTTCTTGCGGATGCCGGCGTACATCGCGGTGCCGATGAGGCCTAGCAATAGCCCGCTGACTGAAGCAGCGTGAGAGAGAAGGCTAAAGGCAAAGCTGGTCTCCACGACGCCAATCACCATCAACAAGGGACCAACGAATCCAAACAACACCAGGCAGAAACCGATAAGGATAAGCCTCACAGGCCGTGTGCGTCCCATCAAACCCTCCAACTAAACACCTTGTCGAACACCGCTGATCTGTCCCAAGGCCCAGTGTCTCGGGCCTTGGGACAAGAGATCAAGACTCAACGCTCGATCCGACCTTGAGGCGGCTAGCGGTGCAGCCAACACGCCGCGAAGTGTTCCGGAGCCGGTTCGAAGTCAGGTGGCTCCTCCACGTCACATAGGCCCTCCATCATATGAGGACACCGCGGGTGGAAACGGCATCCAGAGGGAGGATTGACTAGGCTGGGCGGCTCTCCGGGGGGGATCTCCTTCTGTGTGAGGGCATTTCGATAATCTGGATCCGGAGTTGCCGCCAGCAGCGCCTCCGTGTAGGGATGAAGCGGATTAGCCAACAGCTCGTTCACCCGGGACCTCTCAACAAGCTTTCCGGCATACATCACGAAAATATACTCCGAGAAGTACCTCACCGTCGAGAGATCATGGGTGATGTAGATGACGGCCAGGTCGTGGGAAGCCTGTAGCCCCTGCAGGAGCCGCAGGATCTCCACCCGCACCGATGCATCGAGCATAGAGACAGGCTCATCGGCCACGATCAGGCGTGGCTCAAGGATCATGGCTCGGGCGATGACGACCCGCTGCTGCTGTCCCCCGCTCAACATGTGCGGAAATTTGTCCACATAGTCCTCAATGGGCGTCAGCTTGACCTCCGCCATGACGTCACGGATGCGCTGCTCCCGCTGCTGGCTGTCCTTCACGCCGTGGATCTTCATCGGCTCCTCGAGAATGCCCTGCACGTCCATAAAGGGAGGCAGTGCTCCATAGGGATCCTGCTGGACGTAGCCCACGGCGGAGCGGTACGTACGCATCTCCTGGGTCCCAAAGGCCTCGACCTCGCTCCCCGCGAAGGAGACCTCGCCATCCGTCGGCTCATAAAGCCCCAGAATCGTCTTCATCAACGTGGTCTTCCCGCATCCACTCTCACCGACGATGCCGATCGCCTCCCCCAGATGAAGGTCGAAGTTGACACCGTCCACTGCGTGCACGTAGCCGGCGTGCAGGAAACCCCAGCGCTTTAACTCAAACCAGACGCGCAGATCCCTGACCGAAAGGAGCGCTCCGTCCTCTCTCTCACGCCCAACCTCCGAGAGGGATACACGGTCTGAAGATTCTCTTCTTTTTACGTCAACGGACATCCTTGACTCCTCGCCTCACGCGTATAACCAGCACTTGACCTGATGCCCCTTTTCGTCAATCACGGGGGGCTCCTCCACACACTTCTCGAACCGCGATGGGCAACGATCGGCGAACCGACAGCCCGACGGAGGGCCGAGCAAGCTGGGGGGGTGCCCCGTGATGAACGTCGGTTCCTGTTCCACTTTCAACCTGGGCACGCTAGCCATCAGCATCCTCGAGTAAGGATGGAGAGGATCGCTGAAGAACCGCCGTGCGTCGCTCATCTCCACGATCTGTCCGGCGTACATCACCGCCACCCGGTCCGCCAACTCGCTGGACGTCGCAATGTCGTGAGTGATCAGGATGAAGCTGACCTCCAGATCGTTTTTGATGCGCTTGAGGACGTTGAAGATGTTGGCCTGAGTCAGCACGTCCAGCGCTGACGTAGGCTCATCAAGGAAGACCATCTCGGGCATGGTCACCAAGGCCATGGCGAGAGCGGCGCGCTGCCGCATACCGCCGCTGAGCTCGAAGGCATAACGGTTCAGGAAATCGACCGGCACGCCCACGTGCTGGAACATTCTGCGAGCCTGGTCGAGGGCCTCGTCCTTGTCCGCCAGGTAATGAGCCGTCATCGGCTCTGCCACCTGCTCGCCCACCCTGAGAACGGGGTTCAGGGCATTCATCGCGGCCTGCGGCACCATGGACATCTTGACCCACCGGATGTTCCGACGGAACTCCTCATCCCCGAGGCTCATCACATCGGTTTCGTCCAGGTAGACGTGACCGGAGTAGGTGTCCACGTTCCGAGGCAGAAGGCGCAGGACGGCCCTGGCCAGCGAGGTCTTCCCACAACCGGATTCACCCAGCACCACGACCGCCTCATTGCGGCCAAGCTTGAAATCCACGCCATCGACGGCCTGGACGACGCCCTGTCGGGTACGGAAGTAGAGCCGCAAGTCTTCGATGCGCAGCAGTGTGTTGTTCTGTGACATCGGTGCTACATACCTCTCAGTCTAGGGTTGAAGATACGATCGAGGGAGAAGCCCAACAGCGAGAAGGCCAGTCCGGTCAACATCAAGAGGAACGATGGCTCGAGCATCCAGTAGTAGTTGCCCTGGTACAAGGCGCCGTTGAATCTCGCGTCGTTGATCACCTTGCCCCAGGTGGGCAGGATGGGATCACCCAGCCCCAGCAGGGCGAGGGCCGCCTCCGTAAAGACGAAGCTGGGCACCAGCGTGACGAGATTGGGAAGCAACGTGGGAATGATGCGGGGGATCAGATAGCGGAAGATCAAGCGCGCATCGCTGGCCCCGTAGGCCTGAGCAGCCTCGATGTAGGGAGACTCCTTCACCTGCAGGAAGATCGCCCGGTAGGTCTTGATCCCGCCGCCGAAGATGTAGAGTGCAATCAGAACCCCCAGCATCAGCCAGATGCTCCTGGAGTAGAAGGTGCCAACCATCACCAGGATCGGAAGGGTGGGGAGAATCAGGTTCACCTCGGTGATGCGCTGAATCACGCCATCCACCCAGCCGCCAAACCAAGTGCCTACGCCAGCGATGATCATCGTGGTCAGGCTGGTGCCAAGAGCGGCCAGAAGCCCGAAGGCGAGGGCGATAGGCGTTCCCCACAGCAGCGCCACGGACAAGTCACGCCGACGATGGTCCGTTCCGGCCCAGCCGTGCACCTGCCCATACATCACCAACTCCGCGTCCACGTCAGCCTCGGGCTCGAACACCTTGGCGCTGACCTTCATCGTATACGTGCCCTGGACTAGCTGCAAGGCGTCCGCCGTGGGGTCGGCCACGAACAAAGCCTCGTGAGCTGGCAGATCGGTGCGTAGCCGGCGCTCAAGCGTATCATCCTGGGAGACGCGGTAGGTTGTCGAAGACGAGTCGAGAGCCATTGACCCAATCCGGATCTCTCTCCCATCCGGCGTCAGCCACGTCAGTGAGACGTGGGGCTGCTTCTCCTCGTACTTGGCGTCGAAGAAGAGGGTGATCTCCTGAGGGAAGTCGTAATAGGGATAATCGAAGTCGAACGAGAAGTCGATGTCCGTTACGTCCTCCGACACGACCTCTCGGGTCTTTCCCACCGTCTCATCCTTGCTGTCGATGACGACTGTGGCTGGGAGATCCCTTCTCCTGAAAAGATTGATCCATGTAGGGGCCGCGGTCTTCGGGTTCTTCGCCCAGACGTTCTCACCCCCACGCCACAGCCGGATCGCCTCGCTGTACGGCATACTGACCACGGCGTAGATCGACACACCGATCAGCCCTAAGATGATAATCAGCCCAATGATGGCCGTCGGGTACCGCAGAAGCTCACGAAGGTTCTTCATCGTGTCCTGTCCTCTCCACCAATTCGCACCCTGGGATCGACCAGAGCGTAGATAATGTCCAAAAAGAAGACCGTCACGGCCAGAAGATAGGCGAAGATCACCTGAGAACCGACGATCACCGGTGTATCGTAAAGGCCGATGGCCTGGAAGAGCGTGCGCCCGAGCCCGGGCCAGTTGAAGACGGTCTCTAGAATCGTAGCACCCATCCAGACGTAGATCAGGAGGAGGGCAAACTGGGTGATGATCGTCGGGAGCACCGGCCTGAGCACGTAGCGCCGCTCGATGTCCCGGTCGGAGAGCCCCTTGGCCTTGGCCATCTCCACGTAGTCCTCGCTGGAGTAGATCAGGAAGAAGGTCCGGAAGTTGTAAGCCTGGAGGAAGATCGAGCTGATGACAATGGCCGAGGCCGGCAAGATCAAGTGCTCCAGCAGGCTAAGCGCATACATCGCCGTCGACTCCGGCGGCGGCGCGGCCACCATGCCCCCGAAGGGAAGCAGGCGCAGGACTGCAGCAAAGATAAGGATCAAGAAAAGGCCGTAGAACCAAGCAGGGGCAGAGGATGTGGGCGCCAGGGCGATAACGGCTTTGTCAAGAGGACTGCCGTATTTCCTGGACAGAAAGAGCCCTAAGAAGAGAGCGACGAGGAAAAGGGTGATGTTCGCCGCTCCCCATAGGAGGAGGGTCGGTGGAAGCCGTTCCAAGAGGATCAGCCGCACCAACTTCGAGCCGCTGTCGCTGACCATGTCCGTCGCAAACCCAAGATCAAGTGTGATGGCATTCCTGAGGAAACCAAAGCTCCGGATGATGAACGGTCTGTCGAGGCCGATACGCTTGACCTCAAGCGCAACCCGCTCTTCGATCAAGTCTCGCTTCTCCTCGGCCGTCAGGTCACGCATCTCCGCGCTTTCGTCGGCAAAGACGGCTATCGACACCTGCTCTCGGATGGCGCCCCTCCGAATCTCGTCGACGTAGCCGCCCATGTTCGCGACCAGCACCACCAGGTAGATGCCAACGACGACGGTGAAGAAAAGCACCACCAGCCTGACACCCGCGTACTTGGCGACTCGAGCAGCCGTGCTGGAACCGGACCGCCCTTTCTCTCGGGCTTCTCCCTTCGCGCCCATCGTCAATGTTGCATCGCTCATACACCTTCTCGCTTTCTATTGCTTGACAGGGCGGGGGGGCGAGCAAG
>Ga0207797_1002612_pt1 | contig 12433 bp, 13 predicted proteins | sample PRCRCaboRojoPR_6_FD_187275 | JGI IMG/M metagenome (GOLD analysis project Ga0207797, IMG submission 187275) | Marine sediment microbial community from Cabo Rojo, Puerto Rico - PR CR 10% Liquid 1 (SPAdes) | ecosystem: Environmental > Aquatic > Marine > Coastal > Sediment | place: Cabo Rojo, Puerto... | reverse complement strand
TGAAGATCTACGGGCTGCTGACGGTGCCGCGGGGCGACCGGCCCGGGACGGGCTGGCCGATCATCGTCTTCAACCACGGGTACATCCCTCCGGACCAGTACCGGACCACGGAGCGGTACGCGGCCTACCAGGACGCCTTCGCCCGAAACGGCTACATCGTCCTGAAGCCCGACTACCGCGGACACGGGAACTCGGAAGGCGACGCCTCGGGTGGATCCCGCGGGTCCGGCTACACCATCGACGTGTTGAACGCGGTCGCCTCGCTGCAGCGGTATCCCGGCGCCGACCCGGAGCGGGTCGGCATGTGGGGGCACTCCATGGGGGGCGGCATCACGTTGCGGGCGATGGTCGTGACGGACGATATCGACGCCGGCGTCATCTGGGCCGGCACCGTGGCGACCTACGAGGAGATCTTTGAGGCGCGGCCCCGCTGGGTAGGCGGGCGATCTAGGGAGACGCCGGGTCCGAACGGCACGCCGGATCCAGAGACAGTGCGGGAAGGGTTGTTCGCGTACGGCACGTTCGACGAAAATCCGGAGTTCTGGGCCGCCATCGACCCGGTCTCCTACCTCTCCGATCTCTCCGGGCCTGTGCAGCTCCACCACGCGACGGGGGATCAGTCGGTCCCCGTTGAATGGTCGGAGAATCTGTATACGCGGCTCCAGGAGGCGGGCCAGACGGCCGAGCTGTACGTCTATGAAGGGGACAACCACAACATCTCGGCCAACTTCGGAACCGCCGCGCAGCGGTCAGTCGCGTTCTTCGATCAGTATGTGAAGGGGAGCGGAGAGTAGGGCGACGTCGGGTCGTGACTCCTGTCCGTCATCCGGGTCGGGCTGCCTGGCGACCTCAGAGGCACGTCGGGAGGAGTCCTCAGTTATACTCCTTACCCTCCGTGCCTCCGCGAGCGTACCGTCTCGTCGAACGCGTGCTCTGGCGGCGCTGCCGTGCTGATCCCCTCATTTCCCGGTTGCCGCGTAGTGCTCGGCGATGCCGTTACAGCGGGCTCCGTATGCGTCGATGGCACGCTGTGAACTGTGGCCTGTGCCGGTGTAGAGCTCAGCGATGCCCGTGCACCGCGCCGCATACGCGTTCATGCTGCGCTGGGAGCTACCAGCTCTGTCCGTGTGGTGGCCGGCCAGTCCCATGTACCGGGCGGCGTAGGCGTTCATACCACGCGGTGAGCTGTGGCTGGTGGCGGCGTGGCGCTCGGCCAGGCCGGCGTACCGGGCTCCGTAGGTGTCCCAACTGCGCTGCAGGGCGTCCTCGGGAGCCGAATAGCGGGCAGCTATCCCCGTGTAGCGGGCGGCGTAGGCGTCGATACTGCGCCGGAAGCTGCCCTCCTCGGCGGCGACGACGGGGGCTGACTCGATCTCTGCCGGCCGGGGGGTGACGGTGAGAACCCCCACCATCGATCCGACGGCCAGTACGATGACGACGACCACGAACCGCTTGATCCAGCGCTGGACACTGCTTGATTTTGCTGACATGGCTTGCCTCCTTGGGCCAATAGATTCGGAAACGGGTGATTTCTGTCCTGGGACGGCTCTGTTGTCCATGATTGTTACCTCCTTCGATCTGTGCGTGCTTCACCAGCTGATTTAAACGCAGTATAGCAGGCGGGTGTGGCGAGTACGTGGCGTCAGCGTGGCGGGAACGTGGCGGTGGAGTGATTTCACTCAGAGAATTGGGTCTAGAAAACGGCTTGCTCTTGAGGTATAATAAACCCAACGGTCAAGGTGTTGCGAGCCTCATCCGGGAGGAAAGATGGCACACCTGTCGCTTTCCTTGCTGGGGCCCTTCCAGGTGACGCTGGACGGGCAACCCGTCACGGGGTTCAAGTCGAACAAGGTGCGGGCGCTGCTGGCCTATCTGGCGGTGGAGGCGAATCGGCTGCACCGCCGGGAGACGCTGGCCGGTCTGCTGTGGCCGGACTGGCTCGACCGGGACGCCCTGAGCAACCTGCGCTACGCCCTCTCGGACCTGCGGAAGGTGATCGCGGATCACGATGCAGACCCACCCTTCCTGCTGGTCACCCGGGATACCCTCCAGTTCAACGCGGCCAGCGACCACTGGCTTGATGCGGCAGCCTTCACGGGGCTGGTGGTGGAGAAGACGGATCCCTCGGCTGTCGAGAAGCTGGAGCAAGCCGTTGCCCTGTACCGCGGGAGCTTCCTGGAGGGCTTCTCGCTTGGTGACAGTGCACCTTTCGAGGAATGGGCGCTGTTCACGCGGGAGCAGATCGCCCGGCACCTGTCCTCGGCGCTCCATCGCCTGGCGGAGATCTACGAGGGACAGGGTGAGTACGAGGCGGCCCGGTCTTATGCGTGGCGGCAGCTGGAGCTGGAGCCGTGGGACGAGATTGCCCACCGGCAGCTGATGCGGTCGCTGGCGCTGAGCGGGCAGCGGAGCGCCGCCCTGGCCCAGTATGAGAGGTGTCGTCGCTTGCTGTTGGAGGAGCTGGGGGTGGAGCCGGGGGAAGCGACGAGGTGGCTGTACGAGCGGATCCGGGACGGCGCGCTGAGCGGAGGAACGGGGGAGCGGAGGAGCAGGGAGGCTGTGCTCCCTGGTACAGGGAGTCTGCCACGATTCCTTGAGGAGGAACCACCTCAGGTCGAACCGCCCGTGTTTGTGGCTCGCGAGCGGGAGCTGGTACGACTGGATGGATTCCTCGATCAGGCGCTGAGTGGTCAGGGGCGGGTGGTGTTCGTGACGGGTGATGCGGGCAGTGGCAAGACGGCCCTGATTCAGGCGTTCACCCGTCGGGCCCAGGATAGGCATGCCGATCTGGTCGTGGCCGACGGGAGCTGCAGTGCCTACACCGGAATCGGCGATCCCTACCTCCCGTTTCGCCAGATCCTGGGGCTGCTGACCGGGGACGTCGAAGCCCGGCGGGCGGCCGGCGTTATCACCAGAGAATACGCCCGTCGCCTGTGGAACATGCTTCCGCTGACGGTTCAGGCGCTGGTGGAGCACGGACCGGACCTCATCGATACGTTTGTCCCACGCGGTGCTCTGCATAAGCGGGTTGCGTTGTACGAGCGCGAGGTCCGGCTTGGAACCGCCGCGACCTCCGTGTCTCGCGGGGCGGGGTGGGTGAATGGTCTGGACGAGCTGTTGGAGCAGAAGCCGACCAGCCCTCGCATAGCCGGTCCGCAGCAACTCGCCGTTTTCGACCAGTATGCCAAAGTCATGCAGGCGCTGGCGCATCGGGCACCGCTGATGCTGGTGCTGGACGACCTCCAGTGGGCGGATGCGGGTTCCATCCATCTGCTTTTCCACCTGGGCCGGCAATTGGCGGGCAGTCGTAAGTTGATCGTGGGCGCGTACCGACCGGAAGAGGTCGCACTGGGGCGCCCGGCTTCCCCCCCTCATACGGAGGGGATTGAGGGGGGGCGACAACGCCATCCACTCGAGCCTGCGGTCAACGAACTTCGGCGCGACTTCGGCGATATCATCGTAGACCTGAGCCAGGCCGAGGGGCGGGACTTCATGGAGGCCCTTCTGGATAGCGAGCCGAACCGGCTGGGGCGGGCGTTTCGGGCCATGCTCTACTGGCAGACGCGCGGCCATCCCTTGTTCACGATCGAGCTGCTGCGAGGCCTCCAGGAGCGAGGGGATCTGGTGCAGGACGACGAGGGCTTCTGGGTCGAGGGGTCAAGGCTGGATTGGGAGACGCTGCCAGCGCGGGTGGAGGCCGTGGTTGCGGAACGCGTCGGCCGTCTGGACAAGTCCCTGCGGGACGTCTTGCAAGTGGCGAGCGTGGAGGGCGAACAGTTCACCGCGGAGGTGGTGGCTCGAGTGCGCGGGACCGACGAACGCGAGGTGTTGGGGCAACTGAGTGGTGAGTTGGATAGAGAGCACCGTCTGATCCGCGCTCAAAGTATCCAGCGCGTCGACGGCCAGCTCCTCTCTTGCTACCGATTCCGGCACATTCTGTTCCAGAGATACCTGTATGGCAGCCTCGACGACGTGGAGCGGGTGCACCTGCACGAACAGATCGGAACCGTTCTGGAGCGGCTCTACGGCGCTGGAGAGGACGAGGTCGCGGTCATCGCGGTTCAGTTGGCCCTTCACTTCCAGAAAGCAAAGGCCACGGAGAAGGCCATCCACTATCTACACCGAGCCGGCGATAGGGCCGTCCAACTCTCCGCCTATCCGGGGGCTATCGCGCACCTGACCCGAGCCCTGGACCTGCTCACGAGCCTACCGCGTCCGGACGGTGAAGGCCGCCGCCGGGAGCGCGCGGAGACGGAGCTAGGTCTGCAGCTGTCCCTGGCCCTCGCCCGTATGGGAGATATTCCCGCTCCCAGATGGGAGAGCGCCGTCACCAGGGCCCGCGAGCTGTGCCAGGAGCTGGGGAAGGTATCTCAGCTGTGCCGGGTTCTGGGCGATATGTCGATCTTCCATTACGTGCGGGCGGAGTACCAGAAGGCGCGCGAGGTTGCAGGAGAGGCGCTCAGTCTGGCCCAGCAGGCGGACGATCCCATGCTGGTGGCGTTGGGTCACTGGTATCTGGGATTCATCTGTTTTGGTCTCGGAGCGTATGACGTGGCCCACGCCCACCTTGAGCGGGTGACCTCCTTCTATGACCCTCAAGAACATCATCGCGCTTTCGTATTGGCGCGCGGATCGGACGCCGGGTTAGGTGCCCTGGCGTATGGTGCCGCATGCCTGTGGTGTCTCGGGTATCCTGAACAGGCGGCGCAGCGAAGTCGCGAGGCACTGGCGCTGGCTCGCAGGATTGGTCATCCCTTCTCTCTGGCCGACGTGGTCTGTTTCGGTGGCTGTGTCCTCAATCAAATGCGTCGAGATGCAGAGGCGCTGAAGGACGATGCAGAGGAACTGATGGGGTGTTCGAAAGAGATGGGGTTCCCGTCTTTCTTGGGGACGGGAACCTGCTTTCGGGGAGAGGCGCTGGCTCAGCTCGGACGGGTCGAGGAGGGGGTCGAGCACATGCGCCGGGGCATAGCGATCATGCAGTCTGTGAACGCGCAGTGCTACCTATCGGGAACACTCGGTGCTCTGGCCGAGGCGCAAGCAAAAGGTGGACGGCTGGAGGAAGGACTTGCTACCCTGGGCGAGGCACTGGCTGTGGTCGAGGAGACGGACGAGCGGTACTGCGAGGCGGAGCTTCATCGGGTGAAGGGGCAGCTGCTGCTTATGTGGGGCGACGAGCTAGGAGCAGAGGCGAGCTTCCTCGAGGCAATCGAGGTGGCGCAACGTCAACGCGCCAGGTCGTGGGAGCTGCGGGCGACGGTCAGTCTCGCCCGGCTGTGGCAGCGACAGGGAAAGCAGGACGCGGCTCATCAGATGCTGACGGAGATCTATAACTGGTTCACCGAAGGCTTCGACACGCGTGACTTGCAGGACGCAAAGGTGTTGCTGGAGGAGCTAGCGCAAGCTTAGTGTATTGGACCAGTTGCGCACGTGTTTGGATCTTCTGCCCGTGGCGTGGAAGGAATGAGCCGGCATTACGCGGGGAGAGTAGTATGGCATATCGAGATACAGATCGAGCAGTAACCCATGAAACTCGCAAGCGGCACTATCCCATCCACAACTATGTCTTCCTGGCGCTGGGCGTCGCCGGCCTTCTCCTGGTCTTTGGATACTCGGGCCCGTTTTTCGACCTGGTGCATAGCTACGGAGGGAACCTGACGGCGTCGTTTGCGTTCTATTTCATCGTCGCGCCAGCCGTTGCTCGTGTGAGAGAGAGCCGCATGGCCAGTGGTTTAATTGCCCTGCTGGTTGCTGAGGCGTTCGAGGCGACGGATGGTTTCTTCGGGGTGATGACGAACGTGTACGATCCGCTCGACTACGTAGCGAACGCCCTGGGTGTGGGTCTGGCCCTTCTGGTTGACGTCGTTGCCGCGCACGTCGCACGCACGTGGGAACCGAGAAGGGAGGTCATACCGGAACATCCACCCGAGACGGACATGGTGTAGCATCGTTCGGGCTTCCCTGGGCTGGCACGCAGGGAGCTCGAGGTCGCGGTCGCTGGTGCGGCGAAGGCGTTCCACACTGAGAATTGGAGGTGCTAGTGAGTATCCACATCGGTGCAGAGAAGGGGCAGATCGCGCCCACCGTTCTCCTGCCGGGCGATCCGCTGCGGGCGAAGCATATTTCGGAGACGATGCTGAACAAACCGTTCTGCTGCAATGAGGTCCGCGGAATGCTGGGTTACACGGGGTGGTACGGAGAGAAGCGCGTCTCGGTGATGGGCACTGGCATGGGCATTCCAACCCTGTCTATCTACGTGCACGAGCTGATCACCGAGTATGACGTCGAGACGTTGATTCGCGTCGGGACGTGCGGGGCGCTCCAGCCCGATCTCAAGATCGGGGACATTGTGCTGGCCATGGCCGCCTCCACCGACTCCCACATCAACAAGCTCCGTTTCGATGGGATGGATTACGCCCCGGCAGCCGATTTTGATCTTCTGCTGGTGGCCTATGACGCGGCCCGGGAACGAGGGATTGAGGTGCAGGTCGGGGGTATGATGTCGGCCGACCGGTTCTACAACGACGATCCTGACTGGTGGAGGATATGGTCCGAGTACGGCGCCCTCGTCTGCGAGATGGAGACCAACGGTCTCTACACCCTAGCGGCGAAGTTCCAGGTCTCGGCCCTCTCTATCCTCACGGTGAGCGACAGCCTGGTCACCGGCGAAGCGGCGACGGCCGAGCAGCGGGAGCGGGATTTTCCGCTGATGGCCGAGATTGCGCTGGAGGTTGCGCCGTAGCCGCTTTCCCCTGAAAGCCGTCACCGCCCCACCGGCGAGCGTCCGGTCGGCTCACCCTCGAGGAGGGCTACAGCACCTCGCTAAGCTGGACATCTGGGCGACGTCGAGATACCATATTCCCTGAATACGAGTCATTATGTGTGGTTCTGGGAAGTCACTCGTCATCCTCCAGACCGGACGATTGATCCTGCGGCGTCAGGAGGTCTCTGACGTAGGGCCTCTCGTCGATCTATGGGCCGACCCGGACGTGACCCGCTACCTGGGCGGACCTCGCGATCGAGATTGGCTCCGAGAGGTGTTTGAGAAGACGGCTGAAGCACCCTTTGCAGAGGAGTACGATCTGTGGCCGGTGGTCGAGAAGGAGACGGGCGAGGTCGTGGGCCACTGCGGGCTGCTCGAGAAGGAGGTAGAGGGGAGGAAAGAGATCGAGCTGACCTACGTCTTTAGCCGGTCGGCGTGGGGAAAGGGATATGCGACGGAGATAGGCCGAGCGCTGAGGGATCACGCGTTTCAGGAGCTGGGGATCGAGTGGCTAATCGCCCTGATCGAGCCGGAGAACGTCGCCTCGGGGCGCGTGGCGCGGAAGGTCGGGATGTGCTTCGACCGCGAGGTCGTCCGCCCGGGAGGAGCGCTGCGGGAGGTATACGTGGTTGAGGGCGGTGAAGCGAGAACGGCGTCCTCTGACTGCTTCGTCTGCCGGAAGCAGCGGGGTGAGGTCTCCGTGCCGGGAGGCGTGATCTACGAGGATGACTTGATCAGTATCTCTCACGCGCAGCTGTGGGGTGATGAGACGTAGCACTACTTGGGACACTTATTTGTGGAGCCGAAGCGGCATGCGCCCGAATTGGCCGACCTGACGGAGGAGGAGGCCCAGGCGGTCGACCTCTACACGAGCCGAGTCGCGCGGGCGATCATGGAGACGGATGGGATGGAGCACGTCTACGCCTTCGTCATCGGAGACGGGGTGCCCCACGTTCACGTCCACGTGATCGGCCGGTATCCGGGGGCGCCGCGAGACTACTGGGGACCGAAAGTGGACGAGTGGCCGGAGGCACCAAGAGGTGATGAAGCCGAGATCGCGAAGGTGGCGGCCCGGGTGCGGGCTTTCCTCCGCGAGCACTATGGTTAGGCTACACGGACGTCAGAACGAAGAAGGAGATTGAATGGGATTTGTCGCCTGGTACTCGATTGTCGTCGGGGTTCTTATGCTGGGGCAGTGGAGCTTCTTCTTGGCTGCCGGGCAGGTGCCCGAGCTCCAGACGGAACCGTTTCGCATTGCCTTCCACCTGCTGGGGGAGGGGGTCACGGCGATGGCGCTGGTCGTCTCCGGGATTGCCCTCCTCCGAGGCGCGAGCTGGGGACGGGAAGCGGCCTTCGCAGCGCTGGGTATGCTCACCTACACGGTCCTGGTGAGCCCCGGCTACTTCGCTCAGCTGGGGCAGTGGCCGCTCGTGGGGATGTTTGGTGTGCTTCTAGTTGTCACGCTAGTCAGTTACGTTCTGCTTGGTCGGGCAGGGACGTAACAGCTGTGATTCATCTCTCTGTCAGCGTCACTCATCGAGCTGTCTATCGACTGTATGAATCCCTGCGGCGACATCTTTCTTACCGCGAATCCAAGAAATGAAAACGGAACGTAGAACGCCCAGGGTGCAACTCTCGAGAGCTTTCCAAAGAAACGATCCAAAGGGGCCATCTCCTTCCACAGTGCTGGCTTCTCTGCCACCGGCGCCCAGCTGCCCATCAGGATAGAGAAGTCGAGTCGATCTGGCATAGCATAACAGCAAGCAAGAGCGTATGCCCCTCCTCCCGATACGCCGATCACTCCAAATCTATCTATCTCAAGTTGCTCTGCTATCTCATTGACGTCCTTTGGCCAATCTAGCAGTCTTCTCTCACTTACGTAGTCCGAATACCCTATCCCCGGTCGATCCAAAGCGAGGATACGATATCCATACTCTCTTCCCGCTGAATTGCTGAACTCAGCCTCATATCGGGTTTCCGTTCTATGCTCTTGCATGCTCAGTGGCTCCTACCACGATTCTGTAGGTCTGCCCCAGCGATCAGCCCGTCAGGACGTCGACAACGCTATGGTCACCCACGGCCGAGAGACGCTTCTGTTGGCGTTCAAGAAGAGCACAGTCAACTGCTGGAGGTGGTCAAAACGTCGCACGCCGGGTTCGACAGTCTTAGTCCTCTTCCAGCGAGGAGAATCGGAAGCCGGCAAGAAGTCCTGAAAGTGATAGAGCCCTCACGCTTATGAGCTCAGTCTTGACGATAGATGAAAGCATATGGCACGGGCCCGATGTGGACGATGTGTTCGGGTTCCCGTGCCATCATACGTTCGACAAACGAAGCCGGGATCTGTCGCTGCCACTGGTTGATGTATATGATGATGTAGTCCGAGGAGAGAAGAAAGTCCAAGTAGTCCGCCCCCAGGCTGGGTCTATTGAGGATGGTTCTTGTTTCTCCTCGAAAGAAGTAGGAGAACGAGTAGCTGTACCAGGTCGCCACCTTTAGACGCTCAGCATCGGGTTTCTCGTTCAGATACGCCGCAGCCTGGTCGAGACCCTCACCCCATCCAAGCGTGAAGACTTCACCGGCTTTGCGATGCCCCCCCATCATCGGGTTGTAATAAGATAGGTAATAGGGGAAGGTCTGTACCAGGCCGAAACCGTGAACGGCAACGACCACGGTGAGAAGACCCACCCCAACGAGCTTGTGCCGCTTGGAGAGGGTTCTCTTTACGATTCGAGAGATCAGCGCGACCCATCCAGTCGCCGCGAGAAGCATGAGCGGGGGATAGACGGGAAGCAGGTAGCGATCGAATTTGTGGCTCCCCAGACTCATCCCAACACCATATACCGCGACGAAGATGAGGAGATTGGCCATCACATGCCTGGATAAGATGGGATGCGAGTGCTTTCCTGGTTTGAGACTTGCCACGAAGGCCGCAACCAGACCGGCGAGTACGACGGGCGAGCTTCGCCACACATAGCTGATTGGATAGAAAGACAGGCCCAACTGTCCCCCGGAATGGATTTCCCCTCGAAAGAAGAGGGCGCTCGCGTGCCCCAGCTCGACGTGGGCCGTGGTTTTGTTCAACATGTTCGTGAACCACTTCAAAGGTGAAATCCAAAGGGCGGGCCAAAGGGCAAAGTAGACCGCAGATCCGATGAGGCCTAAGAGGCAGAGCCAAAGCAATCGACGTCGGATGCTCGGCCATTCGACTCCAGCTTTGAACAAATCTACTAGGATCATCACGCCAGCCGCGGGGACGATAAGCGCGCCTGGCAACTTCGTGAGCCAGCTCAAGCCCATCGCGATGCCAGACAGAGCAAGCGAGTGGGCTCGATGGGTCTGGAGGAAATGGACGAGAGCTAACAGCCAGACTGTCGTCAGACTCGCCAACATCCCATCGAGGTGGAGAATCTGCGTATGAGCTGCGAAGAAGGGATCCAGAGCAATGAACAAGAATCCGAGGGTCGCCGCTCTCTGCCCCACTAACTCTCTTCCAAAGTGATACGCTAGCCACAAGAGAAGTGCCTCTATCACGATCATGACCCTACGGTTAGTCACCAGGTTGGACAGGGGGTGAGCCCCTTCTTGGGTCACGTAGTCTTCATACGCACCGACCGTCAACGCTTCGGATCCCAGGCAACTTGGGCATCCCAATAGGTGCCCCAGGGCCCCGACCCACATCGTCGTCACGCCAGGATGCGTAGATTGGTACGTTTCAGCCAGGTCGCCCCGTGCCAGCGCGTGTTGGAAAGCCAGAGACCGGGCGAGCCATTTGTGCTCGTCGATGGTGACGTACGTACTCACCGTCAAGAGGCGAGGGACGACCAGGGCGACGAGGACGAGGACTGATAAGAGGCGGTCCGTGTTTCGATCCTGGGTTATCCAGGTCTTCAGAGCCACTGCATGCATTCTTCAGCTTGCGCCGCGTCGAGGCACGATGCACAAAAACTCGAACGCCGTCTCCCCGGTGTTGCGGAACTGATGTGTCTCGTTGTCCGTCAAATAAATGAAGTCCCCGGCCTTTACCGGCGTCTCATTGCCGTTCGCGTCCACCGTCACACCGCGCCCTTCCTCAATCTTGACCAGGTGCGGCCAGTCGTGGGCGTGGTACGGCGTTGAGCCACCCGGTGCCACCTGGAAGTGCCGCATTACGATCTCGTCCGAGCCGTCGTCCGGCCCGAGGATCACCTGCTTCTTCACGCCTTCGTAGCCTGACATATCGGCGAAGGGAACATCCTCTAGCTGTTTAAGAATCATCGCTCTCTCCTTGGTTGGTTTGGTCTGATGTACGTGAGTATAATGCGAAACGGCGTCCGTGGAAAGTGGGGGCGAAGACACTCATCCCACCACCTCTCGTCCCAAGTCTCGCATCTTCTTGCTCGTCGCCAGCAGCACGTCCAGCGACCCCGTCGTTTCCATCCGTTCGTCCTTCAGCAGCACAATCCGATCGACGCGCTGGAGCACGACGCGGCGATGCGACACGACCGGACAGGTTACATTCCGCCGGGCCAAGTCCCGGTCCGACAGCGCTTGCTCCGTCCCCATCGTCCTCTCAGACGACAGAGACACCTGGTTGCCACCGTGCTCTCATCGCTAAGTTGAACATATCGGGTTTTCGTCCTATACTCGTGCATACCTGCTAGCTCCTGATACGATTCCTTGGGAGTGGCCCAACCATCAGCCCGTCAGGGCGCCGCAAACGCCGTGACCACCGCCTCGGGCTATGCTGAGGCCGCGAGGCGCTTCCGTTGGCTTTCAATCAAGAAGAGCATAGTCAACTGCTGGAGGCGGTCAGAATGGCGCATCTCGGGTTGTACAGTCTCAGTGGATCCGAAGTTGCTCTCGAGGGATTGCCAGATCCCCCTCAGAGCTCGTTACCCTTGGGCCAGATCCGGCGATCCGGCCCGAGCAGAATTGGGTGGTTTGAGTCTTGGTCCTCCTTGCAGATGGGGGCTGCCCGCAGGCCGCATACTTCGCTCAAAGCGGGATTCACTGCGGACAGACTGAATGGCGAGCTTGCAAAGCGAGAGGGAGCGTGAGATGGATCACGCAGACGTCAGGCGCTACTGGAACGCGAATGCCGATCTTTGGACCGAGCTCTCACGGTCCGGGTACGATACCTTTCGGGACACCCTCAACACGCCGGCTTTCTTCGAGATGCTGCCGGACGTGGACAATCTGTCAGGCCTGGACGTTGGCTGCGGGGAGGGTCACAATACCTGCTTGTTGGCCGAGCAGGGGGCCCGGGTGACAGCCATCGATCTGTCGGACATCTTCCTTAGTCACGCTCAGTGCTCGGAGGCTCAAGAACCATTGGGCATCCGATATCTGCTCGCCAATGTGGTGGAGTTGCCGTTCGCCGAGGCATCCTTCGACTTCGCCACCGGCATCATGAGCTTCATGGACATCGCCGACGCAGGCTGGGCGCTCGGCGAGATCCATCGCGCGCTGAAGCCCGGAGGGTTTCTCCAGTTTTCGATCACCCACCCGTGTTTCAAGACGTCTCGCCGGCGCAGGCTGCACGACGAGCACGGTGCAACGTACGCCGTCAAACGTATCGGAGTACGGGGTTAGCTTTTCCAGTTCCCGGGCTAGATGGTAAAATTGAGTCTTGAAGTCAGAAGGTCCGGTGAATGCGGAGCGTTACAGGCCGGTGCGCGCACAATGGGCCTG
>Ga0207797_1002611_pt1 | contig 12434 bp, 9 predicted proteins | sample PRCRCaboRojoPR_6_FD_187275 | JGI IMG/M metagenome (GOLD analysis project Ga0207797, IMG submission 187275) | Marine sediment microbial community from Cabo Rojo, Puerto Rico - PR CR 10% Liquid 1 (SPAdes) | ecosystem: Environmental > Aquatic > Marine > Coastal > Sediment | place: Cabo Rojo, Puerto... | reverse complement strand
ACCCGTAACAGTAGCCGTCGTTCGAGCCGACGACCAGCCGGCCGGCCTCGCGGTCGATCGCGATGGTCGAGTGGGGGTGGCTCGTCGGGCGGCCGTCCCCCCACAGCTGGGCGCCCGTGGCCGCATCGACGGCGGCGACGCTGCCGTCCGCGGGGGCGCCGTACTCGACGGCGATGTAGCAGACGCCGTTGAAGTAGACCGGGCTCGACCCGATGGCGTCGCCGAGGGGGCGCCGCCACTGCCGCCGGCCGGTCTCGAGGTCGAAGGCGTAGAGCGCCCCGTCGTAGGCGCCGACGTAGACCGACCCGTTCGCGATGGCGGGCGTGCCGTGCATACCGCGGCTCGTCGGCTCGACCTCGGCGACCCAGCGGACCTCGCCGGCGGGGCTCACCCGGCGGAGCTTGCCGGTGTCGGCGGCGATGACCACGTCGCCGTCCGGCGTGGGCACGGGCGTCGACTTGGCGGCGGTGTGCTCGGCGCGGTTGACCGGCAGGGCCCAGTCCACCGCGACGGCCTCGGGGATCGCCTGGTCGACGTAGCCGCGATTCCGCAGGCCGCCCTGGAACTGCGCGGCGGCGTGCTCGTCGAGCGTCGTCGCCGCGAGGGGATCGAGACCGGACGGCCGGGTGGGCGGGCCGGCGAGACAGCCCGCCGCCAGCGTCGCCGCGCCCGTGCCGGCCGCCAGGAGGAAGTCGCGTCGGGAGGGCATTCGTCCGGTCCACCGCGAGCCGGGACCAAAAGCGCACCGAGTCGCCACCATTCATGTAGCCCCCCGTCGACCTCGGCCCATGGTCCAGACCAGGCAGTGGATACTCGCGAGTCGCCCCGTCGGCGAGCCGACGATGGAGAACTTCGAGCTGGAGACCGTCGACCTGTCCGACCCCGGCCACGACGAACTGCTCGTCGAGACGCTGTACATGTCCGTCGACCCGTACATGCGCGGCCGGATGCGGGACGCCGAGTCCTACGCCGAGCCCTGGGACGTCGGCGAGCCCATGCGGGCGGGGATCGTCGCCGAGGTCCTCGAGTCCAACCACGACGACTTCGCGGCCGGCGACGTCGTGACCGGCCAGGGCCTGTGGGCCGAACACGCCGTCGTGGACGGCCACGGCTTCCGGGCCGTCGACCCGGACCTGGCGCCCGTCTCGACGGCGCTGGGCGTGCTCGGCATGCCCGGCGTGACGGCCTACTACTGCATGCTCGACGTGGTCGACCCCGAGCCCGGCGACACGGTCGTCGTCTCGGCGGCCGCCGGCGCCGTCGGCTCCGTGGCCGGCCAGCTCGCCAGCATGGCCGGCGCGCGCGTCGTCGGCACGGCCGGCAGCGACGCCAAGTGTGACTGGCTGACCGACGACCTCGGCTACGACGCCGCGATCAACTACAAGACGACCGAGGACCTCGGCGCCGCGGTCGGGGATGCCTGTCCGGACGGCGTCGACGGCTACTTCGACAACGTCGGCGGGCCCATCACGGACGCCGTCTGGCCGCTGCTCAACGTCCGCGCGAACGTGGGCGTCTGTGGCCAGATCGCGCTGTACAACGCGACCGAGGTGCCGACGGGCCCGCGGAAGCTGGCCCAGCTCATCACGACCCGCGCCTCCGTCGAGGGGTTCCTCGTCCGGGACTACGACGACGAGCAGTGGGCGACCGCGCTGCGCCGCCTCGGCGGCTTCATCGCCGACGGGAGGCTGGCCTACCGCGAGAACGTCGTCGAGGGACTCGAAGACGCCCCCGACGCCTTCCTGGGGCTGTTCGAGGGCGAGAACGTCGGCAAGCAGCTCGTCCAGGTGCGGGAGCCCTAGGCCAGCAGCCCGCCCACCGCGCCGCCGACGGCGCTGTCGAGGGCCGCGATGGCGGCGAACGTCGCCGCGACGGCGAAGGCGCCGGCACCCGCGAGCCCGCCGAAGACGCCGCCGATCGGGCCGAGCGCGAACCCCAGGGCGGTCAGCAGGACGAACAGGATCGCGCCCAGGAGGATGCCCCCGAAGGCGCCCGCGAGCAGGCCGTGCCAGAAGCCACGGGCGAGGCCGCCCCCGGCCAGGTAGCCGGCGACGGCGCCGCCGACGAGGCCGGCGACCAGTTGCCCGATGCCCGGGACGACCAGCCCGACCAGTCCCAGCAGGACGATGACGACGAAGCCGGTGAGGACGGCCGACCAGTCGGTCATCGCCGGGGGGACTCCTGGCGGCGCGCGTCGGGCGTACTGGCGGGGCTGGCGGGGTCGCGAGGACCGTGGCGGACTGGCATATCCGCCTTCAGGGCCGCGACGACAGTAACCCTGACGGCCGGGGTCAGGCGAGCGCCGTCGCGACGTCCCCGGCGAGGGCCGCGACGGCGGCGTGGCCGGTCTCGACCTCGCGGGGGCCAGCCAGCATGGAGACGAAGCCGTGGATCATCGCCGGGTAGTTGCGGTGTTCGACGGCCACGCCCGCGTCGGCGAGGGCCTCGGCGTAGGCGACGCCCTCGTCCCGGAGCGGGTCGAAGCCCGCGGTGACGACCGTCGCCGGCGGCAGGCCGGCGAAGTCACAGGCCTCGAGCGGGTAGGCGTAGCGGTTGCCCCGGTGGACCGTGCTCGCGTGGTAGCACTCGTGGAACCACTGCATGTCGGCCTCGACGAGGTAGTAGCCCTCGTTGTTCGCCTGCCGGGAGTCCCAGTCGGTCCGGTGGCTGACGGAGGGGTAGATCAGCGCCTGGAAGTCGACGGCGGGCCCGTCCGCGCGGTCCCGGGCCATGAGCGTCACCGCCGCGGCGAGGTTCCCGCCGGCGCTGTCGCCCATGACGGCGAGATCCCCGTTGCCTTCGAGGGCATCGGTCTCGGCCACCCACTGCGTCACGGCGTAGGCGTCCTCGACGGCGGCCGGGAAGGGATGCTCGGGCGCGCGGCGGTAGTCCGCCGCGACGACGGCACAGCCACTCTCGGTCACGAACTCCCGGCAGAGGTAGTCGTGGCTCTCGAGGTCCCCGAGGACGAAGCCTCCGCCGTGGAAGAAGGCGACCGTCGGGAACGGCCCCGCGCCCTCGGGGGTGTAGACTCGCACGGGGACCTCGGGGCCGTCGCCCTCGAAGCCCGGGACGGTCCGGTCGGTCACGTCCCCGACGTCGGGGCCGGTCTCGTCGGGGCGCATCTTCCGGGAGAGTTCGCGGGCCTCGTCGACGCCGAACTGGCTGATGGGCGAGGTGCCGGCCTCCTCGATCAGGTCGAGGAGCGCCTGGACGTCGGGATGGGGCGCGTCGGCGCGCATGGTCCGGGATGCGGGGGTGGCGGCTTAGGCGTTTGGTCCGCGGCTGGGCGATCGAGCCACGCGTGGCGAAAACGGTCGTCTCAGCCCCGTTGCACAATAGCTTCGGAATCCAAAGCTATGGCGCGACGCCCCAGATGCCGGCGATGCCCAGGACGGTGACGACCGCGAGGAGGAGTTGCAGGGGCGCGCCCGCGCGCACGAAGTCGGTGAAGCGGTAGCCGCCCGGCGCGTAGACCATCAGGTTGGTCTGGTAGCCGACGGGCGTCATGAAGGCCGTCGAGGCGGCGAAGGTGACCGCCAGGGCGAAGGCGAAGGGGTTGTAGCCGGTCGCGAGCGCGACGTCGACGGCGACGGGGATCATGAGGACGACGCTCGCGTTGTTGCTGACGACGTTCGTCAGGCCGGCGGTCAGCAGGTAGAAGACGCCCAGGAGGACCAGCGGGTGGGCGCCCCCGGCCGCCGCGACGACGTGGCCGGCGAGGTAGTCCGCTGCGCCGGTGCCGGTCATGGCGAGGCCGAGCGGGATCAGGCCGGCCAGCAGGACGATCACGTTCCAGTCGACGGCCTCGTAGACCTCGCCGGGCCGGAGACAGCCCGTGGCGGCCATGGCGACGACGCCGCCCAGCGCCGCGAGGACGATCGGCGCGAGCCCCAGGCCCGCGACGGCGACCACGGCGGCGACGATGCCGAGGGCGACGGGCAGCTTCTCGCGGCGGTAGGCCGGCAGGTCGAAGCGGCCGGCGACGACGAAGTTCCGGTCGGCGGTGAACCGGCGGACGGTCTCCTCGGCGGCCTGGACGAGCAGCGTGTCCCCGCCCCGGAGCGGGCGCTCGTCCATGCGGGCGTGGATGATCTCGCCGCCGCGGCGGATCGCCAGGACGCTCGCGTCGTACCGCTGGCGGAAGCCCATCTCGGCGAGGGTGTCCCCGAGGAAGGCCGCGTCGGGGGCGATGACGACCTCGACGAGCTCCTGTTCCTGGGGCTCCTCGAGGGAGTCGGCCTCGGCCGTGAGGGTCTCGGTCTCGACGGGCGCCAGGTCCGGCGCGAGCAGCAGGCCCTCGGTCTCGATGAGCGTGACGAGGTCCCCGCGGTCCGTCCGGAGGACGAGCACGTCGCCCGCGCGGACCTCCTTGCGGGCGAGGGGTTCGGTGAAGGCCTGGCGGTCCCGGATGAGCTGGACGATGTCGACGTCGACGTCGAGGCGGGCCAGGCACTCGTCGACGGTCTTGCCCACGAAGGTCGAGCCCGCCTCGACGGTCACCTCGGTGAGGTACTCGCCCATCTCGAACTCGGCGGTGAGGTCCTCGGGGCCGGCGATCCGGGCCGGGACGAGACGGTGGCCCACGAGGACCAGGTAGGCGCTGCCGACCGCCAGCACCAGCACGCCCAGCGCGGTGAACTCGAAGAGGCCGAAGGGGGCGAAGGCCGGCCCCAGGTCGGCGTAGACGTCACTCGCCAGCAGGTTGGTCGAGGTCCCGATGAGGGTGAGCGTCCCGCCCATCATGGCGGCGAAGGAGATGGGCATGAGGAGCCGGGAGGGCGAGATGCCCGTCCGGTCGGAGAGTTCGCCCACCATCGGGATCATGACCGCGACGACCGGCGTGTTGTTGATGAAGCCCGCCGTCCCCCCGGAGAGGCCGACGACGGCCAGGAGCTGCTTGGTCGGGCTGTCGCCGTAGCGGTCCGCGATGAACTTCCCGACGACGGTGAGCAGGCCGGTCCGGCGGACGCCCTCGCTCAGGACGAACATCGCGAGGACGGTGATGGTCGCCGGGCTGGAAAAGCCCGAGAGGCCCTCGGCGACCGAGATGCCCGTCCACTCGCCGAGGGCGATCAGGGCGACCATCACGCCGATGGCCGTCACGTCGATCGGCACGGGCTCCCAGACGAACAGGACGAGGGCCGCCGCCACGATGGCGAAGACGAGGGCCATTCCGCCCGAGAGCGGCGGCGGGGTGGCGGCCGCGGCCGTGCCGGCGAGTGCCGCCCCCGTCATCGTGGTCCCCATCGAGCGGCGGGGGGATAAACGCGCTGACGCCGGCCGGCGGCGACTGGTTTTAACAGGGGCGCGGGCCTGCGCGTGGCCATGGAGCACGTCTCCGTCGACGAGCCCGACCCGACCGCCAGAACCGCCGACGTCCAGGCTGGCCTGACCGACCCGCTCGACCTCGCGGACGTGGCGATGAACTACTACGAACTGGCCCCGGGGCAGTCCCTCTCGGGCGGCCTCCACACCCACATGGCCCAGGAGGAGATCTTCTACGTCCTCGAGGGGACGGCCACCTTCGAGACGCCCGAGGAGACCGTCGAGGTGGGCGCCGACGAGGCGATCCGGTTCGCGCCCGGCGAGTACCAGGAGGGGACGAACGAGGGCGACGAACGCCTCCGCGTGCTCGCGCTGGGCGCGCCACAGGCCCAGGGCGAGACCCGCGCGCTGTTCCCCTGCGAGAACTGCGGCGCCGACTACCACGTCGTCGACATCGGCGCCGAGTCGATGACGCTCGTCTGTCCGGACTGCGGCGAGGAGATCGCGCTCTGAGGGCGGACGTCCGAGCCATGTAGACCGGCCGCGTGGCACGCGCAACGTAGGTGGGTACGGAGAACTATAGAGACTCCCGAGGCCTCCGTGACCCACATAGCCGTCAGAGCCCCCTATACACCTATTATAAACCCCTTTTGTCCAGTCCCGGCCTCGCTTAGACGATGGCACACGATCCATCGCGGGTGTCCGAGGTCGTATCGCGGCGGAAGTTCATCGCGGGAACGGGCGTGGCGGGCGCCCTGGCGATCGCTGGCTGTTCGAGCGGCGGGGACGGCGGCGACGGTGGGGACGGCGAGAGCGACCCGACGCCGACGGCCACGCCGATGTCGGCCGATGACGACGAAACGCAGACCACGCCGGCGGCCCAGCAGGACACCAGTCCGCTCCAGTCCGGCGGTTCCTCGACGGTGTACCCCGTGGCCAACACGGCGGCGTCCTACTGGCAGGCCAACCGGCCGGCCTCCGACACGGAGTACTGGCCCCACGGCGAGTACGGCTACGACACGGACAAGAGCCTCGCCGACTACTGGGCCGGCCTCTACGGCTTCGAACCCAACGACGACGGCACGCCGCCGTTCCGGTACGTCGTCGGCCTCAGCCACTCGGGGACCGGCGTCCGGAAGGTGCGCGACGAGATCTACGACATCGGCAACTCCTCGGGGAACGTCGAGGACGAGCTGCCAGACCGTGACTCCTACGAGATGTTCGTCGACCACGTCGTCGCCGTCGACGGCCAGCCGCTGACCGTCTCCGCGGAGATCAAGGAAGCCGGCGTCGAGAAGATCACCGGCCAGGAGCTCAAGGACCTCTACAAGGGTCGCATCACGAACTGGAGCGAGCTGGGCGGCCCCGACAAAGATATCCGCGTCCTCGGTCGCGTGAAGGACTCCGGGACCCGGACGGCCTTCGTCAGCAACACCTTCGGCAACCCCAAGGAAAACACCGAGGTCGCCAACCGCTACGGCCAGAACCAGCGCCTCGCCCAGGCGATCGCCGACGCCGACAACGCGATCAGCTACCTCGCGCTGGCCTTCCTCGACACCGACGGCGTCGAGCCCATCGCCCTGGAGTGGGAGGGCACGACCTACGAGTACGGCGACGACCAGAACGGGCTGGACTCGAAGGCGTACCCGCTCTCCCGGGACCTCCACATGTACACCTGGGACGGGACCTCGAAGAAGGAGGCTGCCGTCATCAACATGATGCTCTCGGACTTCGGGCAGGACACCTTCGTCGCGCCGAACAACTACTTCCGCCTCGGCGAGCGCCGCCGGGAGGAGCAGCGCGCGAAGCTGCCCGACCAGGTCTGAGCCACCTGCGAGAAGTCGCCACTCACCGCGCGGCATCCACGCCGTTCGGCATTTTCGATACTTCACATGACTGCGAACATCCAGGACGGGACATGGTGGAGGAGGGAGTGAGAGGAATCGGTCCGTGGCTCGTCGGGCTGCCGGTCCGACTCGCCACCTGGCTCGCCGCGGTACCCGGCCGAGTCGTCCGGTGGATCCTCGAGTTGCCACGCCGGACGTGGCAGGGACTGCTCGGGGCCAAGCGCGTACTGTTCGGGAGCGAGCCGGCTCCCGACGAGGCGCTGTTCAGCCTCGCCCTGCTGGTGACCATCGGGGCCGTCGTCGTGACGTTCCTCGTCAGGGCCGAATTCACGCCCTACCCGCTCGCCGCCCTCGGCGTCCTGGTGACGCTCGGCTGGGCCGCCTACCAAGCCCGCACCGCGAAGATCCTCACCGTCTTCGCCACCGCGGGGACTGTCCTGACGCTCGTGTTCATCACGTACTTCCTGTTCGAGAAGGCGTGGACGCCCATCACCGAATTCGGGCTCGACCTGCTCGCGATCCCGGTCAACGCGGAGGGGGACACGCGGTGGTTCTTCTGGCTTGACGCCATCCTCCCCCAGGGCGAGGGGCAGACCGGCTGGGACCCGCACAACGACAACCCCTCCCTGCTGGCGGCGGCCTGGGGCACCGTCCTCGTGACGGTGATCGCCACGCTCGTCGCCGGCCCCCTGGGGGTGCTCGGCGCGCTGTTCATCGCCGAAATCGCGAGCGACGGCCTGCGCGAGGTGATCAAGCCCGCCGTCGAGGTGCTGGCCGGCATCCCCTCGATCGTCTACGGGTTCATCGGCTTCGCCGTGCTGAACAGCTTCGTACAGGACGCCTTCCGGGACCCGGGGGCGAGTTTCCTCATCGCCGGCCTCGTCGTCGGCGTCATGGCGCTGCCCACGGTGGTCTCGGTCGCCGAGGACGCCATCACGGCCGTCCCCAAGTCGATGCGGGACGGCTCCATCGCCATGGGGGCGACCGAGTGGCAGACCATGAAGAGCATCGCCGTCCCGGCCGCCATCTCCGGCATCTCCGCGGCGGTCATCCTCGGGATCGGTCGGGCCATCGGCGAGACGATGGCCGTGGCCGCGATCATGGCGGGCGGGACGACCTTCGCCATGCCGCTGTACGACGTCTTCGACCAGAGCGTGACCCTCACCAGCCGGATCGCCATCTCCTACGGCAGCGCCTCGAGCACGACCCTCGAGGTGCTTTTCGTGGCGGGCGTGATGCTGTTCGTCATCGTCGCCGGCGCCAGCGTGCTCGCCCAGTACATCGAGCGGCGAGTGAGCCAGGACCTTCGGGGTGAGCCATGAGCGAGGGGTACGTGGACGAGACGGCGCTGGTCGGGGCCGAGTCGAACTACTACGACAGGGCCCTCGACGCCGCCATCGCCCTCGCGATCGTCAGCTTCCTGCTGGGCCTGCTGACCCTGGTGACCGTCGTCTCGCTGGACACGTCGGGCGCGGCGCTCTCGGCGGTCTTCCTGCGTCTGCTCGCGCTGGGCGTCGGCGCGATCGGCGCCGTCGGCATCGCGTCGGCCCTGAACGTCGTCCCGATCACGTCCCGGCGCGTGCGCGGCATCGGCCTGGGCCTCCTGGTCGACCTCGTCGGGCTGGCGGCACTCGCCGTCCTGCTCGACGTCACCGTGGCCACCCTCCTCGGGATCGTCCTCCTCCTGGAGGCGGGGATCGTCGGCACGGCCGGTCTCGCCTCCTGGTGGGGGATCGTCGACACCGAGCCGAGTGCCACGCCCGGCCTGCTGGCCGGCGTGGCGTTCGGCGGCGTCGGCCTCGTGATCGGTGCCGCCCTCGGTGGCAGCCTCTTCGGCGGCAACACGGTGGCCGCCGCCGGGCCGGCGCTCGTCGCCGGGGTGGGCCTCGCGGTCCTGACGATCGCTCCCCGCGAGGACGTCGGGACGGCGCTACCGGTGGCGCTCCTCGTCGGCCTCCTGGGACTCGTCGTCGCGACGGGCACCATCGGACTGGGCTGGATCTGGACGCCCGGCCCCGACATCGACGGCGCGTTCACCGGGCAGGTCCTCGTCCCGCTGTTCGTCCTCCTGGGCTCCGTCGTCGCGAGCTGGGGGGCCGCCAAGAGCCGCGCCGGCTTCGGCGCCCGCGGCCGCCAGTACGGGGCCTATCTCACCATCTACCTCAACGCCGTCCTGATGGTCGCCGTCATGGTCTCCATCGTGGCGTTCGTCACGATGAAGGGAGTTGCCTACGCCCTGCACGGCTTCACGGTCGGCGCCGTTTCGGCCCTCGTCGTCCTCACGCCGGCGCTGGTCCTCGCCCTGGACTTCGCCCGCCGCAAGGCCGGGACCGCCGACTGGCACGCCGGCGCCCGGCAGTTCCTCCGCGTCGCCCCGCTGGCGGCACTCGGCTCCCTCGCCGGCCTGCTCGCGTTCGTCCAGGTCGCCGGCGACGCCCTCGAGGTGCCCTTCACCTACACCGTCTTCGTCGAGGGGCGCCAGGAGAAGGTGCTCGACACCACGTTCTCGATCACGACCGATCCCACGGTGGGGACGCTGGTCGTCGTCTTCGTCGGCGGCTTCCTCCTCTGGTACTTCCTGCGGAAATACGGTAGCCTGCGCGGCGTCGGCACCCACGTCGAGCGCGTGGCGGCCGTCGAACGCTGGGTCGGCCTGGCGATGGGCGCGACGGTCGTGGTCGGCCTCCTTCTCGTCTTCCTGGGGACGGCCCCCTTCGGCCTCCCGGTGGCCGCCCTCCTGGGCGCCCCGCTGGTCGTCGTGCTGAGTCTCGCCGGCCTCGGGCTGGTGGTCGCCGCGCTGGGGGCACTCCTCGTCGGGAACGACGCCGTCGCCGACCGGGGTCGCGACCGCGCACAGATGGTCCGGGTCGGCGTCTTCGGCGGCCTCGGCCTGCTCGCGACGGCGGTGTTCGTCCAGCCGGTCGCGGCCGTCAATCCGACCGTCGGCCCCGTGAACGTCGTCCCCGCCCTCGCCACGGCGGGCGCCGTGGCGTCCCTCGGCGTGGCCGCGTTGTCGGGGCAGGCGGCGCGCTCGGCGTCGGTCGACGTCGCGCGAGTTCTCCGCCGGGAAGGTGCACTGGGTCTCGCCGGCGCGGCGGGCCTGCTGGTCGTCGCCGCCGTCCACGTCGCGGTGACGGGGTCGCCCTTCTCGGTGGGCCCGTTGACCATCGGCTACGTGGGAACGCTCTCCTGGCCGATGACGATGCAGACCTACATCCCGCTCGGCGCGGAGCCTGGCGGGATCCTGCCGGCTGTCGTCGGGACGGTCTGGCTGGTCGTCGGCGCGGGGCTGTTCGCCGTGCCGCTTGGCGTCGGCGCGGCCATCTTCCTCACGGAGTACGCCGAGCAGGGCCGGTTCACCGCGCTCGTCGAGGTCGCGACCAACGCCCTCTGGAGCACGCCGAGCGTCGTGTTCGGCCTGTTCGGCGCCGCCTTCCTCATCCCCCGGCTCGGGAGCAAGGAGTCGATCATGGCGGGGATGTTGGTGCTGGGCTTCATGCTGCTGCCGCTGGTGCTCATCACGAGCCGGGAGGCGATCAAGGCCGTCCCCGACGAGTACCGCGACGCGAGCGCCGCCCTTGGCGTCTCCGAATGGGCGACCATCCGGAGCGTCGTCCTCCCGGCGTCCCTGCCGGGCGTCATCACCGGCGTCATCCTCGGCGTCGGCCGGATCGCCGGCGAGACGGCACCGCTGATCCTCGTCATGAGCGGGACGCTGAACTCGACGCAGGCACTGGACGTCCTCGGCGGGTTCACGTTCGTCGGACAGCCGCCGTTCGTCTACAACGACGCCCTGCTCGAGGCGACGGCCGCCCTGCCGACGCAGGTGTGGGCGGTCATCGCCGCGGGCGTCAGCGGCTCGCCGGCCATGGGCTGGGCGTCCGCGCTCGTCCTGCTCGTGGTGGTGCTGACTTTCTACGCCGTGGGCATCGTGGCGCGGACCTACTTCCGGAGGAAACTGAACTATGAGTAACGTTGTCACCGAGAGCGAAAGACGCACCGACACCGAACCGATCGCGGGCGCCACCACGACGGGCGAGTCCGACGAGCGCATCCGCGAGGCCTGGACCACGTACGAGTTCCCGGGTGATGCCAAGCTCGCCGTCGAGGACCTGAACGTCTGGTACGGCGACGACCACGCCATCCAGGACGTCTCGATGGACATTCCCGAGCGGAGCGTCACGGCACTCATCGGCCCCTCGGGCTGTGGAAAGTCGACCTTCCTCCGCTCGCTCAACCGGATGAACGACCGCATCACGGCCGCCCGGGTCGAGGGCAGCGTCTCCCTCGACGGCCAGGAGGTCTACGGCCCGGACACGAACCTGGTCGAGCTGCGAAAGCGTGTCGGGATGGTGTTCCAGTCGCCCAACCCCTTCCCGAAGTCCATCCGCGAGAACGTCTCCTACGGGCCCCGGAAGCACGGGGACGTGGACACCGGCCTGTTGGCCCGGCTGCTCGGCCGCGACGACAGCGACGAGGCGGCCGAACTCGTCGAGCGGGCGTTGCGGCAGGCGGCCCTCTGGGAGGAGGTCCACGACCGGCTCGAAGACAACGCCCTCGGGCTGTCAGGCGGGCAGCAGCAGCGCCTCTGCATCGCGCGTTGCCTGGCGGTCGACCCGGAGGTCATCCTGATGGACGAGCCGGCCTCCGCCCTCGACCCGATCGCGACCGCGAAGATCGAGGACCTCATCGACGACCTCGCCGAGGAGTACACGGTCGTCATCGTCACGCACAACATGCAGCAGGCCGCCCGCATCTCCGACCAGACGGCGGTCTTCCTGACCGGTGGGCAACTCGCCGAGTACGACGAGACGGACAAGATCTTCGAGAACCCCGAGAGCCAGCGCGTCGAGGACTACATCAGCGGCAAGTTCGGGTGACCATGCCACGGACGGACTACACGGCACAGCTCGAGGCGCTCAGGAACGACGTCGTCGCCATGGGCGAGCTGGTGCTTGACCGCTACGACATGGCGATCGAGGCGGTCGAGCGGGAGGACCCTACCATGGCGGCCACCGTCGTCGAGGGCGACCGCGAGGTGAACACCCGCTACCTCGCCCTCGAGCGGGACTGCATCGACCTCTTCGCCCTCCAACAGCCCGTCGCGGGGGACCTGCGGTTCGTCGTGGCCTCCTTCAAGATCGTGACCGACCTGGAGCGGGTGGGCGACCTGGCGACCAACCTCGCGGCCGATCCCACCCGCCCAGGGGCCGAGCGGTACCCCGGTGTCGACGTGCTCGACGTCGCCGAGTCGGCCCGGGACATGGTCGCGGACGCCCTCGGCGCCTACGCGACCGAGGACGCGGCGGCCTGCTGGGA
>Ga0207797_1002610_pt1 | contig 12434 bp, 12 predicted proteins | sample PRCRCaboRojoPR_6_FD_187275 | JGI IMG/M metagenome (GOLD analysis project Ga0207797, IMG submission 187275) | Marine sediment microbial community from Cabo Rojo, Puerto Rico - PR CR 10% Liquid 1 (SPAdes) | ecosystem: Environmental > Aquatic > Marine > Coastal > Sediment | place: Cabo Rojo, Puerto... | reverse complement strand
AACTTATTTACATTCACCCATTTGGTATTATCTAAAGTGGTAAATCAAGTCGCTTTTCCAAAACTTTCAACCAGCACCCAGATGAGCTGCGAAACCTGGCTCAAGGGTTTTTACTTCACTACGGGATAGGCTGCCTGACCCGTTTAACCGTAGATTATATTTCCAGGTTACATTTCTCATCTGGGTGCTGGACCGACTCCTCTTTGTAAAATAACTTTTATAAGCAACTCTAAACTGACCTGATAAAACCGCTAAATTTAGGTCAGAATAATTTCCTCGTTTTATGGCTTTAATCAGGAAGTTGAGAATTCGCTGAAACCAATTCCTCAAGATAGATATACCATGATGCCGAACCTTCAGGCCGTCAATAACGGGCCGCAAGTAACTACTTAACTACTCGTCTGTTCGGCTTTTTCCGATGGTAAGAGGGACGGTCGAAATATCATTACCCGGGCGGTGAAAAAATCTAACCAAGGGAGAAAGAACTAAAAATACAGTAACCCCCTCTCTTCCGGAACCGGATCAGCCAGTATTTTTCCCCGCCACTACAGGACCTCCAGAATTAAGAACCTCTTTATTTTTATTGTCAACCGCACCCGCGGGGCTTAAATAAGTCTTTGGGCTTCATGCATCTTCCCGGTCTGAACCTTTGGACCGGCTTTTCTCCGTATCTTTTGATTTACCGTTCCCGTTACCGCTGGTTTCTTTTTCCGGGTCGTTTCCCCCGTTACCTTTGTAACTGCCGTTTCCACCGTAATCGGTCCGGTAGAATCCGCTGCCTTTAAACCTGATACCGACGCTCGAAATCAACCTTTCAACCTCTTCACTTCCGCACTCCGGACACTTGGGCGCCTCGTCTTTCTTGCCGTTTTTCTTCAGAACTTTGAAAGTATTGTCACATTCGTCACAGCGATACTTGTATAATGGCATAAACCCCTCCAGCTTTCCTTGGGTCTAACTGACCAGCCTCGAAATCAGCTACCACCTCTTCCCCGAGGTTAACTTTAAGCTGTCAACTATTTTTGTTTCTAAAAGTATTTACTTGGTACCAAAATAAGGTTGGTTACTCTAGTTCAGATAAGAATAAACGGCCGAATCATATCAGTCCAACAAAACTGCTCACCAATTATAAGGTAGGCGGGAACGATTTCAACTCATTCAAGAAAGTCCTTCCAATTATCTCCACCACGGTTCCGAACCTTTGTCTGACTGGATTTTCGACTGTTCTTTCCGTTTCCGCTCGAGATTCTTTTGAGTTCTTCCCCCGGTATTTCCTCGAGAAAGCGCGAGGGAGGGTGACTGAACCTTTGACCGTAGAGGTACCTGCTCTCCGTGTAACTGATGAAAACTCTTTCCTTCGCCCGGGTAAGCCCGACATAACATAACCGTCTCTCCTCCTCCAGCCGCTGTTCTTCCACGGACCTGTCATGGGGCAACAATCCGTCTTCCATGGCGGGCATGAAGACGTAGCCAAACTCAAGCCCTTTGGCCGAGTGAAGCGTTAGAAGAGAGACCTTATCTCGTTGATCTTCAAAGCCATCCACGTCGGATTCCAGGGCCACGTTCTCCAGGAATTCTTCCAGATCAAGATTCTCGGAACCGGCCTCCTGTATTTGTCCGATTAGCTCTCGCACGTTGTTCTTTCGATCCTCCGCGGACTCCGGATCGTACTCCTTTTTCAGAAAAGAGAAATATTCGACTTCCGCTATCAATTCCTTGACAAACCGGGTCAGCTCCAGTTCTTCCCTCCGCCGCCGTAACTTCTCAACCAGTTCGGCAAACGAGGAAAGCCGTGATTCCTGTCGACCGGAAATTTCCGGACATTGCTCTATTTCGATCAATTTCTCCCATATGGAAGCGTCGTCGGCCCGGGCGGACTGACGGATAGCTTCCTCGGTTTTCGCCCCTATACCGCGCCTCGGCGTATTGATAATTCTGAGCAAGTGCAGGTCGTCGTGGGGGTTACAGACGACGCGGAGATAAGCCAGGATATCCTTGATTTCCTTTCTCTCGTAGAATCTCGTCCCTCTAACTATCTCGTAAGGAATATTTCTTTCTACCAGCTTTTTCTCAATCCCCCTAGATAAAGGGTTTACTCGGTACAATATCGCCATTTCACCCAGCTTCACTCCGTTACGACGGAGTTCGTTTATCTTTCGAGCCAGGAATCTTGCTTCTTCCTCCTCGTCGCCGGCGGCGTAAACGAATATACCTTCACCTTCCCCCCGTTTCGGCTCCATCTTTTTCTTCTTTCTCAGCTGGTTGTTCTTGATTACCGCGTTCGCAGCTCTGAGAATTGGCTTCTTTGACCGATAATTCTTGGAAAGGTGTATTACTTTCGCTTTCGGGAAGTCCTCCTCGAACTCCAGAATATTACTGACATCCGCCCCCCTCCAGCCAAAAATTGCCTGATCGTCGTCTCCGACGACGCAGAGGTTGTCTTCGGGGTGGGCCAGCTGACTGGCCATGACGTACTGGGCATGATTCGTATCCTGGTATTCATCCACCAGGAGGAAATCAAACCTCTCCCTCCAGGCCCGGACTGGTTCCTCGTTTTCCTCCAGCAACACGGTAGGTAGCCGGATAAGGTCGCCAAAATCCAGACCATTCCACTCTTCCAGCTTTTCCTGGTAGCTCTTATAGACCCGGCTAATTATCCTCAGCATATAATCATCGATTTTGCCCGCCATTTCCGAGCGAAAGTCCTCGGGCCCAATCAGTTCGTTTTTTGCATCATTGATGAAGGAAGCAATCATACCCGGCTGGTACTCTTCGGTAGAGATGTCCTGATCGACCATCACTTCCTTTATCGCCTTTTTCTGGTCGGACTGGTCGTAGATCGTAAAGAACCTGTCGTAACCTCTATCCAGAGTTTCGATCACCTGGCGGAGAAGTTGCGCTCCAAGAGCGTGGAACGTCCCCAGCCAGGGCGACCTATCTGATAGCTGAACCGGAAGCAATTTCTCCAGCCTCTTATTCATTTCCTCGGCGGCTTTATTTGTGAAAGTCAAACCAAGAATACTCCCGGGATCAACGTCGTAATGGTCGATTAAGTAAGCAACTCTGTGGGTTATTACTCTCGTTTTTCCGCTACCGGCGCCCGAGAGCACCAGCAACGGTCCTTCGTAATGCGTCACTGCCTCCACCTGTTCCGGATTCAAATCCCGCAACAGACTTTTCTCGTTTTCCTTCATTTTCACACCCTAAAAAGAAATATATGGTTAAATAGAAAATTCTTTCAGCTTATCTTCTTCCAGAGGCGGAACGTCTACTCTATAGGTGTCGTCCTCGTGCTCGAACCTGTAATTGACGGGAACCAGGACCTCTTCGTCCGCACCGCTTTCCGCAACCGTTATCCGGGCCGCCAGCTCTACCAACTGCTCCACGGAACTGTCATGCTTGTCCTCCCAGTCCGAGCGGACTAAAGCCATTGGTCCCTCGCGGGTGGGCAGGTAGAAGCGAAGGTCTCGAGGGAGAAAAAAGTTATGCAGTTCCCTTTTTTCCAGGGGATTCCTGCCTAAGACGACTTTGGTGTCCGGAGCTATTTTGTAATAGTTCTCGAAGTCCAGCAACCTCAAATCATTGATATTAAAGCCGGCTTCACCCGTGAGATCCCGCAGTCGTTGACGATACCTGGAGCTGGCCAATTTACACCGCTTTTCGGAACCGAAATACTCCTCTTCCGGGTCCAGACCCAGCTCTTCTGCGAGGTCTCCAAGTCTCTCCCGTCTTTTCGCTTCAATGTTTTCGTATTCTGATGCAATCCAGTTTTCCTTTTCCGCCACGGAAACGGTCCCCCGGGAAGCAAGCGGTCGGAAGACCAAGCCTTCTAGCCCAACCCGTTCATCCAGTTCGGCCAGATCACCTCTTTCCTTTAGCGGATTCTTTCCCCGGTTTTCGCCGGACACCAGAAGATCTGCCTTTACCCGCTCGATAAAATCCTTCCCGGCCTTCAGTAAAGCACCCCTACAACGCTCGCAATAATCGCCGCGCCCATTCGATAGTTCCTCCCCGGTAGAAGCTATTTTTTTAGTCTGACGCTTTACTGATTTACTCCTGAAGCGAGAGTCCGGCCACAACCTGTTTGCCAGAGCCTTTCTCCCGTCGTAGTGCTTGAAAAAGGGGGACCGAAAAGTGAGAATCACTACCCGGTCCAGCTCGCTATGGTTCAGTGCTATTTCGGTGGCAATTGAACTAGAAAGACTTCCTGAGAAAAGTGACACGGCCTCTGGCATAAGTAAGGCACCCGGTTACGATTGACCAGCCACGAAAAGAAACCGTTCAGACTTGAGGGTCAATTAACCCGTACTGACCGTCATCCCGGTGGTAAATTATATTTAATTTTTCGCTCTGGGAATTGACAAAGACCAGGAATTCCCTGTTATAGGAATCCAGCTGTAACGCTGCCTCCTCCGGAGCCATGGGCTTTTTAAAATAGATATCTGTTTTTACTATTTCCCGTTCGTCCTCGTCGGAACCAGGGGATTCAGAAACCGGGCCCCGCACGCTGTCTATTTCTCCTTTGTGCTTATCCTTCAACTTTTCCTTAAATTTTTTCAGCTGCCTCTCCAGTTTATCCATAGCACTATCAATAGAAACGTACATATCGTCGGACTCCGCCGACGCCTTCAGTACTTTCTTGTTTATCAAATGAGTAAATACGGTCACCAGCCTTCGTTCCTTTTCCACGTCCATCGTAACCTCCACGCTTATTATCCCGTCAAAGAACTTTTGAAGGCTTTCAGCTTTCGATATGGCGTATTTCCGTAAAGGGTCACTCTGTTCCATGTGTCTTTCTTCTATTTTTACTTTCATTTGACTCACCTGAGGTAAATTTTATATTAACTTATCGGATTTCCTAATTCAAAAAGAACTCCGGAAGATAACAAATACGAAAACATTGCTTATAAGTGTGTTTCCGATACCTAACTCCGGTTAATAACTTCTCGATCGAAGTGGAATCTGCCAAATTTTTTCAGCAGGGAAAACCCCATTGCCAGTTGCTTTTCGGATACTTTTAATCGCCCCACCCGGTCCTGAGGCAGAGAACTTAATCTGAGCATTGCCTTCCTCAGACCGTTCGAAATCTCGATTCCTCCCTCTCGGGCACAATCATCGCAGAGAATCCCCCCGGCTTCGGGGTCGAACTCGAACGGACCGGAGCCATCCGGGGAGATGCCACAACTGCTGCACCGCTCGAGCCGGGGCCGGTAACCGAGTTCTCCGAAAAGTTTCAGGTAAAAGGATAACTCCAGGAGGTTCGGACTCGTGGCCTGGTCTTCAAGGGCCGAAAGAGTTTTCCTGGTCAAGCTGTAAACGGCCTCCTCCTTTTGTCCTTCCTCCAGCAACTGATTTATCGACCGGGCACAGCGCAGGCCGGTATTTATGGCCCGACTCGACCCTCTCATCCCTTCCCAGTTTGTAACCAGTTCCGTCTCGCTGATAAAATCCAGACCTGAACCCCGGTAAAAAACCACCTCAATCAGGTTTAACAGGTCAAAGCCGCCGCCAAACTTGCTATCGATTTTGCGCGCGCCTTTGGCAATTCCCGCAAACTTTCCTGTCTCCCGCCCAAATAAGGTTACTACGTAATCACTGTCCCTGTAATCGATCTTCCTCAGAACTAGCGCCTCTGTCCTCTCTATCGCCATTATAGCTGATAATCGTTAATAACTCCGATTCAATCGGACGGAGCGTCCTGAACTATCTCTACACCGCTGCTGGCCCCGATCCGGGTTGCCCCGGCTTCGACCATTTTCATCGCGGTCTCGTAGTCACCTATACCGCCCGCCGCCTTCACACCGATTTCCCTGGAGACCACTCGCCGCATCAGCTCCACGTCCTTTACGCTGGCGCCGCTCGGACCAAAGCCGGTCGAAGTCTTTACGAAATCGGCGCCGCTGGCCTGCGCGATAATGCAGCCCGCTTTCTTTTCTGCTTCATCCAGCAGGCCCGTTTCCAGGATAACTTTGACCTTAATATCTCTGGCGCTATCTTTAGCTACCTCGGTTACAGCAGAAATGTCCCTCGCAACTTTTTCGTAATCCCCCTTCTTCAGAGCGGCGATATCCGTAACGGTATCGAGCTCGTCGGCGCCGTCCTCAATGGCGAGCTGTGCTTCAAAAGCTTTAACTCCGGGCTTATGCGTGCCGTGCGGAAAGCCAACTACGGTATCGACTTTAACGTGCTCGTCCTGCAGATACTTTTTTGCTTCCCCGATGTAATTTGGCTCCACGCAAACCGCGGCAAAACCGTATTCGTTCGCTTCCTGACAGACTTTCTCCACCTCTTCCAGGGAAGAGGCCGGGCCGAGCGTGGTATGGTCTATGATCGCAGCTATTTCCGACTTATTCATTTTTTACCCCCTGTCAATTAATCGGAGTCGAAACCGGCCAGAGTTTCGACGGAATCGGAATTCCGATTCCAGTTTTTCGCAACCTTCACCTTCAAATCGAGATAGACCCTGCTTCCGACCAGACTCTCCAGATCCTTTCGCGCCCTCTTACCTATTTCTTTTATCTTTTTCCCGTCCTGACCGATGATAATCCCTTTCTGGGACTTTCTGACGACGTAAATGTCTATATAGATCTCCACCAGATCCTCGTCCTCGCGCCACTCGTAGCTCCTGGTGCGGGTCGCAACGGAATAAGGCAATTCTTCGTAGGTCAGTTCGTAAACTTTTTCCCTCACCAGTTCGGCCATGAGAAAACCCAGTGGTTTGTCCGTACTCGTGTCTTCAGGAAAGAGTCTTTCACCTTCCGGGAGATAACTTACTATCTCATCCAGGGCGACATCCACGCCGTCACCCGTCAGAGCCGAGATCGGGACGTATTCGTCGAATATTTCTTCCCGTTCATAAGCTTCCAGGGTCCGGGCAATCTCCTCCGGCGAATGGATATCCACTTTGTTCACCAGCAGAATCGCAGTCTCTTTCTGGCCGGCGATCTTTTTCAGAAAAGGCCGTTCGTCCTCCGGAACCTCCCCCCACGGTTCGACCATGTAAAGGATGATGTCGGAACCCTTTACCCCCTTCTTTGCTTCGTCCACCAGGTGGCTGCCCAGAGGATTTTCCGGACGGTGTATCCCCGGAGTATCCAGGAATATCACCTGAGCGTCCTCGCGGTTGTAGATGCACTTTATCCGGTTTCTCGTCGTCTGCGGTTTGTCGGACGTTATCGAAACCTTGTCCCCGACTACTTTGTTAATGAAAGTAGATTTACCGACATTTGACTTGCCCAGAAGATGAACAAAACCAGATTTCAACTTCTCAAACCTCCGTTATTTTATTATAGTTCAGGTCTTGCGGTTCTTCCAGCAGAGCTTTACGCCACGGAACTCTTGTCCGTGATGGGTCTGCCGGGTATAATGGCTCTTGATCGTTTGCAGGAGCAGCCATGCTCCAACTCCAGTTCAGGTAAAGCAGCAAGAGGGTGCCAGAGTTTGATAATCGAAGCAAAATCCTTCGCCAAAGTCAATCCTCATTTGAATATTATCGGCTTAAGAGATGACGGCTATCATCTCCTCGATATAAGTTTTTTGAGCATAGATATCGCCGATAAAATATCTTTTCGTCTATTGAAAAAAGGCGTGGTCTCGGTCACGACTGACGCAGGCATTCCCGAGAAAAATAATCTCTGTTACGAAGTGGCCGTGAAACTACGGGAGACCTGCCGTCCCGAAGCCGGAGTAAAGATAAACCTGGAGAAGAATATTCCTTCCGGCGGTGGTCTCGGCGGGGGGAGTTCCGACGCGGCCACGAGCCTTATATGTTTGAACGACCTCTGGAACTGTGGTTTATCCCGTGAGGAACTCCTCGAGATCGGGAAAGAGTTCGGCGCGGATATCCCCTTCTTCTTTGAGGGGGGATACTGTGTCGGAAGGGGGATCGGGCACAATTTGGAGCGAAGAGATAATATTTTTCGCGATCGTCTTATACCGGTGTTGATCCCGAAGTTTTCTCAATCGACGCCCGACGTTTACTGTAAATACGATAAGCTAAATCCGGCTTTAGCGGAAAACGGGGGAGGGCACGCTGAGCCTCCACCGGACGATATCGCCAGCTTCGAGATAAATAACGAACTGCAGCGCGCCGCGCTCGAGCTCAACCCGAAATTAGAGTCTTTCCTGAACTATTTTAAAGGCGCAAGAACTGTACAAACCTGTGGCCTGGCCGGCAGCGGAAGTTCTCTCTTCGGAGTCGCCCGGGCCGGAGTCACACGCGAGGAAGTCAAAGCTGACCTCCGTAGTTCTCTGGGATCGGAGTGGGAAGGAGAACTGATAATTGCCCGCCCCACCCGGAGGGGTCAGGCGATCAGGGGGGTGGATGGCGAGTAGTGCGGATAACGATAGACGGCCCTGCGGGGGTCGGCAAGACGAGCGTCGGCAGGAAAGTCGCCGAGAAGTTTTCCCTGGTTTTTATCCAGTCCGGGAGGCTTTACCGGGCACTTGCTTACGGCAGTATCCACGGGCTCGATAGTGAATCTTTACGCCTGGAAGCGGAGCAAGGAACCGAACCTTTACTGACTATAGCCGGAAAGGAATTAAAGGACGGACTTGACTCGGAAGAAATTGGCGAAGAAGCCTCGAAACTGGCCAAAAAACCAGAAACCCGACGGCTGGTAAACTCCCGGATTATTCGGATTGCCGAGAGAAAAGACGTCCTCGTCGAGGGCAGGGATATCGGGACGGAAGTCCTGCCCGACGCCGACCTTAAGATATATTTAACGGCCACCCCGGAGGAACGGGCCAGACGGCGCAAGAAACAGGTCGAAACCGAGCTGTCGCGGGAAGAAATCGCGAAAAAGCTGAAACGAAGAGACGAGCGGGATCAGACGAGAGAGCTGGCCCCGTTAAAACCGGCCGAGGACGCGGTGATAATCGACACAACCGACATCTCCGAGGCCGAGGTCGTCAGGCGTGTCTCCAATCTGACGAAAGAACTGTGTGATTCGCCATGCGGGAGAGATTAAGCGAGCTTCTCAACTGGTTAGCCTATGCGCTTCTGCTGCTGATTATTTTTATCGCGGTTAAATTACTGTTCCGTTTGAAAGTCAGGGGCAAAGCGAACATCCCGGAAGAGACGGACGATCTGGTCATTACCGCGACTCATGAAAGTTACTGGGACCCTCCGTTAATCGGCGTGACATTTGGCCCGAGACGGAAGATCCACTTCATCGCCCGCGAGGGGTTGCTGAAAAACCCCCTGTTTTCCCTGCCCGTAAAGGCGTTTTCTACAACCATCAACCGGGATAACTTTGGCAAGACGGACTTGATTAAAATGCTGAAAGTATTCCGGCAAAAGGGACTAATATGTATTTTCCCGGAGGGAACTACTTCCGAGAACGTTCCCCCGAAGAGCGGCACCGTCCGGCTTGTAGAAAAGACAAATCGAAAGTTCCTTCCACTGAAGATTGAGTTCGATCGGAGCCCGCTGGACTTTCCCTACTTCTTCGCTCCTGCCGAACTCGTCATAGGAAAACCAATAAGTCTTGAAGAGTTAATGGAGGACTCGGCTCAGGTCCCCCCGGAAGGGGGAGGGAAAAAGGGGCCGGATTACCAGGAGTTGAGTTTCAGGTTGATGGAGCGAGTTCACGAACTATAACCCCGGCAAGGATCGTAAGCTCGAGAGTTTCCGCCCCCGGCACCAGAGGTTCGAAAGGCAATTTTATCCCATCTTCACTGTTGATTCAAAGTAACAGAAGGGTTATCATATTATAACTTATGGCAAAGTCGGTCAATTAACACAATTTAGTTAAGTAGGCCTTGTCAAAACTCAAATCAATAGGTGGTCGTTTGATGGAAGAAAAAATCAAGATGGAAGAAGCGTTTGACGAAACTGATGTAAGGACGTACAGCAGGGGTGACACTATCACGGGTAGTGTCGTCCAGGTAGAGGATAAGGATATTCTGGTAGACATCGGTTACAAATCCGAGGGAATTCTGCCAAAGACGGAACTTTCTCCGTTTCGCGAGGAAGCGGGAATAGAACCGGGAGAAGAGGTAGAGGTACTCGTCACTTATATCGACGAGGAAAAGGGTACCGTTTACGTATCCGAGAAACAGGCCGCGTACGAGAGGAAAATCGGCGAACTGGAAGAGGCCTTCAAGAACGACGAAACGATCTCGGGCACGATAACCGAAGAAGTCAAGAGCGCCGGTTATCACGTCAACGTAGACGGAATTCAGGCTTTCCTCCCCGGATCTCATCTGGGCTCTGACATGCCCAGCGTAATCTCCGAACTGCAGGGGCAGGAGTTAAAGTTCAAGATACTCGAACTTAGCCGAAAAAACCGTAACATCGTCATTTCTCGCAGAGAGTACCTCAACGAAAAGCGCGAGGAAAGGATCGACGAAATATTCGACGAACTCGAAATCGGCCAGACACTTGAAGGGGAAATAAAATCCGTAGTAGATTTTGGGCTGTTCGTCGATATCGGTGGCTTCGAGGGTCTTGTTCACAGGTCGGAGATAAGCTGGAAGGACCTTCCCGCACCGCCCGACGATTACGAAGTGGGCGACGAAGTGAAGGTAAAGGTCATCGACATAGATCGGGACGAGGAAAAGATTTCCCTCTCGATCAAGCGGTTGACCCCTAATCCCTGGGAAGGCGTGTCGGAACGTTATCCCGTAGGGGAAACAGTGGAAGGAGAAGTTGTTTCCATAACCGATTTCGGTGCGTTCATCGAACTGGAAGAGGACGTCGAAGGATTAATTCATATTTCCGAGCTGTCCTGGGGTTATCCGGAAGATCCCCATGAAGTAGTCGAAGAAGGTGAAACGATCCAGGCCGAGGTTCTCGAAGTGGACGAGGAAGAACAGAGAATCAGCCTCTCCGCGAGAAAGGCCCAGCAGGATCCCTGGGAGAAAATCGAAGAGGAATACGAGCCGGGAACTGAAGTTAGCGGCAAAGTCACCAAAGTTACGGACTTCGGTGCTTTCGTCCAGCTGGAAGAAGGAGTGGAAGGTCTTGTCCACGTTTCCGAGCTTTCCTGGGACCACGTTAATCATCCGAGCGACATGTTATCCGAAGGGGATACCGTGACCACGCAGGTACTTGAAGTCGACAAAGGGGACCGCAGAATCAGCCTGAGCATTAAACAGGCCCAGAAAGATCCGTGGCACGAATTCCAGGATCTTTATTCCGTCGGCTCCAAAGTCAAGGGAGAAATATCCGAATTGAAGGACTTCGGTGCGTTTATCCAGATAACGGACGACGTCGAAGGGTTGATTCACGTTTCGGAGATATCAACCGAAAAAGTTTCAACTCCGGAGGACGTCCTGGAAGTAGGCGAAACCGTCGAAGCAAAGATAATTGGGATCAACGACGAGAAACGGCAGGTGCGCCTCTCCATCAGAATTCTCCAGGAAGAAGAACAGGACACTTCCCGGGATAGCGACTCGGAAGACGAAGGAAACGGTCACGAGACGATTTCCATGAGGGAACACCTCGAAGACAAAGGATTTTAATTAACCCTGGATGTCCAGCAGCCTACTATTTCTCCTAGCGTCCGCTCTGGCGTCCTACATCATAGGCGCTATACCATTTAGTTACTTAATACCCAGGGTACTCCTGGATACCGACGTGAGACAGCATGGCTCCGGCAACCCCGGAGCCTCTAACGTCTCCCGGGTCTGCGGAAAGGGTTACGGGATAGCCGCTTTGGTGCTGGATGTCGGTAAAGGTGTTGCTGCTATGTACCTCGCCGGCCAGCTTGGCGGGCTGGCGCTACTGGGTTTCCTGGCGGTACTGGGGCACGTTGCCAATCCGTTCTTCAACTTTTCCGGCGGAAAGGGGGTTGCTACGTCACTTGGCGCAATAAGTTACGTCTCCCCGATCGCCGGTGGGGTATTCGTGGGCATCTGGGTTGCCGTATTTTCGATCTGGAGTATCGCCGGGTTAAGCTCCTTAACCGCCATCACGGCTATTCCCCTACTATTCTATTTCTTTGATAAACCCCCTCTAACCCTGGCAACTTCGGTGGGATTGATGCTCTTTATTTACCTGACGCACAGGGGCAACATAGCCAGGCTTTTCCGGGGAGAAGAGCGAACTCTTTAGGTGCCTCTACGTAACTCTCAGTTCGATAATACGGCGAACGCCGCGGCAAGTTCTTCTACGTGAGTTATCGACAAGTTGACCTTTGCTTCCGGAGAAACCCCTTCAATTCCCTCCCGGGGGAAATCTACTTCCGGCACCCCGTGGTTACCCGGCAATATTTCAACCGACTTCCAGGAAACCTTCTTCCCGAGCGCCTTGATCACGGCCTCCTTCGCAGCAAACCTGCCGGCCAGATGCTCGTAACGTCGCCGCCGAGAGAGACAGTATTCGAGTTCATCGCCGGTAAAGACCCGATCAAGGAATTTATCTCCCCACCTTCGAACCGACTTTTCGATCCGGGCTACGCGAACCAGGTCAACCCCTACACCCTTTATAC
>Ga0207797_1002609_pt1 | contig 12434 bp, 11 predicted proteins | sample PRCRCaboRojoPR_6_FD_187275 | JGI IMG/M metagenome (GOLD analysis project Ga0207797, IMG submission 187275) | Marine sediment microbial community from Cabo Rojo, Puerto Rico - PR CR 10% Liquid 1 (SPAdes) | ecosystem: Environmental > Aquatic > Marine > Coastal > Sediment | place: Cabo Rojo, Puerto... | reverse complement strand
ATTGAGTCCAGCTGGTCGTTATACTCTTGTTCCACCTTTGCTGATTTTGCCTCGAGACCTCGTTCCTCCGCTTCCTGTTCCACGAGGGCCCGTCTAATCAGGGAATCCACGGTCCGGGATTTCATCCGGAGCTCGTAAAGTTTTCCGCTGGCACCCTCGAGCATCCTGGAGAAGTCCTGACCAAACTGGCTGTATAGCTGCTTTTGTCTCTGCAGCGCGTTATCGTAGGTGGACTGGAATTCCGACTGGTAAATATCCTCGTCGTTGACCACGAGCGCAACCTGCTTGCCGGAACTTCCGTCCGAGGATTGCCCTCCTCCACCGGGGCGCATGTACTGAAATGCCGCCAGACCAACTGATCCAAGAAAAAAACCAATTACCATGACCCAGATTATCGTCTTCTTGTGCCGATCGAAAAACCTATTCACTCTCTCACCTCTTGATTATCTCGCTCTATCTGATCTCCATGTAAAATCAATCGCCGTCATCCAGAAAACCGGATAAAGTCCTGTATACTCCCAACCCACCGGAAAATACTCCCAGGACGAGAAATATTAACTTAAATACTGCGTCCGTTCCCGCCAGCCTGTCCAGCCAGTAACCTATACCGACGGAAATCAGGACGGAGAACGCAAAAGTAAATCCAATCTGACCGACCTGACTTACAGTCTTTAAGGCCGTCTTCCAGCCGTCTTCGTTCTTACCAGCCATAAAGAAAAGTGCTAAATATCCAGGATATCGTCTTCTCCGCCTCCCGCCTTACGGTCTTCGGGATCAGGTTGTTCGTCCGTCGTTTCTCCACCATCGTTGCTTCTATCCTTAACTTCTACATCGGATTCTTTTTCTTCCAGTTCGTCTTTTTTCGATTTGAAGGGAAGTCTGGTCTGAACTCGCATCCGCATGGCGGTCTTTTTCTCTTCGTCGATTTGAACGTCAACGAAAGAAGGAACGAAAACAAGATCGACCCCGCTGGGTGCCATATAGCCACGGGCAATTGTTATCGCTTTTACCGCCTGGTTAACGGCTTTCGGCCCGATGGCCTGCAGTTCGGCCAGTCCTTCTTCCCGGATCGTATTGGCCAGGGCTCCGGCGGTTGCAGAAGGGTCCGACGTCGAAGAGACTTTTAGAATTTCAGCCAAGATCTCGCACCTCCTAAAACTTTTTTGATTACTTCAGCGAAAATCAGGCAGAGAACATTACTGTGCGGCTTCTACGAACTGTGCCTTTCGTATGACGTTGATTTTGACCTCTCCCGGATAATCCAGGTCTCTCTCAATTTCTCTCGCGATGTCGTAAGCCAGCTTGCTGGCTCTATTGTCATTTACCTTCTCCGGAGACACGACGACTCTGATTTCCCTTCCCGCCTGGAAAGCGTTTGCCTTCTTGACGCCTTCGAACGAATGCGCTATCTCTTCCAGGTTTTCCAGCCGCTCAATATATTTTTCGTACGTCTCCCGCCTGGCTCCCGGTCTCGTGGCCGAAAGAGTATCCGCGGTTTTTATCAATATCGGGAGCAGTGATTCCGGCTCTTCCTCCTCGTGATGTGCCGCGATGGCATTCACGATAAGCTGCTTTTCCCCGTACCTGCGAGCCAGCTCCGCTCCTATCTCGGCGTGGGTGCCGGTCACTTCGTGATCCACGGACTTGCCAATATCATGCAAAAGACCGGCTCTTCGCGCCAGTTTGTGGTTCAGGCCGAGCTCTTCGGCCAGCATGCCGGAAATAAAGCTGACTTCCAGCGAGTGCCTCAGAAGATTCTGGCCGTAGCTGGTGCGAAACTTCAGCTTGCCCACCAGCGGAATCAGTTTGTTCGACAGATCGACACCGGTATCTAGCGCCGCATTCTGGCCGGCTTCCTTTATCCTTTCCACCATCCTGTCCCGGGCCTTCTCAACTTTCTCTTCTATCTGAACCGGGTGAATTCTACCGTCCTTGACCAGCTCTTCCATGGCCAGCCTGGCTATTTCTCGTCGGACCGGATGAAACGAAGATAGAACGACCATTTCCGGCGTATCATCCACCATGACCTCGACGCCGGTCAGGGCCTCAAACGTTTTGATATTCCTGCCGTTACGGCCAATCACGCGGCCCTTAAAATCGTCCGAGGGGAGAGATACCGAGGAAACCGTATTTCCCTCCGCCTGTTCGGCGGCATACCTCTGCATGGCCGTGGCCAGTATCTTTCGTGATTTCTCGTCCGCCTTTTCCTCTGCTCGCTTCTCCGCCTCGTTTACCTTCCGCGCGTAATACCTTTCGGTCTCCTGTTCTATCCGTTCCATCAGTTCCGACTTCGCCTCTTCCGAACTCATCCCCGCCAGCTCTTCCAGATACTCCTTTTCCTTCCCTATCAGCTCCTTTCCCTTCCGCTTGAGCGCTTCTATCTTTTCCTGATCCTCCTTCAGCGATTCCTCTATTTCCTCCAGATGATCGCTCTTTTTGGAAAGCCGGTCGGCTTTCCGCATTATCCGTTCTTCCCGCTTTTCCAGATCCTTTTCCCGCTTCTTAAACTTCTCCTCTAACTCTTCCCGCTGCTCCTGGACCTTTTGCTGCCCTTCCAGGACCTTTTCCTTCTTTATATTCTCGCCGGTCTTTCGGGCTCTCTCTATTATGCTTGCAGCGTCCTCCGCTCTGTCGGATAGCTTTTTCTCGTAGTACTTCTGGCCGGCGTAAACCCCGATCACCAGCGAAAAAACCACCGACAAACCAATATATATAGCCAGCATCTTTATCACACCTCGTAAAATCAGCTAAAACAGGGGGGCTATACATCGTAATCGCTCCCATTCACTCCCCTGAAGTCAAGAAAAATACCCCTGTACTCATCTATCCAGTTAGGTAGATCCTGAAGTATCAGCGTGGTCATCAACTGTTTGTTTTCTTCCGGTTTTTCCAGAGCACCCTGAAGTTCGTTCAAAAACATCCGATTCTCGCTCATGAATTTTGGAACCGGCCGCCCTCCGAGCAACGTCTCCGTATCGTTTGAAGCGGCAAGTTCCTCTACAGCCAGGTTGAGCCAGTGGAGTCCCTCCAGCAGTTCCTCTATTTCTTCGTCGTCTACCTGAGATAGAACTTCTCCCTCATTTATATAGGCAAAATCGTCCAGCCATTCGCCTAACCCGTCGAGATAGCTGAGGGCATCTTCCACGAGTTCGACTGTTAGCTCATCCACTGTTTCCGTAACCAGCTCGATTTCGATATCAGTCAATTCCGACCCCAATCTCTCTTCCAGTTCAGTCTGATTCAAGAAGTTGCCGTCTATTTTTACCCCCACGAGCCTTTCCCCTGTCGAGGAGAGTTCATCCTTGGCCTGCTCGATTAGGTCTTCGAGGGTTTCCCGATCGTCGATCTCCAATTCTGATTCGGCTAATTCAATTTTCATGGTAAAGCAATTTTATTTCTCATTTCGGCTAAATGCAAGATAGAGAGCAGCAGGCAGCACCGTTAGGGATAGGACCATTGCAAAACCGATGCCGAGCAGAGCCGTACCGCCGAGAATCCTGAGTCCCGGAGTCCGGGCGAGAAACAAACTGCCAAAAACCACTATAGTGGTAATTGAAGTGGTAACGACGGCGAGACCGGTACGGGAAAAGGCGGAGAGGATCGAATCGATCAGACCATCCCTGTCGCTTTCCTCCCGCCAGCGATAAATTAGATGGAGTCCGTCATCGACCCCGATTCCGATCAACAGCGGCGAGATTATTATGTTGATAAAGTTAAAGTTCATCCCCATCAATTTCATCCCGCCCAGCATCCACAGGTAACCCACCACCAGAGGGATGACCGCCAGGAGGGATAATTTAATGCTAGAAATACCGCGATAGAGAAGCAGGCTTATCATCAACACGGCCAGCGTCGTAGAAACGATAAAATCGTGCCTGATATGGCCCTCGAGCTTGTACTGAATCAGGGGGAGGCCGAAGTAATCCTCTGAAAGCCGGGAGGCCTGGCTGACGAATCGATTCAGGTTTTCCGACTCGTAGATAGACTTTTCCACGCCGGCAAAGACCACGTACTCGCCCGCTTCGGTAGTCAGGGTGGAGCGAACTTTCTCGGGCAGTGCTTCCACTAGATCCTCACCCACTCCGTCGCTAAATATTCCCTCAAGCGGGGCAATCCCCTCCTCCAGATATTCCAGGTGATGCCTCAAACCCCGGATCGTCTCCAGCTTAGCCGCTCGATCCAGGCCGAGCAACTCCGCCCTTATCTCCAGGAGCTGATCGATCAACTCGTTCAGCCGAACCGTAGTCCTGGAACGGCTGGATAGCGTAGAAGTCAGCTGGGCCGAGGATAGGTCCCCGATCAGCCCTTCCAGCTCCTCCACATGCGATTTTCTATTCTTAAGGATTCCTTCCAGGCCGGCAAGTGATCCATCCAGTTTTTTCAGCTGCTCCAGCCTGTCCGTCGTTTCCCTCGCGGCCCCCAGATCCTCCGGCAGATAATCACGGAGCGATCTGATCGAATTTACGATGTCAATCCCGCCCAGCCCGGATTCCAGCTTTTCCATTTCTTCCAGACTATCCGGGAAAAAGACGAAACTGGGGCCGATCGTCATATCCGATGAGCCGAAATTATTTTGAACTCTTTCCTGTACCCGGACGCTTTCGACCTCGGTGGATACGCTGTTGCTGGTAAATTGAAAGTCAAGCTGAAGTGCGCCGACAAGCGCGAGAATTGAGAGGATCGCGGAAACAACTAACAGGCTCTTCCCGTACTTGAGAGATTTATCGACCACATACCCCAGTTTATCCCGGTAATCGAAAAGCTCGACGGCCCTTTTCCGGCGACGCCAGCGTTGAAAGGAAATGATCAGCGCGGGAAGCAAAAAGAGATAGACCAGAAAAGAGATCATTATCCCCAGACTGGTAATAATCCCCATCTCGACCAGGCCCTGAGAGCGGGAGAAAATAAGCGTGGTAAAGACCGCGGCCGTGGTCAGGGCGGCGATAAATATTCCCTTACCCTTCTTCATTATGGTGATCTTGATCGCTTCACTGACGGAGTGCTCCGCCAGCCTCTCTTCGCTAAACCGGAACAGGAGGTGAATTCCGTAATCTATACTCAGTCCCAGAACGAGCGCCGGCAGGAAAGTCGTCAGGAGATTAAACCCGCCGACAGAGAACTTGGCCCAGCCCAGGGCAAACAAGACGGCCACGATCAGGGGCAGGGCAACAAGGGCGGAGTAGAAGAGCGAGCCGAGGGCAAAGAAAAACGCTATCATCACGGCGACCGATGATATGATGGTAGTCCGGAGCATATCGACCCGGAGGGCCGAATTGCGCTCGGCGTTCGTGACGAAGGACCCGGTCAGATCGATCTCGTAATCGCCGCTCTTAAATACCTGACTCCGCCTGGCTTCCCGGACTGCCGCCCGGGCCGCATCTGTAAGCTTTCGGCTAAACTTTATATTGTGTGATTCCGGATGACTAGGTCTCGCCCTCATCAGGAGCGTGTTCCCATCCGGAGAAAAATACCGGCCACCGAGCGTTTCTTTCCGCCGCTGACGGACTTCCCGGAACTCCCCCATCAGGGTGTCGAGCCGCTTTTCCCATTCATCCAGCCGCTCGATCGAACCCAGTCCGGCAAGAACTGTCTCATTTCTCGCTCCCAGCCGATCCAGAAGGTCCATCAGCCGTTCTTCGGAAACTCCGTCACCCGCTTCCAGCTCCTGGAATCGCGATCTCAGATCGCCGTAGGGGTCTTCGAGCGCAAAACCTTCGCTACCCGAGTCGAACTCGCGGAAAAAGCTCTCCAGGTCGGCTTCTAGAGACCTCACTTTCCCCAGGGTCTCGTCGTTGAGCGAATAGAGCAACTCGTACTTCTCCGGGATCGAGGCTTCTGCCCTGTAGTTAACCGATTCTATTTCCGGGATCTCGGAAAGCAGCGGCTCGATTACTCCGGCAAGTTTTAATAACCTCTCCTCCTTTTCAGCTTTTTGCAAACCCCCGTCAGCTTCCAGGGACAGGACAACCGTGAGGTATTGGGTACTGTTGACGGTCTCTTCTCTTCGCTTGTATTCCTCGATCAGCGGATCATTTTGAGGCAGGAGATCCATAAGGGAACTTCTAATCGGGAAGGGAAATATATAGGCAAGGACCAGGGCCACCAGAACCAGAACTACCCCTATCACCCAGTAAGCCCGATAACGAACCAGCCGATAAATATACTCCAGCAATCTATCCAGCATCCATTACGGGGCCAGGGCTACCGGGACCCGGAACACCTCAATTTGAAACCAGCAATATTTCTCAAGGATAAAGAGCTCAGGACGACTCGGGGCTTCTCACGTCTATGTCACAGCCCACCAGATCCACGGTCAGACGAACGTTCTGTCCATTCTGTCCTATGGCGTACGCAAGGTCGTCCTTGGGAACGATGACCCGGGCGATCTCTTCCCCCTGATCGTTCTCACGGAAGTCTATCGATAAAACGCTGGCCGGTTCCAGGCTATTTCTGATCAAAATCTCCCGGTTATCGCTCCAGCGAATTACGTCTATCTTTTCGCCGTTCAGTTCGTCAGTAATTTCCTTTACTCTGGAACCCCCTGCACCGACACAGGTACCGACGGGGTCGATTTGATCGTCCAGTGACTGAACCGCGACCTTGCTCCGCTTCCCCGGCTCCCGGGCAATTTTCACTATTTCCAGCAGTCCGTCCTCTATCTCCGGTACCTCGAGCTCCATCAGCTTGGCCACGAATTCCTGCTTGGTCCGGGATACGTGAATCAGCAAACCTCCGGGCTTCTTCTCCACCCGATACAAATAAGCCCTGAGGCTATCTCCCTGCTGGTAGCGTTCACCGGGAATTCTTTCCGACCCGGGGAGTAAGGCTTCCACTTCCCCCAGGTTCAACCAGACGTCGCTCCCCTCGAACCGATGGATCGAGCCGTTGACCAGCTCACCCTTTCGCTTCTGGTAGGATTCGTAAACTAGCTCGTCCTGCTTTTCCTTAATCAGCTGCCGAATGACGTCCTCGGCCTTTTTCGAGGCAATTCTACCAAACTGACCCAGTTCTATCTGTTCCCCGTCGATAAATATATCCCCGGAATTTTGATCGATGTCAACCTCCACGTCCTCGTTCGTGTTGTACTGCTCCTTGTAAGCTGCCTGCAATCCCTTCTCGACCATATCGTAAAGTTCGTCCCTCTCTATTCCCTTGTCCTTTGCCATATCTTCCAGTGCTTCGATAAATTCGATATTCATTAGCTACCCCTCTTGGGTCACTACACCTCTAATTGATCTCTTTGGTAGTTGCCTTGGATACGCTGTCGAGTGGGATATTTACGCTTTCCCCCTCGACTTCCAGCTCTATCTCTTCACTCGCCTCGTCGTAATTCTTTAACAAACCGACGAATTTCTTTCTATCGTCGATCGGGCCATATGTACTAATTTCCACTCCGCCTCCGACGGCACCGGCAAAATGCCGGGCCTCTATCAGGGGGCGCTCCACTCCCGGAGAAGAGACCTGCAGTACGTACTTCCGGTCGATCAAACCACTGTCGTCGAGTTCCGAGGACATTCGACCGCTAACTTCGGCACAGTCCGCGGTCGTTACCGGTTCTTCCTTCTCGATCAGGAGTTCGAGCACCCACTCGTCGCCCCGTTTTTCCCAGCGGAGCAGGTATAAGCTGCTCTCGAATTTTTCGAGAACCTCGCTGGCCAGTTTTTGTAATTGCTTCTGCTTCTTGCTCATAGCTAAGTGTGATTATATCAAATTCCGCATGGCAACTCAACTTTAAAGGAAATAGGGGGTGGCGTATAATGGAGTAGCTTCTGAATATAAGGTGGTTTTAGCCTTTTATGGTGCAACGAATTACAGTTAAATTAATATGAATGAAAAATTATCTACAACCCTCAGGGTAAGAAAAGAGGAAGAAGGGTACCGACTGGACAAGCTGCTTGCTACGGTTTTTCCCGATAGATCACGCAGTAAGTGGCAGGAATTGATCAAAAGCGGGAACGTCAGGGTGGACGACGAAGAGATAAAACCGAGTTTTACCGTCTCCCCGGGAGAAAAAATCGTGCTCCGCGTCCCTTCCGACTTCGATAGGACCCGACTCGTGCCTCAGGACCTGCAACTCAATATTGTTTACGAGGACAGCGTCTTGATCGGCGTCGACAAACCGTCGGGGATGGTTGTTCACCCGGGGCCGGGTCATGAAAAGGACACGCTGGCCAACGGACTGGTCCACCGCTACGATCGGCTGCCGAAGCTGCCCGATCCGACCAGGCCGGGAATAGTCCACCGCCTGGACAGGGATACCAGCGGGGTCCTTGCCGTCGCCCGGACGGAAGAGGCCTATCTCGATTTGAAGGAACAATTCAAAACGAGGAAGACGGAGAAAGAATACATGGCACTGGTCGAGGGGCGCTTCGACGAGGACGGCGGAATGATCGACGCCCCGGTGGGCAGAAGTTCCAGGGACAAAACAAAAATGGCCGTCAAGCTTGGCGGAAAGGAAGCAAGGACGGAATTCTCCGTGATCGCGGAGCTGGAAGATTTTTCGCTGCTGGAAGTCAGACCCCTGACGGGAAGAACGCACCAGATCAGGGTTCATATGAATTATATCAACCACAAAATCGTCGGGGATTCTTATTACGGCGGACCGGAGTACGAGAGACTGATGCTCCACTCGAGACGGCTGTCTCTAAGCCATCCGGAGTCCGGGGAGAAAATCACGCTGGAAGCGCCTGAACCAAAAGAGTTTACGGAAATTAGAAAACGTTAGTTGCCCTGGCCGGTCCGGGATGCCTGTTCCCGCACACCGATTCGGAAGTAGACGAAGGCCGAAACGAAGGAGGCCGCAATCCCGACGTAGATCAGATAGAGAGCAAACGGGATCCGAAAATAAACTGAAATCAACCCGAGCGTGAGCAGGGCCGAACTGGTTTTGCCCCAGTAATTGGCTTCCACCACTTTTCCCTCGTACCGATACATAACTCCGCCACCAAGTATCAACGCAAAATAGGGCAAAAGAAGGAGAAAAAAAGCGACGATCGGTATCCGACCGACCCAGGCGAAGTAACCGAAGAGCGACAGGAAAAGCGACTTGTCGGCCAGCGGGTCGAGGACCTGGCCGAGATCGGTAATCTGATCCAGCCTGCGGGCGACAAGACCGTCAATCAGGTCGGAAATCAGAGCCAGAGTGAGAAAAGAAAGTGCCCACCAGTCCCTGCCGTACGCGAGCGCAGCGACAATAAATGGAACCAGGGCTAACCGGATGGACGTGATAAAATTTGCGAGATTCATCAACGGGAATAATAACTGTAGGGAAGGTGCTTTGCAACGATACTCGAAGGGTTTAACATTTTTGGAAAAGAAATTAACTTTACCACTTTCTCCCCCAAACCCTCCGGCGGGGAAAGTCGGCCCAAACATTCGTCCCCCCCGCGGACAAGTTGCTAAAGCCGCTCAAATTTAGGTAAAATTATTGAACCAAACCTTTCAAGAAAAAGGGAGCTCTGTAGAAAAAATGATCCTCAACGACAAGGAGATAGCAAAAGCTAAACCCCTGAAGCCTTTCGTCGACGGGCTGAACGCGGACGAGGAGATCAGTTACGGACTCGGCTCATTTGGATACGACATCAGAATCGACGACGAATTCAGGATCTTTACCGACGTCCACTCTACCGAAATTGACCCGAAAAACTTCAACGAAGACGCCTTCGTCGAGGTAAAGGACGACAGCTGTCTGATTCCCCCAAATTCTTTCTGTCTCGGCAAGTCGCTGGAAAAGTTCGATATGCCGGACGACCTTTTCGGTCTGGTGGTCGGAAAGAGTACCTACGCCAGGTGTGGAATAATTGTCAATATGACGCCGATAGAACCGGGCTGGAAGGGTTACCTGACGATAGAGATTTCAAATACGACCCCGCTGCCGGCAAGAATTTATTCCGACGAGGGCATAGCCCAGGTGGTGTTTTTCCGGGGCGAGAGACCGGAAGTCACTTACGGCGATAGAAACGGAAAATATCAGGACCAGGAAGGAATTGAGGTGGCAAAATTATGAAAATAGAAATGGTACGATCGACCGAAAACCCGGAGTCCATGATCGCTCAGGCGGCAAGAATTTCTCATAAATCGCAGGGCGGAGAGGAGGATTACTCCGGCGGCGAAGACAGGAAACTGATCAGAAAGCTCCGGAGCTGGGGGCACTGGTCGCCGTTCGAATTCGCCAGCGCAACTTTTTACGTGGAAGGTATCAGCCGCAGCTGTTTGGCTCAGCTAACCCGCCACAGGCTGGTCAGCTTCATGGTCCGCTCCATGCGTTACGTCAAGCAGGACCCGGAAGAAGTGGTTATCCCCGAATCAGTTGAAGAAGCAGATCTGTCCGAAGAATACAAAGACCAAATCGAAGTAAACCACGAGCTCTACCAGAAATCACTGGACGCGGGAGTTCCAAAGGAGGACGCCCGATTTCTCCTCCCGATCGGAAGCAAGACGTCCCTGTACCTGAAAACGAACTTCAGGGAATACCGCCATATTATAGAATTAAGGGGCTCAAAAGAGGCACAATGGGAAATAAGGCAACTGGCAGAAGGCTTTCTGGAAGAACTTTCGGAAAAAGCACCGGCCGTTTTCGAAGATCTAAAGGATTAGTCAAGCGCAAAGACATTTTCCCCCGGTTATTTGGTTCTGAATGAACACCTGCCACACTGCCTGCTTTTCCTCTGACTCGACGGGGGAGGATCAAGGTGGGGGTGAAGATCAAGAAGGAAGACCACAGAGATGTTTTAACCAAGCACCCAGTACCGGGATATGGATATCACATCAAGAAAAGACAGATGTCATCCGAAATTATCGCATCTCTCCAAGATTAAGTCACAAATTCACTTTATAATTAATTGCAAACTGGTATATGTCCTTGCAATCATTAAAAGATGATCCACAGGATGACATCATTTTGTCCTGCTTTTATTGCAGAATTTTATTTAATCCGTTATAACGGCAATAGTCCGGGAGGTACAGGTGAAAGAACTTCATATTAGCGACGACCTCGATTTCAGCCTGGAAGAAATAATCGGCAAGTGTATCGGAATCCTCGGCATCAGGGGCTCGGGTAAATCAAATACCGCCGGCGTGATATTTGAAGAACTTCTAAAACACAACTACCCCCTGACGGTCGTGGATATCGACGGGGAATACTTCGGGCTAAAAGAGGAGTACGAATTGCTGGTTATCGGTCAGGGGAAAAACGTGGACATCACGATAGAGCCCGAAGACGCGCCCCAGGTTGCCGAGATAAGCTTGAAACAGAGCATTCCCGTAGTTTTGGACCTCAGCGGATACTTAAAGGACGAGCAGCGGGACATGCTCAAGCATTACTTCACCGCACTCTGGAACTGGGCCGGGAAGCTGCGCAAACCGTACATGATCGGCATCGAGGAATCGCACGAGTTCATTCCCCAGGGGAAGAAAAGCGAACTGAAGGAAATCATAACTCGCCTCTCCCTGCGGGGGAGGAAGCGCGGGCTCGGAGCGGTAATTATCTCCCAGCGGAGCGCCAAGGTGGAAAAGGACGTATTGACACAGGCGGGGATGCTCTTCCTGCACCGGGTAGTCCACGAAGCGGATATGAAGGTGTACAACGACCTCCTCCCCTGGAAAAAGGGGAAAGTGCGGGAAAAAGTCAACCAGCTCGATACAGGGGACTGCATCTTCCTGGACGAAAAGTCGACGAAGCAGATCTACGTTCGCGAGAGATCAACTTTCCACGCCGGCTTCACGCCCTCGCTGGATACGGTAGATACGCCTCAGCTGAAACAGGTCGGAGAGAGCATAATTGACGCAATCGAAGAGGCGAAAAAGAAGGGTAAAAGGAAAAAAAGCAAGGTAGACCAACTGGAAGAACAGGTGGAAGAACTCCAGAACGAACTGGCGGAGAAGACGGAAAAGGTAAAGGAGCTCAAAAGAACTGCCGAAACTCTGGGTTACATCGAAGTCGACCTGGATCCTCCCGATCTACCGAAAGTCCAGAAGGTATCAAAGGCAGTGATCGAGTCGCTGGAATTTGCCGACGTGCTGAAGGAAGGGGAGCAGGGAGAGGCAATGCGAGCGGTAACGGAAACGCTGGCCAAATCACAGGAAAGCAAGTCCCGCGATGAGAGTGAGAAGAAGATAGACAAGGTGGATAGAAGTATTCCCGATTTCGCCAAGATGAAGAGGGAAGCCAACCAGCCGCAGCCGGGAGGACTCGGGGACGAAGCGGAGGGAAAGGCCAGGACTTTCGGCTTACCGTACGAGGAGGAAGAGGAACCTCCAGCCAAAACCCGTCCGGAAGGGACTCAGTCGGAAATTGGTTTCGAGGACCTTCCGGAAGCTATCAGGCAGGAGACCGAATACGTCGTAAAGAGGACCAAAAGATTGAGCCGGTTAAATCAGAAGCTGCTGGGCTTCCTGGTCAGTCACCGGCCTTATTCATATAGCATGGAGCAAAT
>Ga0207797_1002608_pt1 | contig 12442 bp, 9 predicted proteins | sample PRCRCaboRojoPR_6_FD_187275 | JGI IMG/M metagenome (GOLD analysis project Ga0207797, IMG submission 187275) | Marine sediment microbial community from Cabo Rojo, Puerto Rico - PR CR 10% Liquid 1 (SPAdes) | ecosystem: Environmental > Aquatic > Marine > Coastal > Sediment | place: Cabo Rojo, Puerto... | reverse complement strand
TTCACAACACTCAGTATCCCGGACGCGCTACCCGCTGTCGCGTGCGAGGGTAGCCAAGCCTGGAAACGGCGGCGGACTCAAGATCCGCTCCTGTAGAGGTCCAAGGGTTCAAATCCCTTCCCTCGCACTGCTGCCGCGAACGGACGTGAGCGGCGACGTGTGGACGGAAGCGGTTTCGAATCAGGGAGCGCCTCCGGCGCGACCGTGGTTCAACTCCCTTCCCTCGCACTGCTGCCGTGTCCTCGCGGTCGCTCGGGTCGGTCTCCGGCCCACGCAGTGCGGAAGCCCGCCTCGGAGCGGTCTTCTCTCGCAACTCTCACACCGGCTAGTCGTGTCGCTCCGCCGCCCTGACGAACCCCTGTACCGCCAACGGTCGCCCTTGCTCCTCCACGAGTGCCGCGTCGAGGATGGACGGGACCGGCTGGCCGTCCCGGTGCAGGATGGCGAGTTCGAGTCCCCGCACCGTCTCCCCGCTGAGGACCGCGGTGAACGCCTCGGTGGCCGTTTCGAGGTCCGACTCCGCGACGTACGTCCCGAAGTGGTTCCCGACCATCTCCGACGGGTCGTAGCCGTAGCCGTCACGTGCCGCGGGTGAGACGTACGACAGCGTGCCGTCCACGTCGACGGTGAATATCAGGTCGAGCGAGAGTTCGGCCATGCGACGGAACCGTCGCTCGCTCTCGCGCAGCCGCTCGACGTCCGCGTGGTGCTCGATGCCGGCGGCGAGCGTGTTCGCCACGTTCTGGACGAACGTGACGTCGTGGTCGCTGAACCGACGGGGCGTTGCCGTGTGGACTGCGAGTACACCCCACGGGTCCGAGGCTGTCCCCACGGTCACGCTGATGCCGCTCACGACGTCGTGGTCGGTGAGGAGTGGAGAGCCCTCGAACCGGGCTTCCGTGGAGAGGTCCTCGACGACGACTGGTTCCGACTGCGCCAGCGTGTATCCGGCCTGCGAGTGACTCGACCCGTCCACCGTGGCGCTTCCGACCAGCCCCTCGCGCCAGCCACATCCCGCGACGAGGACGAAGTCCGTCGTCTCGGGTCGCCACCTCAGGAGTGTGGCGAACGCCGCGTCGAGCGACTCCCGGAGTGCCGCGACACTCTGTTCGCCCAGACTGTCTACGGACTCGTGTTCGAGGGCCGCCCGGCCGAGTTCGGCCACGCGTTCGTACTGTTCGGCTCGACGCTCCAGGTCACGCTGTGCCCGGTCACGCTCGACCAGGTTCCGGATCCGGTTGGCGAGGAGCGTGAACTGGTCGTTGCTCGGCCCCTTCTGGAGGTAGTCGGTCACGCCGGCCGAGATGGCCGCGCTGGCGATTCCCTCGCTCCCCTTCCCCGTGAACAGGACGAACGGGAGCCGCGGGAACTCCCGCCGGACGGCCGCCAGGAACTCGAGGCCGTCCATCCCGGGCATCTCGTAGTCGCTGACGATGCAGTCGACGGCGTGCTCCCGGAGCCACGACAGCCCCTTCTCGCCGCTCGTCGCGGTGTGGACCCGGACGTCCTCGGCGTCACGCCGGAGGACCGCGGTGGCGAGTTCGAGGAACGCGGCGTCGTCGTCGACGTGCAGCACCGACGGCCCCGGGATCCCGTTCATATCAGCGGCCCTATGATTGTTGAGAATATCACCGTTGCGGCGGCCGTCCCCGTCGGTCACTCGCCGACACGTCGGACCTCGACGACCTCCCCCGCCGTCTCCCAACCGCCGGACTCGCGCTCCCGTCCGGCCACGAGCGGGTCGTCCTCACCGTCGGTCACCAGCCGGTAGGGCACTCCCTCGTCGTCGACACCTTCGGCCTGGAACGCCTCCTGGAAGAACTCGGCCGATCGCATCCGCAGCTCCACCGTCGTGTCGTCGGCGAACGTCAGGCGGACCGGGTCCGGGGTGATGTTGTGGATGCGCTTGGCGAGCGTGTTCATAGGTGTGGGCAGTGCGGGCGTCGGCAAAGCCGCTTTGGCTCGGCCCCGCGGAACCGGTGGGCACTTCTCCGCCCCGCCACGCGTACCGGCATGCACGAGCGAGCCGCCGTCGCCCGCGCCGCTGCCCGCGCCGGTGCCGAGGTGGCGGCCGACGCCTTCCGCACGGAGTTCGACGTCGAGACGAAGGCCGGGCCCACGGACGTGGTCACCCGCGCCGACCGCGAGGCACAAGTCGCCGTCGTCGAGCGGATCCGCGAGTCGTTCCCCGACGACACCGTCGTCGGCGAGGAGGCAGACCTCCCCCGTGTCGTCCCGGACGAGGGGCCGGCGTGGGTCGTCGACCCCATCGACGGGACGAACAACTTCGTCGGCGGTCTGCGGCAGTGGACGACCAGCGTCGCCGCCGTGGAGGACGGCGAATCGGTCGCGGCGGCCAACGTCGCACCCGCGCTCGGTGACGAGTACACGGGCGACCCCGACGGGGCGGCACTGAACGACGACGGGCCGCTCTCGGTCCGTGACGAGACGGACCCCGCGGCGCTCACCGTCGTCCCGACGTTCTGGTGGGACTACGACGAGCGCGAGGCGTACGCTACCGTCTGCCGCGAGATCGTCGAGCGGTTCGGCGACCTGAAACGCTTCGGGTCGGCGCAACTCGCCCTCTCGTTCCTCGCGGGTGGCTCCGTCGACGGCGTCGTGACCGAACTCCCGACGAACCCGTGGGACACCGTCGCCGGCGTCCACCTCGTCCGGCAGGCTGGTGGCACGGTGACGGACGTGGACGGCGAGCGCTGGCGACACGACTCGGTCGGACTCGTGGCCTCGAGCGGGGACCCCGAGGTCCACGAGGAGCTGCTACGGGTGGTGCAGGCGGGGCGGGACGCGGACCGGTAGTCGTGCTCTCGTGGAGCGGTACTGCTGAGGTGGTGCTGTCGCGATGCGGTCGGGCCCGCTCACCTGCCCGCGGCATCGGGGCCATCGGCCCCTCCGCCGCGGGCCTTTGAAACCAAAGCTTTGCCTGAGCGAGGCGCTTGCGATACGAGCGCCGAGCGAAGTGCAAAAGTTTGGCTAGATACCGAACGTCGCCCGCACCATATCTCTCGTCCCCGGCCCCAGCCCCACGGCCAGGATGGCCACCAGCAGGAGGATGGCGTAGCGCGGTGACTCCTCGAAGATCTTCGCGTCGAAGACGTAGACGACGAGCGTCGCGGCGACGATCTTGACGACGAGGAACGGCCACGAGGTGCCGACGACGGCGGAGATGGACTCCGGCTGGAGCGAGGCTGTGGTCTCGATGATGAAGCGGTTGACCGGGTGCTTCGCGCCGTACTCGACGGGGATGCCGAGCGACCCGACCCAGTCGGCGGCGAGGACGTTCGCCACGCCGTCGACCGCGTGGCCGAATATCACGACCAGCCCGATGCGGCCGGTCCCCTCGTTGACGACGGGCGCGAACCGTTCGGCGCCGTAGTAGACGGCGAGCGCGATGACCACCGACGACACGAGGACGAGGAGCGACATCTGTGGGTAGAACCCCGCGCCGAACACCTCGTCGGAGAGACGGGTCGGGACGAACCAGAGCAGGAAGGCGACGGTCACGAGGAGGGCGGCGCTGGCGTAGCCGAACAGGGCACGCGACCAGTCGTCGATGTACCCTCGTCGCTCGGCGGTCACCGCGCCGACGAGGCCGGCGACGGTGATGAAGAAGACGGTGAAGTAGATGACGGGACTGATGATGAGCGCGTTGGCCGGGTACGTGAGGATGGTCTCGAGGCCGGCCGAGAGCGCGGCGTCGTTCGCGTCCTCGACGACCCGGAGGACGCCCCCGAAGAACATGAACGGGATGAGCGCGAAGAACAGTTCGCGGTCCTGTCCGACCTCCAGCGAGCGGAGCAGGTAGAGCACGCCGACGAGGAAGAACAGCAGGGTGACCGCGTACCCCACCTCGCTGACGAGCGTGTAGCCCGGTTCGGCGACGATGGCGCCCGACTCGACGGCGGCGGCGCAGGCGGCCCGCGAGCCGAGGAGTTCCGGGCCGCTGGTACGCATCACGGCGCAGGCGGCGTTGTTCGCGTCGGCGAACACGGGCCCCCAGAAGTAGTGCCAGAGGAATCGGTCCCAGACGAGTTCGGGGAGGGCGAGCGCCCCGGCCGCGAGGAGGGCGGTGGCTGCGGCGGCGGTGCCGACCCACAGTCGCTCGGGGCTCAGCCCCGCACGCTCGGTGACTGCCATACCCGGATACGGGGAGGCGGGGCGTTTCAGCGTTCCGGAACCCGGTACGACGAACGCACGGCCGACCGCGGCTACAGGTCGCCGATCAGTCTCGCCCGTGCGAGAATCAACTCTGAGTGTTCCTCGACCCACTTCGCGCCCCGACTGTGGGCCATCCAGTCGAGAATCGCCCGATCAGCGTCGGTGCACTCTGCTCACTCGTCGCTCGTGCCTCGCACTCGCGGTCGAGTGGTTCGAGTGGCGCGAAACTGCCAATCTGCGGGCCTTGCGGTGTCGACGACTCAGGGGAACGGGTGGTGGTCCCGGTCCGGCCGGGCCTCGAACCCGAGCGCCTCGGGGACGGTGGCCGCACGCTCACCGAAGTACGCCCGGCCGGTGAACAGCGGCTGTGTCGAGGGCACCAGCACCCGTACGGCCTCGAACCCCAGCTCCACGAGGTCGCGGGTGGTCAGCCGGACCGCGTAGGGCTCGAGGCCTGCGTCGGCGACCCGTTCGACGAGCACGTCGAGTTCGGCCCGACCCTCGGGGACGGTGTCTGGGCCCACCGTCGAGGCCGGAATCGTCGTCGCGGGGTCGACGAACTCGCGGGCCGTCGTCGGGAAGTCGCCGTAGACGCCGATGGCGCCCTCCTCGTCGCGGGCGCGGTCCCGACCCATCCCGCGGAGTTCGAGGAAGTTCTGGACGGCCTCCTCGAGCGCGCCGAGCGCCGCCGCCTCGGGGTCGAGCGAGGCATCCATCCCGGCCGCGAACCGTGGCCAGTCGCCGGCCTCCGGGTCGTCGAGCGACCGGTGGACACAGACGGCCACCACCGGGACGTCGACGTCCTGCGTCAGGAGGAGGGCCGTCGCCTCGAGGTCCTCCGCCCGGAGGCGCCGTTCGAGCGCACGGTAGCCCTCGCGCTCGACGTCGAGGCCGAGCGGGTCGTACGTCGAGTACCACGCGAGCATCGCGGCGTCGCGCTCGACCACCTCGTAGAGGCCCGACAGGAGCGCCTCGGTCCCGGAGTTCCCGAGGCCGAGTCCGGTCGTGATGGCGGGCCGGTGGCGAGCTTCCGGCGGCGGGAAGACGACGAACTCGGCGGGGAGCCGCACGCGGTCGCCGCCCGCGAGGTGTTCACCCTCGACCCAGTAGGACTCCGTCCGCGGGTCGGGCGCACCGAACCACGGGGCGGTGACAAACGCCGACGGCGGGACCGCACCGGCGACCGCACCGGGTGGCCCGCGCTCGAAGGTGCGAGTCCGGTAGACGGCGCCGGCGTAGCGCTCGAGTGACTCACCGAGTGCCTTCATGTACGCCGGGTTCCAGTCGGCGGCGACCCCGGCCGCGTGCCGGGGGACCTCGGCGTCGGAGAACGGCGTGCCCGCGAGCGTGGCGAGGTAGTACGGGACCGGGAACGACTCGGCCTCGGCCACCTGCGAGACGAGACCGACCCGAGGGTCGACGGCCGTCTCCGCGGCGCCCAGTGTCGCGTCGAGCGACCGCCCTTCGCCACCGTGGCGGAGGAGGCGGTCCGTGTCGTCGCCACAGCTACAGCCCGGGACCGGCAGGAGCCGTCGCTCGGTGTGCGGGAGTTCGATCACACGCCCGAGGAGGCCGTCCTCGCCCGTGTGCAGTCGGACCGCCTCGCGGCCGGCGAGTGCGCCCGCGAACCGTGCCGTCGCGTCGTCCACCTCCCCCGCGTCCGTCTCGGGGTCGTTCGCGGCGACCCGGGTCCGGAGACAGTCGGGACACCCGGTCTCGGGGCCGAAGGCGGTGACGGCCGCCTCCACCCCGGCGACCGGTGTCCTCCCGACACCACCCAGTTCGACAGTGACCAGTCGCGTTCCGACAGTGGCGGTGGCCTCGGCGGCGTCACCGAACGCGTCGTCGCCGACGTGACCCACGACGACGAGGAGGGCAGCTTCCGTCGCGCCGAGGGTCGTCGCGTCACGTTGCTCGACCGATTCCGGCGTGTCCTCGAAGGCAGCTGCCACCGCGGTCGCCGCGGGACCGTCACCCACGAGGACGACGGTCATCGCCCACCCCGCCGCCGGCGCTCTGTGTGCATGGCTCCGAGAGTCGGGGCGCGATGAAAAGTTAGTGGGGTCGTCTACGAGGCGCCGGCGAGCAGCGACTGGGCGACGCTGGCCAGCTCCGGGGCGTCGGCGTCACGGAGTCGGTCGTCCCCGAGCATGAGGCGGAGCCGTGGTCGGCCGACGTCGATGGGCACCTTCTCCGTGTCGATGAGGCCGAGGTCCTCGAGTTTCGTCTTCGTGCGGGAGAACGTCGCCTTGCTGGCGATGCCGACGTCCTCGCCCCACTTCGAGATGTCGTAGAGGAGTTCGCGGTTCTTCGCGGCGACGAGCAGCGAGACGGTCACCTCGTCGAGCCCCTCGCCGTCACCGCGGGCGGTCTCCATCGAGGCGAGCATGGAGTCGAAGTCCTCGACGGCGTCCGGGCCGAGTCCCTCGGAGAGCGTCTCGCGGACCCGTGAGATTGCGGGCGTGCGGAGGTGGTACGGCTCCGCGTCTTCCCAGCGCTCATCGTAGGCCTCGTAGGCCGCCGAGATGAACGCCTCGTCGTCGGTGACGAGTCCGGCGACGTGGTCACCGGCCTCCACCACCGCGACGACGGAGTCCTCGGTCACGAGGAGGGTGTTGCTGTCACCGTCTTGCGAACGGATGTCGAGTCGGCCGCTCTCGACGAGGTCGGCCGCGTTACTGGCGACGATGAAGTCCCCCATCACGTCCTTCAGCGTCCGCTCGCCGGCGAGGAGACGGACCGTCGGTCCCTCTACCTCGCCCATCACGGACACCAGTTCACTCACGGACTCTCCCGGGTTGACCACGAACAGGTCCCCGTCCGTCCGCTCGAGCGTGTCGAGCAGGACGTCGCCGACCGTCCGCTTCAGAAGGTTGGATGCCATGTCGTGGCCTAACTGAGGCTCCACAGATACTTAATATTAGCGGCAAATAGAGCGATTATATACGCTATATTTATCAATAGCCGGCCAACTCCGCCCCCGACGTATAAAACAATGCTGACGACTATCTAACTTAAATCTTTCTTCGTCCTGAGTTAAATACGCGAGAAATTCACGTTGACAAGAACGTCTCGGCGGATCGGAGCGACGCCCTCGCCTGTATCGGGCGTTCGACGCTCAGTCCGGTCGTCTCACGAAGGTCGGTGCCCAGTGGAGGTCACCACGATACAGCACAGGCACCTCGCGGTCCTCGAGGAGGGACTGCAGCGCGTCCGCCGGAAGTTCGGCCCGGCTCTCGGTCCCGTGGAGTCGCTGACAGCCCTCGAACGGGTCCCGGTAGGTCCGGCCCGCCGTCCGCGCCGTGACAACCTCGTACCGGACGTCGAAGGTGTCCGGTCCTCCGTCGACGTGGACCACCGCTGGTTCCCCGTCCGCCGGGGCGAACGAGTACGTCGGGTCGCCGACGACGGCGTAGTCCTGGCCCATCAGTATCTGTCGACGAGCCAGCGAGAGCGCACGCTCGATGCCGAAGCCGTTGACCAGCAGGCGAGCGAACGTCGTCCCGACGGTGGCCGCGTGGTCGTTGAGCACGCGGGTCAGCGTCACCGCCCCCGCCCCCGCACCCCCCTCGACCAGCGAGAGCCCCTCGCGGAACGAGCCGCAGGCGTTGAGGAAGAAGGTCCGTGCACCCACGTCGAGGCTCGCCGTCGAGAGCGACCCGTCGGTGCACTTCAGCCCCGCCACCTCGCAGTGACCGACGTAGTGGACGAGGTCCGTCTCCGACTCGAACACGTCCGCCAGTTCCGCGCGACTCAACGACTCGTGGACGGTCACGTCCACGGGGAGGTCGGCGGCCCGTCGTCGGTAGATGTCGGCCACGGGCCGTTCCTCCATCATCTCCGTGTCGTTGAGGATCACGTCGATGGCGAGTTCGTCGCGCTGGCGCTCGCTGTGCTGGAGACAGTTCTCGTAAGCCCGTGTCGAGGTCTTGGCGACGCTGACCGGGATGCCGTCTGCCAGCCACGCGTGGACACGTCCTCCCCGGAGGTCGGGGTCGAGACGGTCCGCCGTCGCCACCTCGTCGCCGGCCCGGAACGCCCCGTCCCCGTAGCCCCGGTAGAAGTCGTCGAGAGTGCGCTTCAGCAGGGCCTGGCCGTCCATGTCCGACGCGGCGGGCGGGTGGCACAGGCTCAGCCGGTCGAGCAGGTACGGGAGCGCCCGAGCGTGTTCCACGTCGGGGTCGACGTAGGTCGCGAGGTGCCACTCGGGAAGCACCGCGTCCACCTCGGGGAACGCGAGGGCCGCCGCCACCCGGTCGGCCATCGACCGCTCGCCGTACCGGTCGAGGTCCGTCGGGAGCGGTGCCGGGGGGCAGCGCGGTTCCTCGTCGGGGAACTCGCGGGCGTAGCAGTCGAGGAAGAACACGCGGCGCAGGAGTCGAGCGGCGGCGTCCGCGAACGCGGCCCCGCGGGGGAACGACCGGACGGTCTCGGTCCCGGCGAGGCGGAGGGTGGGTCGCGCCGCACCGACGGTCACCTCGGCCCCGAGGTAGTACGCCAGCGGTGCGGCCGCGAACAGCGCCTCGTACTCACCGGGGACCCGTATCTCGACGTTCGAGACGGGTGTGTCGGGCACGTCGGCCGGGACGTGTGTCGCCCCGAACCGGACCAGCGGCGGGTGTGTGCGTGCGGCGGGGTGCGAGCGTTCCGGGCCGGTCGTTCCGGCCGTTCGTCCTGCCATCGTGATGGCCGCCGCGACGCCGGCAGGCGACGCCGGCACCCGTACCGTGGGGGGTCGGTGGTCCCGTTCGTGGATGCCGACGGTGACGTCCCCCCGGCCGGGGAATCGGACGGTCAACCGGTCACCGCCGGGTTCGATCCGTGCGGGGCCGGAGAAGCGGAGGAGCGTCTCGACGGCTGCGTCGAGTCTGACGAGGTACTCCCCGGGCGGGAGGTCGGTCGTCTCGGAGGGGTCGACCGGTCCGGCGGGACCGACCAGCTCCGCGACGGCCGGGAGCCCGAGTCGACTGGCAGACCCGGTTATCGTCGCGTCGACCGGCTCGGGGAGCGCTCCGGTCGTCCCGCCCGACCGCCAGTCCACCGCCTCGATAGCGACGGCGCCGTCCCGACCGAACACCCGCACACCGGTCGACGACGCGGCCCACTCTACCATTCTCGTGAGCATACCGCAGTCTGTCACATATACCTGCGGCTGGCATCACTCGGTGATTTATGCGTGGCGCTGGCACGCCCGCGTCCGGTTTGCCGCGGACGGGTAGATACTTGCCGGTCCCTCCCCGACCGTGACACATGCAGTACGACCGCGTCAGAGAAGCGGACCCCGCAGTCGCCGACGCCCTCACGGGCGAGCTGAACCGCCAGCGTGACACCCTCGCCATGATCGCGAGCGAGAACCACGTCTCGCCCGCGGTCCTCGAGGCGCAGGGGTCGACGCTCACCAACAAGTACGCCGAGGGCTACCCCGGCAAGCGCTACTACGCCGGCTGCGAGCACGCCGACGAGGTGGAGGAACTCGCCATCGAGCGTGCGAAGGAACTCTGGGGTGCGGAACACGTCAACGTCCAGCCACACTCCGGCACGCAGGCGAACATGGGTGTCTACCTCGCGGTGCTCGACCCGGGCGACAAGATCCTCTCGCTCGACCTGAACCACGGCGGCCACCTGAGCCACGGCCACCCCGCGAACTTCGCGGGTCAGCTGTTCGAGGTCGAACAGTACGAGGTCGACCCCGAGACGGGGTACATCGACTACGACGCGCTCCGTGACCACGCCGAGGCGTTCGACCCGGACATCGTCGTCTCCGGGTTCTCCGCGTACCCGCGTGAGGTGGAGTTCGAGCGCGTCCAGACCGCCGCCGAGTCCGTCGACGCCTACCACCTCGCCGACATCGCCCACATCACCGGCCTCGTCGCCGCCGGCGTCCACCAGTCGCCCGTCGGCGTCGCCGACTTCGTCACCGGCTCCACGCACAAGACCATCCGCGCTGGCCGCGGTGGCATCATCATGTGCGGCGAGGAACACGCCAAAGATATCGACAACGCGGTGTTCCCGGGCGCGCAGGGCGGCCCCCTGATGCACAACGTCGCGGGCAAGGCCGTCGGGTTCGCCGAGGCGCTCGAACCGGAGTTCGAGGCGTACGCACAGCAGGTCGTCGACAACGCCGTGACGCTCGGCGAGACGCTCGAGTCACACGGCCTCTCGCTGGTCTCCGGCGGCACGGACACGCACCTCGTACTCGTGGACCTGCGCGAGAGCCACCCGGACCTGACCGGTGGCGAGGCGGAGGACGCCCTCGCGGAGGCCGGTATCGTCCTGAACGCGAACACCGTCCCGGCCGAGACGCGCTCGCCGTTCAACCCCTCGGGTATCCGCGCCGGCACGCCGTCGCTCACCACGCGCGGCATGGGTGCCGACGCCATGCGGCAGGTGGGCGACCTCATCTACCGCGTCGTCGACAACGTGGACGACGAGGACGTCATCGCCGAGGTGAGTGACGACGTGGACGAACTCTGCGAGGTCTACCCGCTCTACGACGACCTCTGACCGCGAGACGGCCGGTTCTCAGCGGTAGTGGTGGCCGAGGTCGCGCTCGATACCCGAACTGATGAGCGCGAACACGGTCAGGAACCACATCCCGACGAACGCCGGTACCAGCAACACGGGTGCGGGGAGCAGCGAGAGGAACACGCCGAGCGTCATCTCCCCACCGTTGGCGTCTATCGCCGCCGTCATCGCTTCTCCGCGGTAGGCGACCACGTAGAGCACGCAGACGAGGCCGAACGTGAACACCGCGGAGAGCGTGGTGTGTATCGGGCGACCCAGCACCCGCTTCGTGTTCCGGGTGATAGCCCGGCGATGCCGGTTCGCGTCGTTCGTCGCCTGCCGGACGAGCAGTCTGCCGAGGAGCCGGGGGATGCCTCTCAGAGCCATACACCGTGTTCACCTGTGACGCGATAACTCCACTATTGGCGCTCGCTCGTGGGGGGCTGACGTTCCGCTCTCGCGGCGAAGAAACGAAGCGCCCTCGTGACGAACGGTCGGTATGCGCCCGACACGTCGCGGTGTCCTCGTCGGTGCTGCCGTCGCGCTCGCTGGGTGCACGGCCCCCGGCGGGGGTGTGTCGTCACCGACACCCACGGACGGCGGCACGCCCGCGGGGGAGGCGACGCCTACCGGGCCGGCGACGGATACGACACCACCCCACTCCGCGACGACGGGCACACCCACCATGACCGACGACACAACACCGGCGGGCGAACTGGACCTGCGCGAGGCGAACGTCACCCGGGTCGAACTGTCGCGCTCCGGCGACGAGGTCACGTTCGACGTGACCCTGTTCCACGACGACGACGGGGAGGACGGCTACGCGAACTGGTGGCAGGTGGAGCGACTCGACGGGACCCGCATCGGCCGCAGGGAACTCCTCCACGCGCACGGCACGAAGCCGTTCACCCGGTCCGACACCTACGAGATTCCCGACGACGTGACCTGCGTCGTCGTCCGTGGCCACGACCAGACCCACGGCTACGGGGGGCAGGTGGGGCTGGTGAACCTCGACTCGGGCGCGGTCTCGCTCGTCGACCAGGAGGGCGAGAGGCGGGCGTTCGACGAGAGCGAGTGTCCCTGAGGGGGTGTCGCGCGACTGGGTTCGGAGGGTGGATTCGTGGCGTTCAAGCCACACGCCCACGGCCGCATTAGCAATGACAGAGGTAATCGACGGCAAGGCCGTCGCCGAGGACGTACGCGAGTCGCTTCGCGGTGCCATCGAGACGCTGAGGGATGCGGGCCATCGCCCTGGCCTCGCCACGGTGCTGATGAGCGAGGACAGCGCCAGCGCGACCTACGTCTCGATGAAACAGCGCGACTGCGAGGAGGTGGGTATCCGGTCGTTCAACGTCGAGGTCGAGACCGACGCCCCCGCACGAGAACTCTCCGACACCGTCTCGGACCTCAACGCGGACGACGACGTGGACGGTATCCTCGTCCAGCACCCCGTCGCCGAGCACGTCAACTACGACGAGGTGGTCCGCCGCATCGACCCGGGTAAGGATGTCGACGGCTTCCACCCCGAGAACGTCGGCCGACTCGTCCGCGGGGACCCCCGGTTCCGACCCTGCACGCCCCACGGCGTCCAGAAACTGCTCGAACACAGGGGCGTCGAGACGGCGGGTGCCGACGCCGTCGTCGTCGGCCGGTCGAACATCGTGGGTAAGCCCCTCGCGAACCTCCTCGCCCGGAAGGCCGACGACGAGAACGCGACCGTGACACTCTGCCACTCGCGCACGGAGGACCTCGCGGCGAAGAC
>Ga0207797_1002607_pt1 | contig 12448 bp, 16 predicted proteins | sample PRCRCaboRojoPR_6_FD_187275 | JGI IMG/M metagenome (GOLD analysis project Ga0207797, IMG submission 187275) | Marine sediment microbial community from Cabo Rojo, Puerto Rico - PR CR 10% Liquid 1 (SPAdes) | ecosystem: Environmental > Aquatic > Marine > Coastal > Sediment | place: Cabo Rojo, Puerto... | reverse complement strand
GCCCGCGCCGTAGGCGTCCCTGACGTCGTCCACCCAGCCCGTGAACGTCACGTTCGGCGGGGGGTCCTCGACCCACCGCGTCACCGTCGGCGAGGCCTGCGGGCCGGTGTCGTAGTGGCCGAACCACGCGAAGTCGTAGTCGGTCGCGAGCGCGAGTTCGCAGAACGTCGAGAGCCCCTTGCGCTCGAAGACGTTCCCCACCGCGAACACGACCATCCCCGCGAGGTCGTACCGGTGGCGGTACTCCTCGCGGAGCCCCTCGAACCCCGCCAGCCGCTCGGCGTCGACGCCGTTCGTGATCGGGCGGATCGGCGCCTCGATCGGGTAGGACTCGAGGTTCCGCCTGGTGTACTCGGAGGGACAGAGCACGAGGTCGGCCTGCGAGTAGAACCACCGGAGGTAGCGCCGGAGCGCCGGGGCGACCTCCGCGGAGAACCGGAACGATCCCCCGAAGTCCTCGGCGGTGACGTGGCTGTGGAGCACGAGCGGGATCCCCTCGCGTCCCGCGTGGCGCGCCACCGCGACGCTCCCCGGCCCGATGACGTTGCAGTGGGCGACGTCGTAGTCGGCGAACAGCGAGTCACCGAGGACGCGGCGGCCGACCGCAGCCGGGAGCGACCCGCCGCGCCACGGCGAGGTGAGGAGGGTGACCGGCGCGTCCGCGAGCGCCTTGCGCTGGTGCATCGTCGACGTGCCGATGCCCGAGCGGTCGAGTCGGTCCTCGAGTTCGAGGTAGTTCAGGACGCGCACTGGCGGGGGGTGTGGAGGCGGGGGATTAGCTCTGTCGGGTCGGCACGGACGCCCCCGTTCACAGGTACGGCACGGCGAGGGCCGCCGTGATCCCGCTGATCACGAACCAGCCGGCGAAGTTCCACCACGGCACGCCCCGGGAGCGGGGTCCGGGGAGGCCGTCGGTGTACGTCCAGTGGCCGTCGGCCACGCCGCGGAAGTCGGTCAGGGCGTCGTACGCGGTCGCGAGCAGGGCGGTGACCCCCACCGCGAGCCATCCGTCGGTGACGAGGAGCGAGAGCCGGAACGAGACGTACACGAGCCCGGTCCAGCCGAACAGCACGTAGAGGGGGACGCCGATGACCTTCGGTCCGACGTGGTGTTCGAGCCAGTCGAGCCCGATGACGACCGCCTCGGCGAGGAAGGCGACGGCCGCACCGCCCCCGAAGAACGCGACCGTCGCCGTCGCCGGCCACGTCAGTGCGGCGTGGGAGAGCGAGATGAGACCGAGGACGACCGTGGTCCCCGCGAACGCTCGACTGCTGGGCACGGTGGAACGTTCCGGCCGCCACGTGGAAAGCTGTCGGTTTCTTCTCCCTCCGATCGGACGGCCACCTCCCGGTGGGCGCCGTTCGATCCGCCCGCAACCGGACGGTGGGGAGAACTGGCAGGTCCGCCGGGGTCGGTGATCCCGCCCCACGTCCACTACTCGTCACGGGCGACCGGAGCGGTCGGCGGTCCCTCGGTGGGGACGGCCCGCCGGGGGTCCCCGCAGGTGGGATCGGCGGGGATCCCGTCAGTACCGGGTCGTTCGCACGGTTCCGGGCGGATCCGGACCGCGAAGACCCGGGTCCTCTCGTCCACCGGGTGTCGAATCCGCGAGGACCATCCGCCCCTCACGTTCGTCGCAGGATAGTCCCGGGCGGATTCGAACCGCCGTCCTGAGCTTTCCCTCGGGTGCGGGGGTCGAACCCGCTACCCGTCCAAAGGCTCAGATGATTGGCCACTACACCACGGGACTCCGGTCGGGAGTAGCGTGAGGCGCTACTTCAACACTTCGAGAGGACTCAGTCCGCGGCCTCCGACTCCACGGGATCGATGTCGAGTTCGGGGAGCAGTAGCGAGCAGACGTCGTGGTCGGCGTCGAAGCAGTCCGGGCAGGACGGCGGCCGGTCGATGATGGTGTCGAGCCGCTCGGCGACCGTGGCGTCGATGACCGTCTCGAGCGAGCGGGCCTCCGCGCGGAACTCCTCGACCTCCAGCACCTCGATCAGGAACCGCTCGATGATGCAGTAGGTCTGGAGGGCGTCGCGGGCCTCGACGATGCCGTCGTCGGTGAGCGAGACGCCCTTGTACTTCTCGTGGTCGGCGAGGCCCCGTTCCTCCAGTTTCCCGATCATCTCGTTGGCGCTGGCGGGCGAGACGTCGAGCAGGTCCGCGACCCGGCCGGTCGAGGCCGGGCCGTCGTCCTGCTCCTGGACGAGGTAGATGGCCTTGAGGTACTGGTTCTGCGTGTTCATTCGCGGGTCTCCATCAGGCGGGTGACAGCCTCCACGCCGGCCTCCTCGTCGCTCCGGATCCCCCGGAGGACGGCGAGCAGGCGGTCGCGGTCGATACCGAACCGCACGTCCGAGTTCTCGATGGCGCCGATCAGGTCGTCGTAGAACTTGTAGGCGGTCTCCTCGCTCGCGAGCTGGTCGTACAGCACGCCGTCGGTGTTCGTGTCGGCCTCGTACTGGGCGGCGACGAGCCGCTCGATCTCCTCGTAGTCGACCGCGTCGGCCTCGAGTTCGCCGATCAGCTCCTCCAGCCGGCGGCGGTGATCGGCGGACTCCTCGGCGGACTCCTCCAGCAGGGCCACGACCTCCTCGCTCACGTCCGACAGCGTCTCGTGGTGCTTGTGCGCGCGGGCCTCGACGACCTCCTCCAGCACCATCCCGATCTGGAGTAGCCGGGCGAGCTGGTGGTCCGACCCGACGGGCGTCGAGACGCTCATCGTCCCGCGCCCCCCGGGGCGGGCGGTGCGTCGGTCATGTGCGGTGCTGCGGTGCGCACGGACTTAAGTCGTGTCGTCGCCCGCCGGCACCGACCGGGGGGCGCGGGATCGAGTCGGGGGCCGATCCCGGTTCGAGCAGATCCGGTTTCCGGTTCTCCGGCGCGCGACCGCGGACACGCTGCCCGCGGCCGGGCGACGTAGAACTTTGTAGGTGAAGGCCGAAACGGGTGTATGCTCGACAGTTCGCTCGAGGTGACCGTCGGGAACGGGGTCACCTTCCGGTTCGCCGTCTCGAACGGGACGGGCGGGCCCGTCGAACTCACCTTCCGGGACGGCTGCCGGGCGGACTTCGCGGTCCGGCGAGAGGACGACGGGGACGGCGAGGACGAGGAGGTGTGGCGGTGGTCCGAGGGCCGGAGCGTCACGCGGGAGACCGGCCACGCCCGGCTCGAACCCGGCGAGGAGGCCGTCTTCGAGGAGTCGTGGCCGGACCCGGAGCCCGGGGACTACACCGCCGAGGCGACCCTTCGGGTGGCCGAGCACGACGTCCGCGCCGAGACACCGTTCTCGGTGTAGTCGGCCGTGCGGGAGGCCGTCTACCCGTCCAGTCCCGGGACCCCGCCGTCCAGCAGTTCGCGGACGCAGGCCCGGACGGCCTCGTCGCTCCCCCGCTCGGCCTCGAACCCGAGGTCCGCGAGCCGCTCGACGGTCAGGCGCATCCGCGGGACGTCGCCCGTCCACCCGCGGTCGCCGCCGGTGAACTCGTACTCCGGTTCCAGACCCATCTCCTCGGCCACGATGTCGGCGATGTCCGTGACCGACGTGGTCGTCCGGGTGCCGAGGTTGTAGGTGTTCACCGGCTCGTCGGCCTGCTCGACGACGTGGCACATCGCGCCGATGCAGTCCTCGATGTGCATGTAGGACTTCTCCTGGCGGCCGTCGCCGAGGATCTCCAGACCGGTGGGGTCCTCGCGGAGCTTCGCGATGAAGTCCGGGATCACGGCGCCCAGCTGCAGGCGCGGGCCGACGATGTTGGCGAACCGGAAGTTCCACACCCGGAAGTCGTGGCTGTGGGCGTACACAGAGAGCAGCGACTCCTCGGCGAGCTTCGAGGCGCCGTAGATGCTGATCGGCTCGAGCGGCGCGTAGTCCTCCGGCGTCGGGCGGGGCGCCTCCCCGTACACCGTCGAGGAGGAGGTGAAGGCGACGTTCCGCACGCCGACCTCGTCCATCCGGCCGACGAGCGACTCGGTGAGCGCGTTGTTCAGCCGGAACTGCGAGAGGTCGTCCCGGTCGGCGGCCTTGTCGGCGGCGAAGTGGAACACCCCGTCGAGGTCGGGCGTGACGGCCCGCTCGACGACCGACTCCTCGCGGAGGTCGCCCTCGACGACCTCGACGCCGTGGGGCACCCACGACGGGTCGCCGTTCGAGAAGTCGTCGACCACCCGGACCTCGTTGTCCGCGACCAGCCGCTCACAGAGGTGCGACCCGACGAACCCCGCGCCGCCGGTGACGAGGAGGTTCGCGCCCGTCAGTTCCATGCCGGGAGGACCGACGGACGCGACAAGTGCGTTCCGATGGAGTCATCGAGATGACCGCGGGCCGACACCGCCCCCGAAACGAAAGCCCCTACCCGACACGCCTCCTCGCCCCGGCCATGCAGGGGTATCCGGAGGTGTGCGTCCTCAGGCTGGGCCACCGGCCCGGCCGGGACAACCGGATGACGACCCACGTCGGGCTCACCGCGCGGGCGCTCGGTGCCGACCGGGTAGTCATCGCGGGCGACGCCTCGAAGTCGCGGGCGACCATCGAGGATATAACCACTCGTTTCGGCGGCCCCTTCGAGGTCGAGCTGTCCGGGGCGTGGCGGCCCCTGATCCGGGAGTGGCCCGGCGTCGTCGTCCACCTCACGATGTACGGCGAGCGGATCCAGGACGCCGAGGAGGGGATACGCGACCGGCACGGGACCGAGCCCCTGCTGGTCGTCGTGGGGTCACAGAAGGTCCCGTTCGACGTCTACGAGGCGAGCGACTACAACGTCGGCGTGACGAACCAGCCCCACTCGGAGGTCGCCGGACTGGCGGTGTTCCTCGACCGGCTGTTCGAGGGCGCCGAACTCGACCGCGAGTGGGCGGGCGCCGACAGACGGGTCGTCCCGCGGGCGACGGGCAAGGAGGTCGTTCCCGTCGAGGAGGACGGGGACGGTCGTGGCGCGCTCGACGGCGACGCGGGGGACGCCCCCGCGGACGGCGACGGGTCGTAGGCTGGCGGGTCACCCGAACGGAAGCTTTACCCGGCCGTCGGGCGGAGATTCGGGTAATGGCGTACGAGGAACTCCTGGAGGACCCGGTGATACAGAAGTACCTCCACGAACTCGTCGGGCCGACCGGGATGCCCGTCGCGGCGTCGCCCCCGGACGGCGAGGTGACCGACGAGGAGCTCGCCGAGGAGATCGGTCTGGAGCTGAACGACGTCCGCCGGGCGCTGTTCATCCTCTACGAGAACGACCTCGCGACCTACCGGCGGCTCCGGGACGAGGACTCCGGGTGGCTCACCTACCTCTGGACGTTCGAGTACGACAACATCCCCGAGCGGCTGGAGGAGGAGATGCACCGCCTGCTCGAGGCCCTGGAGGAGCGCCGGCAGTACGAGATGGACAACGAGTTCTACCTCTGCGAGACCGACTCCATCCGGTTCGAGTTCGGCGAGGCGATGGAGTTCGGCTTCGAGTGCCCGCAGTGTGGCTCCGAACTCGTCTCGATGAGCAACTCCCAGCTGATCGAGGCGATGGACCGGCGGATCGCGTCGCTGCGCGATGAGCTGAACGTCCATCCGGAGACCGAAGAGGCAGAGGCCTGACCCCGGATGGTCGTCCTCGCCACGAAGCTCTACGTCGGGGGCGACGCTCGCGGGCGCGCCCTCGACTCGCTGTCCGCGCAGGTCGAGGACGCGCTCGGTGACCTCGACGTGGAGTGGTCGGTCGGTGTCCGGGACGACGGCTTCCCCTCGGTGACCGTCGAGGGGGCCGACGCCCCGGTCGCCCGGAACCTCCTCGGCGAGACGTGGGGGACGATCACCCCCCACCGCGAGCCCGGCGAGGTGTACGTGGGCACGCTCGAGCGCTGGGACGAGGAGGGGTTCTACCTCGACGCCGGCGACGAGGTGTTCGTGCCGACCGACGGGCTCGGGCTCGGGCAGGGCACCCCCTCGCAGGTCCGCCGACGGTTCGGGCTCGTCCAGCACCTCCCCCTGCGGTTCGTCGTCGAGGACGGGGTGGCGAGGCTCGCCGACGAGGAGCGGGACCGCCTGTACGAGTGGACCCGTGGCGCCGGGCGCGTGAACGTCAACTCCGCGACCCGCTCGGAGGTCCGGGCGACGGTCAACCGCGCGGGCCACGCCGAGGACATCGTCACGGTCGAGCGGCTCGGCCTGCTCGAACAGAGCGTCGTCTGCCGGGAGGGGACCGATCCCCCGGGACTGATCGCGTCCATCGGGGGGTATCTCCCCGCCGAACTGCTGGCGGTGGTACCGTGAGGCGTCGCCGGCTCCTCGCCGGGGTCGGCCTCGTCCTCCTGGTCGGCCTCTCGGGCTGCTCGACGATCTTCGGCCCCGGCTCGGTGAACCAGGGCGACCTCGCCTCGGATCCGGGCGGCGGGAGCTACGAGTGGGAGGCCGACGCCGACGCCTACCTCGAGGTCAACCGGAACAACTACACCGCGGTCTACCGGGTCGGGAGCCGGACCACCGGGAACCTCGAACCGCCCTACTCGATGGAGGTCTACGGGCGGGACGCGCTGGGCACCGAGCAGCCGCTCGACCCCTCGGCGCTCCAGTTCCGCTACGAGAACGGGACCCGGCTCCGGTTCGAGAGCCCGGAGAACGGCTCCGCGGACCTGGTGATGATCCGTGCGAACGGCTCGCGGGTGGACGTCCCCGAGGAGAAGCTCGTGGTGAACAAGACCCGGCGCCGGACGCGCGTGTTCCTCCCGACGAACGAGACGGGACAGCTGGCGTTCACGGCGCCGAAGAACGGGAAACAGGTCGCCACGCCGACGTTCGTGAGTGGGGCCTACGAGATGGCGCTCCCGGCGGGGACCTCCGTCGGCCTGCCGATCCTGGCGCAGGTCTCGCCGAGCGCCTCCCGCACCGAGACCGTCGACGGCCGGGTCCACGTCTACTGGGAGAACGTCGATCGGGCGCCGTCGGTGGTGGTCCGGTACTACCTCGACCGGGACATCACGATATTCGGGAGCATGGTCGCGCTGCTGCTCGTGCTGGGGGTCGGCGGGGCGGCGTACTACTACCGGCAGATCCGCGAGACGGTCAAGAAGCGCGAGGAGGTCGGCCTCGACGTCGAGACCGGCGACGACTCGGAGGGCGGCGGGCCGCCGGGGTTCGGCTGACGGCGGCCGCGTGCGCCCCGGCGGCGGCTCCACGGATCCGCCACCGGGCCCGTTTTGACGCCGGCGCGTGTACGGTGGGCATGGAAGTCGCGCTGGTCACCGTCGGGGACGAGCTCCTCGCCGGGGACACCGTGAACACGAACGCCGCGTGGCTCGGCCGCGAACTCGCCTCACGGGGCGTCGCCGTCGAGCGCGCCACGACCGTCCCCGACCGGATCGACGACATCGCCGAGGCTATCTCGGAGTACCACCGCCGGTACGACGCCGTGATCGTGACCGGTGGGCTCGGGCCGACACACGACGACCTGACGATGGCAGCCGTGGCCCGGGCGTTCGACCGCGACCTGGTCGAGAGCGAGGAAGCGCTCGACTGGCTCGCCGAGAACGGCGGCTACTCACACGAGGACCTCGCGGAGGGGACCGCCCACATTCCCGAGGGCGCCCGGCCGCTCCACAACGACGTCGGCGTCGCGCCGGGCTGTGTCCTCGGGACCGTCTACGTCCTCCCGGGGGTGCCCGCCGAGATGGAGGCGATGTTCGAGCGGGTGGCCGAGGAGTTCGCCGGCGAGGCGACCCACGTCGAGTTCGTCGAGGCCGACGAGCCCGAGAGCGGCCTGCTCGACCGGTTCGAGACGCTCCGCGAGCGGTTCGACGTGAAGGTCGGCTCCTACCCCGGCGGCACGGTACGGGTGAAGCTCGAGGGCGAACGGGAGGAGGTCGAACGCGCGGCCGACTGGCTCCGGGCGAACGTCACGGCTCCCGAGCCCGAGGAGTAGCGGCGAGGACGCGGACGGAGGGGAGGCGGGAACGGGGGCCGGAACGCGAACGGGAGCTCAGCGGTAGAGGTAGGCGAGCCAGCCGAGGACCAGCGCGAGCGAGGCGATACCCACGACCCAGCCGGCGGCGTCCACCGCGCCGGCGTTCACCGTCTCCTGTAGCGGGAGGAGGTACATGATCGCCGGTTCTGCGGGTGGTGGTTTATGCCTTCCGGGGTCGCTCGAGGGTGTTCTCGGGGTCCCGAGCTCCGGGAGGGTTTTCCCCGCCCGGCGAGAACCCCGGCCATGCGCCGTATCGGGGTCGTCGTCAACCCCATCGCCGGGATGGGCGGTCGGGTCGGACTGAAGGGCACGGATGGGAAGGTAGCGGAGGCGATCGAGCGGGGCGCCGAGCCGCGGGCACCTGGGCGGGCCGTCGACGCGCTCGCCGCGCTCGGCGAGCGTGCGGCGGGCCTCGGCGAGGCGGTCGAACTCCTCGCCTGGGGCGGTCGGATGGGCGAGGACGAAGCTCGCGAGGCGGGGTTCGACCCCGTCGTCGTCGGCGGGCCCGAGCGCGACGACGTGGGCGAGACGTCGAACGAGGACACCCGCGAGGCCGTCCGGGCGTTCGTCGAGCGGGGCGTCGACCTCGTCCTGTTCGTCGGCGGCGACGGGACCGCCGTCGACGTGGCCGAGACGCTCGCCGACCTCGACGCCGGGACGCCGATGCTCGGGGTGCCGGCGGGCGTGAAGGTCTACTCCTCGGTGTTCGCGGTGACGCCCCGTGCCGCGGGGCGGCTGGCGGTCGTCTTCGACGCCACGGAGACCCGCGAGGTGAACGACATCGACGAGGACGCCTACCGCGGTGGCGAGGTCAACACGGAGCTCCGGGCGCTGGCGGAGGTCCCCGTCGGGGAGGACCTCCAGTCCTCGAAGCAGATCGGGGGCGGCACGGTCGAACAGCTCGCCGAGGGCGTCGCCGAGGACGCGCGGGAGGACCCGGGACGCACGTACGTCCTCGGCCCCGGATCGACGCTCGCGGCGGTCAAGCGCGAACTCGGCTTCGAGGGGTCGCCCCTCGGCGTCGACGTCTGGCGCGACGGCGAGGTCCTGGTGCTGGACGCGACCGAGTCGGAGATCCTGTCGAACCTCGGCGAGCGAAACGTGATCGTCGTCTCGCCGATCGGCGGCCAGGGGTTCGTCTTCGGGCGCGGCAACCCGCAGATCTCGCCCGAGGTGATCCGGCGGTCGGACGTGGAGGTCGTCGCCTCGCGGTCGAAGCTCGACGGGACGGGGGTGCTCCGGGTGGACACCGGCGAGCCCGACCTGGACGAGGCGCTCCGGGGCTGGGAGCGCGTCCGCGTGGGTCGGTTCGAGCGCCGGATGGTGAAGGTGGTCTGAGCGGGGCCGGTCGCCGCGGTGACCGCTTTCCGAACCGCCCGAGCCACGAGTATAATGAATGATGCGGAGAACTATGTCCGTATAGTGAAGATTAAGGTCATGCAAGGACAAGCAATCGGGTATGGAGACGCGGAAGGTCCAGCGGCTCGGTCCCTCGACGCTGGCGATGACGCTGCCGGCGGAGTGGGCGAAGGCACAGGACGTCGAGAAGGGCGACGAGGTATCGCTGCGGATCGGCTCGAAGGGCACGCTGACGGTGATGCCCGAGTCGGTGCAGCAGGAGGAGAGCGAGGCGATCATCCACGCGGGCGAACTGGACGCCGACGCCGTCGAGCGGGCCATCCTCGCCCAGTACGTGCTCGGCCGTCGCGTGATCGAGGTGCAGGTCGAGGAGGGCGGCACGCTCGACTCCTCGACGATCAACGCCGTCTACAACGCCGAGACGCAGCTGATGGGGCTCGGTGTCATCGAGGAGACGCCCGAGCGGATCGCCATCCGGTGTTCGGTCGACCCGGAGGACTTCACGCTCGACAACCTCCTGCTTCGGCTGGAGTCGACGGGGTCGACGATGCGCAACGAGGCGATCAAGGCGCTCGCGCACGGCAACCCCGACCTCGCCCAGCGCGCGCTGAACCGCGAGCGGCAGGCCAACAAGATCTTCGTCCTCCTGCTCCGGCTCATCTTCACCGCCTACCAGAACCCGAACCTCGCCCGCGCGGTCGGGCTGGACGACGGCTTCCCGCTCATCGGCTACCGGTCGATCGCGAAGAACCTCGAACTCACCGCCGACAACGCCGAGGACATCGCCGAGATCGTCCTCGAGACGGAGGGACACACGCTGAACGTCGACAGCGCGACGATGCGCGGGATCCGGGAGTTCACCGACGCCGTCAACGAGATCACGGAACTCGGCGTGAAGGCGGCCGTCGAGCGCGACTACGACACCGCGATCGAGGTCAAGCGGCTGTTCCGCGAGATCGAGGACCGCGAGCGGGAGATGCTCGCCGAACTGCCCGAGATGGACAACCAGGACCTCCTCCAGGTCCGGGAGGTGCTCGTCAGCCTCCAGCAGACCGCCCAGTACGCCGTCCGGAACGCGGAGATCGCGACCAATCTCGCGCTCGACGAGGACTCGGACTACGTCACCATCCGGTAGTCACGCCGGACCCGGTCCATCCTCCGACCGGGGGCCGCGGACTCGCGGGCGACCGCCACCGTCGCCCCGTCGATCCGGAGCCGGAAGACCGCGCCGTCACGCTCGACCCTCGTCGAGAACGCCATCCGGAGCGGGGTCTCCGTCCCGTGTGGCCGGTCCCCGCGGGCGATCGGACGTCGGCGTCTCGGACACCCGTCAGTCCGTGACACGGGCGGACGGGTCGGTCACCGCGAGGAGACCGCCGTCGTCGGTCGGCGTCGGTGTAGGGGTCGGGGTGCCCGACCCGCCTGCCGGCGGCGGACTCGGGGTCCCGCCGCTCCCCAGGAGCCCCCCGCCGTCCGTCGGCGTGGATGTCGGGGCCGGGGTCCGCGTGGGGTCCGGCGCGGTCGTCGGCGTCGGTCCCGGGGCCGCCGTCGACGCTGTCGGGGTGGCGGCGTCCCCGGACGTGGGGCCCGCAGTCGGCGACGGGGTGGTGGTCCCGCTCCCGTCGCCGGACCGCCCCGTGTCCCCACCGTCCGTCCCCTCGTTCCCGAAGATATCCGTCTCGACGGTGCGCTCGTAGGTGAGCGCGTCGAGCGGGACCCGGAACTCGTTCCCACCGGGGAGTTCGAGCACCGCGTGGAAGTCGATTCGGAGGTCGGTCACCTGGTCGTTCCGGAGGTGGGACACCCACCAGTCGTCGAGGCGGTCGTTGTCGATGGTCGTTCGCGCCGAGAGGTTCTCGGTCGTCCGGCCCTCGATGAAGTACTCCCGTCCGGTCGACCCCTCGCCGACGGTGAGGCCGTTCATCGTGACGGTGTAGCCGATCTCCGTGATCAGGTAGGGGACCGTCTTCGGGTTGTAGACGCGGAACGAGGCGTCGATCGGCGTCCGCGCGTCGGTGACGTTCCCCCACGCGGCGGTCGTGCGGTTGACGTAGAGCACGGGGTCGGAGACGAGCGGCCAGTCGGCGTTCACCGGACGGGTCTCCTCGGAGGCGAACGCGCCGAGCAGATCGGTCTCGACCCGCCGCTCCTGTGCGAGCGAGACCGAGCGGTCCCCGAGCACCGAGGCGGTCACCGTCGCATCGACGACAACCTTCGTACGCTCGCCGCGTCGGACGTGCGTGACCCACCAGGTCGGGATGCGCTCGTTGCGCATCCGGGTGGTGAACGGGAGCGTCGACTCGCCCCGGTCGATCGAGAGCCCCCCACCGTGCCCGCTGGCCATCGCCACGCCGTTCATGCGGACGGTGTAGTCGACCGTCGTCCCGCCGAGGGTCACGCCGACGGGGTTGGGGTTGTTCACCACGAGGTCGGTCTCGACCTCGGTCGTCTCGTCGGTCACCTCGCCGAAGCGGTTCTCGACGGCGACCACGGTGGGGGCGCCGACGACCCCGAGGAGGTAGGCGGCCCCCACCGCCGCGATCAGTACGATCACGGCGACGAGGAGCGTCGCGACCCGGCCGAGCGCACGGCGAACCCGGCGCCGCTCTCGAATCATTCGGTCGGGGAATCGACGCTGCCGGTCAAGTAGCTCCCGACCGATTCGAGCCGGGAGTGGCCGCGATCCGGTGGCGGGCGTCGGCGGGGCTCGGACCCCGAAGCGGCGGTATTAAGTGCGTGCTGTCGGAGTCGCCTGTATGGCCACGCAGACCGGAAGCACCGGGGACATGTCGCTGGGGTTGAGCCTCCTGTTCGGCACACTCGGCCTGGTGGGGGCGCTCGGGATGTACCTGTTCGCGGTGCGCGGCGACCAGGTCTCCTCGGGGTGGGCGTTCGCGCTCGCGATGGTCGCCGCGGCCGTGCTCGTGACGGTCGTCCACGTCTACGACTGACCCGCGGAGCGCCCGCGCGGGTGCCCCACGACCGCCACCACGAGGAACGGTTAAGGGCGTCCGAACCGTACTACCGTGCATGGGTCAGATCAGCGAGGAAGACGAGCGTATCCTGTCGTACCTGCGCGAGAGCGTGTCGGCCGGCGAGCGCTACTTCCGCGCGAAGAACATCGCCGAGCGGGTGGGGCTGAC
>Ga0207797_1002606_pt1 | contig 12449 bp, 22 predicted proteins | sample PRCRCaboRojoPR_6_FD_187275 | JGI IMG/M metagenome (GOLD analysis project Ga0207797, IMG submission 187275) | Marine sediment microbial community from Cabo Rojo, Puerto Rico - PR CR 10% Liquid 1 (SPAdes) | ecosystem: Environmental > Aquatic > Marine > Coastal > Sediment | place: Cabo Rojo, Puerto... | reverse complement strand
TCTGAGGAGATGGCACGTGAGGCATTCCGTCTGGCTTCCCATAAGCTGCCCATCGATTGTCAGTTTGTGAAGCGTGAAGATATCGCTGGTGGAGAGTGACAGATGGTAGAAGCACGAGAGATTCGAGATTGGACGACCGACGAGATAGAGCATCGACTTAACGAGGCTCATCGGGAACTCTTCACCCTGCGCCGCCAGTTGGATTTGGGGCGTCTGGAAGACTTTAATGAGATCTCGCGGGTGAAGCGGAATATTGCTCGGATGAAGACGATTCTCCGAGAGCGAGAATTGATCGCCGAGATGATGGAGGAGGCACGGTGAGAGGGCAGGGTAGAGAGCTGGTCGGACGTGTTGTAAGCGCGAAGATGGACAAGACGGTGGTGGTAGAGGTCGAGCGTCTGGCCCGCCATCCGATGTACGAGAAGGTGATGCGCTTGCGGAAGAAGTACAAGGCTCACGATGAGGAGAACGCCTGCCGTGCCGGTGACGTCGTCCGCATCATGGAGTCTCGGCCCTTGAGCCGGCAGAAGCGCTGGCGCGTCGAGGAGATTCTGGAGCGTTCCGAGATACCGGAGGTAGGGCGATGATCCAGCAGGAGAGCAAGGTCCGGGCTGCTGACAACACGGGTGTGCGCGAGCTGAACGTCATTCGTGTCACCGGTGGGGCGGCCCGCAGGTACGGTGGCGTCGGTGATATCGTCATTGCCAGTGTCAGAAACGCTGCCGCGCGGTCTCAGGTGGAGAAGGGCGAAATCGTGCGCGCGGTGATCGTTCGCACGGCCAAGGGGCACCGCCGCTCTGATGGGTCCAGCATCCGCTTTGACGATAACGCAGCGGTGATCTTGGAGGGGTCGAGCAGCAATCCCCTCGGCACGCGTATCTTCGGTCCCGTGGCCCGTGAGTTGCGGGAGAAGGGGTTTATGAAGATTGTGTCGCTGGCTCCTGAGGTGGTCTAGGTAGGACGGGTGAGAGGTGGTACAGTGAACCGAATCAAAAGAGGAGATACCGTAGAAGTCATCTCTGGAGACGGGCGAGGGCTTCGTGGGCAGGTGAAGCAGGTGAAGCCCGACAAGAAGCAAGTGATTGTCTCTGGGGTCAATATTGTCAAGAAGCATCAGCGCCCGATGCGCGCTGGGCGGCGCGAGGTTCAACCCGGAATTATTGAGTTTGAGGCGCCCATTCACAGCTCCAATGTGATGCTCGTTTGCCCTGAATGCAATCAGCGTACGCGCGTCGGGTTCGAGCGAGAAGGCGGGCGTAAGGTACGGGTTTGCAAGAAGTGCGGCGAGAGGATTCCAAGCTAGAGGGGTAGATAGATGCAGCGATTGAAGAAGCGTTATCGCGATGAGATCCGGCCCACGATGATGGAGGAGTTCGGATACGATAACATTATGGAAGTGCCTCGCCTGTGGAAGGTCGTCGTCAACGTTGGTGTCGGCGAGGGCTTGGATAATCCAAAGGCGCTGGATCACACGGTACAGGACCTTATGACGGTCACGGGACAGCGACCGGTTGTCACGCGAGCGAAGCGGTCGATCTCTGCTTTCAAGATCCGCGAGGGCGATCCGATCGGTGTCAAGGTCACCTTGCGCGGTGCGCGGATGTGGGCTTTCGTGGATCGTTTATGCAACGTGGCGTTGGCCCGTCAGCGCGACTTCCGCGGCGTGAAGGACAAGCTGGATGGGCGCGGGAACTACACGGTTGGCTTGAACGAGCAGTTGGTCTTTCCCGAGATCGATATTGAGGAGATCGACCAGGTGCGAGGGATGGAGATCACCCTGGTCACGACGGCGGAGACGGATGAGGAAGGACGTCGGCTGTTGGATTTGCTCGGGATGCCGTTCCGTCGCTCAAGTCAGTAGTGCAGATTAGCCACATCAGCAGCAAAGAGGAGAGAGTATGACGAGAAAAGCATTGATCGAGCGAGAGAAGGATCGCAAGTACGAAGTGCGCGAGGTGAATCGTTGCAAGCGTTGTGGCCGGCCACGGGGCTATATGCGCCGCTTTCAGCTATGCCGTATCTGCTTCCGGGAGTTGGCTCTTAAGGGCGAGATTCCTGGTGTGAGGAAAGCGAGCTGGTAGTGAAGGAGCGGTGTTTGGAGACTTTGCCGCGGGGAGATCTTATCCAATGACGATATCTGACCCAATATCTGATATGTTAGCACGAATTCGCAATGCCTTGACGGTTGGCTATGAGCAGGTCACCCTGCCTTCGTCCAAGATGAAGGCTGCGATTGCCGATATCCTCAAAGAGGAAGGATTCATTGAGGACTATCATGTGGTGGACGACCACCCACAGCCGAACCTGGTTATTGACATCAAGTACGTCGGCGAGAGGAAGGAACGCCATCCTGTCATCCGGGAGATGAAGCGGATCAGCAAGCCTGGTCAGCGCATCTACCGAGGGGCTTCCGACCTTCCGTGGGTGAGGAGCGGTATGGGCATCGCAATCGTGACGACGTCTAAGGGCGTGATGACTGCGCAGAAGGCCCGCCGATTGGGCGTGGGCGGCGAAGTGTTGTGTTACATTTGGTAGCTGGTTGAGGAGGACAAGATGTCACGAGTGGGGAAAATGCCTGTCCCTCTGCCCGAGGGCGTCCAGGTGGCTATTGAAGGAAGTTGCGTGACCATCTCGGGGCCGAAAGGAGAGCTTACGCGCGAGTTTCACCCTGATATGGAGATTGCGCAGGAGAACGCGCAGCTGGAGGTGCGTCGCCCGACGGATCAGCGGCGCCACCGCGAGCTGCACGGCCTGACGCGGTCCTTGCTGCATAACATGGTGATCGGGGTGACGAAGGGGTATGAGAAGAAGCTGGAGATTCGCGGCGTTGGCTATCGTGTGGAGCTTGAGAACGATGGCTCGCTGGATCTGCAGTTGGGGTTCTCGCATCCTGTGCGCGTCAACCCTCCAGAGGGGATTGAGTTCGACGTCCAGCCTCGCAAGAAGATCATCACGGTGAGCGGCGTCAGCAAGGAAGTGGTGGGCCAGGTGGCGGCGGAGATCCGGGCCTGGCGCCCGCCGGAGCCGTATCAGGGCAAGGGCGTTCGCTACCTTGGTGAGTACGTGCCCCGCAAAGCTGGCAAGGCTGGCAAGATTGGTGCTGGCACGTACTAGGTTAGACAGTGAGTTGAGGGTGAAATATGCCAAGAGTTGATCGCGAAGCGGCCCGACGCAGACGACACGAGCGCATCCGAAGGAACGTCTTCGGTACGCAGGATCGGCCGCGCCTGAACATCTTTCGCAGCTTGCAGCACATCTACGTGCAGATTATCGATGACTGGGCCGGCCATACGTTGGTCTCCGCTTCCACGATTGATCCGGAGATCGAGACCCAGCTCGACGGCCTTTCGAAGACCGAACAGGCTCGGATCGTGGGCGAGGTCGTGGCGGAGCGGGCACTCGATAACGGGATTGAGAAGGTGGTCCTGGATCGCGGCGGTTATAAGTATCATGGCCGCGTGAAGGCCCTGGCGGAGGGAGCCCGCGAGAAGGGGCTTCAGTTCTAGGGTTATGACTGGGTTTATGACTGGGTTTGTGGAGGCAGCATGGCGAGAAACAAAGAACTAGACGAACACGTCGTAGATATCACGCGAGTTGCGAATGTGGTCAAGGGCGGACGCCGGTTTGCGTTCCGTGTCGTGGCTGTCGTGGGTGATAACAACGGGCGCGTTGGCATGGGCATCGGAAAGGCACGGGGTGTGCCTGATGCGATTCACAAGGCGATGGATCGGGCGCGGGACGATATGGTGAGGGTACATCGCCTCGGTAGCACCATCCCGCACGAGGTGATGGGTATCTGCGGCGGGGCTCGCGTGATGCTGAGGCCTGCTGCCCCCGGTACAGGCGTGATCGCCGCCGGGAACGTGCGAGCTGTGATGAAGGCGGCCGGCATCGATGACGTCCTCACCAAGTCGCTGAACAGCACCAACGCCCTCAGCGTGGTGCGGGCCACGATGGACGGTCTTCAGAAGCTGCGGAGCGTCGAAGAGGTAGCGCGCGAGCGTGGCGTGCCGGAGGAGAAGGTGAAGCCGTTCTGGAGTCGCGGACAATGAGCGAGGTATTGAAGATCACATTGGTCAAGAGCCCGATTGGCTACCCGCGCCATCAGAAACAGACGGTGCGCAACCTCGGGCTGCGACGGATGCACCAAACGGTGGAGCTTGGCAACACGCCAACAATCCGTGGAATGGTCGATAGCGTCAGTCATCTGATATCGGTTGAGATCGTTGATGACGTTGACAGCCTTGGTGATGAAAAAGAAGAGTAATTGTTGGAGGCGGTTATGAAGCTGCATGAGCTCAAACCAGCGAAAGGGGCCAAGAAGAGCCGGAAGCGAGTGGGACGCGGCACTGGATCCGGCTATGGCAAGACCGCTGGACGTGGCATGAAGGGACAGAATGCCCGCAGCGGCGGGGGCGTTCGGCCGGGCTTTGAGGGTGGACAGAATCCGCTCTGGAAGCGCGTTCCCAACCCGCCCGGAACGGGTTTCCGCGATCCCTGGAGGGTCGAGTTCACCCCGGTCAACATCAAGCGGCTTGTGCTCGCGGGTTTTGAGGAGGGGGATGAGGTGACGCCAGAGACGTTGGTCGAAGCGGGCGTCATCAAGCGCGCTGACGAGTTGGTAGCGGTTCTGGGGCGCGGTGAGATCGACTATGCCCTCACGGTCAGGGCGCACCGGTTCTCCAGCAGCGCCCGGGCCAAGATTGAGGAGGCGGGGGGCGTGGTGGAGGAGCTTCCCTGGCAGCGCGGCGGATATCGGACGCGGTAGAATTCCGGCAGCTGCCGGCCGGTGCTCATGGAGACCTGCCTACCTACGTAGGTCGGCTTTCCATGGCCGACGGTTTTTCAGCTAGAGACAGAGGATTGAGACCATGATTGAAGCTTTGAAGAATGCCATGACCTTGCCCGATCTGCGGCGGAAGATGCTGTATACGCTGCTGATCCTGATCGTCTACCGCCTGGCGGCGCACGTGCCGGTTCCAGGCGTGGATCAGGCAGCGCTGCAGCAGCTGCTGGCGGGTACCGGCGGTACCACCCGGCTATTCAACCTGCTGGACATGCTCTCTGGCGGGGCGGTGGCTCGTTTCTCGGTCATGGCGAATGGCGTCTATCCCTATGTGACGGCGTCGATTATCCTCCAGCTTCTGATCCCGATCATACCGAGCCTGGAACGGCTGGCCGAGGAAGGCGAAGCTGGCCAGGAGAAGATGAACCAGTGGACGTACTACATCACGGTGCCTCTGGGCTTGCTGCAGGCGTTGGGTCAGATTCGCCTGGTGAACGCCGGTAGCGCCAGACCCGTGTTGCCCGATTTCGGGTTCGGTACGCCGCAGAACGTGGTCTCCACCATAGCGGTGTTGGTGGCGATGACGGCGGGTACGATGTTCGCTATCTGGCTGGGCGAGCTGATCTCCGAGCAGGGGATCGGCAACGGCCTGTCGCTGATCATCTTCAGCGGCATCGTGGCCCGCGTGCCTCAGAATCTGCTGAGCACGTGGACGCAGGCACAGACGACGGGCGCGGGAGGCGTCGGCATGGGGGTGCTGATGATCGGGATTTTCCTCGTCATCACAGCGCTGACGATGTTCGTGATCGTGGTCATCCAAGAGGGAGAGCGGCGTATCCCGGTTCAGTATGGGAAACGGGTGCGGGGCAGGAAGATGTACGGTGGCCAGAGTACGCACATCCCCCTGCGGGTCAACACGGCCGGTATGATCCCGCTGATCTTTGCGCAGTCGATCCTGACGTTCCCGGCTGTGATCGCTCAGTTCTTCACCGGCGCCGAGAGTCCGGCGGTGGCCAGTTTTGCGACCACGGTGATGAACTTCTTCAGCGCACAGAGCCCTTACTACGGCGCGCTCTACTTCGTGGCCGTGGTTGGGTTTACCTACTTCTACACGGATGTGATGGTCCAGCAGCAGGATCTGCCGGGCACGTTGAAGCGTCAGGGCGGGTTCATCCCCGGAATCCGACCGGGCCGCAGGACGGCGGATTACATCAACGCGATCTACCGACGCATCACGTTGGTCGGCGCCCTGTTCCTGGGCGGCGTGGCTGTGCTGCCGTATATCGTCGATCTGTTCTTCCAGACCAGGTTGCTGATCACGGCATCGGGTCTGCTGATTGTGGTGGGCACGGTGCTGGATACGATGCGTCAGCTGGAAGCTCAGCTCTTGATGCGCCACTATGAGGGGTTCATCAAGTAGGTCGGCTTTCCATAGCCGACGGTTTTTCTGAGAGGATTGTATGAGCACGGTGGTTGTGTTGTTGGGGCCGCCCGGTTCGGGGAAGGGGACGCAGGCGAAGCGGTTGGTCGAGGTGTTGGGGACGCCCCACGTCTCGAGCGGCGACTTGTTTCGCCATCACTTGGGCCAGGAGACCGAGTTGGGTCTGATGGCCAAGTCGTACATGGAGCAGGGAGAGTTGGTGCCGGACGACGTGACGGTCAAGATGGTGATCGAGCGCATCAGCCGGCCGGACTGTGAGGAGGGCGTGATCCTGGACGGGTTTCCGCGCACGCTGACGCAGGCGGATGCGCTGGATCGGGCGCTCACGGAACAAGGGCAAGCGGTGACGGTGGTGCCGCTGGTTGAGGTGAGCGACGAGGAGGTTCTGCGGCGACTCACGGCGCGAAGGACGTGTGAGGATTGCGGCGCGGTCTACAATCTGCTCTTCAACCCGCCCGAGGAGAAGGGGGTCTGCGACGTCTGTGGCGGCAGTCTGTATCAACGGGAGGACGACAATCCGGAGACGGTGCGTCATCGATTGTACACGTATTATAAGGAGACGTCGCCTCTGATCGGCTACTACTTCGCCCAGGAACTCCTGGTGAGGGTGGATGGCGAGCAGTCGGTGGAGGAGGTCCACGAGGATCTGCGGAGCGTGATTGGGTCGACGGGCGATGTCGCCCAGGTACCTGAGGAGGCGTAGACACTCGGGGCGAGAAGCCGCCGGATCACGGGTGGAGGCCGCCTAATCCGGCGCGAGCATAAGACAAAGCGTCGGGCGAGGTTGTATGATAGCGCTTAAGTCGGGAGCGGAGATTGAGAAGATGCGCCGGGCCAACGGTATCGTGGCCGAGGTGCTGACGAAGATGCGGGAGTGGGTCACGCCGGGCGTGACCACGGCGGAGCTGGATGAGAAGGCCGAGGCCTTGATCCGCGAACGGCACGCCATCCCGTCCTTCAAGGGGTACCCGCCGGGCAGTGCGCATCCGTTTCCGGCGTCGATCTGCGCCTCGGTGAACGATGAGCTGGTGCACGGCATTCCCGGGCCGCGGGCCCTGGAGGAGGGCGACATCATCAGCATCGACGTGGGGACCATCCTGGAGGGGTATCACGGTGACGCTGCGGTGACGCTGCCTGTTGGCGAGGTGGGCCAGGAGGCGAAGGATCTGATGGCGGTGACGGAGGGCGCGCTGGAGGCGGGGATAGATGCCGCCCGGGCTGGCGGCCGTTCCGGCGACATCTCTTCGTCGATCCAGAGGTATGTCGAGCAGCGGGGCTACCAGGTGGTGCGCGAGTACACGGGACACGGCATCGGTCGGAAGATGCACGAGGACCCGCAGGTACCGAATCACGGCCAGCCGGGCCAGGGCGTGGTGTTGCGGAAGGGGATGACGATCGCGCTGGAGCCTATGGTGCTGATCTCGAGCCCCCGAGTGCGGGTGTTGGACGATCATTGGACGGTGGCCTCTCGGAATGGTAGACTGACGGCGCATTTTGAGCGCACGATTGCCATCACGGAGGGTGAGGCGGATGTTTTGTCGCAATGGTAGGTGTGGAGGACGTAAGAGGGAGGTAGGACGATGAAGGTTAGGGCTTCTGTGAAGAAAATGTGTCCGAAGTGCAAGATTGTTCGAAGACGGGGCACGGTGTACGTGATTTGTGAGAACCCGAAGCATAAGCAGCGTCAGGGGTAGCATTCTAATCCTATTCTTTAGGGGAGGTTGAGAGGTTATGGCACGTATTGCAGGCGTAGACTTGCCCAGAGACAAGCGTGTTGAGATCAGTTTGACGTATATCTACGGCATTGGGCGTACGCGAAGCAACGAGATTCTGGAGAAGGTGGGCATCGACCCCGATAAGCGGGTGAGGGATCTGACGGAGTCGGAGGTGAGCGGGTTGCGTCAGACGATCGACCGAGAGTATCAGGTCGAGGGTGACCTCCGGCGCCGGGTCCAGCAGAACATTCGGCGCCTGAAGGACATTCGATGTTATCGCGGCATCCGCCACATTCGAGGCCTGCCGGTTCGTGGTCAGCGTACGCGGACGAACGCTCGTACGCGGAAGGGGCCGAAGAAGACGGTGGCTGGTCAGGGACGCCGACGCGGGCTCAAGAAGACGTAGGCGGCTCTTGCAGAGCGGCTCTCGTAGAGCGGCTCTCGTAGAGCTGGAGAGATTTCTTAAGGGGGAGTGCATGGCGAGAAAACGATTCAAGAGGCGGGTCTCACGAGGTCAGGCCCACATTCATTCGACGTTCAACAACACGATTGTGACGGTGACGGATGGACAGGGGAACGTTCTGACCTGGGCGAGCGGCGGTTCGGTGGGTTTCCGGGGGGCGCGGAGGAGCACGTCCTTTGCGGCCCGGCAGGCGGCGAGAACGGTGGCGGGTGAGGCGTTGGACAACGGGATGAGGCAGGTGGATGTATTTGTGAATGGCCCTGGCCCGGGGCGTGAGGCTGCTATTCGAGCGATTCAATCGGCGGGGATCGAGGTGCTGTCGATCACGGACGTGACGCCGATTCCCCACAACGGTTGCCGGCCGCCTAAGAGACGGCGAACGTAGTAGTTGGGTGACGCAGTCACCGGCTGACTGTGTGAGTTAGGAAGTAACGGAGGATTTGGGAAGTATGGCAAGATATACCGGCCCGGTTTGCAAGCTGTGCCGTCGTGAAGGTGAGAAGTTGTTTCTGAAGGGGACGCGTTGTTTCTCTTCGAAGTGCCCGTTTGAGCGGAAGAAGGGGTATCCGCCCGGTGAGCATGGTTGGGTAGCTCGTTTCCGCCGTCGCCGGCAGTCCGACTATGCGCATCAACTGCGTGAGAAGCAGAAGGCGAAGAGGATCTATGGACTGTTGGAGCGGCAGATGCGACGCTTCTACGGCAAGGCGGAGGCGCGTTCGGGGGTGACGGGGGAGAACTTGTTGTCGCTGCTGGAGAGGCGGTTGGACAACGTTGTCTACCGCATGGGGTTCGCTGACTCGCGGGCACAGGCCCGACAGTTAGTGACTCACGGTCACTTCTCCGTGAACGGGAGGCGGTTGAAGGCCCCCTCCTACTTGGTCAAACCGGAGGATACGATCTCTGTTCGGAACGCTAGCCGCAAGCGCACCTACTTCAAGGAGCGGGCCAAGGAGTTGGACGAGGGTGCTGTGTCGGATTGGTTGACGCTGGATCCGCAGGAGATGTCGGGACGCATGCTGAGGGAGCCAGGACGTGACGAGATCGACACGGTCTTGAACGAGCAGCTGATTGTAGAGTATTATTCGCGGTAGGGAGATCGACGGGCGATCGGGTCGACGCGGTCACCCAGGCACCCACGCCCAGTCACCTGGACGGAAGTCTCTGGTTTCATCACCGATGGTTTTATTGAGGCGACCGGAGGTTGAGTATTTGTTTGTTGACAACGGGTGTGGGTCGACGCAGTCACCGGGCGTCGCTTCGCTTGGGACAGTCACCTTGGAGACAGAAATCGGACGGAAGTTATGGCGCTGATGATGGGTCGACGCAATCATCCGGTCGAAGTGATGTTGTTGTCTTTGAACAAGTACCTAGGCTCGACACAGTCAGCTAGAAAGCAAGGAGGCGCCGCTTGTCAGTTCAAGTGTTGCCGAGAATTGAAACGGACGTAATCTCCGAGAAATACGGGCGGTTTGTGATCGGCCCGTTGGAGAGAGGTTTTGGACTTACGATAGGTAACGCGCTGCGGCGCGTGCTGCTCTCGTCGCTCAGCGGTGCGGCTGTAACGAAGGTGCATATCTCCGACGTGCCGCACGAGTTCACCACCGTCCCCGGGGCTCGGGAGGATGTGATGCGCTTCATCCTTCAGGTCAAGCAGCTGCGGTTGAAGATGGATGGTGATGAGGAGATGCACATGTCCCTCCACACGGCGGGTGAGGGGACGGTGACCGCTGGCGACATCGTCGCCCCGCCGGAGATCGACATTCTGAACCCCGACCTCCAGCTTCTGACGGTGGATGACGAGGATTCGACGATCGACATCGATTTCACGGTGGAGCAGGGTTGGGGATACAGGGCCGCCGAAGAGGGGGAGACGGGCGTGATCGGCGAGATGCCGATCGACGCTGTGTTCAGCCCGATTCGCCGGGTCGCCTTTGATGTGGAGCGGGCGCGCGTGGGTCAGATCACGGACTATGATCGCTTGACGTTGGAGATCTGGTCCGATGGTCGCGTGGAGCCTTTCGACGCGCTCAAGGAAGCGGCCCGCATTCTATTGAAGCATCTGCGCTTGATCGCCGGCCTCACGTTGGACGAGGAAGGTGTGGAGTCGGGCTTGGGCGAGGAAGAGGAGACCGAAGAGGGGTTGCCCAGCGAGGTCTACGATATGCCGCTCGACCAGTTGGGGTTGAGCACGCGGGTGTTCAATGCCCTCCGTCGCGCCGGCGTCAAGAACGTGGGTGAGGTCATGGAGATGCTGGACGAGGGTGGTGAGGACGCCCTGCTTGCTGTGCGGAACGTGGGGGCGAAGTCGCTGGACGAGATCAAGGAATCCCTCGATGAGGCGGATTTGCTAGAGAAGATTGGAGGATCGTAATGCGTCATCGCGTTGCAGGTAAGAAACTAGGTCGTTCCAGCGCGCATCGCAAGTCCTTGCGTCGCAACCTGGTGACGTCTTTGTTTTACAACGGGTACATCGAGACCACGGAGGCGAAGGCGAAGGCGGTGCGGGGGTATGCCGAGAAGCTGATTACGCTGGCCAAGAAAGGCGTGGCGGCGGCCGAGGAGGATCCCAGCCGAGGCGTTCACGCCCGTCGTCTGGCGGAGAAGCGGATGCACCGCTGGGTGAAGGACGAGGAGGGGTACTGGGTGGACGTGCTGGCGATTCTGTTCGAGGAGATCGCCCCGCGGTATCTGGACCGGCCCGGAGGGTATACCCGGACGTACAAGCTGGGGTTCCGGAAGGGCGACGCGGCGCCTATGGTGCTGATGGAGTTGGTCTAGCCCCCTCTTATCCTCTCACAGGGGGTAGGAACAGCAGGCGCGCGTGCCGGGACGGCACGCCGTCCCGGCATGGGCAAGAGTGCCGATACGGCATATGCAGGTTCGGGCGGTTGTTTCCTACGACGGAACGGGCTACGCCGGATATCAGCGGCAAGCGGACGTTCCGACGGTCCAAGAGACGGTGGAGACGGCTCTGAGGGAGGTCACCCGGGAGCCGGTTACGGTTCTGGCGGCGGGGCGCACGGACGCAGGGGTGCACGCGCTGGGGCAGGTGATCGCTTTCGACACGTCGTGGCGGCACAGTGTGGAGGATCTGCAGAGGGCGATGAACGCGGTGCTGCCTTCTGATGTCGCGGTCCGCCAGCTGGAGGAGGCGGCGCCGGGCTTCCATCCGCGCTTCGACGCGGAGAGGCGGTGGTATCGGTACCGAGTCTATCGGGCGCCGATACGGTCGCCGCTGGCTCGTCGGTACAGTCTCCACGTGCCGTACGATTTGGATGTGGGGGCGATGGAGGAGGCGGCGCAGCTGTTAGTAGGGGAGCACGACTTCGCCACCTTCGGGCAACCGCCTCAGGGCGAAGTCACGGTCCGGCGTGTTTTTCGTGCGCATTGGAGTCGAGCCTGTGGGTCGAGGCTGTCACCCGGGTCGACTGGCGATGTCGCCCAGGTCTCCTGCGGTGGCGGTCCCTTTGACGAGGGCCAGCTCGGTGGGGGTTTTCTCAGGTTCGACATCGAGGCGAATGCGTTCTTGTATCGCATGGTGCGCAGCATCGTCGGCACCTTGCTCGACGTCGGGCAGCATCGGATGGATTTGAGCGCGTTTGAGGAAGCATTCGCGTCGTGTGAGCGCGGTCGTGCTGGAAAGACCGCCGCGCCGCATGGTCTCTGTTTGATCAAGGTGACTTATCAGGCTTAATGTCGCTTGGCTTAGAGCTGTTATGCTTGCAGCGTTTACGAATCGAGTAGGAGTTGTGAGATTGTGAAGAGAACGTACGTGACGAAACCGGAGGATATCCAACGGGACTGGTATGTTGTAGATGCCAGTGGGCAGACCCTGGGTCGGCTGGCGAGCGAGGTGGCGCAGATTGTGCGTGGTAAGCACAAGCCGATCTATTCGCCCTCTATCGACGCGGGCGATTACGTCATCGTCGTCAACGCCGAGAAGGTGCGTGTGACGGGCCGCAAGCTGGACCAGAAGATGTATTACCGTCATTCTGGCTATCCTGGCGGTCTCAAGCAGAAGTCCCTGCGCAGGATGCTCGAGGA
>Ga0207797_1002605_pt1 | contig 12449 bp, 11 predicted proteins | sample PRCRCaboRojoPR_6_FD_187275 | JGI IMG/M metagenome (GOLD analysis project Ga0207797, IMG submission 187275) | Marine sediment microbial community from Cabo Rojo, Puerto Rico - PR CR 10% Liquid 1 (SPAdes) | ecosystem: Environmental > Aquatic > Marine > Coastal > Sediment | place: Cabo Rojo, Puerto... | reverse complement strand
CCCCCTCCCGCTCGTCGATCTCGTAATCCGTGGCGAGAATCCGCTCTGCGGTCTCCGTGTCCCGCTGCTCCATGGCGCGGGTCGCCATGCGCACGCGCTCCTCCACCATGGCGCCGAGACCCAGGATCTGCTTCTTGAGCCGCCCCAGCTCTTTCTGCAGGTGTAAGGGCATGGGTTCGCTCCTTCCGTGCCGGGACCTATCCGAAGCGCCCGGTGATGTAATCGGACGTCTGCTTCAGCTTGGGCCGCGTGAACAGGGTGTCCGTGGCGTCCACCTCGATGAGGCGTCCCAGGTAGAAGAAGGCCGTGATGTCGGAAACCCGGGCCGCCTGCTGCATGTTGTGGGTCACGATGATGATGGTGTAGGCGTCCTTGAGCTCGTGGATGAGCTCCTCGATCTTCTGTGTGGCGATGGGGTCCAGCGCGGAGGCCGGCTCGTCCATGAGGAGCACGTCGGGCTCCACAGCCAGGGCCCGCGCGATGCACAGCCTCTGCTGCTGACCCCCGGAGAGCCCGAGGGCCGATTCGTGGAGGCGGTCCTTGACCTCCTCCCAGAGCGCCGCGCTCCGGAGGCTCTTCTCCACCTGCTCCGCAATGCTGTTCCGGTTCTTGACCCCGTTCACCCGCAGGCCGTAGGCGATGTTCTCGAAGACGGTCTTGGGAAAGGGGTTGGGTTTCTGGAACACCATCCCGATGTGCCGCCTCAGGGTGACCACGTCCACGGTGGGATGGTAGATGTTCCGCCCCCCGTAGAGGAGCTCGCCGCGGACGTGCGTGTTGGGGATCAGGTCGTTCATCCGGTTGATGCACCGGAGCAGCGTGCTCTTGCCGCAGCCGGAGGGACCGATCAGGGCGGTGACCTGATTGGACTGGAAGGAGAGCGTGATCTCCTTCAGCGCGTGGAAGTCGCCGTAGTAGAACTGGAGCTCCCGGATGTCCACTTTCGGTGGATTGGGCGTTGCCATCTCGGACGCAAGGCCTCCTTGTTTCGCTCTCAGTGCTTCTTCTGCAGCCGGGCGCGGTAGACGATGGCCAGAAGGTTCAGCCCCAGGACGAGCACGATGAGCACGAGGGCCGTTCCGTACTGGAGGTGCCGCGTGGCCTCGATCTCGGTACCCGCCGTGGCCAGCACGTAGATGTGATAGGGCAGCGCCATGATCTCGTCGAAGACGGACGAGGGCAGGCTCGGGGTGTAATAGACCGCGGCGGTGAACATGATGGGGGCGGTTTCGCCGGCCGCCCGGCTCAGCCCCAGGATGGCGCCCGTGAGGATGCCCGGCATGGCGGCCGGGAGCACAACGCGGTAGGTGGTCTGCCACTTGGTGGCCCCGAGCCCCAGGGAGGCCTCGCGGTAGGTGTCCGGGACGCTGCGCAGGGCCTCCTCGGCCGATCCGATGATCACGGGAAGGCTCATGGCGGCGAGGGTGAGCGCCCCGGCCAGGATGCTCACGCCCATCTTCAGGTACACCACGAAGAAGGCCAGGCCGAACAGGCCGAAGACCACCGAGGGCACCCCGGCGAGATTGTTGATGCCGAGCCGGATGATGCGGATGGTGCGCCCCGGCCTCGCGTACTCGTGAAGGTAGATGGCCGAGGCCACCCCGATGGGCAGGGCGATGAGAATGGCGCCGATGCCGAGGCAGGCGGTCCCCACGATACAGGGCAGGATCCCCCCTCTGGTCATGGAGTCCATGGGGGGCTGGGTCAGGAAGGTCCAGTTGATGGCGGTCCAGCCGTTGGCCACGAGGAAGTAGACCACCACCAGCAGGGCCAGGCCGTTGACGGCGGCCGCACCTCGAAAGAGCCAGAACCAGAACCCCTGGATGCGCCGCCGCATCCCGAGGTTCCGGGCGCCGGCCCGGGCCGGATCGTCGTGGGCGCCCGTTGCCGGTCGGTCGCCGTTCTTCCTGCTGTCCTTGGAATCGACCATTCCTTGCTTCCCGCCTCCCGGAGGCCGCCCCGTGCCTACAGGGTCGACGCCCCCACCTGCTTGTATCGATGGGAAATCTGCTCCGCCACCAGGTTGAAGAGCAGGGTGAAGAGAAACAGGACGATGGCGGTGGCGAACAGGGCGTGGTAGTGGTTGCCCCGGAACGGGGCCTCGGCCATCTCGGCGGCGATGCTCGCCGGCATGGGGCGGACGGGATCGAACAGGGATCCCGGCACCATGGCCGCCCCGCCGGCGACCATGAGCACCACCATGGTCTCGCCGATGGCACGGGACATGCCCAGGATCACGGCCGTGGTGATGCCGGAGAGGGAGGCCGGCAGGATGACCCGGGCGATGGTTTCCCAGTGGGTCGCCCCCAGCGCCAGGGACGCCTCCCTGAGCTCGGTGGGGACGCTGTAGATGGCGTCCTCCGAGATGCTGCAGATGGTGGGGATGGACATGAAGGCGAGCATCAGAGAGGCGTTGAACAGGTTCAGGCCCGTGGGCAGGTTGAAGGCCTCCTGGAGAAACGGGGCCACCACCACCATGCCGAAGAAGCCGATCACCACGGAAGGGAGGGCCGCAAGGAGCTCCACCACGGGCTTGACCCACTGCCGGACCCGCGAGGTGGCGGCTTCTGCAAGGTAGAGGGCCGTGAGCACCCCCAGCGGGATGGAGATGACCGAGGAGACCCCGGTGACCGCAATCGAGGCCACGATCAGGGGGTAGATGCCGAAGTCCGCCGGGTCGTCCGTGGGGTACCAGTACCTCCCGAACAGGAAGTCCTTCACGGACACCACCTCGAAGATGGGGATCCCCTCCGTGAAGAGGAACAGCGCGATCATGCCCAGGGTCACGATGGAGGCCAGGGCCACGACGAGGAACGAGAGGCGAATGGCCCGTTCCGTTCTCCTTCGTCGAGCTCCCGATTTTTCCGATCCGTTCATCGACGCGTCCGCCCCGGCTTCACACACGTCGGGCCCGGACCCCCGAAGGGTGCGGACCCGTTAGGGTGGGGGCCGTCCCCGGAACCCGCTCTCCGGGACGGCCCCGGCACGTTACCATGAACCCGACTGGAAGACCACCCTAGTACAGGGGGACGTACCCGGCCTCGCCCACGTACCTCTGGCCCTTGTCGGGGTGCTTGAGGAAGTTGATGAAGTTGGCCACCTCGTCCTTGGGCCATCCCGGCGTGAACATGAAGAGCGGCCGGCTGACGGGGTAGGTCCCGTTGAGCGTGGTCTCGGGGGTCCCCTCGATGTTGTTGACCGTGGTGGCCTTCACGCTGTCGTCCAGGTAGCCGAGCCCGATGTAGCCCACGGCGTTCTTGTTCTTGGCCACGGCCTGGACCACGGCGCCGTTGGAGGCCTGGAGGAGCGCCCCGGGGTACACCCGCTCCTTTTCCATCACCTTCTTCTCCCACACCTCGTAGGTGCCCGAGGAGGTGTCCCGGGAGATCACCACCACCGGGCGGTCGGGGCCGCCCACCTCTTTCCAGTTCTTGGTCTCGCCCTTGTAGATGGCCTTGAGCTGCGCCAGGGTGAGGTTCGACACGCCGTTGCTGGGATGGACCACGGGGACGATGCAGTCATAGGCCACCGCGTGGGGCACCGGGTATCGACCCTGCTGGACCGCCGCCTCGACCTCCTTCTGCTTGATGAAGCGGGAGCTGTCCGCGATGTCCGTGGATCCGTCGATCAGGGCCTTGATGCCGTTCCCGGAACCGCCCCCCGAGATGGAGATCTTCACGTCCGGGTTCTGCTTCATGTAGACCTCGGAGACCTTCTGGGCGATGGGAAGCACCGTGGTGGACCCCTTGATCACGATGTTGCCGGCCCAGGCGGTTCCGGCCATGAGACAGAAGGCGGCGATCAGGGCGACAGTCACTCTTGATTTCATGTTGTTTCCTCCTTGCGTTTGAATGGGGTTACTCTTCTTCTCTTTTGTTTGATTTCTGTTAGGGGAGCGTGAGGATTCGGTTTGGAGCCGTCTTCACCCCCCCGGGCAACGCCTGACTCCGTTGTTGGAAAATCAAATTGAGCCGGGAATGTTCAGGTCCGGTGAGGGCGGCGTGAGAATCCTGTTAAGGTCGAAAAAGGCGCGAAGCGTCGATGTCCGCCCACGGAACCTCAGCAGGTTGTCGCGTTCCCTCATCGGGTGAGCAGGTTTTTGCGGATCCGTCGTCAACCGGGTCGGGTCGCGCTTTTCGAAGCCGCGTCCTCGCCGCGCTCCGGCGGGTCCGCGGCGGTCTCCCCCGGGACGCGGTCACCCTCTCCCGCGACCAGGATGCGGCACTCGGGAAAGAGGGCCTGGAGGCACGGGAGGAGCAGGGGGGCTTCGTCGCGTCGGGCCGCTGAAAGGATGATGGTCTCCACGGTGGTCGTCCTCCGTCGGGCGGTTTCGGTGCAACGCCCGCTCTGCCGCCGTTCTTGAACAAAGCCTAGTGAGGCCCCTCCTTGATGTTGTCCCCGTCCATCTCGTTCGCGGCCAGTGCGCCGATGATGTGGTGGTCCCGCACGTTCTCCTCCAGCCAGGCGGTGATCCTGGCGTGAACGCCTGCGGGCATGTTGCGGTTGAGCACCTTGAAACGCTGAATGCCGCGGTCCTTGTCGTAGAAGAAGATCACCCGCGCGGACACGCTCCGTTCGAGGTGGAGGGCCCGCTGGATCTTGAGGTCGAAGACGGACATGAGCGAGTGGAGGGGCCGCTTCCGTTCTGAGTCTGTCATGCAGTCGCTTCCTTTCATTTCCTTTTCCTTTCGCCGTTTTGCCGATCAAGATAACGCCCCGGACGTTAGGACCGTGTGAGCGGGGCATTCGTTTTTCGCGTGGACGCGATTCAATTCTTCCTCGTGGCTATTGCGCGCGGCCCGCACCGCGGCGACCACCGCGCTCGCAGGCCGGAACGACGGGTCCCGGGGCACTAAAGCCTTGACAGTCCAGGGGCGTCGGGATATGGAATTCGCTGGGGGGGCCCATGACCCGATTTCTGGCCAAGTGGTTGAAAATCTACGAGGACGAGATCAGGCTGTTTCTCTGGGCTACCCTGCTCCTCTTTCTCATCCGCTCCTCCAGCATCCTCTTCAACAACTTCGCCGAAACCGCCTTTCTCAAGCGCTTCGGCGTGGAGTACCTGCCCATCATCTACGTGGTGAACTCCGTCGCCACGTTCGTGATCATGGGCTTCATGTCCGGGTTCATGGCCCGCCTCCCGGGGAGCCGCCTCCTGGCCTACATGTTCGTCCTGTGCGGTGTCTCGGTGGGCGCCTTCCGCCTGATCATCCCGCTGGGCCACGAGCTCATCTACCCCGTGCTCTTCGTGGCCAAGAGCCTCTACGAGGTGCTCCTGGGTCTCCTCTTCTGGAACCTGGCCAACGACCTCTTCGACACCCGGCAGTCCAAGCGCCTCTTCCCGCTCATCACCGCCGGAGGGGTGATCGGGGGCATCATCGGGAGCTTCGGGACGCCGTTGGTCGTCCAATGGATCCGGATCGACAACCTGCTCTGGGTCTACCTGGCCACCGCGCTGGCGGGGGCCCTGGTGGTCGTCCGCATGGCGGCCGTCTTCCCCACCATGAGCCTCTCCGACGGGAAGGCCAAGAAGGTCAGGAGACGCAAAGGCCTCGCCCGCGAGTTCAAGGAGGTGCTTCCGCTCGTCCGGGAGTCCTCCCTGGTGAAGATCCTGATCCTGCTCACCCTCATCCCCAACGTGGTCATCCCGATCCTGAACTACCAGTTCAACTTCGCCATCGACGAGTCGTTCGCCACCGAGGGCGGCATGATCGACTTCTTCGGTTACCTGCGCGGGTTCCTGAACGTCATCAGCTTCGTCATCCTCCTCTTCGTGGGAAGGGTGTACGGGCGCTGGGGGCTGCCGGTGGCCCTCATGTTCCACCCCTTCAACTACGTGTTGGTCTTTCTGGGCTTCCTGTTCCGCTTCGATCTCATCACCGCCATCTACTCCCGCATGTCCACGAACATCCTCCGAACCACCATCAACAACCCGGCCCGCGCCGTGCTCATGGGCCTCTTCCCCGTGGAGTACCGCAGCCTGATCCGCCCCTTTCTGCGGGGGACGGTGGTCCGCATCGGGATCCTGATCGGCTCCGGGACCATCCTGGCGAGCGAGGGGTTTTTCCATCCCCGGTTCCTCTCCGTCGTGGCCCTGGTCTTCATGACGGTCTGGATCGGAACCACCCTGGTGTTCAAGCGGAACTACTCCCGGATCCTTCTGGACCTCATCTCCCGGAACCTGCTGGACATGAAGTCCCTCGAGCAGGAGGACGTCACCCAGATCTTCCAGGACAAGCAGATCCAGATTCAGCTGCTGGAGGCCTTTCTGAACGCCACCGGCAGCACCTGTCTCTGGTACGCCAACCTGATCCGCTCCCTGGGCGTTCAGAACCTGGACGCCCACATCCTCTCCGTGATGCGGGAGCAGGACGATCAGACCCGCATCGGCCTGCTGGACCTGCTTTCCGGCTCGGCCGGCCCCCGGGCGGTCAAGGTCTTCGAGGAGCTGGTGGACCCGGGGAAACCCCGGTTGACCGCTGCGGTCCTGCGGGCCGCGGCCAGGATGGGCCGGGCCGCGGCCGGGGACTTCATGCGCCGGGTGTACGACGAGTACGAGGACCCGGAGATCCGCGCCCGGGCGGTGGCCGGGCTCTACGGCGAAGATCCGGACGCCTACGGCCGGGTCATCCGGTCCTGGCTGGAGTCGGACGAGGAGCGGGAACGACGGGCCGGCATCGTCGCGGCCGGGGGGTCCGGGGACGCCGCCTTCGTCCCTGCCCTGGAAGCGATCCTGGAGAGCGCCGGCGACGAGGAGCTCCTGGCGCTCGCGGTCCGGGGGCTGGCCCGGCTGGAGCCGCCCGACCTGAACGAACGGGTCCTCCCCCACCTTTCGCACCCGTCGGAGGCCGTGCGCCGGGCGGCCCTCGAGGCCGTCCGCGTTTCGGATGACGAGGCGCTTCGGGGGGTGATCCCGCTCCTGGGGGATCGCGACGAGGGGATCCAGGAGCTCGCCCTGAAGCGCCTTCGAAACGCCGAGCATCAGAACCCCGAGATCCTCATCGAGGCCCTGGGCCTCCCCGACCCCCGGCTCAGGGAGAACGTGTTCGAGCTTCTCGAGACGCTGGAGATCAAGGACGTGGAGGTGCTCCGGTTCGCCCGGGGCCAGCTGGAACGCGCCTACCGCAACCTGGCCGAGGCCGGTGCCCTGACGGAGCTCGAGGAGAGCCCCCAGCGGGACCTCCTGATCGATCACCTGCTGCAGAAGAAGCGGGATCGGGTGGACACGGTCCTTCGGGTGCTCTCCACCCAGGACCGGTCGGGGCAGATGCGGATGATCTGGCGGGGGGTCTTCTCCTCCGATTCCCGTCAGAGGTCGAACGCGGTGGAGGCCCTCGACGACTTCGTGGGACACGCCCTGTCCAAGATCATGGTTCCCCTGCTGGAGGAAGCGGCGGAGTCCGAGATGACCGAGGTGGCCCGGAAGGAGTTCAAGCTCGAGGGGTTCCGTGGGGACGCGGCCGCGTTGTGCCGTCACCTGCTGGAAAAGCACGACTGGGTGACCGTGATGCTGACCTTGAAGGTGATCGAGGCGGGCGGCTGTGAGGGTGTGGGGAAGGAGGCCTGTGCGCCGTTTCTCGAGGCGGAGAACCCCCACGTGTGCTACGTGGCCCGGGAGATCGCCGAAAGCGAATCCTCCTCCAAGGAGACCGACATGGAGACGAGCATCAGCATACCGGACAAGATCCTTCACCTCCGGGGGATCCAGATTTTCGGGGGTCTCTCCGTGGGCGAGATGGCCGCCATCGCCTCGGTCACCGAGGAAACGGTCTTCCCCGCAGGGGAGGTCGTGATTCGGGAGGGCGAGGCCGGAGAGACCATGTACATGATCATCTCCGGCCAGGTTTCCGTCTGCAAGAAGAAGGGGGAGGAGGAGGAGATCGAGCTGGACAGGATCAACCCCGGGGACTACTTCGGCGAGATGGCCCTCTTCGAAAACGAGGTCCGCAGCGCCACCATTCGGACGGTCGAGGAGTCCCGCCTCCTGGTCCTCCACAAGCGCGAGTTCGAGGAGATCGTGCGGGAGTACCCGCAGATCGCCCTGCACATCTGCAAGATTCTGAGCCACCGTCTTCGAAAGCTGCACGGGCGGTTGGAGAGGGGAGAAAAGGGCTGAAGCCGGAGGGAGCGGCCGGCGGAGGACCGTTGCCGCTCCAGGGACGAGCTCCGGGAAGGGTCGGAGACCTAGGGGGCCTCCATGACGAAGACGCCGATCTCGTGACCGGTGCGGGGGTTGACGTACCGCCCGGCCAGCCGCATGCCGTTCTTTTCGGTCAGCCGAAGGGCGGGGTGGTTGTCCATCCGGATGGTCACGTAGGCCTTGCGGCCCCCGGCGCGCCGGACGAGACCGCTGACGATGGTTCCCATGATCCCCCGGCCTTCGTAACCCTCCGCCACAGCTGCGTACCCCCGTTCGAGATGTCCGGAAAGATCGAGACCCGCGGCCCTTTCGATCTTCTCTCGGTAGGCCTCCTTGGGGCGCTTGAGGACCTCGCACCCGACCACGCGGCCGGCGGCGTTCTCGGCGTACCCGATGAGGAAGGCGCCCCGCAGCGTCCTGTCAATCCAGGAGGTGCCGACGGCGCCGCCGCGGATCACGAGATCGCGAATCTCGTGCAGGTGTTTCCCGGAAATTTGCTCGGGCGTTCGAAAGTGGAACGACACGGCATCTGTTTGTGGCGTTCGGGCCATCGGTGCGGGACCTCCGCGGCGGAGGGGTGATCAATACGGGCCGGCCCGGCTTTTCACGGCTCCACCAATGTGTCACCTGACGGGGTGATCCTACCCCATGCGGGGAGGCGTTTCAATTGCTTGTCGGCATCCTCAGCTTTCGAAACCACCGTTACCACCCGAACCGCAGGCTCGAAGAAGCCGCTCGGGCCCGGGGGCACCGGACCGTGCTGCTGCATCCCGCCCGGGTCTACCTGTCGGTCTCCCGGGACGGGCTTCGGATCGGGCACCTGGGAAAACCCTTCTCGCCCGAGGTCGTGCTCCCGAGGATCGGTTCGAACATTCGGGAGTTTCCCATGACCCTGGTGCGGCAGATGGAAGGCATGGGCCTCCGCATGGTGAACGGCGCCGAGGCGGTGGCCCTGGCCAGGAACAAGTTCCGCACCCTCCAGGCCCTCGCCCGCGACGGTGTCCCGGTCCCGGAGTCCCGCTACGCCGGAAACGAGCGGAACCTGGCCGCAGCCGTCCGGGACCTCGGGCCCATGCCGATCGTGGTCAAGACCGCCCAGGGGCGCCAGGGCCGGGGGGTGTTTCTCGCCGAGAACCCGGCCGAGGTCCCGGCACTCCTTGGCGAGCACCCGCCGGAGCTGGGCGGCGGTATGGTGCTCCAGGAGTACATCCCCCCGGTGGACCGGCTGCGCGACATCCGGATCCTGGTGGTGGGAGGACGGGTGGTCTCGGCCATGGGCCTGAGGCCGCGCGGGGGGGACTTCCGGGCGAACGTTCACCTTCGCGGACGGGCCGAGAGGCTCCGTCTTTCGGCGGCCATGGAGCGCATCGCCCTGGACGCCGCAGCGGCCCTCGGGCTTGATATCGCCGGAGTGGATGTGATACACAAGAAGGATGACGCCCTCCTGGTGGTTGACGTGAACTACAGCCCCGGGTTCAAGGGGCTGGAAGGCTGTACGGGCGATGACGTCGCCTCCCGCATCATTGCATTCGCCACATCTCCCGAAGGACGGATGAATGAGAATCGCGTTTCTCATGGACCGGTTGGACTCCATCGATCCGACCAATGAGACCACCAGCCACCTGATGTACGAGTGCAACCAGAGGGGGCACACCGTCTGCTTCCTGGAGCCCCACGACATCTACATCCGCCGGAACGAGGTCGTGGCCCGCATGCGGAACATCACCGTCCCCCCCGACCAGTCCATGAAGCGGTACTGGAGGTCCCTGATCCACTGTCTCAAGCGGGACGAGCTCATCTTCGAGACGATCACGGACCTCGACGCCCTGTTCCTTCGCAAGAACCCCCCGCTCAACTACCAGGCCATGGAGTTCCTGGACCCGGTCCACCACCGGGTGTTCATGATCAACAGCACCCGGGGGCAGCTCTTCGCCAACAGCAAGCTCTACACCTTGAACTTCCAGGAGATCATCCCGGAGACCCACATCTCGCGCGACCCCGGGCGGTTGAAGAAGATCATCGACGAGTTCGGCGGTTCCATGGTGGTCAAACCCCTCCAGCGCTTCGGCGGAGAGGGGGTGATCAAGGTCAGCGTCCGGGACCGGGAAAACCTTCACTCCTTGATCAACTACTACGTGCGGGCCTACCGCGCGTACCCGGACCGGGAGCCCATCATGGTCCAGGAGTATCTGGACGTGGTCCAGGAGGAGGGTGACGTCCGGATCCTCCTTCTGAACGGGGAGATCCTGGGCGCCATGCGACGCCGGCCCCGCGACGGGGATTTCCGAACCAACATCCATGCCGGCGCGAGGGCGTTCCGGCACACCCTGACCGACGAGGAGCGCCGCATCTGCGAGGTGCTCAAGCCGCGCCTGTTGAGAGACGGTCTGTTTTTCGTGGGCATCGACATCATCGGGAACAAGCTCGTGGAGATCAACTGCGTGAGCCCGGGGGGGATCCCCCGCATCAATCGTCTCGAGGACGTCCGCCTGGAGGCGGACGTCATCGACTTCATCGAACAGAAGGTCACCGCGATGAAGGCGGGGACCTGAACAGAGCACGGAGGTAACCACCATGCCGTCTACGAAGCCCCATCATCGTCGTTTTTCCGTTCTGTGCCTCGTTGCGCTGGGGGTCTTCCTGCTGGCGACCGGAGGGGTCTGCGTGTCCGGGGTGCAGGCGGCCGACCACGTCAAGGTCGGGCTGCTGGAGGAGCCCAAGACCCTGAACGTCTGGCTGGGGACCGACACCTGGTCCAGAAAGGTCATCGGACTCATGTACTACCCGCTCTACATCCACGAGCCCGAGAACATGGATCTCGTTCCCTGGCTGGCGGAAAGCATGCCGGTGTTCGACGAGGAGGCGCTCACCTACACGGTCGAGCTGCGCGAGGCCCACTGGTCGGACGGGACCCCATTCACGGCCGAGGACGTGGCCTTCACGGTGAAGGTGATCAAGGACTTCAAGGACCGCAGCTACTACAAGTGGAAGTTCGTCAAGGAGGTCGAGGTGGTGGACGACCGCACGGTCCGCTTCCACCTGGAGGAGCCCATGGCCATCTTCCGGGAGCGCACCCTGACCACGCCGATCGTGCAGAAGAAGCAGTGGGCCCCCATCGCCGAGGAGGCGATGAAGACCGAGAACCCCCTGGCCGCCTTGCGGAACCACCAGATCGAGCGCCCGGTGGGGACGGGGCCTTTCGTGCTCGAGGAGTGGAAGAAGGGCGCCTACGTCTTCATGAAGAGGAACGAGCACTTTTTCGGGAAGGGTCTCGAGATCGCCGGCCGGGAGCTGGGCCCGTACATCGACGGGATCATCTTCCGGGTGTTCGGCACCTCGGACGCGGCCATCCTGGCGCTCAAGAAGGGGGACGTCGACATGTTCTGGTGGCGGATCCAGCCCGGCTACATCGAGGAGCTGGAGGCCGACGAGGAGGTCAAGCTCTTCACCAACGAGCGGAGCGCTCTCTACTACCTCGGTTTCAACGTCCGCAAGGAGCCGTTCGACAACATCTCCCTCCGCCGGGCCATCGCCTTTCTGATCGATCGGAACTTCATCATGCTCCGGGTCCTCCAGGGCTACGGGACCATGATGACCTCCATCGTGCCGCCCGGAAACACATTCTGGCACTGCCCCGACGTGCCCGAGTACGCGGACAAGGTCCTCCTCCGCGGCGAGCGCATCCAGAAGGCCTACGAGATCCTGAAGGAGGCGGGCTTCTCCTGGCAACAACCGCCGGTGAACGAGGAGGGCGAGATCCAGAAAGGCAAAGGCATTCGGCTGCCGGACGGGTCCCCCATGGCGGACTTCACCATCCTGACGCCTCCGGCGGACTACGATCCGGCCCGGGCCATGGCCGGGGTGATGATCCAGGAGTGGCTGAGGGCGGCGGGGCTGCCCGCATCGGCCAAACCCATGGCCTTCGGCTCCCTCCTGGACCAGGTGAAGGGTCGCCACGAGTTCGACATGTTCGTGCTGGGGTACGGCAGCCTGAACCCGGACCCCAACTACCTGAAGAGCTTCTTTCATTCCGAGAACGACAAGCCGAGGGGCTGGAACATGAGCGGCTACCACAACCCCCGGTACGACGATCTGGCCGACAAGAGCGCAAGGACCATGGACCCGGAAAAGCGCCAGGATCTGATCTGGGAGATGCAGCGGATCCTCATGCGCGACGTGCCCTACCTTCCCCTCTACAACCCGCACCTGATCGAGGCGGTGCGGACGGACGACTTCGAGGGGTGGGTCCCCATGCTCGAGGGGATCGGGAACACCTGGTCGTTCTGCAACCTGAGACCGAAATGACGAA